>Ga0115000_10000011_pt1 | contig 173501 bp, 172 predicted proteins | sample ArcticOcean_MG_C_6_FD_89690 | JGI IMG/M metagenome (GOLD analysis project Ga0115000, IMG submission 89690) | Marine microbial communities from western Arctic Ocean - ArcticOcean_MG_CB8_128 | ecosystem: Environmental > Aquatic > Marine > Oceanic | place: Arctic Ocean: Canada Basin | collected... | reverse complement strand
TGCCCTGGAAGGGATCGAAGCCGAGGTCGAGAGCCTGGACCACATCATCGTTCGTGGCGATGACTACGAAGAATGGCTCACCAGTTTCCCTGATACCGACCCTGATCCTGTCGTAAACCAGGACGACTACTTCATCATCCGCCATACCGGTGGCACGACGGGCCCGTCCAAAGGCGTTGCGTACACCCACAAAACCTGGCTCGACGCAGGCCGAGACTGGTTTTTCGCCTTCCCGCCAGTGCAGAAGGGCGATGTTTGTCAACACGCCGGACCGATCTCTCACGGATCTGGCTATTTCTTCACACCGATCTGGCTCTGCGGTGGCGTCAACCTTTTAGTCAAAACGTTTGAGCCGTCCGAAGTCATCGACACCATGGAACGCGAACAAGTCGCGTACGGATTCCTCGTGCCAACAATGCTCAATGCGATCGCACGCGAAGAAACCGCTACCAGCAGAGACTGGAGCCACCTAAAGGTGCTGCAGGTTGGTGGGTCTCCTATCGCCGACGACACCGCGCTACTGGCTCGCCAGGTCTTCGGCGATGTGTTGTTTCAGGGCTATGGCCAAACCGAAGCTGTACCCATCACCATGATGGGTCCTGCCGAATGGTTCAGCAGCGTCGAAGGATCAAACCCCCTTCGCTCGGCTGGTCGCCCTCTTCCCTTTGGCGACTTGGCCATCTTGGATCCTGAGACGCAGCAGGAACTGGCCATTGGCGACGAAGGCGAGATCGCCATCCGCTGCGACGGCCAGATGTTGGGCTTTTGGGACAACGATGCGGCGACAGCCGAACGTATGCACAATGGATGGGTGTTGTCCGGCGACATTGGCAAGTTGGACTCCAACGGCTACCTGTATGTGCTCGACCGCAAGGACGACATGATCATCAGCGGCGGCTTCAACATTTGGCCGGCCGAACTCGAAAACGTACTCACAGATCATCCGGACGTTATCGAGGCTGCCGTCTTCGGCGTGCCCAGCCAACGATGGGGCGAGAGCCCCTATGGCGTCGTGACTGTTGCCGCGAGTGCCGCAGTCACAAGTGATGAACTCATCGAGCTCTGCGCCAACCGATTGGGCTCGTACAAAAAGCCGACCCATGTCGAGATCACCACCGACCCGTTGCCAAAGTCCCCAGTCGGCAAACTCGCCCGTAAGGAACTGCGCGAGCCCCACTGGGTCGGCCACGACCGCCGAGTTGCTGGCAACTAGCTGTGTTGAATCTGCTGCTCGGTTGGGTCTTCATGTGGGCGTTCTATATCGTGCTCATGCGCGGGCGCTCGACACCTGACCCAGCCCGGGCCGCCGGCTTCGACTATCGCCACCGAGTCAGTGACCGCTTTGGTCTTCTCCCGCCTTCACGGGAACCTGTCGGCATGATCCTCTGGGCGCTTACCGGGTTCGGCTTCCTGGCTGGCCTCGCATTTTTCCTGGTCGACGGTGATTACATCGGCGTAGCAAGCGGCACGATGGTCAGTTCGTTTCTACTCACGCTATGGCGAGACAATCAGTGGTTAAAGCAACAGCCTGACTATTTGGACGCGATCGATGCAGCAAGCGCCGCCGATAGCGCCGACCACGACAACGACGACCTCGACTGAACCGTTCAGCCCGAGATTAGGCAGGCGTATCGATAACAGCCTCGGGCGTCATGACGCCGTCGAGGTGTGTCGAGTCATTAAACGAACGCAGGAACCAGCGTTCTTCAGTCAGAACCATACGGTGGATCGAGCAGTTGTCTGCCCCGACAAAACCATGCAACTGCCCACCGGTTGCGTGTGAACACAACGCAGCGATCACGCCGCCGTGAACGAAGCACACGATGTGTTCGTCGGCGTGTCGACTGTGGATGCCGTTTAGAGCGGCCGATGTCCGCTCGATGAGTTCGGCATTGGTCTCTGCTCCGGGAACGACGCCCCACTCATATGTACGACGGAACTCGAGAGCAATTGGATTCTCCTCGGCCAGCATGTGCCGGAACAGACCACCCTCCCAATCCCCTAGGAAGACCTCGCGCAGATCGTGCTCTTCGAGTGGCGTGTGGCCAATACGGCTCGCAAGTGACGCCGCGGTTTGGTGGGTGCGAATCAGTGAGCTGACGTAAAGGCCATCGATTGCCTCGTTGACTAGTCGATCAGCAACCTTCACTGCTTGTTGCTCACCGAGCTCAGTCAGGTTCGGATCACCATGACCATGTTTGAGGGGAAACGGGTTCTCTAACTCAGCCGCTTCAGTCTGTCCGTGACGCACCAAAGTGATACGGGTAGAACCAGGAGGAGCGCTAAACGAGGTCTGGGGATACGAAGCCATAGGTGCTTTCAATAGGAACGGATGAATACAGGACGGTCGGGGGTGGATTGGGATGCATCGAACCCATACCCCATGCCGTCGAACTCGGTGATGCCCTTGACACTGGAAATCCGGTTCTTGATCAGGAATTGGCTCATCGAGCCACGGGCCTTCTTGGCGAAGAAACTCACGATCTTGTGAGTGCCCCCATCCTTGGAGTCCAGGAAGACAGGCGAGACGATTCGTGCGCCCAAGCCTTGTTGGTCGACGGCGCCGAAATACTCGTTCGAGGCAAGATTGATGAGCACACCGGGGCCCGGGCTGGCATCGATGTCGGCGGCAAGCGACTTGGTCACTTCGTCTTTCCAGAACGAGTACAGATCCTTGCCACGTTCGTTCTCGACCTTGCTGCCCATCTCCAGCCGGTACGGCATCATCAGGTCGAGAGGCCGAAGCACGCCATACAGACCTGACAAGATGCGGAACACTTTTTGGGCGTGAGTGAAGTCTCGTTCACTGAACGTGCTGGCTTCGAGCCCCAAGTAGACGTCACCGCTGAAGGCGAGAACGGCTTGGCGAGCCGTTTCGGTTGTGAACGGCATTTGCCAGTCCTGGAAACGGTCGAAGTTGAGCTCCGCGAGCGCGGGCGAAATGTGCATGAGCTCTTGTAGATCACCCGGCGTCTTCTTGACCATGACGTCGATGAGTCGCGCTGACTCATCAAGCATGCGCGGTTCCGTCGCCTTCTTCGTCGCCAGTGGCGACTCGTAGTCGAGCGATTTGGCAGGTGACACAACGATCAGCACGTTTCCTAGGTTAGAGGATGTGGCAGTCGTGCCGTGGCCAGTGGCCCTCGTGGGGTCTACACCGAGGTTCAAACTTTGCTGACTAGGCCCCAAACAGATAGTGAGGCGGGTTCCTTGCAGAGCCCAGCAAACGACGCAACCAGCCTTCCAGAACGGTGAGACGTCGCGGCGATTACCCGCCACGGCATTAGCGTGCGTAGCAGCACTGTGATGGCTGCCGTTCTTGTCTGATGAACAGTCATCCCGACATCTTTCAGGAGGATCTGTGCAGAACATCGACCCGTCAGTCTGGGTACATGAATCGTCCTACTTGTTCGGCAAGCTGGCGATCGGCGAGGGCTCATCGGTCTGGCCACACGTCGTCATGCGGGCAGAGATGCACCACATCGAAATTGGGCGGATGACCAACATCCAAGATTTTTCGATGATCCATGTCGGTTCTGACACACCAACGATTATTGGTGACTTCTGCTCGATCACCCACCACTGCACGATCCATGGCGCAACGATTGGCGACTCGTGCTTGATCGGCATCAATGCAACGATCATGGACGGCGCCGTAATCGGTGCCGGTTCGATCGTTGCAGGCGGAGCGTTCGTGCCTGAAGGCAAGGAGTACCCGCCAAACTCGGTGATCATGGGATCACCCGCCAAGGTCAAGGTCGAACGTGACAGCCACCAAGCCAACCGGATGAACGCCTGGCTCTATAACCGCAATGCACAGTTCTATGCTTTAGGTCGCCACGATGCTTGGAGCGCCGACGACTTCGATGCATGGATGGCGGCCAAGTCAGCCGAAGTAGCTGCAGACGCCGACCTGTTTTAGGAGACCCCAATCATGCCCACCCCACACCTATCTGCCGCCGATGGAGCCTTCGCCCCCACGGTGCTCATGCCAGGTGACCCCAAGCGTGCCGCCCGAATCGCCAACAAATTTCTTGACAATGCTGAGCTGGTAACCGACGTGCGAGCAATGACTGGTTTCACCGGCACCTGGAAGGGCACACCCGTATCGGTCATGCCATCTGGCATGGGGATGCCTTCAGCCGCGATCTACGTCACCGAGCTCGTACGCGACTACGGCGTCACCCGCCTGATCCGGGTTGGGACTGCTGGCGTATACCAACCCGACTTGGCATTGCGCCAGATCATCGCTGCCGAGTCCGCCGTGACTAACAGCAACCTGCCAGCAATGATCGGCGCGACCGAACCACTCACCGCTGCGCCAGCACTACTTCAGGCTGCTCGCGATACTGCATCTGCGACCGGCGTTTCGTTACTGACCGGCCAGGTTTTCACAAGCGACGTTTTCTACGAGCCCACCAACAACGCCCAGGAACGCCATACGGCCGCAGGGGTGTTATGCGTCGAGATGGAATGCGCAGCGTTATACGCCATCGCTGCGCTCGAAAATATCGAAGCGCTCGCCATGTTCACTATGACCGACCATCTCGTCACTGGCCAACACTTGAGCTCAGATGAACGCCAACAGGGTGTCGACGAAATGATCGAACTAGCGCTCAACACCGCGGTGCGGGCCGTCCAGGGGTAACGCCAATCTCAGCTATCGTGTCGATGCATCAGGTATTCTTGGTTTGTTATCGACACCAGCACTATGAGCATTTGCTCGATTTATGCCCAGTGCTCCAGCGTTAACCACGCACCCTGCATCAAGTAGTAACCGTGCGTCGGCGCGAAATGGCCGGAGAAACCTGATGGAAGCTGACCGGCTTAGTCAAGATCGCTCGTCCATCCTCGATCGCTCATCCAACCTGGATAGTGACGACCCGCTGCGGGTCTTGCTGGGGCTTCGACCACCGAAGATGTTCGCCTCGGTCCATTCGAAATCAAACAGATCATGTGATTCGGCCACAGGTCCACCCACATCTCCACTAGGTGCAACCTGGATACGAAGGCACCGGCCAGTTGTCGAGCGGGCTGGATTGGTTGTGACCCCCACTGGTGATAGCTAGATGCACGAGTTGGGTGGAATCATCCGTCGACAGACTATTCCTGTTTGGATGTGTGGTCCTTCGCCGGCCAGGTATCCAAACCATGACCAGAACCATCACGGGGAGCAGGAGCGACGGTTTAAGCGCCAACTGCAGGGGCCTGGCCTGTCTCGACTGTCCGGGCCATCGCCTCTTGGGCAGCGCCCTAGGCCATCTCAGCATCGGTAAGCACTGCACCCAAAGAGCGCTGCAGCGAACCGACCTTCTGCTGAGGAAACACGCCAAAAGTGACGGCGCTCGGTGCGGAACAACTCATGCTGTGCACGACTCCAGCGTTTCCCGCTCCCTGTTAACGCTTCGCTTCTTCACTCATTCGTTTCTTCGTGGCCGCCCAGCTGCAAATTTCGCATGCGGATAGATCGTGATTTCTTGCCGGGCAATAGTCACGGCCGAAGAAAATGATCTGCAAGTGCCGATCATTCCATGTCTCTTCGGGGAAGACAGCCTTGAGATCTTTCTCTGTCTTGACCACGTTCGATCCATCCGACAGACCCCACCGGGCTGCCAGGCGTTGGATATGCGTGTCGACCGGAAACGCAGGCATGCCGAAGGACTGAGATAAGACAACACCTGCAGTCTTATGACCGACCCCAGCCAGCGACTCCATGAAGTCCCAGTCCGGAATTATCTTGCCCCCGGCATCTAGAATTTGGTGTGCCATCATGGATAAATTCTTGGCCTTGGTCGGAGCGAGCCCGACCTGGCGAATGAGCTCGAGGATGCGATCGGGATGCAGTGCCGCCATCTTCTCTGGCGTACCACCTTCGGCGAATAGCGCTGGCGTGATCTCGTTCACCTTCTTGTCGGTCGTCTGTGCCGATAACGCCACGGCCACCGTGAGTGTGTACGGATCGGTGTGCTCGAGCGGGATCGGAATAACCGGATACAGCTCTTCGAGAATCTTGCTTATCTTGGCGGCCTTTTCGAGGCGCTTCATGCCGATGCGCTTTCGGCTGCATCGATCGCTCGCCACACCCGCTGCGAGGTGCACGGCATATCGATATGGCGAATGCCCAAATGACTCACCGCATCGACCACGGCGTTTTGCACAGCAGGCGTTGAACCAATGGTGCCGGACTCGCCGATGCCCTTCGCCCCCAACGGGTTGAGCGGCGTGGGCGTAACCATCGGAATCCGTTCAAAGCTTGGAAGCTCGGTAGGTGAGATGATTCCATAATCGGAAAAATTCGACGTCATGGGAGTGCCCTCGGAGTCGAAGATAATTTCTTCGAGCAGTGCCTGTGCGATACCAGATGCCACACCGCCGTGTACCTGACCATCGGCCAGCAGCGGATTCACGATCGTGCCGCAGTCATCGACACAGATATGGCGCAGGATCGTGACCCCGCCGGTATCCAAGTCCACTTCGACTACCGAGCAGTGCGCTCCGAATGGGAACGTCGATGCCTGCTGCACGAAGTCGCTGATGCCTACTAACGGTGCTGCAGCAGTCACGGCAACCTCGGCCCAAGTGACGGCCCGAGCGGGTGTGCCAGCAACATGGAACGTGCCTGCGGCCCGATCAAAGATCATGTCATCGATGCTCGCTTCTAGCACTGCCGCAGCGTGTTCCATCGCTGAGGTAACAAGATGAATGGACGCACTCACCATTGCCGAACCAGCGACCTGCGCTGAACGCGAACCACCGGTGACGTTTCGAGTCGGGACGACATCTGTGTCGCCGAACCTGACAGCTACAGCGTCAAATGGCACCCCCAGTTGATCGGCGACGATCATCGCCCACGCCGTTTCATGGCCCTGTCCTTGTGGCGTGGATCCTGTCCACGCAATCACCGACCCATCGGGCTTTATCTCGACACGTGCGTACTCACTGACGCCAGCACCACTGAAATCGATGGCTGTGATCTCGACATAACTTGCCAGCCCGATGCCGAGCATCTTGCGCTCGCCTGCGTCGCGTCGACGTTCCTGCTCAGCCCGCAGCTCGTCGTAGCCAGCTGCTTCGAGAACTGTCTCAAGTGCCGCCGGAAAGTTGCCGCAGTCGTACGCAGCACCAAAAACATTGATATGCGTCTCATTAAACGCTGGCAACAGATTCTTGCGGCGAACGACTTCAGGAGCCAGTCGTACTTCTGCTGCGAACAGGTCTACCGATCGCTCGATTGCAGCGGCGGCCTCGGGCCGACCTGCGCCACGGAATGCCCCAACAGGGGTCGTGTTCGTAAACACTGATTGTGAGCTGTATTGCAGATTTGGGATGTCATAGGTACCAGGCGCCATCATCATGGTCAGCATGGGCAGCACGGCACCAACGTCGACATACGCTCCGGAGTCCTGCACCACGTGTAATGCGTAGTGCGTGATGTCGCCTTCGGCGGTCCCACCAATACGCACAGTCTGTTGCTGGGCGCGGCCCTGGACCATGTTGACCATATTCTCGCTGCGGGTTTCGGTCCACTGCACAGGGCGGCCAACGGCCTTGGAGAGTGCTGGTAGGGAAAGTTCCTCACCATCGGGAGATCCCTTCGAGCCGAAGCCGCCACCGATATCGACGGCGCGTACGTGAACATCGGATTCCTCAACGTCATACAGGTCAACGATATTGTTCAACACGACACCGGCACCCTGGGTCGAAGACCAGCAAAGCAGCCGTTCTCCGGTCCAATCGGCTAACGCAGACCGGCCCTCGATCGGGGCTCCGGCAACGCGGTTGTTTATGACGATCTGCTCAACGACAACGTCGCATTCGCTGAAGTCGATTTCGCTCGGAGCGATCGGCAACGCCCCGGCGATGTTCCCCTCCATGGCAGGGTGAACCAGCTGTGCTGCCGCCAGTGAATCGTTGACCGTAACGACTGCGGTGAGCGGTTCGTAGTCGACGAACACGAGCTCGGCAGCGTCGACGGCCTGGCTCACCGTCTCGGCGACAACAACAGCGATTGGTTCGCCTACGTAACGCACCACGCCTTCGGCCAAAACGGGCCGATGTGCCGACTCGTCGATGGGAAAACGCGGCGTGCGACGTTTCAGCTGCAGGTCCGCTGCGGTGAAAACCCCCAGCACGCCTGGGGCCGCAGCGGCTTCGCTCGTCTCGATTTCACCCAGCTTCGCGCTGGCCATCAACGATCGCACAAAGACAGCGTGGACTGCGTCTGGATACTTCATGTCGGCGACATAGGTGGAATCACCGGACAGGAATCGCGGGTCTTCGGTGCGGACAACCCGGTTGCCAAGAATGCTCATAGCCCGATCTTATGGGACAGTCCTAGGTTCGCTATCGCTTCCGCAAAGCTCAGACAAGGTTCTGCAAGCCAACAGCAATAACAGGAGCCAGAATCGCGACGGGCTGCAGCCTTTTCGCCACCGCTGTTTGGGCCGTAACCGGCCTGACTAAGACCCAGCCGTTGCACAGGCCATTGCCCTCGTCGCTCGGGACAGCTATAGCTAGCTATGGGCAATTTCTGTGGTGTCGGCGATTCGTGCCCAGACCTGTGAAACCAGAGTTTCGACCCTGAAACTATTTCCGATTCTCATGACGGAGCTTCCTGGGACCGACTTGGCCAGCACTACCGACAACGCAGTTGAGGCCAAGGCTGCGTCAACATTCCCGGCGTCAACATTCCCGGCGTCGACACCCTCAGCGAGCGACCGCTGGCGAGTCGGCATTTGGAAGGAACAGCTTGGGCCCGGATCCTTCAGCAATGTCGAGCATCCAAATATCGAACTCAGGTTGCACAGCAGTGTCGCCACGGGCGGGATGCAGCGCATACAAGATCGTGTCGTTGTCGAGCCATTCGACTTGATCGTCGACCGACCGCGTCTCACCAAGCTTGTGTTGAGTGTTCGTCTCAAGATCAACGGCGACTAGTTCAAAGCTGTTGTCGGCAGTCATTTCCTTAAAGACCAACGTCTTGCCGTCAGGCGACAATGACAGGCAACTGCCGACCCAATCCGTAGGTTCGATCACTATGTCTATTGAGCGTTCCGTGCATAATTTCAGGCCTATCACCGAAGAAGCCTGTGAGATAGATCTCGTCTTCGTCAGCGGCGAACGTGATTCCCCAGTACTGCGGGTTCAAGTTGTTAAAGCGGGCTTCGCCGGAGTCGATCGTGAACTGGTTTGCGCCCCGGACCGATCGGGTACTTTCAATCTCGTCGATCGTGACGAGCGTTGTTGTTTCAGGAGCAATATCGGCATAGGACGCCCCGCTGACGAAGGCGGTTACTGCCGAGAAGGTCCCGTTGGGTGAGATACGAGCACGGCTGGGCAACGCTCTGGCATAGGACTTGATGTCAGCGTTCAAGTTGTCAGCTTCGAAGAATATCGTCGTGAAAGCTCCGCCAAGAACGCCGCCGGATTCGGTAAGGCACACACCATGATCTTTAGCGATGGGGACCCGCATACATGTGCGGTTGAGTAGCGTTCGGGTTCCGTCGAGGTGCCGGATCAGCAGCCAGCCATAGTCATCACCTGGGACTCGGTGCACCGCCAGCACTTCGCCCGGGGCCAGCGACGGACCTGACCCAGAGACAGGTTCGACAGTAGCAAGGGGCTCGTCTGCAGGACCTTGGCCCGCTTCGAATTCGTCGACCGCCAACTGGGCGCGCTCATTGCGGTCGGCACTGTCGTTGTTAACCCGATCGAGCGCCCAGACCAGATAGAGCCCACCAAACAACAGCAGTACAGCGGCGATGCTACCCAGCAGAATGACCTTAAATTTTAGATCGAGAGCTACGTCGTCGACAGCCACTTCGTACGTCGCTGTGTCATCAGCGGCTTTGGTTTCTTTAGCCATTGGTAATCACATTTAGGGGGGAAAGCAGCTGAATCGAAACGAGGACCCCAACACCCATAGCTATAGCTATAGCTAGCGTGACCATCGTCGAAGTCTTACCGAGCGCCTCGTAAAGAGTCGCAAAGAGAAGAGCGGAAAGCATGCGGGCTGCAGCGATCACGACGGTGACAAATGCAATACCGCTCGGTCGTATGTCGGTGTCCACGAGCTGAGAAACCATGGCGGGGATCACGCCGTCAGTGGCCGCATAATACGCGCCGAGTAGGCCCAGGCACATGAGCGAGGCCACGAGTCCCAAGCTGCTGAAGCCCACCACCAGGTACATCACCATAAGCAGTGCGTTGCCAGCAAGAAATATCGGCTGGGTGCCGATGCGATCAGCAAGGCGCCCCAGCGGCACGGCGAGCAGTAAGTAGACCAGCGCTGTTCCGACGAAGAGAAGTGGGAAGTAACGGGCGCTGAAATTACTCGTCTGTTGAATAACTAGATAGATAAACGCATCGCCGACCGTGACCACGCTGAGCATGCCTGCTACACCAGCGATGCCAGCAACACCCTTGGCGTCTTTGACCTTGCGCTATTGATCGATGATACGAGGTTGCTGATTTTGTTTGATCTGCTTTTGCGGCTTCTCTTGGGCAAACAGCCAAATTGCGGCCACACCAACAGCGGCGAACATGGCAGAGATCACGAACACTGCATCAAATGCACCCGGTGCGTTCGGCAAGAAAATAAAGGCAACCAAAGGGCCAAGGAGAGCGCCGGCTGTGTCCATCGCGCGGTGGACACCAAACGCGATGCCCAGCCGATCGGGTGCCGTGCTCAGTGAAATGAGAGCATCACGAGGCGCGGTCCGCAGGCCCTTGCCGATGCGGTCGGCGAGCAAGAATGGAATCGGTGGGACCCAAGCAACCAACGCGCTAAGGACGAGTCCCAGCCGGGTCACCGCTGAAATCGAGTAACCGGTGGCAGCCGCCTTTTTATGACTCTGGCGGCTGTCTGCGATCGAGCCACCCCAGATGCGGAACACGGCGTTGATGGCCTGATAGGCAGCTTCATAGGCCGCAAAACCAAAGATACTGAAGCCAAGAGCGGCAGTCAGGAACAGCGGGACGATCGCGACCACCATTTCCGACGAAATATCGTTGAAGAAGTTGGTGAAGCCAAGAGCGAGCAAGTTGTGCGAAAGTACCCGGCCTCCACGACCCAGGCTGTTAACCCGCCTGGGTCGGCGCTATGGACCGAACGGATGGATACACCCATTCAGTATCGGCCAAATGGACGAAATATTGAATAAAGCTGCCTATAGATCCTGGGCCCAACAGCCGTGGCAAGAATCGACGTATTCGAACAGCTCAGTTCACGACCTGAGCGCCAGGCGCGATCGTCGACGGTGCACTATTCAATTGGTCGATGGCGAAGCCCGCTGCGGCCTTGTAATTCGCCATGAACGCTTCAATTTCGGCCCGCGGGATCACATCGTTGATGTCGTCAAAGATACCGCCACATCGTTCGTCCACTACCCCAAGAATACCGACCGGGCCATTCCCTCGATTGCGCAGCACGAGCGACGACATGGGCTCGATCAAGGCCGATTCGAAGGCCTCTAGCGCGTTCGAATTAACACCATGATCCAGGAACATTGCACCCATCACACGTGCATCAATAATCGCTTGGCTAGCGCCGTTTGAACCAACGGGATACATGACATGGGCAGCATCACCTAGAAGACACACCCGGCCATCGACCCATCGCTCCACGGGGTCACGATCGACCATGGGAAACTCCCATACCGCCGGAGCGCCACGAACCAGAGACGGAATATCAAGCCAGTCGAACTGCCAATCCTCGAACGCCGGCAGGAAGGCGTCGGTGTCGACCTGACGATTCCAATCACTCTGGCGCCAACCCTTGGAAGGATCAAAGGACAACTCGGCAATCCAGTTCTGCAATTGCAACCCTGTCTCGGGGTCAGGTGCTGAGATCGGGTAATGGATGAAACGCTGATCAAGAGAACCGACGAGCGTGAAACTGGCGCCGCTGCGAATCGGTGGCCCGTAGCTGGCGCCGCGCCATAGGACTGCGCCGCCCCATTGAGGTTCGGGCTGGTCGGGATACATCTGGGAACGCACAGCAGAGTGCAGTCCATCACCGGCAAGCAACACCGACCCACTGACCTCAGTCGATCCACCGTCTCGGGTGTCTACCAGAGCGGTGACACCATCAGGGCTCGTCCGATAGCCGGTGACCCGGTGACCAGTCCGCATCGCGTCCGGCCCCATGCGGTCCAGAACTGTTCGATACAGCAGCATCTGCAGCTCACCTCGATGCACCGAATACTGAGGCCAGCGGTAGCCAGCTAGCCGGCCGCGGGGTTCTGACCACACGTCGTTCCCATTACGGCCAACCAGGGCCCACTCGGTTGCCTCGATCCCGATGGCGTTGAGATCCTCTTCGAGACCCAGGTCGATTAGCTCTCGAATCGCGTTCGGCTGCAGGTTAATCCCCACGCCTAGGGGTGCCAGCGAGCGCACCGACTCGAGCACCACTGCTGGCACGCCGATCTGATGACACGTCAGCGCCATGGTCATACCGGCGACACCGCCGCCCGCTATTAGTGCGGTCATGATGAGCGCCTAGCCTTCCATTTGAAGGTGACGGTGCCGCGCACCGTATGCAGCGGCACCCGACCGAACCGATCGCTGTCGTCACCGCTTGGGCTCTCAAGAACCACATACTTGTCGGCGTCAACAGCCTTGACGTACTTGATTAGCTCAACATTCTTGAACGGATGCCTGGCAACAACCACACTGCCGACAGTGACCCGACGAAATGGATCGATCAATACCAGATCACCAGCGTAATACTCGGGTTCCATCGACGTCCCATGAACGCGCCATGGGCGCCGCTTGCGCAGCGCCCAAAGGGTTAGTTCTTTCACGATCACAGCGTCACGTGCCGAAAGCGCAGATGGATCCACGGTTCTCGACAACAGTGCTCGCCGCCTGTGGGACTGTGACAGTCCACAGAGCCGGCAGAGCGCAGCGTCCTGCGATTAAGACCAGGATCAGCCGACGGCTGGGACCCAAGCGACGTCGCGGTTCTTGGACTCCCAGAACATGTTGTGGATCTTCTCAACGGCAGCCATCAGGTTCTCAGCTGCAGCAACGTCGACATTCTGCTTGGTAGCTGAGCACAACTTGGTTGCATTCCAGAAGGTCTCGTGCAGGTCAGGGAATGCTTCGAGGTGGTCGGGCTTGAAGTAGTCCGTCCATAGAACCAACAGTTCGTGCTTGGTCGACTCGGCCTGTTCTTCCTTAATCGCCGCAAAGCGGCTCATTGAGTTCAAGTAGCCGGCCCAAGCTGCATCGTCGCTGCCCTCAGGGACATGCAAGTCAAGCATTTTCTTGGTCATCGACAGCACCGCTTCGGCAGTGACCCGTGCTGATGCGGGGTCATAGACGCCGCATGGTCCGTCGCAGTGTGCCTCTGCCACAGGGGCGGTAAACATTGCCTGTACGCGATCGCGCATGCTCATGAGTTGCTTCCTCAAGTTGTTAGCGAGTGAGTGGCCTTCACATTACGCGAGCCAACGCCCGCGCGCTACATGAGTGACAATCAATTTACCTATGCCCATGCAACTGACCCCTTTGAGCGTGCCCACCGAATGGCATCGACCAGGACTTTTCGTTAGCCAAGCGCGGATGGACAGCACGCTGTTCGGCGTGACACCACACGATTTTGGCGGTCGTTTCGAGCATCGCAAGGAAAGCGTTTCTATCAAACGAGTGCCATCTGGTTACGACCAGCCCATTGTCACGGTCCAAATTTGGGCAAGCGGTGCGGCCATAGCGACGCCGATAACACGTGCGGTGGCTGTTGCCGCGTCACCTCAGACATAGGAAATAGCCGAAGTTCTCGCCACCGCTGCCAGCGACCCGACGTCGCTTTCAATACAGCCAGCGCACGTACCTTTTTGCTCGAAGCTCCGCAAGATTTTTGGGCAGGTACTAGTGCCGAAACATGTGTGAGTCCGACAGAGGAACCTACAGTGAAGAAACGGGCGTCTTCTGGACATGGGACTCACACGTTCCTGCCCAGCTCGCCCTTTCTTACTGTGTCTTTCTAGGAGTTGTTCTGTGTTACGTCATTGTGTGATGTTCACGTGGGCTGAAAATGTGTCGGACGAGACGAAGGCCGCAATCAGCGCCGGACTCGATGGGCTCGCCAAACTTGGCTGCGTCGCCGCCTATCACCATGGCCCCGACGCAGGCATCAGTGACGGCAACTGGGATTACGTCGCTGTTGGCGACTTCGCGTCAGTCGAGGACTACCGAATTTACTCGGCCGACACTGACCATCAGCTTCTGATCACCGACCTGATCAAGCCCAGTATCAGCGGCCGCGCTGCGGTGCAATACGAGTTCTAGCGCTCACCCGCCGACGAGCAACCACTCGAGTAGCTGTTCGTTCAGTTCCACATGAGCGGGAGCATCGAGCGAGCGCTGGTCATAACCAAGCAGATTTAACCTCTGCGCCACGACACCAGTTCGCCGGCTACTTCTGGGCCGACTTAACAGTCCAGGCTCATCCAGAGCGGTGTCTCCTTGGATGCCGCTGGCGCCGAAGAAGCTAGGGGTCTCGGAAGCCCACTGGCGGTAACAACAAAGGGCGGCACAAATGTGGGAACGATCGAGCTATCACCCTGGCTGGGGTGCACTGTCGGCAGCAGGTCCGCAGCAGGTCGGCAGCGCCGACTATTGCAGCGCCGTGTTCTGGTCCTCGAACGAGAAATTTCTTGAGAACCCCGCTCCCCTGTTTTACCGACTCCTTGTTGCCTAGGCCCTAGTCAACTCGATATTTGTCGAGCAGTTGGCGAGCGATCACCATCTTCTGTATTTCACTTGTGCCTTCGCCGATAATCATCAACGGCGCGTCTCGGTAGTAACGCTCGACTGGATACTCACTGGTGTAACCATTTCCACCGTGGATACGCATGGCCTCAAATGCCAGTTCGGCCGCAGTTTCGGAACAGAACAATTTGGCCATGCCAGCTTCTAGGTCGGCACGGATCCCTTCATCCAATTTGCGGGCCGCGCTATGACACATCAATCGAGCTGCTTCAAGCTTGGTGGCCATATCGGCAAGTTTGAAGGCGATGACTTGATGATCATAAATTTTCTTGCCAAAGGTCTCGCGCTGCTGTGCGTATGCCATTGCCGCCTCGAACGACGCACGGGCGACACCCACCGCTCGGGCGGCAATGTTGATACGTCCAAGCTCAAGGGCCGACAGTGCAGCGTTAAGTCCGCGACCCATGCCAGCCAAGTCACCAAGCATGTTCTCGGCGGGGACTCGCTGATCGACATAGGTCATCTCCATGGTTTCCAAGCCGCGGTAGCCCAACTTTTCGACCTTTTGGAAGGTGATGTTTTCGAAGTCGGTCCCGGGGTCTTTCTCGATAATGAAGCAGGTCACCCTGTCGTCGGGCGTCTTGGCCATTAGTGCAACAATCCGTGCGCGCTCACCGTTGGTAACCCACATCTTGGTGCCGTTGATGACGTAGTCCTTACCGTCGGGCACTGCTCGGCACGTCATTGCCTTGGCGTCGGATCCAGCATCGTGTTCAGACAGCGAGAAGGCTGCTCTCGTTTCTCCAGAGCACAGATCGGGCAACCATCGTTCGCGCTGAGCCTCAGTCCCGAACCTCAAGATCATCGTGCACACAATGAGGTGGCTGTTGAGGACACCGCCCAGCGACATGAACCCGCGAGAGATTTCCTCGATTAGCCGGGCATAGGTGATGTGATCAAGACCCAATCCGCCATATTGCTCGGGAATGACGCAGCCAAATAGCCCGAACGCTTTCATCTGCTCGACCATCGCATCTGGAAACTCGTCAGCCAGTTCGAATGTGGACGCGTTCGGAACGACCTCGTTATCTACCCATCTGGCGACGGTTTCAACAATTTGATCGGCGATGTCTAGATCGGTCGCCACCGCTACTCCTTGGGTGCGAGCGTGCGGTAGCCGCCGCCGAAGAAGATGACTGGTTCGCTCGGTTCAGCCGACGCTTCAATATGGGTCACATTGCAGAGCGCAAACTCATGGTCGCCAGCGTCGATGACCTGGTTGGGGGTAAGCGTGAGCCATGCCGTAGTGCCCGCAATCTTGGGGGCGCCGTCGACGACTGACCAATCGAGTCCCTCGAAACGTTCTTCGGGGGCCCTCATGCACGCATTACTCACATCGATCTGATCAGCACCCAGCACGTTCACGCCGAGTACATCGGCACCACGAAGCTCTTGCCATGTGCCTGATTCAGTGGTGCAGAAGAAGCCAGCTAGCGGCGGATCAAGAGACACCGACACGAAACTTCCAATCACCATGGCCACGGGTGCATCGTCGACCATCGCCGTCACGATCGTGACGCAGGTCGGCACCTGCCCCATGACGTTGCGGAAATGTTTGGGATCAATAGCTTCTACTTCGCTCATAGACCCAACGTTAATAGATCGGGCCGCGTCACTTGTCCTGCAGCTCAGCTGCACCTTTCAGTCGTCTAGCGTGCGGGAATGACTAGCAGCCTTCCTCGCATCGGCGTGTCCCTGGCATCGAACCACCGCTCGGCCGCTCCTACACGCATGATCGAACGGGCCCGTACCGCTCACCAGGCTGGGCTGATCTCGCTGACGTTAGGCGATCATCACGACATGAAGGTCCCCTATGCACAGAACACGCCCATGCTGGGACGGCTGCTGGCCGAGTGGACAGATCGGCCGGTCGGTTGCCTGTTTCTGACCCCATTATGGAAGCCGTTGCTGATGGCAGAGCACATCGGCACGCTGGCAGCGATTCATCATGCGTCTTCGCCCAACGTACCGTTCATCGTGCAAACGGGTATCGGCTGGGGCGATGCACAGTTCGCGAACCTTGGAGCCAACATGTCTCACCGTGGCCGCGACATCGACGCCGCTATTCCTGCCGTCAAGGCGCTCTTAGCCGGCGAGACAGTCACCGACGCTTACTTCGGACTCGTCGACGCGACCGTTGGTTTACGGTCGAGCGGCCCAATCGAATGGTGGATCGGCGGCACTGCTGAAGTCGCTATCGACCGAGCTGCGCGCCTCGGAGATTGTTGGTATGGCTCACCTGGTCAGGACGACGAGTCAATCAGGGTTGGTGTCGATCGCTACCGCTCTGCAGGGGGCACTCGGTTCGCGTTGCGTCGCGATGCTCTTCTTCTCAACGATGCTGATCAGGCGCGTGAAAGTGCCCAGAGTCTGGTCACCCGTGGGTATCGGGGTCTTGCATTTGAACGCTTGCTTACCGGTTCCAGTAATGACGTTGCCGAACGGGCTGCCGAACTCGCTGCGCTTGGTGTCGACGACATCATCGTGCGATGCGCATCGCCTGACCAGCCAACTGCCATAGAGACCTTGCAAGTCCTCGGCCAAACAATCGAACAGGCAGCGTAACGCCCATCGTCATCGAGGGCAGGCCCGCAATGAACGTTCCTTGTTTCGAGAGCACTCAAGCGGGCTATGGGCACGCCCATGGTTTACCGACGCGAGGACGGTCACCATATGTCCCCTTATTACTACAGGTTTGTCTCGACATGCCTTTTCGGTGCTGCATCGTTTGAGCAATCGCTTCATCACAAGACGAGTAGCTTCGATTACCGGGGAACCAACCATGAAACCGGCGCCTCGCACGCGTTCAGATAGCTGGATGGTCAGCAGATTCCGTTCATTACGCTTCTCGCGAACGGCGCCGAAATGGCCTACTTGCTCTGTTCAGCGATCGCCCAAGATACGAAAGAGCGTGACCAACGACTCGCCGCTGCGGCTGCGGTGCTGCCCCTGAATTTGGGCCTCAAAGAACCACCCCATAACCAACGATCGAACCATCTCGGTGCCGGTCGTAATGTCGAAACCGTCGAGCTCGCCGGTTTTTATACCCTTCTCAGCGAGTGCAGTAAACGTGGCCTCTTGCCATTTTGTCCGCCTATCGAGAAGATGAGCAAACTCTGGGCGGAGTGTTGCTTCCATCGGGGATAACGCCAAGAAATCGATGTACTGACGCCCTTTTTCGCTCAGACCGAGCACACGGCCCACGATAGCTTCGACGCTCGCGAGCACGGTGTCGCCCTCGCTCGCTGCTAGGTCAACCTGGGTCCACATTGCATCGGTCGTAACCTCGAACACCTCTTCATACAGCGCCGCCTTACCGCCGAAGTAGTGGTAAATCGCGCTCGGTGCTAGGTCCGAAGCTGACGAGATCATCGCGACCGAGGCACCTTCATAGCCGCTTGAGGCGAACTCGACCCGGGCCGCATCCATGATACGCACACGTGTGTCTGCACTGTCCACGCCCTTCGGGCGACCTCTCCGCTCCATTTTCGCATATTAGATCGCTCTAGCGGCAAAGGTCTCATCCCTTCCAGACGGCCAACGGTCAGCGGGCATCTTTAACATGCCGTCCGGACCGAAATATCCAAATATTTCGCCACTGGAAAATCCAGTGAAAGTTTAGATACGGGGTTCGCGGGGCAGGCCCAAAACGCGTTCGCCAAGGATGTTGCGCATGATGTTGCTAGTGCCACCCATGATTGTGTAACCAGGTGCATACGTCAGACCGTGTGTTACGTCATTCCACAGCGTGGCCTCGGGGCCGAACGTGCGGGATACGAACTCGGCGACCCGCATCTGATGTTCGGTGCAGTACACCTTGGTAGCCGCGCTGAAGCCAGCGGGCGCTTGCTTCAGCACCTCTCGGTAGACCAGCATGCGACCAACACGATAGCCGGTCTCGAGTTTGGCGATCTCTTGACGCACGATCAGATCAGTCGTGTCAGCCCTTGCCACGGCCATGTCGAACAGGGCGCGGTTCGAGACCAAGCGGTCGATGCCGCCGCGTTCGTGAGCGAGTTGGACCATGGTCTGTTTAAAAGCGTCGCCTTCGACGCCAACCAAGTTTTCGACCGGAACCCGGACGTCGGTGAAGTACACCTCACAGAAGTGACGATTGGTAGTCATGTCCTGAATCGGACGGACCTCGATGCCCGGCAAATCCATAGGTACTACGATCTCGGAGATCCCCTTGTGTGGTGGACCATCTGCGCTGGTGCGACAGATCATGTAACAGAAGTCAGCTTGGTCACCGAAGCTCGTCCAGATCTTCTGACCGTTGATCACAAAATGATCGCCGTCGCGCACTGCTGATGTTTTGAGCGAGGCCAAATCAGAACCCGAGTCGGGTTCGCTCATCCCGATGCACCAAGTGGTTTCACCAGCAAGCATTCTCGGCAAGTACTCGGCCTGCTGGTCGGCTGTGCCGTACGCAATCAGGGTCGGACCCATTTGACGGTCAGCGAACCACATGGCTGCAATAGGAGCCCCAGCGGCAATCATCTCTTCAGCAACGAGGACCCGCTCGATCGGCGGTCGGTCCTGACCACCGTGCTCCTTTGGCCAACCCATGCCGATCCAACCTTCTTGGGCCATACGGCGGGCGAACGGCTTGGAGAATCCGTTGATCCAGCTGTCATTATGGCGGCCGAACTCGGCGACACCTTCGGTGGCCACGGCGCGAGCTCGTAGCTGCAGTTCTTGAAGTTCTGGACTTAGTTCGAATTCCACAACCCAAATCTAGAGGGCGCCAGCTAAGAAGACGAAGCCCGACGGCCCAACAGTCTTAAGTCCCCGTCCAGACGCCTAAATTCTAGATTCGGCATTGGCATGGGTCTCTGGAACTAGAGACACCTAGGAAGACCCGTGAAACCAGTACTGGCCCACTTTTTCTGCGCTCACATGCCTCCTCATGACGCGCTCAGATCGAGAGTGGGAGGTGCCGTAACGCCAGCAGACGCGATCAGTCCAGCAGCGTGCAAAGGAGACCAGAGTGACGGGCAGGAGTTTTCCGACGGGATACTCGACGCCGAGGCTGTCTGGCTGGCGCTTGCGACGTTAGGCCCCATCTGGCTAGCAACCAACGATGCACGTTCACCGAGTTGCTGGGCCTCCATAACCATCCACCCAGCCAGATCCTGCGTGAAGAGCCAAATATGACGCAGGAAACAACAGAGCTGACCAAATCTGTCGAGATCCGGGCGTGTTGGGCCGACAAGAAGTCATCTCTGCTTCATACAACGAGCACAAGATCCGACACGTCTACGAGAACTGTTTCCGAGGGCTCGAGGTCGCCGCACCACCTTATTGCTCTAGGCAAGATGCACGTCGCTGACTACCCGTCTGACGAACAAATCGAAATATCGACCACATCGGCTGAGCGGCAGTACGGTTCACACCGAACTGCCTAGGCAAGGACAACTGATTATGCGCAAATACTGGCTGCTCGACCAGCATGGTGAAGATGGGCCTACCGCTCTCGTCGAGACCGACGGAAGAATGCGCATCGTCTCGGTTCTTCGATTCGGCCCCGGCATTACCGAACTCGAAGACCAACAAGCGATTCATGACCGCGTCCTCGGCAAGGTGGCTCCAACATTGAAGCCACTTGTTGATGGTTCATCGATCGAAGTCGAAAGCGTTGAGCCCCATGCCGACCTTGAGGGAACGTCCAAGAGTAAAGCGGGCAAAGGCAACCGAGCCGAGCGACGCAAGGCCAGCCAAGGCGGCGGCTCCGGCGGGCGCGTCGAAGGCGGACCAAGTCGCAGCGGCGGCCGGGGTGACCGGTAGAAGACACAACCTCACTTTGGATATCTGTCGAGCACCGTCGTTGGTTGAACCAGTTTGAGGCATCGACTCTGAGCCTGATGATCCTGGCCGGAGGCGGCCCCATCCAGCCGAGCCGAGTGCTTTGCTGGCGGCGCCGGGCATCCGTTCGATCAACCCCACGGTCTGCGAAGCGTTGAGCCAAGTGTCAAAACCTTGGCCTATTGACTCGCCGACCTAGAGCCCGGCATTTCCAATGGCAACGATGTCGAAGCGGCCTGAATCCTCGGTCACGACACCCAACCCAATCAGGTCCGGACCCACATAGCGATAACCAGTCTCGGCAAACGGCGAGCGTTCGTTCATAGGGCTGTTCGATGACGGGGGTATTTTTCCGAGTGAGCCAACAAGCGCGCGCCTTCCGCCCTGACTATCGATCAAGTAGCCATGAGCCTTCCTCACCCATTCGCCGGCGAAACCCTCGAGCAAGAAGTCGATAAACGCAGTCGCCGAGTTGCCGGCACCGATACTGCGACTGGAGCGCACCGCTCGCATCGTGCGGCTCCACACCGAGCTGTGCGCGCCAGCGATCACGATGGGTGGAAGTGAGGTAGCCATTCTCTTTCCAGCGCTGCACCAGGTCAACACGTAACCGACGGAGCCACCAGCAGCGGTTAGAAAGTCTAGAGAGCGTGGGAGCTCACCCCGCCTGAGATACACACTGCCCTGAGATATCGGACGTGTGGCATCTGCCGCTTCGCAGCGTCTTCGTATCCTGTCCGGTTGATCCTGGCACTAACGGATCTCGCGGATGGCCTTGCCTCGCAGATACATAGCCAGCACGATCGAGAAGGCCATAGCCGAGACGAGGCTGATCGCATTGCCGGTTCCGATCGCTTCGGACATCAGCCCCAGTGCCAGAGCGCCGAATGGCGTCAGACCTGCCGACACCAGTGCGTAGAGGCCCATGACCCGGCCCATCATCTGGGGCGGCGTGTTCGACTGGATCAAGCCCTGATTCATATTGATGAAGAAACCGCCACATATGCCCATAGTCAGGGCGAGAACCATGACCTGCCAGTAGTCCGTGGTGCGACCCATCAGGAACATGCAGATAGTGCCGCCAAGCATGGCACGCATGAACTTGACGCTCTTCTGCTCTAGGTTCCCTCGTCGCATAATGAACACCGAGGACAGTGCAATCCCGACACCCATCAGCCCAAGCATGGGAGCAGCATCGCCAGCGCTGCGGCCGAGTTCTTCTTTGATATGGGCTTGCAAGGTAACGAACATGATGGGCGTCATCATCAGCCCTGATACGGCGAGCAGCAAGAAGAGCGAACGGATGCCGGGTTCGCGCCAAACAAACGTCAAACCCACGCGCACTGCTTCTCGCAGGGTCATCTTGTCGCCAGTCGCCGCTACTCCCGGCGACTTCATCGGCAACAGCGCCAGCGTCCCAATCCCAGTTAGGGCCACGAGCCACCAGAATGCACCGTCAAAGCCGAACCAGTCACCAAATGCACGAGCTGTCACCGCCCCAAGGACCAGTGACAGCGTCAGCGCAATAGCGTTCAAAGCAATACCGCTATAGAGCAGATCGCCCTTGAGTAGTGCTGGAATGAGCGACGACCGCACGGGTGTCCCCAACGATGTCACGATGCCAGCGAACAACGCAGAGACGAGAATCAGCGACAAGGACCCAGCGCCATCGCCCATGACGATCGCCGTCACCGCCATGACTACCAGCAGAGCAACCTGTGTGGTTATAAGCATCTTCTTCGGATCGAGGCGGTCCGCCCACACACCTGCTGGCAACAACAGAAATAGCAACGGGATGCCAAGGACAAAGACGACGAGTCCCTGCACGCTCTCGCTCTTGTTCAGGCCGTCGAGTACGACCCAGCCATACACAAACCGCAGAGCGTTCACGACGAGGTAGAAGGTGACCGAATTCAGCCACAACGAGCGAAACGGCGGGACGGCTAGGGCATTGGTTGGGACAGCACTCTCGATCAGAGAATTCTGCTCTAACGATTTTCCTACTTCACTCATAGGTCAACTCAGGCACTAGTCCCCACACTACCGAAGTGATTGACTAGGCGAGTAAGCGCCGACCGATCAGCTTGAGGCACAACGTCTCATCGGCGCCTTCGAAGATCGACAGCACACGTGCGTCGACGAACAAGCGGCTGACTTCATACTCTTCCGCATAACCCATGCCACCGTGGATCTGCAGCGCTTCGCGAGTGACCCACTCGGCGGCCTTGCACAGGTAGGCCTTGGCCATCGATGCTTCGAGCGAACCGTCGCCTGAGGCCATCTTGCGAGCAACTTCGTAGCTGTACTGCCGCCCGATCTGGATGATGGCCGCCATCGTTCCCAGCTTGATCTGCGTTAGCTCGTAGTCTGCAATCGGAGCCCCGAAGACGACCCGGTCATTGGCGTACTCAGACGCCACCTCCCATGCTCGCTGCATAACACCGATTGCGCGGGCTGCTGTCTGGATGCGTCCGTTCTCAAAACCAGCCATCTGAAGATAGAAACCACGACCCAGACCTTCGTCGCCACCAATCAGGTTGACCGCCGGCACGAACCAGTCGGTGAAGCTGACCTCAAAGCTGTGCATGCCTCGGTAGCCAAGCGTCGCAATGGCTCGGCCCTCAAGAGTGCCGCCGTCCACTTCGTGGCGGAAGTCGTGGCCGTCATCGCTTGGCTTGTCGATTACGAACAGGCTGAGTCCGCGATGCTTGGCATCAGGATCAGGGTTCGTTCGAGCAAGCACCATGAGCGCATTGGCTCGACCAGCAAACGTGCACCAGGTCTTGACACCATTGATACGCCAGCCACCCTCTTCGGGTGATGCGCTGACTTTGAGATTCGCAACATCAGAGCCGAAATCGGGCTCAGTGACCGCTACAGCGCACAAAGTTTCACCACTGGCGATTGACGGCAACCATCGCTGCTTCTGCTCATCGGTACCGCCGGCTTCGATCGCTCGAGCAAGAATCTCTGGCCGAGTAATTAGTGAACCGCCGGCACCGAGTGATGCGGTGCTGAGTTCTTCGGTAGCAATCACCATGGCCATGTAGTCGTCTTCGGACCCCGACGCCGATCCGTTGTACTGCTCAGGAATCGACAAACCGAAGCAACCAAGCTCGGCCACGCCATCAATGATTTCTTGTGGGATATCGAGATCATGGCGGTGGATCGCCTCGGCATGAGGAGCGACCCGCTCATTGGCGAACTGGCGGAATGTTGTCGCAACCATCTCGAGGTCATCGGGCAGATTCGATGAGCCAGCGGCTGCCGCAGCAAGGCTCACGAACCCGGGCGCCGTGACCAGCGCGGCATAGGCACGGGTTGTATCGAGCGCCGACATCTCAACGCCCCAATCGCTTGAACGGGCCCACAGCATCGAGGCCAGATCAGTGAGTTGTCGGCCGATGAAAACATGCGCCAAGCGAGCTTCGTCCTGGCCGGTCTGGGCATAGGTAAGTGCAGACTCGGCCATGGCCGCTGCACTGGCGGCATGGGCGAGCGAATAGACCAGCAGTTGATCCTGGTCGGCAGTGCCTGACGCCTTAGCCGTCGCAATGCCGGTCTCGATCACACCCTGGGCCACTTCGACAGCGGCGCGGGCCTGGACAAGTAGCTCGGTATCAATAATCGTTGCGGTCACCCACCATTGATAGCCGCTGGCGGGCACAACGCGACAAGCCAAGCTGGCCCTTTACAGCGATAAGGTTCGCGGCCATGGAAGATACCAGTGTGAAGCCGGCCATCGAAGTCCCTGCAGGCGACCCGCCAGCGGAGCTTCTGATCGAAGATCTCGTCGTTGGCGATGGCGCCGAAGCAGCCGCAGGAGCGATCGTAAACGTCGACTATGTCGGCGTATCGTGGTCAACCGGCGCAGAGTTCGACGCCTCGTGGAACCGGGGTGACGTGTTCTCATTTGCCCTTGGTGGCGGCCAGGTCATCCAAGGCTGGGATGCTGGCGTTGCAGGCATGAAAATCGGTGGCCGTCGCCGGCTCACGATCCCGCCGGCAATGGGATACGGCGCACAGGGTGCCGGTGGCGTCATCGGCCCGAACGAGACACTGATCTTCACCGTTGATCTTCGCGGCCTGGGCTGATTACCGGGACTAGCCCACAGTTCCTAAGACCCGATCGACATAGTCATTACTGAACATGGCCGCCGGGTCGTATTTGGCGCGCGCTTGCTGGAAAATATCCCACTCGGGATACCGACCGGCCAATGTCGCAGCGGTCTGAAAATGTATTTTTCCCCAGTGAGGGCGGCCGTCGAACTCATCCATAATTGCTTCGACTAGCTCGAAGTACGGTCGGTACTCAATGCCTTTGACACGGTGCACCGCTATATAGCCCGATGCTCGACCAAACGCCGTCGATAAGGGGATGTCATCGCCTGCAGCGGCGCGCACCTCGACGGGAAAGAGCAGGTCCAGACCCGCATCTCGCACGGCATCGTCGATGCGCCGCAGGATCTCGGGCACGTCTTCGAGAGCGACGCTATATTCCATCTCAACAAACTTGACCCAGCGCGGACTCGCGAATACTCGATGCGATTCGTCGGTGAAGTCCGCCTCTCCTATCGAGTCAATCAACATCTTGCGGAATTTTGGAATCAGCGACGGCTTCAAGCTGGCGAGCTTGGCCATCGCGCCAAAGCCGATGTTCTCGGCAACGATCTTGTCGACAAAATGTTTGACCTTCGGTTGCCGGTTGACGGCATCGATGGTGCGGCGATTGCGCTTGGTCATTACAGCATCGCTACCCGGAATCCAGAAAAATTCGTAGTGATCATTGTCAGCCACATCATCAAGCCAGTTGTCCAGTACTTCAGCGAGAGGACGCGGAGCTTCCACCGCATGGAGGTTGAACGCTGGTTCGACGCCAAGCCTGATCTCGCTGATGATGCCAAACACCCCCAACCCAACTCGGGCAACTCGGAAAAGTTCTGGGTTCTCGTCCGGGCTGCAATCGACAATCTCGCCGGTTGAGGTCACCAGGCGCAGGCCAAGTATCTGACCAGCGATACCCGTAAAGCCGACGCCGGTGCCATGGGTACCCGTACTGACTGCCCCAGCCAATGACTGGTACACGATGTCACCCAAGTTCGTCATCGCCAACCCGGCCTTAGCCAAGCGGTTGTTCAAATGACCAAGCTCGATACCGGCCTGCACAGTGATCACATTATTCGCCGTATCGATATGGCGGACCATGTTCAGATGCTCGAGCGAAACCAGTATTTCGTCGGTGCAGGCAATAGCTGTGAAGCTGTGTCCTGAGCCAACGGCCCTGATTTTGTGGCCGCTCAACGCCGCCTTTTTCACGATGTCTTGCAGATGCGCCTCGGTTAAGGGGCGCTCGATTACCGCTGGGGAACAGTGCTGGTTGCCGGCCCAATTCCTCCACGAGGCCGCGGCCTGTCCTGGCAATCGCAGCCTCAGCAACCCCGCCATTACCAGTGCCTCAGGTCGACGGGCCATTCCGTTGCTGCTCCGTTTTCGATGAACCACATACGTTCGTGCTTCGCAATCGTGGGATCGATATGTGCTGGCTCCAAACGGACCCGATCGCCGACCGACCAATGACTCATGTCTGCTGGCGCCATCGTCACATGTTCGTCAGAACAAAACCACACCTTGCCGTGTGCCCATGCAGGGTTGCCATGATCCATACCCATCGACTTGAGTCCGCTGTCAGCGACCACATAGCCGCTTTCAGTATTCACGCTGATGATCGTTGCCTCAAGCCAGATGGCCTGAACGAACGGCGACTCGAGCGTGGCGTAATGCGTGTCCATCAGTGCGTACGAACCAGCCTGGATCTCCGTGGCGACCGTGTTCGTGTCAAAGGTGCCAGTACCACCAGCGGAGATGAAGTCGGTACCTACATCGGCAGCGGCTTGGGCTAGCAGCGCCATCGAGTCGCTGACCTTCTCGGTCTTTTCGACACGGTCCTGAACCATCATCAGGTGACCCTCGTAACCCATCACCCCACGGACCGTCAGTCCGGCCGCACGGGCGACATCAGCTAGAACTCCAGCCTGACCTGGAGGGCAGCCGCACCGAGGGAGTCCGACATTCACATCGATCAGCACCTCAGTAACACCAGCGGCTGCTGCGGCTGCGATGGTCTCGGGTGAATCTACGGCGATCGTCACCCGGCCTGGCAATGCAACCACGTCGCGCATCTGCTCAACGTTGAGCGTTTCGTTCGCCAGCAACAGATCGGCACCAAGCCCGGCATGGATCATTCCTGCCACTTCTGACAGCGTCGCACACGTAAACGCAGTGTGGCCGTTTGCAGCAAGTTTGCGTGCAAGTTCAGTGCACTTAAACGCCTTCACATGCGGCCGCAACCGGAGGCCCGGAAGGACTTGCGCCATCGCTTTGACGTTGGCAGCGAAGGCCTCGGCGTCGACCACCAAGCACGGCGTCTTCTCCTGCGTGGTCTGATCTTCGAATGCAATCACATGTCCGACCGTAGTCTCACCTACCGGTCTGCATGGCGTGTGCAGTAAAACTGCCACATGAGCCAGACAGCGAGCCCGAAAGTCACAACCCATCTCGACGCCGGTGTCTACACAATCACGCTGGCTGACCCGGACAACCGCAATGCACTCAGCAGGCAGCTGACCAGCGAGCTTATGGCCGCTATGGACAGAGTCGATACCGACGGCGACATCCGCGTTGTTGTGTTAACGAACGAAGGAACCGTGTTCTGCGCTGGCGCTGACCTCTCCGAGCGTTCCGACGATGACCGACCCGATGCCAACGCTGATGAGAGCCCAGAAAAACTAGAGAGCAGCGATCCGCTTGGTTTCTTTGGGCGTATCCGACGTTCGCCCAAACCGTGGGTTGGCAAGATCAATGGCCATGCCGTAGCCGGCGGTCTAGGCCTTGCCGCAGCTACCGACATCTCCGTAGCCTTGGACACCGCCAAGATGGGCTTCAGCGAGGTGCGCATCGGCGTCGCCCCTGCAATCATCTCGGTGATCTGCCTTCCCAAGATGCGCGCATCGGAAGCGTCCGAGGCCTTTCTGCGCGGCAATCGATTCCCCGCAACCGAAGCAGCTCGACTCGGTCTGGTCAACTACGCAGTGCCCGCAGACCAAGTCGATGCCAAAGTCGACGAGATCGTTGGCGACCTAGTACTGGGTGGACCACTTGCGCTTGCTGCATCGAAACAGCTTGTCAACGATGTGCCACACATGCCGTTTGACCAGGCCATGGCGTGGACGTCCACGCTTTCAGGCAGCCTGTTCGAGTCAGACGAGGGCCAAGAAGGCATGAAGTCATATCTCGAGAAACGGACACCCCGATGGGTTCCCAAAGGCTGAATTAATCAACCATCGGCGACAACCTCAAACTCGTCAGACAACCACATGGGTGAATTCGACAAGTCGATGAAGTTGGCTTCGTCGGCCAGCAGGTCTGCTTGGGCTTGTCGGACAGCGGGGTCATCGCCACCCATCACGTCGAGACTGTCGAACCAAAGTTCGGCGACGCCATCGTAGGGTTCCGGTGCTCCATGATTGCGCCGCTGGAAGGCACCGTGCAGTCCTGCAAGGTCCTTGGTGTGGACCTGCACGTACCTTCGAATTTGTAGGACTTCAGCTCGCTCCGCGACCAAGGGCGCATGAACATTACGCCAATACGCCTGGAACTCTTCGAGCGTCATTTCTGGTCGGCGCCGCAAGGCAAATACAAGCTTGATCATTGTGCGAATGCCTCGTCTTTCGGCCCATCATTGGGCTGGTCGCTCTGCCAATCGCCGTAGACACGGTCGAAGTCAGCCTGAATCTCCTCGAGTGGGAGGTCGTCAAAACTACCTCGCTGGTTGACGTACTCCATATGACGATTGCCTCCTTCGTCGAACGGGTGCATCAGTGCATCGCTGGTGCCATCGAAGTCCAGCGCCTTCACGCCGAACCGCTCGCACATCTCGATGTTGAAGGCCGAACTCGCCTTACGCCACTCGAGTTGGTCTTCGCCGAGCAAAAATTCGGTGTAGCCATGCCAGATAAACAGGTCGGTCCCCATCTTCTGTGCGAGCTTCTCGCTGCTCAGATGATTACGTACATCGGCGAACCCGAGTCGGGCCGGAATGCCACAGTGGCGAGCAGCTGCAGTCAACAGCACTGACTTAGGTGTGCACCAGTTGGCGCTTGTCGCAGCCACCGAGCTTGCTTTGTAGCCAGCGGAACCTTCGGCACCGACATAGGGGTCGTAACGAAAGCCGTCGCGCACAGCATAGAAAAGGGCGACAGCGACCGCCGTGTGGTCAGCGTCATCAGGTAGATCGCTTCGAGCAGCAGCGGCGAACTCAGCGACCTGGTCGCTCTCACTATCAATAAACCAGGTTGGTGCGAGCCAGGCAGGGTCAATACGTTCGGTCATGTGCCAGTGTTAGCAGTTATGAATATCGCAATTACAACCGGCGCCGGAACAGGCATTGGACGATCGGCAGCACAACACCTTGCTCAGGACGGCTGGACCGTCGTTGCAGCAGGCCGGCGGCTCGAGCCATTGCAGGAGACCATCGCTTCGTTAGAAGGTGACGGACATCTAGCTTTTCCTGCCGACGTGGCGGACCCAAGCGACGTCGATGCACTGTTCGCAGCGACCGTCAAAGCATTTGGCCGAGTCGACCTCCTATTCAACAACGCCGGTGTTGGGGCTCCCCCGGTACCGTTCGATGAAATCTCTGTCGAGGACTGGAAACGAGTCGTCGACATAAACCTGACCGGCTCATTCCTGTGCGCCCGGGCCGCGTTTGGCCAAATGAGGAAGCAGAAACCTCGGGGCGGGCGCATCATCAACAATGGTTCGATCTCAGCACAGACGCCACGCCCACATAGCGCGCCTTACACCTCGACCAAACATGCAATCACCGGGCTGACCAAGTCCATCTCACTTGATGGTCGCAGCCTTGACATTGCCTGTGGTCAGATCGACATTGGGAATGCAGCCACCGCCATGGTCGAAATCATGAAGCGGGGAGTACCCCAAGCCGATGGCTCGATCAAGCCTGAAGCAACCATGCATGTCGACGAAACGGGGAGAGCCGTCGCCTACATGGCTTCGCTGCCGCTCGACGCCAACGTCTTGACCATGACCGTAATGGCCAACAAGATGCCCCTGGTCGGCCGCGGTTGATCACCGTAGTTTTGCAGCGGCTACTGCTCCGCCTGGGATGATGCTCCGCTCATCGATCACGTTGCATTGGGATACGTAAAAGTTGTCGATGCCTTCGGTCGTCATGAGTTCAGCCGCACGCTCGCCTCATACTTAGTGGGGCGAGCGAACTATGTGGCGTTAGCCAGCCCGGCGAACTGTTCCAGCTTCGTGAACCAGGCTGGTTAGGTAGAAGCAAAAAGGATCCGCCCCAACAGCGTTGACTCAGCAAAGTATCGTCATTTGATCGTTCGGTCTCGCCGATTGGAGTTCATCATGAATCAACAATTACAAGGGTGGAAGCTGGCACTGGCACTTCTCATTCCCGTAGCGATCATCGGCGCGGCAGGCTTTTTGGTCTACGGAGCACTTTCTGACGATGACGTTGTCGCAGCCACGATGCCCACAGCGCTCGAAACCCAGACGGCTGACCCCACGACGGTGCCCGCCCCCACGCCGCGTTCTCTTCCGACGCCGCTCACGTTGCCCACCGCCCCGGCCGTAGCGGCTGTGCCGGTCACCCCGACCGTAACGGTGACTCCACTGCCTGCCCAGACCACGCCGCCAGCTCCCCAGCCAACAGCGGGTCCTGCTCCCACCTCAACGCCAGATCCCAGCATCGTCACCGTTGCGTGTAAAGGCGACATCCCGGGGACCGTTGACACCGGTCAGGCCTTTGGGCCCCTCACTGCTGTGACTGTCCCAGCCGAAGCCGCAGCCGGTTATATCTTCACTTGGAACCTTGGCAACAGTACGACGCAGACTTCGCTGTCGACCAGCAACGTGAGCTATGCCGAGGCCGGCACGTACACGATCACATTGGCAGGCAACAGTGCTGCTACCGGGGTCGCCATATTTGTTACGTGTGCCACAATCACGGTCAGTGAACCCGTTGCCAATCTGCAGGTGTCCTGCTCGGTGTCACCGGCGAACAGCGAGATCGAGCTTGCATCAGCCAAGGCTGGTGACGTCATGCGTATCACTACGATCTGGTCGCCGACCAATATCCAACTCTCGCTTCAGTACGAGTTCGAGCCATTTGACGACCTGATCATTATCAACCCAGCAGCAACGGGTGACTCACAGACCAACGCGTTTAGCGGTGACGACGCCGTCTTCTCCGTCTTCTGGCGCTACGGCGAAACCGGTGAGGCCGGGCAGTTGACCTGCCCGGCCTACCCCGGCGGCGAGGTCAACTGAGCAACGACGCCCACACCAACGGACAACGGACAAATTCGGCTCACTCGCAGCGCAAGAATTCGCCCACCCTCATCACCGTTGATAGTTCGGATTTGATGTGCACCTGAACGTCGTGACCAATAAAAACGACTTCATTCAAGCCGGTCCCTATGGCAGCTCAGACAGTTGCGCTCGGGCCAGAGCCAATGACCCAAAAAATGCTCGTAGTAGCTATAAACGAGTTGCAGAAGCCTCGGAATTGGTTGCACCGTTTGATGGTGCGACCGCCACGATCCAACACATGACTCACCAAGATCTTGTCGGGTACATGAAGCCCTGCCAACTCGACTTATTCACCGATCAGCAACCCGATATTGGTGACAAACCCGGTGACGACATCGTGCCCGGTTGACATATCGCCGGTTTCTCCTTAGAAACCGAGCGCCGAGTGCTCACACCTCAAGCCGAGTGCTCACACCTCAAACTGAGCAGGGCCCTTCGCTGTTACTCAAAGAGCGAGAAGATTTCTTGGAACGCTTCGAACTGACCACCAGTTGCCGATGAGGGCACCAAGATCGGGGTTTTCAAGCCGGAGTCATACCATGCTTGCAGGCCGTCACGAACCTCGTCGGCTGGCCCGTACAGCGTGACGTCGCTGAGCCATTCATCGGTGAGTAGACCCGGGATAGCTTTGCGGTCACCTGCGGCTAGTGCAGCCTCAACCGCTTCCATTTCCTCTTGGTAGCCATTCTGCTTCCAGTAGTTGCGATAGTTCGGCAGAGCCACGTAGAACTGCAGCGTCTTGCGATTAACCGCAGCCGCGGCCTCGCGGTCATCGGAAACGCAGGTCGGGATCATGTTGCCGATCCAGAAGTCGTCGCCAACATCTGGCATACGTTCCAATGAACCGGGCATGGCCGAACGTGCGGCGTTGGCAAAGACCATGCCTTCGCTAATCTCGGTCGCCGTAGCGATCATCTTGTCGCGCATGGTTGCCAGCGTTATGGGCGGCAGCGTGATGCGAGGTTGGGCTCGCATGGTCTCGACAAAGTCCCGAATATCGCCAAGTGGCTTACCGGGGTTGACGCCCAGTTGCTTGTTCGCCGGTGCGTGACTGACGCCGATACCCATCCGAAAGCGCCCTTCGGCAATTTCGTTGATATAGGAAGCCGTCGCTGCATAGTCGAGCACGTTACGCGCATAGATGTTTACGATCGAGGTGCCAAACTCGATCGTCGAGGTCTCGTGAGCCATCGACAGGCACAGCCCGAGCGCGTCACCCAGACTTGGGCAGTAGATGCCGGAGAACCCCCGGCTCTCGATTTCTTTTGCCAGCTCGAGAGTGCGAGTTCGTCGGCTCGGCACAGCGGCCAGTGATAGGGCAGGTAATTGTGTCATAAGATCTCCAACAGTCTAGATGGCGCCAGACTCGCGCATAGCACCGATCTGATCCCAGTCGTATCCAAGTTCGAGAAGCAACAACTCAGTGTCCGCTCCGAGTTCGGGGGCGACCTTGCCAGGCACCACCGGTGTATCCGACATCTGGATCGGTGAGCCAACCATGCGAATCGGGCCCCATTCGGGATGCTCGACTTCTTGCATGTACCCGTTGATCCAGTTGTGTTCGTCGGCGGCAGCGGCCTCATAGTCATTGACCGGCGCCCAACGACATCCCACTTCTTCCAGGATGGCAGCCCACTCTGTCGTGGACTTCTTGCGAAACGTTGGCGCAAGAATATCGAACAACGCCTTGCGGTCTTGCCCGTTCCAGTACAGGGGTGTGAAACGTTCGTCATCGAGCAACTCGGGCATGTCAACCGCTGCGTAAAATGCCTGCCGCTTATCTGGAGTGACACCCACCAAGGCCATCCAACCATCGGACGTCTCGAGAATGCCGTAAGCAGCGTTTAGGAGTGGATGCCCATAGTTGGAGGGCCCTTGTTGCACGCCGGTCAAGAAGTAGGCCGTGTACTCGGCGCATTGGGCATAGATCTGACTTCCCACGAGCGAAACGTCGACCCGCTGACCGCGGCCCGTCCGCTCGCGCGCCATTAGTGCACCCAGCACGCCAATAGCCATGTTCTGACAACCGATGTGGTCAGCAATCGTCACCCCAACCGGGGTCGGGCCGGACTCGTCGCTACCTGTAGTGCTGATTAACCCGCCCGCCGCTTGACCGGCCAGGTCAGCACCCTCGCGGGTAGCGGCTGGACCTTCAGGACCAAAGGTCGAGCCCATGCCGTAGACGATGCGGGGGTTGCGTGCCGCTGCGGCCTCGTAGCCAACACCCCATTCGTCCAAGGTCCCGGCCTTGAAGTTGGAGATCACAACATCAGCCGTCTCGACCAACCTCAGGAAGGCTTCGGCGCCATCGACGGTCCGCAGGTCCATCGTGATGCTTCGTTTACCGCGGTTGTTGCCAACGAAGTACGGCGCTCGGAGATCATCCACCGAAATGGGGATCCATCGGCCCTGATCTCCCATGCCCGGTAGTTCAACCTTAATGACATCGGCTCCCATGTCAGCCAGCGTCTGCGCCGCTTGCGGCCCTTGAATCAGCAAGCCGGCGTCAAGAACTCGGATCCCGTCGAGTGCTCCCATGTCTTCCCCCAGTATTTTCTACGCATCAGTCTGGCATATCCTTGTTCCATGGCTAACAAGGCGCACGAGTGTTTCACGGTTGAGATCGTGGACAAGGTTGGACTGGTCACGATGAACCGGCCAGAACGCAGCAACTCGATGATCGCATCGTTCTGGCGTGAACTCCCCGAGATCGTCGACGATCTATCGAACTCGGGCAACGTGCGCGCCATGGTGCTCGCTGCCCAAGGTAAGAACTTTTGCTCGGGCATGGATCTCGAGGTTTTTGGCAACAACGACGCTGTTGGGGGTTCAGACATTCAGAGTCCCGACAACAAGGCCCAAGGCCATCCAAGTCGCCGCAACGAGCGCTTCCGCAGTACAGCTTTGAAATTACAAGAGACCTTCACTGCGCTGGAACGAGCCCGCATGCCGGTCCTATCGGCAATTCAAGGTGCGTGTGTTGGCGGCGGCATCGACATGGTCTCGGCAACCGACATGCGCTACACCACGGAAAATGCATGGTTCTGCATCCACGAAATCAACATCGCCATGACCGCCGACGTCGGCACGCTGCAGCGCATGCCCAAACTGGTGCCCGAAGGCATTGTGCGTGAACTTGCCTATACCGGCCGACGTTGGACGGCCCAGGAAGCCAAAGCTGCTGGTTTCGTGAACGAGATCTACCCCAACCATGAAACTCTGCTCGATGCAGTGATGAACGTAGCTGGAGAGATCGCCTCGAAAAGCCCGATGGCAGTGTGGGGGACCAAGCAGACCATGCACTACACCCGCGACCATTCTGTAGCCGATGGGCTCGAGTTCATCGCCAACTGGAACGCGGCCATGTTCGACACCGATGATATGGCCGAGGCATTCACGGCATCGATCGAGAAACGTGGCGCTGAATTCCCTGATCTCTGGCCCCTAAGCAACGGGCTCTAAGCGTCGAACCGGCATTGATGTTGCCACGCAACCACTCGACGAAGTCGGCACCGACATTGGCTGGATTGCGCGGTCTACCTGCATGGGCGATTGCCTACCTGCATGGGTGACTTCCCAGATCGACGCAAGTGGCCCATCGGGTGAGTTCCACGCCAGCGCTGATGCAATCCAGAACCCGCTGATTACCGAGGTGCCTTCATCTTCGGCGGAGTCCTCGCCGCCCATGGATTCGGCCCAACCAAAGGCAATCTCGGGTTCAGCGTTGCGCTTCCACCACGAGTGCCGACGGCAATCCCGGCACCTTCGCGTCCACTACTTTGGGTGAAGATCCCCCAAATGATTTGATCTTCGCCACCTTCATGCACACGTTGTCCATTCGCCCCGCCCTGGCCCCATCGTGGTTTCGTTACGTAGCTTTCTTAGTGCCCACCGACAACTCTCATTAACCGATCTTCGGTCGCGAGCTGGCAGATAGCGGTTCTCTTCGTAAATACAGCGTATGGTTTTGTGTATGTCACGGAGCTGGTCGTCAATAGACGACTTCGAAGCGTTCCTGAACAACGGCGGCATCGTCGAATCTGACGATTCCATGCCTGACGAATACCGACTAGCGGTCTTTCGGTTCATCGAACTACACGCCAACAGCGAACAGATGGGCGGGCTCACCGAGCGAGACTGGATTCCGCGCACGCCCGGGTTGCGCCACAAGATGGCCGTGATCGCCAAGACCCAGGACGAGTTCGGTCATGCACACCTGCTGTACATGGTCGCGGCCGACATGCGCATCAAGACTCGCCGAGAGATGGTCGAAGATCTCTACGCTGGCAAGAGCCGATTCCACAACGTGTTTCACTATCGGGCCAAGACGTGGGGCCACCAGGTCGCCATTGCATTCTTGGTCGATGCCGCAGCGCTAGCGAGCCAACAAGCAGTATTCAAGAATTGCTCCTATGGGCCCTACCGCCGCATCCTCAAGCGGATCATCTCCGAAGAGGGTTTCCATATGCGCCTCGGCGAAGACCGCATGATGCGCATCGCCCAAGGCACCGAGATGCAGCGCGAAATGTTCCAGCAGGCGATCGATGACTGGTGGTGGCCAGCGCTACAGCTATTCGGCCCTGACTCGAAACCAAACGACATGCTCTTGCGATGGCATATCAAGTCCGAACGCAACGAGGTCCTTCGTGACCGTTGGGTGCAGAAGTTCGTGCCCATGTTGCAGAGTTACGGCTTCACCATTCCGGACCCCGGCCTGCGATTCGACGACGACGAGGATCGCTGGGTTGCCGGCCCCATCGACTGGGCTCCGCTAAAGAAGACCTTCGCCAATGTCGGCCCCGACTCTGCCCGCCGTATTAGCGAAGCGTCGGCGCATTGGGAAGAAAGCGCCTGGGTCCGACAGGCCCTGGCCGCCAACAAGACAGTGAACGAGTTGGTACAAGCATGAGTCTGACAGAAGGCTCCGCAATTGACATGCTTCGACTCGAAGCACAGGTCCATAGCGCAGTGTCATCGGTGGACGACCCTGAGTACCCCGGTATTTCTATTGTTGACTTAGGCCTACTCGAGACCATTCATGTTGAACCAGACGGGTCAACAGTCATCGGGCTGATTCCTACCTTCTCAGGTTGCCCAGCATTGGCCATCATTGCCGACGATGTCATCGCCGCGGTGCAGGAAGTGGCCGACGTCTCAACGTGCACCGTTGACTGGCTGTCGTCACCGGCGTGGCATGCAGACCGAATCAGCCACGAGGCTCGCTCGTGTCTCGAGAGAAAATTTACTGTTGCGGTGCAGATCGGGCAGCGCTCAACAACCTGCCCTCTCTGTGCTTCCAAGACGGTTGAGCAGTCCATGTTCGGCCCCAGCCGATGCCGGTCTGTTCATACCTGCACTGGGTGCGGCGAAACCGTCGAAGTCTTGCGGGGGTAGCCAGCCAATGGCAATCTTTGAAGTGTTCCTAAAGAAGGATGGCCGCGACGAGTTCCGCCATGTCGGCGCCCTCGATGCAGCCAATGACGAACTCGCCTTGGTGTCGGCGCGCGAGTGTTACGTTCGCCGAGCCGAAGGTGACCTTCTCTGGGTTGTTCGTCGGGACAACATCCTGAGCCCTGAGCGGGAGTTCACTGCTCCAAACGCGGACAAACCACATCGCCATCACAGCGGCGAAGCCGTGGCCGCCCGACGCAAGGCACTCAGAGAAATGACTAAGGCCCAGCCCGATGAATGAGATCAGCATCGCAGCTCGCGACGTGATCCTGGCGTTCGTCGACGACGAACACCTGATGGGCCAGCAGCACACCGAATGGATCGGGGTCGCACCATTTCTCGAAGAAGATCTGGCATTCGCCAGCATTGGACAAGATGAACTCGGACACGCGGCAATGCTCCTAGAAGCGTTGGTCGGCACCGACGATGCCGACATCGATGCACTCGCCTTCTACCGAGAAGCCAGCCAATGGCGCTCATGTGCTCTGGTTGAGGTGACACTTCCCGAATGGAGCGACACGCTCCTACGTCACTGGTTGTACGACGCCGCTGAAGAACTTCGCTGGCAACTATTTCAGGGATCTTCTGTCCAGCTCCTGGCCGACATTTCAGTCCGCGCCCTAAGCGAAGAGCGATTCCATCGTCAACATGGCGATGCGTTACTCGACGTCTTGTTGCGTGTCGATGATGCCCGCGATCGGATCATGGCATCGCTGCACAAGGTGTTGCCATTGGCCTTAACCATGTTCGATGGCGCACCCAGCGAGGCAGACGCCCTCGTCGAGGGTGTCATCTCTGGCTCGCTCATATCGCTGCTAGGTGACTGGCAGCAGCGTGTTGATCACCGGTTTGGGCCCGTTGATTGGGACCAGATCGTTAGACCTGTGCTGAGTCAACGCAAAGAGCGTCATGACGACTTCGCACCGTTACTTGCTCGGATGCTCGAGGTTCTTGATCTGGACCGCACTGTTACTTGGTAGGAACCACCTGATAAGGAAGGTGTCATGAGCGAACAGCGAATCGACACCATCCGACTCCAACGTATTGCCCGTGGATTCACCGAGACCGCAGTGTTTTACGCAGCGATCGACCTGGATCTTTTCACCCACGTCAGCCATGGTGCAGCCTCGATTGATGCCGTGGCAGCAGCGGCCAACATCAGTGCGCTGAATGCCGAGCGCACCGTCGTTGTCCTGCTGGCCATGGGACTGCTGGAGAAGGACGTCGACGGTCAGTTGCGTAATGCACCTGACTGCGAGAAGTTCATGGTCAGCACCAGCGAGAGGTTCGCAGGGCCGTGGATGACGTTTACTCGACGCGAGGTGCCGCAATGGTTTGACCTAACCGCCACGCTCAGCGACCTGACTCCCCCGGCCGAACTCGGCATGTACGACGACATGACTGTCGAACGGGCCCGCAAGTACCACTCAGCCACCTACAGCATCGGCATGGGTGCTGGTCGTCGCTTCGCCCGTCATGTCGATATGTCTGCTCGCACTCGCCTGCTCGACCTTGGTGGTGGCTCCGGCGCCTATTCGATCCAGGCAGTCAAGGCCAACGCAGGCCTGCAAGCCATCGTCCTCGACCTTCCCGCCGTGACTATCGTGACGCAGGAATACATCGATCAAAATCAGGTCGCAGACCGCGTATCGACCTTCGGTGGCGACTTCGTGAACGACGAATTCCCGACCGGATGCGACATCGCCGTGATGGCGTCGAACCTTCCGATCTACAACGCCAAGAACATTCAGAAGGTCGTACAGAAGACGTTCGACGCGCTTGAACCTGGCGGCGAAATGCATCTGGTTGGCGAGACGTTAAACGCCGATGGCGTTGGCCCACTCGACGCGTCGATGTGGGGAATGGCCGAGGCCTTGTACCGCAGCGGCGGACGCTCTCATTCGGTAACCGAGTGTCTGGGCTACTTCGAGACCGCTGGCTTTGTTGACGTCGAGAACGTCGACTTCGTCGCTGGCACCCTCAGTCGTACCGTGGGGCGTAAACCAACCAGCTAGAACCAGGAGACATGGGCCGACACGATTCGCCACCCACCATCAAGACGCACCCAGCTCTGAGTTTGGCGGCCTCGGCGGCCAGACTCGAGGCGCGTGAATTCGGTGTCGGCAGTCCCATATGAATCGCCGTAGCTGGTGATCACGGTCCGCTCGAGACTGCGATCGGCAGCCGACCCGCGGCGGCGGGCCGCAGCAATTTCGTCGTGGCCATAGGAAGCGTCACCCAGCCCGAACCGGATCGTCAGCGGATCGCGCCAGAAGAAACCGTCGAGAGCATCGACGTCGTTCGCCATCAAGGCCTCTTCATAGGACTCGAACTCGGCAGTAATCTCGGCCACGACCTCGCGGCGGTTCACGTCCATCATTATGAGCTTTCGTTGCGATTCTGGTCGGCTTGAGCGGACGCCACGACACACGTGGTAACCCCCAGGTCTTCGAGTGCGGTCAACACAGCCAGAACGATCCGTTCGTTGTTGGCTTTAGCGATCACTTGTACGCCCATTGGCAGCGGCGATTCAGCAGACAACATCGGAGCTACTCCAATCGGGACACCGGTCGGTGTAAGCGGCTGGGTTAGCCAGCCGACGGCTGGCCGAGCCGGCAGGTCTCTGCCGTTGATCTCGACCGTATCGGTGCCGATGATCGGAGCTGGGAATGGTGTAGCCGGCGCGAGTAGCACGTCGTAATCGGCAAAGAGTTCGTCCAGCTGGTCGACCCAAACCTGACGCAGCCGTTGCGCCCGCAAGTACCAATCTGCTGGCAACAGCGCAGCGGCGACGAGGCGATGCCGAACAACGGGGTCGAACTGCGCCCGTTCGTTACGAATCCGATCAAGATGCAACTCACCTGCCTCGGCATAAGTAATAACTGAGGCGGCAGCGTGCGCTGCTTCAGCCAAAGGGAGCATCGCTGGTGTTCGGTCAGCACCAAGAGTGTCAGCCACCGAAGTCAATGCATCGAGCGCGGCCTCACCTGCATTGTCCTCAAACCATCCGCCCAGACGGGCAACGCGAAGTTGGCCAACATCGATGGGTTGCGCATCAGAACTTCCTGCATCGGCAACCGAGTACCAGGCACCCAGATCGCGCGCCGATCGGGTAAATGCCCCGACATGGTCAAGACTGTCGGAAAAGAGCTGGGCTCCACGTCGATCGAGACGCCCGTATGTCGGTTTGAGCCCGAAGAGTCCGCAAAACGCTGCCGGAACTCTGACCGAGCCGTTGGTGTCGGTTCCGAGTGCGAGCGGAACCAACCCGCCAGCCACAGCAGCAGCCGAACCGCCCGATGAACCACCAGGGGTGCGTTGGACATCGTGCGGATTCCGTGCCGCGCCGTAGTGGGTATTCTCTGTGGTGAACCCGAAAGCGAACTCGTCCATGGTGGTTGCGCCGATTGGTACGGCATCGGCTCTCGTCAGTCGTTCTACCGCCGCTGCATCGCGATCAGCCGGCGGGCGGGCGGCCAGCACTGTCGAACCTGCGATCGTCACCTCTCCCTTGAGGTCAAACAGATCCTTTACCGCAAACGGAACGCCGGCCAAAGCTCCGACCGGCTCTCCTGCTGCCACTCGTCGATCGATGTCGGCCGCTGCGGTGAGCGCTCGCTCGGTCGTTACCGTCGTAAAGGCATTAAGCCGGGCCTGCGCGCTGTCGACACGATCGAGAGCAGCCTGAGCGATATCAAGAGCCGAAACCTGACCGCCGCGTACCTTTGTCGCAATCTCGAGGACGCCGACAGTGCCGTCGGGTACCGTCACGGGCGAAACCGGGGAGCCACGGTTAGGGCATCGTCGACTTGGCGAGGTAGGCGGCTAACCAACTGGCCAACCCGTTCTATCTGGTCTGCTACAGGGTCGATCTCGTCAGGTTCCAGGTGGATACCCAGCATCTCAGCCATAGCAACGGTGTAGCTGCGAACGTCGAAATCAGACACAGCCGTCACGCTACTCGACGTCGATTATGACGTGGCCAACTGGTCGAGCATCGCAGTCTTAATAGCTGGGGTCTGACCTTGCACCATCGTGAACATGGCCTCACGCATGAGGCGTTGAGCGTGTTCGCTCATCATGACCGACGTACCGCCTATCGTTGCTACCAGGGTGGTGGCTGCCTTCACTGCAAATAACGACGCATCAGCGCGTGCAATGGACATCGCATTGCTGTTTGCAGGTGCGATCGAATCGAGCCTGTCACGCACCGTGTCGAGTTGTTCGGTCAGGGCACCGTTGCCAAGTAGCTGGCAGCAGCGTTTAGCGACGCCCAGAGCAAGCGAGCCATTCGTGCGGAGCCCGAGCTGATAGCGAGTTCGCCACTCCGCGTAGTTCTCGACCTTGGTGATGCGAGACGCTGACACATGATGGTCCTGGAAATCGAGCACTTTCGTCTGGGACGAATCCACGACGGCGAAGGCGACTTCGGTGCTTTGTAGCGTTGGCGAGTCAATGGCGTCGATCAGCGCCCACACGATGTCGTCACCATGGCGAGCAGCAGCGTGCACGACGTCGATGTGGCCCCAACCCGTGACCCATGGAGCGGTGCCGTTCAAGACCCAATCGCCTTCGCCAGCCTCGACTGGCTCAATCGTTGTCATAGGCGTGCCTGGGCGAAGCATGTGAGCAAAGGCAACGCCACCTCGCGTTCGGCCTGCGGCCATGTCGGCTGCAAGTTCGTCGCGCACGGCGCCGTCGCTGTGGTGCGCTGCTGCGGCTGCGCCTAGGTGTTGCGTAAACACGAATGTGGTGGTCAAACAGCCGCTCGCGAACGTTTCGATGATCTTCGCAACCGTCGCTGCATCGCAGTGCGTCGAGATGCCATAGAAGCCCCCATCCGCAATGCATTGCAACTGCTGCTTTGGAACGCCGCCGGCGATGTCAGCCTCCAACGCATTGGGAAACAGCACCTCGTCGGCGATCTGCTGCGCGTTCGCTAACAGGCGTTCAGTTGAGTACATCTCGGGGGCTGACGTCACGGTCTTGACGGTAGCCGTCGCATCCTGTTTTACGGAAAGTCCCCTGGCCGCTTCATCTGCCGCTAAAGCTCTTCGCCGACGCCGTGAGGCCCCTGGTCAATCCTGTTGAGCCAGATGGCGTGCAACCCAAGATTCGTGCCACGCAACGTGAGTCTGACGCACCGGGTTTGGATGATGTTTGATCGGAAGATGAGCTCTCAGCGGTAGATCCCGCCGGTTGACTCCTGACGATCAGTGGCCCAAAATTCGCCAACTACATCTGACTGGTTTCGATGATTCTTCCGGCTCCGGCCTGATCGGCGTACCATTTTTGGAGACCGCTCTGCTGACATTGACGTGGCCGCGAGAGTGGGCGCTGTTGAACACCTAGCAATCACGACGCGCCAGTTAGCTGCAATCGGAGCGTCGGGCTCCTCGTTTTCATACCGAACGCACGTGCACCTGACACAGGTGCGTTCGCCTTATTCGAAAAGCGGCGCTTTGGTTTTGGCGTAGGTCAACTTGTGGGTGATCTTGCCATCAGTGTTGAACGTCATAGCATCAAGGCCGCGCCACGACGTCGCCTCGCCCTTGACGTCGAGAGTGCACCGCCACGATGCCATGACCTTGCCGGTCTCGGCATCGATCATCAGGTCTTCGTCGATGAACTTCATGTCGCCAAACACACCGTCAAACTGTGGCGTAAGCGCGGCACGAACCGCGTCGTGGCCTTTGGACTCACGGCCGTTGAATTCTTCATAGATGCCATCGTCAGCGAAATGACTCATAACGCCATTTAGGTCCACGTCATTAAACGCCGCCAGAAATGTGACTGTTCGCTCGGCAAGTGATTCTCGGGTGTGGTCAGACATGGCAGCTCCCTTGGCTCGTCCCCGCGACGCTAGTCCATACCGGATCCCAGGTTCTACGCTGAATGCATGCCTAGTTACCCGCCTGCCCATCATCTGCTGCGCGATCTGCAAACACAGTCGGAATGGGTATCCAACGACGAGTGCATCTTCCAAACACCGGTGGTGCCCGAGGTCCGATCAACGACCGGCGCCATGGCGCTCGGTCCACTCTTCGCTGTAGCCGATCTCGCTCTTGTCAGCACCGCTATCGGCTTCGCCGAAGATGACTGGTGCGGCACGCTTGATCTAGCGATCCGCACCGGCACGCCTGTGGTCGACGGGCCGCTCGTTATTTCATGTCAGGTCCTGCGCGTTGGCGGGACGTTGATCACCACCAAGGCTGAAATTCTCGATGGGGACCGTCTGGCTGGCACGGCCATTGCCACATCTCGGCGGATGCCTCGAAACCCCGAGTACAACGCCGATGGCCCGGCGCCAAAGGTCATCGGGGTTCCCCATCACTGGGGGCTTGCAACATCAGGTTTCACGTCGCCAATCAACGAACAGCTCGGGCTAATCCAAGTGGCACCAGGCGCGCTTGAGCTTGAAAAAACGCCATATGTCACCAACAGCTTCGGCACCATCAACGGTGGAACAACCGGCATCCTTCTGTGCGCCGCAGCCGAGTCGGCACTCGGTGGCGAGTTCACCGCGGCCGACATCGAAGTCCGCTACATAGGACAGGCCGCCGAAGGACCCGTTCGTACGATGAGCGAGATCGTCCGTGTCGAACGTGACCACGCCGTCGTTGACGTGACTGTGGTTGACATGAGCCGAGAGCGCCGGCCTATCGCGACAGCAGGCATTACTCTGACGCTCGTCACCTAGCTGCTTTCCCTAACTGCTGGTGGCCTTCTTAGGATGCCGGCAGCTCGGGATAGCGATGCATTTCTCTATGTGTCGATCTTCGGGTTTGAATAGTCTCCCGGCGCGCGCGTTTATGGACCATCTAGCTCGGAATAGGTCATGGATTCTCGACCGAGCAGCTAGAGAGGGTCCGGCGGCTACCAGAAGCCGCCGAGGTCGAGCGAAAACATCGCTCAGCCGATACTGCGGCCACCATCGACGTCAAGGCAGACGCCGGTCAGGAACTCAGCTTCGCTGGAGGCCAAGAACATGACGGAATTAGCGACATCTTCGGGGGTAGCACGGCGGCCCATGGGGATGCCGTCAATGACCATCTTCTCGCGGTTCTCGGAGAGCTTCTCGATACCCATGGCGCTCATGTCGAACCCGGTAGCCGCGGAAACAGGGGCCACACAGTTGACTCGAATATCTGGCGCTAGTTCAACGGCCAGACCCTTGGTGAGGGTGATCACCGCGCCCTTCGATGCGTTGTACGGGGTCAAACCCTTGCGCGGCCGACGCCCACCAATGGACGCCGTGCTCACGATGGCACTCCCTGGCGGCATGTGTGGCACAAAATACTTGGTCGCAAAAAAGATCGGGCGGACGTTGACCGTCCACATGAAATCAAACTGTTCGGTGGTCAGGTTGGTCATGTAGCCACCGCGGTGAGGCATACCCGCATTACACGCCACGATGTCGATGCCGCCCCATGCTTCGACCACCACCTCGGCGAGTTCGCTATGGGCATCTTCGCTGGTGACGTCTAGGCCAAAAGCCAATGCTCCATCGAGTTCGTTGGCCACAGCTTGAGCTGCCTCGACGTCGATATCGGTCACCATCACTCGAGCGCCCTTGGAGGCAAACCCTCGAGCGATTGCGGCACCGAAGCCACTGCCCCCTCCGGTCACGATTACGCGTTTGTCGTCAAAATTCATGAGTTCTCGCTTACTGATTTAAGGATAGGTTCGAGGTAGGTCATAAAGAGTTCGGGATTCTCGGTCATGGGGAAATGACCAATGTTGTCCATGGCTGTGTGGGTCGAGCCAGCAATCGCCTGGTTTGCAGCCAGGCCTTTCTTGATCGAGCCCGAGTAGTCGTACTCGCCGTTCATGATGTGGACAGCGCACCTGGCGGTGTCGATCTCGTGTGCTCGATCTCGGATGTCGTAGTCGACCAGGTAATACCAGAGATCCCCCAAGAAGACAGGTGGCCATCCCGCCGAATAGGCCTGCGAGACCTCTTTGACGTAGGGCCTTGGTGAGGTCGGGGAGCAAAGCCCTTCCATCATGCGTGCCTTCGATAAGCCATTGACTTGGGGATGCGACATGCCAAACTGGCTCTCATAGTCACCACCAATATGCAACGCTCCTTCGACAGCGATCGCTGCGCGAAAGCGGTCTGGATGGTGTAACGCCAGGTCGAGCGCAAGCAGTCCGCCAACCGAGCAACCCATAAACGCTGGCTGGTCTAATGCCAAGGCATCGGCCATAGCGACAGGAACCTGGCGTAAGAAATTACCCGTCAGCTTGTACGGCTCTTCCCACCAGCGCCGACTGGTGGGTGGAAGCGATTTCCCGTGGAAGGGAAGGTCGTACGCTATTAGGCGAAACCGATCGGTAATCGTCGGGTTCTCGAACAGATGCCGCCATTGAACACCATGTGAACCTGCGGTGTGTTGCAACAACAACGGGATGCCATGGCCGGCCTCTTCGTAGTAGATCCGGTGATCGTGCCCATCGAGTTCGACGTGCACATAGTGGCCAGTCGCCGAATCATGTTCGCCCGACGCCCGCAGGGCCGGGACTTGCTGTGGGGCTGGCTGGCCTGGCGTTCGCAGTAGCTCGATGAGCCGTTCCGTCGCTGGCAAATATTGCCACCACAAAAGCGGGTCAGCTTCCAGCGTCAATCCGTGTCCGATCATGACTGACACGGTGTTCGCCAGCCGAGGCGGCACGGTCTGCAGCATCGGTTCCCAGACCTCGGCCGGCCCGGCAAGCGAGATAACACCAGACCCAGGCTCCGGAATCTTGGCGACTACCTGGCCTGCTTTGATGGCCACACCGGTGAGAGCGTCGCCCACCTGGATGCGATAACCACCGTCCCAGTATTGCGCCCCCAGCATGAACTCACCGTCAGCCTGGCAACGTTGCGCTATCTCTGCACAGGACAGAGGATCGGCTGGGAACAGAGGTGCCATACCGGAAATCTAGGCGTGAAACACGCTGATGACGAAACGCGCCCGTGACCTGACGGACCGAGCCCCATCTTCTCGCCATGATCGATCCCACGCAGCAACTGGCAGAAGGCGAAGAGCTCTGCTTACACGGCGCCTCAGGGTCTGCTTCCAATCGACGTAAAACCGAAGCAGTTGTTAGCCCAACTAGTGATCAGGCCAAGGCGCCATGCCTTCCCGACAAGCCTGACTTCGCACGCGCCAACGCGTTCCTCCTCAACTTCGGGATTGCGAAGCTGTCGACCACCTGAACATACAATTGGCTCATGACGACTGTTGAAACTGCCCGCGGGCCCGTCGAAGGAACAGGACTCGGCCGAGTGCTCATGCACGAGCACGTGTTCGTGATTTCTACTGAGATCCAACAGAACTACCCTGAAGAATGGGGTGACGACGAGAGTCGCATCGACGATGCCGTCGCCAGGCTGGACGAGCTCAAAGAAGCGGGCATCGACACCATCTTGGACCCGACGGCAATCGGTCTCGGCCGCTACATCCCGCGTATTGCACGCGTCGCCGAGCGGACCGAACTAAACATCGTCGTGGCTACAGGCTTGTACACCTTCAATGAGCTACCGCACTACTACCTGCGACGCGAGCCAAAGCCAGGCGAAGTCGATGCCATGACAACGCACTTCGTGAGCGACATCGTCGAAGGAATCGCTGATACAGGAATCAAGGCAGCCGTCATCAAGTGCGCAACCGACAAACCTGGGGTGACGCCTGATGTTGAGCGCACACTGCGGGCCTGCGCCCAGGCGCACAGAGAAACCGGCGTGCCCATCACAACACACACCAACGCCGAAATGCGGCGCGGGCTCGAGCAACAAGACGTGTTCGAATCTGAAGGGGTCGACCTGAGTCGCGTCGTCATTGGCCACTGCGGCGACACCGATGACCTGAACTATCTAAAGCAGATCGCGGACCGAGGTAGTTATCTCGGCATGGACCGTTTCGGCATTGATGGGTACCTGCCCACCGCTGAACGAACGGCCGTCGTCGCCGAGTTGTGCAAGCAGGGTTACGCCGACCGCATGGTCCTTAGCCATGATGCATCGTGTTATATCGACTGGATTGCAGGCGAAGTGCCACTGGGCTCATTGCCCGACTGGCACTATTTACACATCAGCCATGACGTGCTGCCGGCGCTGCTGGAACACGGCGTAACGCCCGAGCAGATCGACACCATGTTGGTAGACAACCCCCGAAAGTTTCTCGAATCAACAGACGAGGGTTCTTATTAACCAGCCGGCGATCAGACGACATGACTTCTACAAGGTAATGTGAGCCTTTCGACTCACCAGCACCTATATGAAGCATCAACACTTGCAGTTTCAACGATACTATTTTCGTATGCATGACTTCGTATGCATGACTAGTTGCAAATTACTTGTAGACGATCGACGTGGCACATGAGCCGGTTAGCAACCAGCCGAACCAATCAAGATGATCGGGGGGCGGCCATAGTCGAATTCGCTCTCATCTCCGGGATTTTAATCATGTTGCTGCTTGGCACAATATCGGCCGGTTTAACCATAAGCCACAATATTTCACTGAACAATGGGGCCAGAGAAGCGGCGCGTTTTGGCGCCACCTTGCCGGTCGATAGTGACATACCCAGCTGGCTTGGCAACGTTGCTGATGTGGCTGAACAAGCAACCAATGGCACCTCGGTGACGCCACCCCTGGCCAGTCCATTTGTGTCGCCTATGTCTACCCCAACGGTGCTGACGCCCACGACCAAACGGTCTCAATAACCGAAACAAGCGGCGTTCGCTCCACCAATGTAGGAACCAGCTGCTTTGCTGACGGCCGGCCAGCGACAGAACGCCGGGTACAGATCTCTTTGCAACGACAAAGTGACATTGAGACTGGCATCTTTTCCCATGAGTTAACACTCAACGCGACCGCCATTGTCCGCTTCGAGCGGGGCTGACGAGTGATGCAAGCTTTGCGCAAACCTGGCAGCTACCGACACGAGCGGGGCGCGGTTCTACTGATTGGCGCTGCCGCCATGACTGCGTTGATTATGGTTTCCGCACTGGTCGTTGACATTGGTCTCGCCAAGACCGACCGCTCTCAAAACCGCTTGGCAGCGGACGCCGTTGCAACCGCAGGTGCGTTCGGACTCGGCGAAGGCGGAGGCGTCGGCGCCTGCGAGTCGGCTATCGGCTACGTCACGGCAAACCTCGGCGAATTGCCTGGGCTTTCTTGCAGCGGGTTCCCTTCGTCATGCAACGCAGCCACCGCGGTTGCGTCGACCACCGGCACCAGCGAAGGAACCACTGTCACCATCGTCTACCCCGTCAGCAACAACCACGAACTGATGACGCCCTCCAGCCGCGGCACGCAGGCCTTGAGCGTTCGCGATGGTTCACAATGTCAGCGAGTCGGCGTCAGAGTCGACCAGTCCCGAGCGGCCTTGTTTTCACAGATAGTTGGCAACGAGACTCTCGACACGTCGGTTCACTCTGTAGCGCTACGGGCTGTTCCAGACGCGCAGGGCGATGTCGTCAGCTTACTACTCATCGAAAAACACGAGTGTCCAGCGCTCTCCGTGAACGGTGGAGGGTCTAGCGGCGGAATATATGTGAGCGGCGTGGTCGACCCTATGACGGGCAACATTAACCCGGGCCGCATCGCTGTCGACTCCGACGGCACTGTTGGATGCGGCTCCTCGACTTCCACGATTTTAACCACTGGAAACGGCGCAACTATTCACGCTTATGGTGCACCTGGATGCGCCGGCGAACTGTCCCCCAACACAGGCGCGGGCTGTGGCGTAATCGAAGCTTATGCGGACGGTGCGCCCGGCTGCAATCCGCCAGCCTGCAGCGGCGCAGATGGCACGGTTTCACCTGCACCGTCACAAAGCACCCAACGCCGGACCCGGGCCCCCTTCGACTGGCGTTTCAACTGTAAAGCTTCCTACCCAGCCTCATATGAAATCGACGGATGCCCTGATACGGGCTCCAGCAGCAGTTACATCGACGACCTTGTGCTCGACACGGTCAACTTGGCGGGTGCGAACCCGTTCGAAATTTACAGCGACCACTTCGGCTGCACCGTCAAGTCCAGCGAGACGGTCATCGTCCCGGTAGGAAATTGGCTCATTGATTGCGCCCCGTTGAAGGTCCAAGGTGGCCTTGACTTCGATGGAGGAAATATCGTTGTTGACGGCGACATCGAGATCGGGTCACAGGGCTTTCTTCGTGTGAACAACGCCAACAACGATTCCAACTATGCCTGGATCTCTGGCAGCGCTGCCACCGCAACCGAACACTCTGCTGGTGCCGCGTTCATATTCTTTAGAGACGGCACCCTGTCTAAATCGGGCGGCGGAGGACTGAGTTTCATGAACTCGATGGTCTACCTCAGTCCAACTTCGGGACTCGAGATGGTGGGCGGATCAGGAGAAATGACCTGGATCGCTCCCACCGAGGGGCCTTTCGAGGATCTTGCTCTGTGGAGCGAGAACGAAGCCGAGGTCAAACTGTCTGGTCAAGCAACTCTCGAACTCGAGGGCATCGTGTTCGTGCCAAACGCCGAAGTGAGCTTTCAAGGCAATGGCGGCATCAGCGCCGTAGAGGCCCAGTTCGTCGCCAAGAAAGTATCAGCCGGTGGCAACGGATCACTCCAAATCGCTCCGGTCTTGGACCGTTCAATCGCTCACCCGCCAACCGGCAGCGATATCGAGCTCATTAGGTGAGAACTTTCCCGTCTTGTTGAAAGGGCCACCTCAGCCCCACCGCTGAAATGCGCCGAGCACAACGAGTATCACTGATGTGTTGCTTCGACAGCCGTTGCGTCGATCGCGTGGATCGCTGCCAGTTTCCAAGGCCTCAGAGAGCTCCTCTTCGATCAAATCAAGATCTAGCTCAGCATCATCTTTGGCGAGTGAGCTTGGGCCCGGTTCACGGTTTAACAGACGTGGTTCACCAGGCCGTAAGTGGTTCAGGATCAGCAGCGAGGCAACTGTCTCGTCGCCTTCGTTAAGATCAAACTTAAACCAGCGGGTGTCGCCACCGACCATGAGCCGGCCTGTGTCAGGCATTGTTTGGTCTGAAGCCACGAAAATTGTTTCGCCGACCGGTGCCAGCCACCGCCGTCTAGCTCGTTCGGGCGTCGTGGTAGTACTTAGGTGCCCACACTGCCAGCGAATCCTCGTCTTTCCCCGCGGGCATCCGCCAGGTATCAACTCGAGCCGTTGTCAGGTCGAGGGACCACAGCCCGCGGGGCTCGTCGTGTGTGTCGCTCAGATACTTGTTCGCAAATTGCGCAGGCACGTACCGCATCGTTATGTCCCGATAGATAGCGCGCCACTCGTCGTCATTGCCAACGTCATAGATCAGCTCGGCCTGACCTCGAGCGATTACCTTGCGCATCACGCCCGCAGATTCATCGATGGTGCAACAAACATTCGGGTTGTCACGTAGGTGTTCGAACCATTCAGACTTTGCCCTAGGCGTGAACCAAATCTTTGCGTCCCGATGCAGGAACCAGATCGGCACTACTGACGGCATGAGGTCAGCGTCGACCGTGCCGAGACGCAACAGATGATCCGGCTCGTTTAGGAAGCTGTCGATCTCGGACAAGGCAAGTTTTGGCATGACTCGGTTTTAGTGCCTGGTGGCGACCAACCACGCAATCCCGTCGCCCTCACCTGACGCTAAAGCGTCAAGCATCACGAAGGAGACGGGCAACTCACCCTTTGCTACCCGGAAACGCCCTGGCTGAGCGCCAACTTCGCTCAGTGCCGCAATCGCCAGTGTCCCGCCAGGCCGGAGTCTGGCGACCAAAGCTTCATCCAGGCTTGCGTCGCGGAACATGTTGCACACAACAAGATCGACCTGGCTACCGGCCGGGAGACCCTCGTCGAAGTCGGCGACTCCGATGTCACAGCTGTCCGCAACCTCATTTTCGGCGGCCAACTCCTTGGCCTGTGCAACAGCGGTCGCGGAAATATCGAACGCTGTTGTGTGCACACCTTGCAGCGCAAGCCAGACCGTGAAGGCTCCAGCCCCGCAGGCGATCTCTAGTGCGTCGGCGGCCGACCTGAACAGATCAGCAAACCGAGCGAAGCGATCGGGCAGGCAGGGCGTGGGCAATGCCTGTGCCGTTGCTCGATATTTCTCATCCCAATGATGAGCATCGCCCCTTGCCACTATCGGAAGCCGACGACCGAGTGCGGGGTATACGGTGACTCGATCATGGTCACTTCGTCGTCGCTCAAGTCGATGTCGAGAGCGGCAATTGCGTCATCCAGATGCTTCGGCTTGGTTGCGCCAACGATCGGCGAAGTGACGAACGACTTCTGAAGCATCCATGCTAGTGCCACCTGCGCTCGGGCGATGCCTTGGCCTTTCGCGACCAGACCCACCGCATCGACAATGAGCTCGTCAGATGCAGATGTGTCGTAGAGCGTGCTCCCGAACGCGTCGGTCTCGGTGCGGTTCGTCCGTTCGCCCCAGGTTCGGGTCAGCATGCCACGGGCCATTGGACTCCACGGGATGACCCCGATCCCCTGGTCTTCACACACGGGCATCATCTCGCGTTCTTCTTCGCGGTTCAGCAAGTTGTAATGGTTCTGCATGGTGGCAAACCGGGTCCAACCGTTTTGGTCAGCCAGCATCAGGGCCTTGGTGAACTGCCAAGCCCACATCGATGACGCGCCGATATAGCGAACCTTACCGGACTTAACGACATCGTGTAGCGCTTCGAGGGTCTCCTCGATGGGCGTGGCGGGATCCCAACGATGGATCTGATAGAGGTCGACATAGTCCATGTCGAGACGACGCAGGCTGTTGTCGAGTTCGCTCATGATCGCTTTGCGGGACAGGCCGCCGCCGTTTGGTCCAGGCTTCATTTGACCAGCGACCTTGGTGGCAATCACGACCTCGTCGCGATTCGCCATGTCCTTGATCGCACGGCCTAGAACTTCTTCACTGGCACCAAGTGAATAGACGTTCGCCGTGTCAAAAAAATTGATGCCCGCATCGAGTGCCTGCTGGATAAACGGCCGACTCTCAGCTTCTTCGAGTGCCCAATCATGTGACCCGCGAGTCGACGAGCCGTAGCTCATACAACCCAGACAGATCCTGGAGACGTCGATACCGGTACTGCCCAACTTGATGTACTTCATAGGACTTGTTCTACTGCGTAGACATCGCCGCGGTCCACTCGCCAGCGAGCATCTGGTTTCGAGTTTCCTCGTCGGGCGTAGTCAATCGTTCGAGCGTGACGCTGGTGATCTCGGCAGTGCACCGATAGTCGTGCGGGTATGGCCCGACTGGTGAGCCGGTGTCGATGCCGACATCGAAGGTCTCACCGCTCATCGAGAAGACCACCGGCACCGTCTGTTCGAGTCGTGCCCGGTCGACCTCGACCCCGTCGATGTACAAGAGATTCGTGCCGCCTGCCCCGAAGCCGCCATCGTGCACATAGAGCACCCTGATCTCGTGTTCACCCGCTGCGAGTGGTCCTGGTCCAGACGTGGTGGTCAGATGATGACCGAAGCAGTTGTACAGATGATGAGGCACACCTTGCTCGTCAAGCCAGAGCGCCCACCCAGCCATAGCGCCACCCTGGCAGGCAATCACGCCCTCGGCTCCGTCATCGGGAATCACGATCGTGGCCGTGATCTGCGAGGACGCATTCTTCAGATTCACGATCGAGTTCTCAGGCATACGCACATGCGCCGGGGTATACGTCATGCGGTCCGCGTTCAGCGACCGAGGTACACCGTGGTCGCCGCCACGTTGCGCGCCGGCGTCGCGCAACGGGTACACACCATGACGTTCGGCCTCGACCTCGAACAGTGACCGCATATCGGCCAACTTCTTCGGGTATTTCCCGGCTAGGTCAACGCTCTGCGAGAAGTCATTACGCACGTCATACAACTCCCAAATTTCGTCTGGCCCGTCGAACTCGTATCCGGCGTACCTGATCCAGGGCACGCGGCCATGGAAACATGAAGCGATCCAACCGTCTTGATAAATCGCACGATTACCCAAGATCTCGAAGTACTGGGTTCGGTCGATATCGGGTTCGGCAGCGGCATCGAACGTTGGAACCATCGAGGTGCCATGCAGCGGTTCCTGCTCGATGCCATTGACACGATCCGGCATGTCGATACCCGCTACCTCAAGCAGTGTCGGGAAAACGTCGATGACATGATGAAAGCCTTGACGAAGCCCGCCAGCGTCATCGATCCCATTTGGCCACGACACCGCAAGCGCGTTCCGAGTCCCACCGAAGTGCGACGCGACTTGCTTCATCCATTGGAACGGCGAGTCAAGCGCCCATGCCCAGCCAACGTTGAAATGGTTCTCGCAGCGTTCGGTACCGAAGTCGTCCATGCGCTCGAGCAACCACTCAGGATCCTCGTGTACGCCATTCTGGAACGACGGAGCACTCCATGCGCCATGGATAGTGCCTTCGGCCGACGCTCCGTTGTCACCAGTCAGATAGACCACGAGCGTGTCGTCGCCCACCCCAAGTTCATCTATCGCATCAAGTACTCGTCCGACCTGGGCGTCGGTATGGGCCATAAACGCAGCGAACACTTCCATCAGCCGTGAGGCCACTGGCTTGTAACGATCGGGATACTCGTCCCATGACGGCACCTGGTCAGGCCGAGGCGTAAGCGCTGTGTCTGGAGGAATGACCCCTAGCCCAAGTTGGCGTTCGTAGATCTGCTCACGGAGCGCGTCCCACCCGTCATCGAACTGGCCTTTGAACTTTGCGATCCATTCGGGCCACACATGATGCGGAGCATGCACCGCTGCTGTCGCGAAGTAGCAGAAAAACGGCCGGTCAGGCGCACTGGCTTTTTGAAGCCGTATCCAGTCGATAGCCTTGTCGGCCATGTCCTCGGTGAAGTGGTAATCATCGCGGCCAACGTTCGGCTGAATCGGCGTGGTCTGGTCATATACCGGGGGCTCATACATACTGGCCTCGGCGCCAATGATGCCGTAGAAGCGGTCGAAGCCTTGGCCGGTTGGCCACCGATCGAACGGCCCCGCGGGGCTCTGCTCCCAGGACGGAGTCAGGTGCCATTTTCCGAAGCAACCAGTCGAGTAACCGTGCTGGCGAAGCACCTCGGCCACCATGGCAGTCTCGGGGGGCACGGCCGAGTCATAACCGGGAAAACTGTTCGCAATTTCAGTGATACCGCCCATGTGGGCCGTGTGGTGATTACGGCCGGTCAACATGGCAGCTCGCGTCGGCGAACACAGCGCCGTGGTATGAAACTGGTTGTAGCGCAGCCCTGCCTTGGCGACTCGTTCAACCGTTGGCGTAGGCACGGGACCTCCAAACGTTGAGCACGTCCCAAACCCGACGTCATCGAGCATCACCAGCACTATGTTGGGTCCACCAGACGGCGTCGGCGCTTGAAGCCGCCGCCCTTTCGCATCGCCGATCAATCGGGCAACCTCACCCTCGAACGCTGGTGTGCCTTTCGGAAGATTTCTCGTCACACGCCCACGGTAATGCTCCGACTCCCCTGCGTCACTAGGGTCGAACAAATGAGGAATTCAGCGATACCGGCAAGTTTCGATAGCCACGGGCGAAACACAGCGACCGCTGCCAACGGCCAGTTGGTGCACCAGACGACCCTCGACCATATGGAACGGCTAACAGAGCGGCTGTACGAGGTACGAGATGGCGTGTGGTGCATGGTCGGCAACGGGCTATCAAACCAGACGTTCGTTGAAGGCCCCAATGGCCTGATCGTCATCGACACTGGCGAGTCCCAGGAAGAAATGCAAGCTGCACTTGTTGCGGTGCGAAAGCACACCGATGCGCCAATCGTCGCCGTGATCTATACGCATTTCCATTACTGCAACGGCACCGAAGCATTCATGTCGCCCAACAATGGTGTCCCTATCTGGGGCCACAAACTGATCCCCGAGAACTTGTCGCGGATCGCATCCGATGTTGGGCCCGTCAGTGCTCGAGGCCTGATCCATCAATTCGGCATGTCGCTTCCAGCTGTTGGACCCGACGGACTGGTAGGCGGGGGCCTAGGCCGCTTCTACAAGAACCCGGCACATGGTCGCGGGACCCACGGACACATCCCACCAACCCACCTCGTCTCTGAAACGACCACAGTGTCGCTCGCAGGACTGCAGGTCGTCATGTCCCCTGCTCCATCCGACGCAAACGACAACATGAATATCTTCTTTCCCGAGCTTGGCCTCTGCGTGAACAACATCGTGTGGCCAGCACTCTTCAATGTCTTTGCCATCCGAGGTGAGGAGTACCGCGACCCTCGAATTCTGCTCAGTGGCATCGACGAGATCGCCAACTTTGACCCTGAGCATCTGGTGTGTGCGCACGGCCCGCCGTTGTCCGGCCGTGACGAGATCCGATCCGGTGTGACCGATGCCCGTGACGCTATTCAGTTCATGTGGGACCAGACAGTCCGTTGGATCAACAAGGGTTTAACCCTTGGCGAACTCATCGCGAAGGTCCAGCTTCCGGAACGCTTCGACCGCAGTTATATGACGCAGCAGCACTACGGCCTTGTTGAGCATCATGTTCGACAGATTCATGCCGGGCTGCGGGGCTGGTTCGACGGGAACGAAGCTGAGCTGTTTCCCTTGCCGACAATCGACCGAACGCAACGCCTCATCGCTGGTTTCGGTGGGCGGGAGCAGGTCGCGCTCCAAGCCCAAGCTGCTCTTGATGATGATGACCTGCGATGGGCACTCGAACTCGCCAGCTGGCTGGTGCGCAGCGAACTCGGCACAGATGGGCGAGCCGATGGCGGCTCTGGCGATGAACGAGCGCTGCTGGGAAACGTGCTTCGCACGATTGCCCAACGCACTACGTCGGCCAACGTCCGCAACTGGTGCCTCACTCGGGCGCTTGAACTCGACGGGAAGATCGATCTGTCGCGTCACCGCGGATTCCGTGCCAGCCGAGGCCAGGTACTGGCCAACGCACCGTCGACATTTGTTCACGGCCTGAAGACAGTCCTCGTACCCGAACTGGCAGCTGATATCGACTGCCACATTGCTTTCGTTATCGACGGCTCAGTGTGTGGCCTGCACGTTCGTCGCGGTGTTGCTGTGCCGTCCAATGGCTCGGGCGCTGACCACACGCTCACAATGAGCCACCAGACGTGGGCCGACATCATCTCGGCCAAGCTGTCATTGGCTGACACCGTTGCCTCCGGGACTGCGAGCATCACGGGTGACGCGAGCGCTGTAGCTGCAACGCTCGCGTCCTTTGAGCATCCTGCATTTGCGCAACGGCCTTGACCTACAGCGGTGAGACCCAGTCGGCCTTTGGCTGGAGTAGATCGGCGAGTAGTCCCAGCTCGGTAGCGCCGTTGTAGGCGGTGGCAATGAACCATTCGGTTCCGAAGCGAGCCTTGAATCGCTCGACCGGCGGATCCTCGGTGTTCACATCGTCGGGAACCTGTGACGTGTGATTCATAAGCGCCTTCATCTTTCGCTCGAACAACTCGTCGCCCTCAACAAAGTGAGTCAGGTCAGCTTCAGCAGCAGCAAAGCCCAGGTCAAGCGTGCCATCCGCGTCGGGGAGCTTCGCTAAGTACTCGCGGTTGTAGGTCACGTCAAGCACCCAACCGCTGCCTAACTCTGCGGCAGCAGCGTGCGACACATGATGCACTTGTTTGTGATCTGGGTGGCCATAGGTTCCATTTCTGTCATACCCGATAATGGCGAAGATGTTCTCGTCAGCGAACAGCAGTCCGAGATCAGCCGCCACCGCATCGGGGTCTGCGTTACAGAACGCTTCGAGATTCTTGGTCGTATCAGTGCCGTCCATACCTGAATCGTCATACGCCAGCCACTCAACACGAGCAACATTAAGTTCCGTACACGCCGCTTCGGCCTCGCGGATGCGGCGGTCTGCCAGCGACTCGTTACCAAGATCAAGGCTGGTCTCCCCTGCATCGCCTCGGGTGCCGTAGGCGACAATCGTACGCAGGCCAAGGTCAGCGGCCTTAGCAAGAATCGAACCAGTCAAGATCGATTCATCATCAGGGTGAGCGTGTATGAACAGCAACGAGGGTTGATTCACCAGTCGATTCTATTGCGTCTATTGCGCTGCCTGGCCAGACCAAGTCGGCCTAGTGCTCTAGTTCGCCATAGTCGCTCGCCGTTGTGGCCCAGTTGCGATAGTGGGCTCGTCTCAGATGGTTGCAATGGCAGCGAGCAGATCCTCGGCCAAAGAGACGTCGACGATGTGGACCATGCCGTCGGCGACCGAGCCTTCGCCATGCCCAGCTCCAGCCGGAAGAACCAGTTTGTCGCCAGGACCCAAAGGGATCTGATCACCGACTTCGTTAACGATGCGACTGGAGCCCTCAAGCACGTAGCCCACATTGTCTACCTCGTACCGGTGCACCGCCTCTTCATCCATGCACTCGGCGCTAGCACCTACCTCTTCAGCGACCTTCACTAGCTGGCTGGCCCCGTGCCAGTCGTAGCGCAGCACGAGAAATATTTCGGCTTCGACAACAACTCGGGCTGCCTCGGTCCGGGCAACAAGCCGCTCATAGTCAGCTACCGAATGCCCGTTCTGGGCGCCGTATCAGCTCTAGCCCGATCGACTCCTGCGACGGTCATCAAGAACAGAGAACACAGCGGATTAAACCCGTTTGACTAGCCAATCGGCTGCGCCGGCCGCCCATTCAAGACGTGATAACTACCCGACGACTAGTGCGAGCATCATCGGCAATGCCATTATGTAGTCATGACTGAGTTCTCCGATGTATTGGTCGAAACCCTTGGCGCTATCGACTTCGACCCCCTCGCCTTGAAAGAGAAGTACCTTTTCGAGCGCGACAAACGGGTTCGGACCGATGCCAACGAGCAGTACATCGAGGTCACCGGTGACTTCTCGAGCTACGTCGACGACCCGTACCAACAAGCACCCGAACGCGAGCCAGTGTTCGACCATGTCGACGTGGCCATCATCGGTGGCGGCTTTGGCGGGCTACTCATGGGTGGGCGCTTGAGCGAGGCCGGCTTCAATGACGTCCGTGTGATCGAAAAGGGTGGCGACTTCGGCGGCACCTGGTATTGGAACCGTTACCCCGGCGCCATGTGCGATGTCGAGTCATATTGCTATCTACCTATGCTCGAAGAACTCGACTACATCCCCAAGCATAAGTACTCGTTCGCTCCCGAAATCATGGAGCATTCGAAGAACATCGCTCGCCACTACAACCTGTACGAGAAAGCGTTACTGAGCACGGGCGTGACCGCCGTGACTTGGGACGATGCACACGATCATTGGATCATCGAAACCGACAAGGGCGACCGCTTCACAGCCCGTGCTGTCGCCATGGCCAACGGCCCACTCAACCGTCCCAAGCTCCCCGCTATCGAAGGCATCAACGACTACCAAGGCCATACCTTCCACACCAGCCGGTGGGACTACGACTACACCGGCGGCAGCAACGCAGGCAGCCTCGACGGGCTGAAGGACAAGCGCGTCGGCATTATCGGCACCGGCGCCACCGCTGTTCAGTGCGTACCGCATCTGGGCGCATCAGCCAAAGAGTTGTTTGTTTTCCAACGCACCCCCTCGTCGATCGACGTGCGCAACAACCGCGAGACACCCCAAGAATTTGTGGACAGTCTGGAACCAGGCTGGCAATACCGACGGATGGAAAATTTCAACAAGTTAGTCACCGGTGCTGAGCAGGACGAGGATCTGGTCAACGATGGTTGGACAGATATCTTCCGCAATCTGACCGGCATTGCAGCAAAGACCGCGGCCAAGAAACTCGGTCGCCGCCTGACGCCGCAAGAGCGAGCCGAGCTCATGGAGATGTCGGACTACCGCAAGATGGAAACCATTCGCACTCGGGCACAAGAGATCGTCGATGATCCCAAGATTGCCGAGTCGCTTAAGCCGTATTACCGCCAGTTCTGCAAGCGGCCGTGTTTCCACGACGAATACCTGCCCACGTTCAATCGCCCGAACGTGCATCTGGTGGACACCGAGGGCAAGGGCATCGAGCAGTTCACTGAAACCGGCCTTATCGCGAACGGCGAGCACTACGAACTCGATTGCATCATCTTCGCTACCGGCTTCGAGGTTGGCACTAGCTACACCCGTCGATCCGGCTACGACGTTGTTGGCCGCGACGGACAGAAGCTCAGCGACAAATGGGAAAACGGCCTGCGCACCGTGCACGGATTACAAACCGAGGGTTTCCCCAACGCGTTCTTTATGGGCTTTACCCAAGGTGCAATCACCGTGAATGTGCCTCAGACGTTGAACGAGCAGGCGGTTCATGTCGCGTACATCCTGGACAAGGTCCGCGACGCTGATGGCTCGGTTATCGAGGCCACCGTCGAGGGAGAACAGGCCTGGGTTGACGAAATGGATGCCAAGGCCAGGATGGGCGCTAAATTCCGCGCCGAATGCACACCCGGCTATTACAACAACGAAGGTGTGGCCGAGAACCCGAACGGTTTCTTCAGTGCCAGCTATGGCGCCGGGCCAGTCAAGTTCTTCGAAATCCTGAACGATTGGCGCGAAGCAGGTGATCTCGAAGGGTGCGACGTCCGTTGATGGCGGTCACCGAGAACGACGCACAAACCACAGAAGACAGCGGTCGCTAAGTTAGACCAGAGACACGCCTCATCGGCTGCGATCAAACGGCTCCATTGAGAACTGCTGTGGTGATTGAGAACTACTGTGGTGGCTGCCGGGCTCGTCGTTCCTGCTGGCAATAATGACGTCTAGCAGATCAGTTTTCTAAACAGGAGTGGGCAGCTTGCAGAAGAGCTACGGCGCGCGGGTCGCTAGCAATGCCACCGCCCATCTGATTCATGACATAACCAAAGGCCATCCCGGTTGAAGGGTCAGCAAAGCCCAAAGAGCCACCTGAGCCATAGTGTCCGAATGCCCCGTCCTGGGTCAGTACGAGTTCATCGCAATGCAGCATGAACCCGTAACCGAAACGTGTCGGCAGCACGAGTGACTCATCAGGACCGAACACACGCTCAGCACCGATGGTGTCGACCGTTGCACTGTCTAGCAGTCGCACACCATCGACCTCGCCAATTGTCGCCGCATACATTCGGGCAACCGACGCGGCATTGGTCACGCCATTCGCCGCAGGAACTTCACTGGCACGCACCGAGCGCGTCTTAAATGGATCGACGCCGTCAACTGGTGCGAATGCCCCGTCCATTTGAAGCGCTCGTGCACCCATCGTGCCTCGCCCAGCAATCTTGCGCATGAGGTCTAACGCCTCGCCAGTTGGACGGGGTGCACCACGCAACCGAGCGACCCGCCACTCTTGGTCCTCGGGCAGGCCAATCCAGAAGTCGAGTCCGAGCGGACCGGCGACCTCTTCGGCAAAATAGCGGCCAATGGTACGACCGTCGACCCGACGGACAAGCTCGCCCGCTAGCCATCCAAAGGTGAGTGCGTGGTAGCCATGTTTGGTGCCTGGTTCCCATAGAGGGGCTTGATCAGCCAGGGCCTCAACGACCGGCGTGACCTTCAGTATTTCTTCCAGCGGGAGCGGCGGATCGACATAGGCGAGGCCTGCCTGGTGGCTCATGAGCTGACCGACCGTTATGTGCTCCTTGCCTTGCGTCGCGAACTCGGGCCAGTACGTGGCCACTGGCGCGTCGTAGTCAAGCTTGCCTTGTTGTGCGAGCATCGCTACACAAATAGCAGCCGCTCCCTTTGTGGTCGAGAAGACGACGGTCGCTGACTCCTGACGCCACGGTTCGTTTGTCTTGTGATTCGCCGTGCCGCCCCATAGGTCGACGACGGGCAGACCGTTGACATACACACAGACGGAGGCACCGGTTTCATTACGTTCGGCAAAGTTGTCGACAAAAGCCCGAGCTACCGGCTCAAAACCCTCAGCTACATTCCCTTTGACCCCGCCGTGTGCATCTAACCAGTCAGTCATGTCAACGACCGTAGATGGCGGCGGTACGGCGCGTGTAGTTCGCTGAGCAATCCGTTCGTTCGTCACGGTCAGCCCATTTTGGGGTGATAAAAATGAGCTGCGCGGGCTGCGAAACCTCGATTTGGGCCGTGATTCTCGTGATCACTGCGGTTGCGGTTCCGGGCTTGGCAGGTGCTGCCAAGCGCCAATGGCGCACTCACTGTCGCAAGCGCACCCGACCTGCACGACACCTACAACTTCTCGTGTGACCAACTCGACTCCCAGGACCCAGCCGTCGGGTGCCAACCAGATGTTCTGCAGCAGCATTTTGCCAAAGGGCCTCCGGTCATTCAGTATGGGGGCATGAAGGCTGCTGTACTGAATCAAATTCCGGGCGAGTTAGTGATCGAAGACGTCACCGTCGACAAACCCGGACCGAACGAGGTCCTGATCCAGACCGTGCATGCGGGGCTGTGTCACAGCGACCTCCACTTCATGGAAGGTCACTGGGAAACCAAGCTGCCCGCAGTCATGGGCCACGAGTCAGCGGGCATCGTGCAGGCTGTGGGCCAGGACGTCGCTTATTGCAAACCGGGCGATCGAGTCATTACCTGTCTGTCGTTGTTCTGCGGCACGTGCAACATGTGCCTAACCGGACACCCCAACGTGTGCACGAACCTACGTGCCGTCGGCCGACCCAGGGATGCAGCGCCTCGACTCACCAACGCTGCTGGCGAAGGTCTTGCCCAGTTCGCTCGGCTCGGAGGGTTTGCCGAAGAAATGCTGGTGCACGAAAACGCCGTGGTGAAGGTGCACCCCGATATGCCGCTCGACAAGGCATCACTTATTGGTTGCGGTGTCACCACTGGCGTCGGTGCAGTATTTCGAACCGCTCGCATCGAGCCTGGCTCGACCGTGGTCATCTTTGGCTGCGGCGGAATTGGCCTCTCTGCACTTCAGGGCGCTCGTATTGCTGGCGCCGGTCGTATCTTCGCCGTTGACATCACTCCTGAGAAGCTCGAACTCGCCAAGGTCCTCGGTGCTACCGACATCATCAACGGTGCCGAAACCGATGTCGTGGCCCATGTCAAAGAAGCCACCGGCGGCCAAATGGCCGACTATGCCTTCGAATGCATCGGCCTAAAGCAGACGGCCGAACAAGCGTGGGCCGTCACCGGTATTCGTGGCACCACGGTGATCGTGGGCATGATGCCATTCGACGCCAAGGTCGAAATTCCTGGGTATGAGATCTTCATGATGGAGAAGACCCTCAAGGGTTCCATGATGGGCTCCAACGTGTTTCGCAAGGACATGCCTCAGTACGTAAACATGTACCTTGACGGCCGACTCATGCTCGACGAAATGGTCAGCCAGCACATCCATCTCGACCAGATCAACGACGGCTACCAAGCCATGCAACGACGCGAAGGCACCCGCACGGTTATCGACTTCTAGCAGTCAGGTTTTCGCTCTGCAGGTTCTGCTTGGCCCGGTGCCCGGGTCGCTTCAGAGACGGCCTCGACTGACAAATTAGCAGTCCCAGCGCAGCTCCGATTCGGAGAAGGTTGGCGTGCCCGTGCTCACATCATGATTTTGACCGGGCTCACCCTTGCCCCGTTTGCGGCAGTCCATGCCACAAACGGGGCCGTTGAAAGCGATCTGAAAACGAACCAGACAGCTACATGGCGGCACTTCAGGGCACGGCCCGAGAGCGGCCACGTCCCTCAGCTCGTAAAGCTGGCGATCTCATCCACGGGTACACGGTCCATTCGGACGGTATTGATGTGGGCTTCGTCGTCGATAAAGCCGAAAGACAACCCAAATAGGATTTCGTTGTCTTCAGGGATGTCGGCGATCTCTTTTACGGGCTCTGGGTAGCCAGCAAGCGAACCTTGAGCGATGCAGCCCATGCCCTTCTCGACCATGACGAGCATCATGGACCCCAAGAGGATGCCCATGTCGACAGCTTGCGGGTACACAAAGTTGCTGGGCATCGAAAAGAACGCTACGTGAGGCGCATCGAAGAACTCGAAGTTCTTTCGAGCAATCGCGAGACGGCCTTCTTTATTTTCTCGCGTGACACCCATTGTTTCGTAGTAACCAAAGCCGCACGCACGACGGCGATCGATGTAGGGACTTTCCATCGTGGCATTACGCTCGAACCCCGAAGATTGCGGCGTGCCTGCATCGAACAGTTCACACAACTCGTCTCGTAACCGATCGCGGGCATCACCCGAAACAACGGCGATATGCCATGGCTGGGTATTGGTACCAGAGGCGGCAAGTCGCGAAATATCGAGCACTTCTCGTATGAGTTCTTCGGGCACGGGGTCGGGCTTGTAGCCCCGAACCGAATAGCGATTAGCAAGGGCATCAGAAACGTTCACCTACTCATTGTGATCCGGCTACCCACTGAGCGCGAAACTGCGCCACAATTGTATTACGTCACTCAAGGAGAATGTACGTGGACTATCTGGCTCCAATCACAATCGAAGAAGCCGTCGGGGCACTCGCATCAACATCAGACTCGCGGGTGTTCGCAGGAGCAACCGATCTCATTCCCCAGATCCGATCGGGCCGACCTGAACCAGGCCTGCTCGTTGACCTGAAACGCATCGACCGGCTCACGGCAGTAACCGAGGGCGATACGAGCTGGACGATCGGTGCAGCAGCACCGACCAGCGGGCTTACCGAAAACATCGCCTTCTCCCGCCAGTTCCCAGGCCTGAGCGAGGCTGCAGGACTAATTGGTTCTGATCAGATCCAGAACCGCTCGAGCCTTGGCGGCAATCTTTGCAACGCGTCGCCAGCTGCGGACTCGGTGCCAGCAATGATCGTCAACGGGGCACGTGCCATCATCGCAACCCCCGATGGCACGCGCACCATCACGGTGGACCAGGTCGCAACCGCGCCAGGACACACCTCACTTGAGCCAGGCGAATTCATTGTCGAGTTTGAAGTTGATAAGCCTCCGGCCCGAACAGGCGATGCCTACCTTCGTATGACCCCTCGGACCGAAATGGACATCGCTGTCGTTGGCGCTGGCGCTCGCATCACGCTCGATGCCGACGGCAACTGCACCGAAGCTCGTATCGCTCTGGGTGCTGTTGCCCCCACCGTGCGACGCGTAACCGACGCCGAAGCAGCGCTCATTGGTCATCCAATCACCGACGACACGCTGTCAGCCGTCGCCGCAGCAGCTAGTGCTGCTTGTGATCCCATCGACGACAAACGCGGCACTATCGCCTACCGAAAACAGGTCGCAGGCGTGCTCGCCAAACGAGTCGTCAAACTTGCGGCCGAACGAGCCGCCGGAACCGCAACAGAAAACGGAGCCCACTGATGAGCCGCACCCATATCAACTGCACGATCAACGGTGATGAGACCGACTTCCTTAGTGAGTCTGGCGGGTCACTCCTCAACGCCTTACGCGACGATGTCGGGCTTATGGGCGTCAAAGAGGGTTGCGGTACTGGCGACTGCGGTGCCTGCTCGGTGCTTATGGACGACCGGATCACATGTGCGTGCCTAATCTTCGCCCCCGAGGTCGAAGGCCGAACCATCGTCACTATCGAAGGGCTCGCCAACGCTGATGAACTGCACCCGTTGCAGCAGTGCTTCCTAGAAGGCGCAGCGCTGCAATGTGGCATCTGCACTCCAGGATTCCTTCTTGCGGCCAAGGCGCTCCTGGACAAGAACCCTGACCCCACCGAGACCGAAGTCCGCTACGCACTAGCGGGCAACCTCTGCCGGTGTACCGGCTACGACAAGATCATTCGAGCAGTACTCGATGCCGCCGAAGGCATACGGGCCAGCGCAACGAGCGGAGATGCAGCATGACCATGATTGATGAGAACCCAACCGGAGCCCCTAGCTACAAATGGGTCGGCAGCCGTTCTATCCGGCCCGACGGACTCGACAAGGTCACCGGCAAGGCCCGCTTCGGCGCTGACCTCACCCTGCCTGGCATGCTCGAAGGTGCCGTCGCTCGTTCGCCCCACGCCCACGCTCGTATCGTCTCGATCGATACGTCCGCTGCCGAAGCCATGCCTGGTGTCCATGCTGTGATCACAGCGGCTGACCTGCCCGACCTCGCCGAAGCCGGCGCCAAGACCGACGACGTCTTTATGTCCGAGAAGATCTTGGCTCGCGGCAAGGTCCTGTGGGAAGGCCACCCTGTCGCCGCAGTAGCTGCGACCTCCCGGGAGATAGCACGTGCCGCAGTGGCCGCAATTGAGGTCGTCTACGAACCACTCCCCCACGTGCTGACCGTCGATGAGGCATTAGCCGACGGTGCACCACTACTGCACGCCGAAATGATCACGCGCGGTGTCGACCCTGCGCCCAAAACCCCATCGAATGCTGCATCACGGGTGGTCCACGAACGTGGCGACCTGGACCAGGGCTTCGCCGATGCCGATGTCGTGCTCGAACGCGAGTACACAACCAAGCCGGTCCACCAGGGTTACATCGAGCCTCATGCTTGTGTGGCAGATGCAGGCCAAGACAGCCGTGCGAACTTGTTCGTCTCATCCCAGGGGCACTTCTCATTGCGAGCCATGACGGCAACCACGCTTGGCTGGCCCCCATCGGCTCTCACCGTGACGGCTGCCGAAATCGGCGGCGGCTTCGGTGGAAAGACAACGATCTACCTCGAGCCACTTGCTGTCCGGCTCTCGTCCAAGGCTGGCCGCCCAGTGCGCCTGGTCATGGGTCGCGACGAAGTCTTCAAGGCAACGGGTCCGACCTCGGGCTCACGGATGAAGATCAAGATGGGCGTAACCAACGACGGCAAGATGACCGCCGCCCAAGTGTGGATGGCTTTCGAAGCTGGCGCATTCCCAGGGTCACCTGTTGGGGCCGCGTCAATGACAGCTATCGCGTGTTATGACATCCCGAACTTCCTTGTCGAAGGTTTCGACGTTGTCTGCAACAAGCCCAAGGTCGCTGCGTACCGCGCCCCCGGGGCACCCATCATTGCCTATGGCGTCGAGAGCATCGTCGATGAGCTCGCTCGTTCCATCAACATGGATCCAATCGACCTGCGTTTGGCGAACGCCGCTGTCGAAGGCACCCAGTCCTCGTACGGTCCGGTGTTTCCTCGTATTGGTTTCGTTGAAACTCTCGAGGCAATCCGCGACTCGGACCACTACCGGTCACCCGTGCCCGAAGGCATGGGCCGCGGCGTCGCCAGCGGCTTCTGGTTCAATATCGGTGGCAACTCAACCGCCACCGTGCACGTAAACGAAGACGGCAACGTCAACGTGATCGAGGGCTCCCCCGACATCGGCGGTAGCCGTGCGTCGATGGCACTATTCGCCGCCGAAGAATTCGGCATTTCTGTCGACCGGATCTCGGTCAAGATCGCCGATACCCAGACCATTGGCTTCAACGACGTCACCGGCGGTAGTCGAGTCACTCTGGCAACCGGCAAGGTTGTCATCGACTGCTGTCGTGCCATCAAAGAAGATTTGTGTCGCCGCGCTGCCAAGACGTGGGACTGCGAAATCGGCGATGTCGAATGGGTCGAGGGTCAGGCACAACATGCCAGTGGGACCGAGACGCCATTGTCTCTCGCTGAGCTGGCAGAGACGGCGCCTCGCACCGGCGGACCAATCTCGGTCACCAAGTCCGACAATGTTCGCGGCGCCGGTGCAGCATTCACTACCCAACTCGTCGACCTTGAGGTTGACGAAGAAACAGGCGTATGCCGCGTTGCTCGTTACACGACTGCACAAGATGCTGGCAAGGCCATCCACCCGAGTTATGTCGAAGGACAAATGCAGGGCGGCGTGGCTCAAGGTATTGGCTGGGCCTTCAACGAGGAATACATCCATAACGCCGACGGCACCCTCGACAATGCAAGCTTCCTTGACTATCGCATCCCGGTTGCATCGGATCTGCCGATGATCGAGACGATCGTTGTCGAGGTTCCGAACCCGGGTCATCCCTATGGCGTGCGTGGTGTCGGCGAAGCCGGCATCGTGCCACCAATGGCTGCAATCGGCAACGCAATCGAACATGGCACGGGCGTGCGACTCAATGACTTGCCCATGTCTCCGGTGCGTCTCCTCGACGCCATCAACCAACGCAACGACGGCTGAAGCGAGGCGGGCCACCACTAGCAAACCACTAGCCGGGACCGCAGACAAAACACCAACGAACAGACAAGCGAAGCGAGGCGGGCCACCACTAGCAAACCACTAGCCGGGACCGCAGACAAAACACCAACGAACAGACAAGCGAAGCGAGGCGGGCTACCCGTGATAACTGTCAAGTTCTCAGCATCATTGCGTGACTTGACGGGTGGTGACGAACAAATTCAGGTCGACGCCCCCACCGTGCGCCGACTGATCAAACTCCTCGACGAGCGCTATCCCGGTATCAGTGAACGCCTCAGCGAAAGCACTTCGGTCGCCATCAACGGCGAAATTCTGCCCGACGCCCTCTACGAAGACATCCCCGACGACGCCGAAGTCCACTTCCTTGCCACCCTCGCTGGCGGCTGACTTGAAGCGATGACATGCACTGTTTTCGGGTCGGCACGTACGCCCCATTTGTCACCCAATAATCCTGTTCATTTCCGAAACACGACTCAATCGCAACGTCGAGTTGCAGCAGTGAATCTCGGGACAACATTTCGGTTACTCGATCCGCGAGGGACTGGTTTGCGCGTCAGGGATAGTGACGGGCAGCGACGTCAGGATGTGAACGCAAGCGGGTGCGCAGATTGTTCTCACCGAACAGGGCGTGGATCTCGTCGCTGATCTTGTCGTGTTCACCGCCTAGGGCATGGACCGCCAGTTCGGCAGAGAGTTCAATCGGCTCGAAGACGGTCTCGAACCGGGGGTTAAAGAAAAAGGCGACTGAAACACGTTCACCTCCGGCCGGGCTGATCACTCGATGCGGTGTGGCTCGCAGATAGCCGTTAGTGGAACGCTGCAGCATCTCGCCCAGGTTCATGATGTACGCACCTGGCATCGGTGGTGCATCGACAAAGCCATGAGGCGTCTCGACCTGCAGCCCTCGGCCCTGTTGGGCAATGAACGTGAGTACCCCGGTGTCGTGATGTGCGCCCAAGCCCTGCTCGGCGTCGGCTGCAGCCCGTTCGGGGTAACGAATCACCTTGAGATGGACGTCAGACTCGGGTAAGAAAGCGTGATCAAAGCAGTCCATCGGCTGGCCGAGGCCCACGGCGAGTGCTCGTAGACATGCCACTCCGAGCACTTCCATCTGACGCATCCAGTCGAGGACAGCTGTCTGCATCTCGGGCAGGTTCACAGGCCATTGGTTCGGGCCGCGCAGGCGGTGCCATGCCGGACCAGTCGAATCAGCTGGTGCAGATTCTTCTGGCCCAACGTCAAGCTGTTCACGCCAGTCGGCCGCTCCATTCGTACGTTCGTCGCCCAGGGTGGTGTAGCCGCGAAATGCAGCGCTATTGGCAATCGCTAACGATTGCCGTTCGATAAGTGGAAGCGCGAAGAATTCGTGCGCACGGCCGAACAGCGCGTCGTCGAGCGTTTGGTCGATGCCGTGGCCCGTTATGTATACGAAGCCCATGCCGTGACACGCCGCCAGCAGTTCCTGCACACACGCCTGTGCACCAGCACTAGTCGGGTCATCACGGAAGGGTGCAATATCAACGATGGGCAACGACGCCATTTGCCTAAGGTACCGGCGCACGCAAGAACCTAAGCTCAAGTCATGCTCACTCGACGAGGCGTCTACCTACATCCCCTCACCGAGTCGGCCCCGCTAGCCACTGAGCGACTGGAGCGCGATGGTTATGTGCTGTTGCGTGATGGATTATGCACCACCGACCAACTCCGAGCCGACGTTGACCAACTATTCGCCGGGCCAAATACTGAGCTACGGCGAGCTAACGATGGCAGAAAATACCGTTATGTCGCCTTGAACCGCAGCGCTCGTGTCCAAGAGCTCGTCGGCAATCAAGTGATCCTCCAAGTCGTCGAACCGTTGCTCGGCGAAGACTGCCATGTGATTGCGAACACGGCATGGCGCAATCCTGCTGGCCTCCAGGTGACACACGGCGGTCGGAACCGGCGCTGCGATGCTAAGCCGCATATCCAGCGTCCCGCAACCGTGCCTTGGCCCGACAAAATTCCAGGCCCCTTGTTTGTTGTCGCCGTGCAGGTGCTACCTGTGCCGAAGCCGGTCGAATCAGGCCCGACAGGTGTCATCCCTAGAAATCACCGTTCTGGGCAAGCACCGCCAGGCGATCGGAGCGACATTGCACAACGGCTGCGGGCAAGCGAGCGGGTGCATCAACTATCGCCTGAGGCCGCCACTCGAGCAGGCGAGAGGTCGCGCGCTCGCACCGTCGTGGGCCCTCACGAACCCTTCTTCTGCGACGGCTGATCATGAACATCGCTGTACCTGTGAGCTTCGACGACGTAACCCTCGAGTGGATCAACGCTGCATTGCACGAAGGCGGCGTGTTAGATGCACTGATTGCATCGGTCATTGTCGAGCCAATGCATCCAAGCAAGGGTCTCATCGGTGACCTAGCCACCATCTATGTGACGTACCGTCGCGGATCAGGGCCCAGCGCTTTCGTGCTCAAGCTGCCAGCGGCAAACCCTGACAGCCGTCATATCGGCGAGATGTTGCATGCCTATGCCCGAGAAGTCGCCTTTTACCGGCATGTCGCACCACACGCAGTCGACACGCGGCTTGCACGCTGCTATTACTCCGGCGCCGACGAGCACGCAGGCCGCTGGGCCATTCTGCTTGAGTCGATCGAGGCTGACGAGTTCAACTTCTTCGCCGGTGCAACAATGGCGCAGGCAAACGCTGCTGTCGACGCTCTGGCTGACTTCCACCACCTCTGGTGGAACGCTGCGGATCCTTTTGACTGGATGCCGGGATTTGATACATCCGGTGTTGGTGGGCTCACGTCGTTATGGCTCGCAAATTTACCGTTCTTCGTTGACAAGTATCGCGAGGTTCTCCCCGACCCCACAGCCGAGTGGGTATTGGCATTTGCGCCGCGGCTCTCGACATGGTCAGCCCGCGCCGCTGGAGAGCCACTAACAATGGTGCACTCGGACTATCGCATCGACAATTTGCTCTTCCAAGGTGATCAGGTCACGATGATCGACTGGCAAACCACAATGCGCGCCCCTGCTGCCATGGACCTTTCCTGCTTCATTTCAACAAGCCTGGGCATGGACGACCGGCGCAACAATGAAGGCGTTCTCATCGACCGATATCTCAACCGACTCACGATGCAAGGCACCTTTGTCGACCGCTCATGGTTCCTGCAAAGCTACGACGAAAATCTGTTGTGGTGGATGGGCCAATTTGGTAACAATTTGGCGCATCTCGACCCAGAGGATCACGCCACCAGCGCTGCACTATCGACCATGGTCGAGCGCGTATACACCGCCGCGTTCGATCGTGATGTCGGCCGACTCCTCTGAACACAAGCCTCTGAGCTAAGTTCGCACTTGATGCGATTTACACCCACCGAGCTCACCACCGATGAACTGGCATTGCAGACCGAAGTGCGGGCGTTTCTAGCCGACGAACTTCCGCCTGGCAGCCATGAACCTGGCCTGGGCATGTCAGCCCGTCACGACAAGCCGTTCTCGAAAAAAATGGCCGAACGCGGCTGGGTCGGCATGGCCCTCCCAAAGGAATGGGGCGGCAGCGACAAGAAAGCTGTTGACCGGTTCATCGTCGTAGAAGAGATGCTTCGCTGGGGTGCGCCAGTGGGTTATCACTGGGTTGCGGACCGCCAGACCGGCAACATCATCAACAAGTTCGGCACCGACGAACAACGTGAACGGTTTCTGCCGCCAATCTGTCGCGGTGAGCTCGGATTCTCGATCGGTATGAGCGAACCGGACAGTGGCTCTGACCTGGCCTCGGTCTCCACACGGGCCGAGCGAGACGACGGTGGTTGGATCGTCAACGGCACCAAGATCTGGACGAGCAATGCGCACACGAACGACTGGTTCATCTGCCTGCTTCGAACCACCCCTCTCGAGGACGGTAGCAACAAACGCGAGGGCCTGAGCCAGGTGCTAATCGACCTGCACAACACCGATGGTCTGGAACTAAGCCCCATCCCGTTCTTGAACGGTGAACACCATTTCAATGAAGTGTCGTTCACCGACGTCTTCGTTCCCGACGAGAATGTCGTTGGCCAGGCAGGCATGGGCTGGAACCAGAACACCACTGAGATGGCATACGAGCGCGGCGGTCCTGACCGCTGGTTGTCGCCGTTCTCGACCGTCGAGCAGTTACTGCGTGAAATACAGCGAGGCGAAATGGCAGGCACGGCATTACATGATCGTGTTACCGAACTATTCGGCGAACTCACCGCCCGATGGTGGGCGATGCGCAATTTGTCGTTGTCGGTCTCACGCCTGATCGATGCGGGCGAAGCCCCATCGATCGAGTCATCGCTCGTCAAAGAGATGGGCACCCGCTTCGAAATCGAAGTGATCGAGAAGCTGGTTGAACTCGTCGACCAGGAGCTCACCCTCGAATCCGAGTCGCTTTTTCAACGACTCTTAGCGCAATGTGTATTGACCGGGCCAGGAAACACCATCCGAGGCGGCACGATCGAGATTCTTCGATCCGTTGCTGCAAAGGGACTACAGGGATTACCAGCATGACCGTCGACGCTCTCATCACCGATACCGCTTCCCGACTCCTTGCCGAAGTCTGCACTCACTCGACCATTCAGCAAGCCGAGGCCCAGGGCGAAGCACCCGAGATTTGGCAGGCCTTCGCCGAAACCGGCTTCCCGTGGATCTCCTTGCCTGAAGAAGCTGGCGGTTCCGGCGGCACGCTGCTCGACGCTCTCGAGGTACTGCGTCTAGTCGGCTACTACGCAGCGCCGATACCCGCTGCAGAAACCGGCGTGCTCGCCGGGTGGTTGCTCGCAAGCGCTGGTCTGGAATTACCCGGTGGGATTGCCACTGTGGCGCCGGGTAGCACTTCGGACACCATCCAGATCTCCGATAGCGGCCATGTATCTGGCACCGCTCACATGGTCCCGTGGGGGCGCAGCGCGGAACGACTAGTTCTCCTGGGTGAAGGCGTGGTCGTATCGGTGCCAGCAACAGCTGCGATCATTTCCCAGGCCAGCTCATTGGCCGGTGAACCGCGCGACACGATGACCTTCCACGGTGTCCAAGCCGACGTAGCTAGCGCCCCCGATGGTGTCGATGCCGAGGCGCTTCGCTTCCGCGGTGCACTAAGCAGGGTTGCCCTAATGGCAGGCGCCATCGACAAGATGAGCCGACTCACCGTCAGCTACACCAACGAGCGAGAGCAGTTTGGCCGGCCCGTCTCACGCTTCCAGGCTGTGCAACAGCATCTGGTGTGGGCTAGCCAGGACGCTGCACTCACCCGTATGGCCGCCGAGAGCGCTGGGCGTCAGGCAAACCGTGGCGACGCCCGCTTCGAGATCGCTTCAGCGAAACTCGTCGCCAACCAGGCAGCAACTCGCGCTACCAAGGCATGCCACCAAGCCCATGGCGCTATGGGCATGACCCAGGAATACGAACTGCATCATTCGAGCCGACGCTTGTGGACCTGGCGGTCCGAGTATGGCGGCGTACGCGAATGGTCGAGTTGGGTGGGCCAAGCAGCAGCTGCGCAAGGCGCCGACGGGCTGTACCCACTAATCACTGCTGGGTCAGCAGCCGTCTAGTTTACGATCCAGTCATTGTGGTTTTTGGTCGCAATGACTCCGCCGGTAAACCATGTCGAACTCGTGTCACTCGCGAAAGTGGCCCGAACAACCGCCTTATCTATCGCTGTTGAGCGCGCCTGCAACGCCGTGGGTCCTTTTGGCACGATCAGGATCGGGAAGCTTGGCCAACGCTGACACGCTTGTCTACACCACCGGCTCGAGATACCCCTCGGTGCGGTTCCGGTAACAACCGGCGAAACCTCCTTTGCCGTCGGGGGGCGCTGTCTTGATCCGCCCTTCGACAAGTTCTCGATGGAAATGGATCCACAACACTCAACAATTCGCAACCTTCTTCGCAAGCTTGAAGGACGGGTGCATTTGAGATTCGACAACGGACAACGGACTAAGTTTCGATCGCAGATCCGGGTCTGCTCATTCCAAGCTCAGGGCACCGTTGCGGTCGCTCCCACGCCGGTCCAGCCGGGTCCAACGTCACGCGGGTTGTTTGCTTTATGCACTACTACCTAGGCCGAGATTAGGATTAGGGACCGTTACTAAAGGACGTCTCATGCGACTCATTCCGTTGGAAATCGGCCAGATCGACATGCACATGGGCGCCGTTACTGGCGACGATGAGACTCGGCGCTTTCCGATTCCATCGTGGCTCATCGAGCACCCCCAAGGGCTTGTGCTCTTCGACACTGGCATGCACATCGACCTGCAATCCAGTTTCGACCGCATCGGCGCCGAGACGGCAAAGACCATTACGCCGGTCTTCTCCCCCGGTGAAGAGCTAACGGCCCGGCTCGCAGAACGTGACATCGCACCGAGCGACATTGATCGCATCATCCTGAGCCACCTGCATTTCGATCATGTTGGCGGCAATGAAGAAGTTCCTGATGCACGAGTGATCGTGCAGCAGTCTGAATGGGCGTCGGCCCATGATCAACGATTGATCGACTATGGCGTCTACAACCCTGCCGACTATGACCACGGTCATGAGGTCGAACAGGTCGAGGGCGAGCACGATGTGTTCGGCGACGGCTCGGTCGTATGCTTACCCACACCTGGCCATACCCGTGGCCATCAGTCGCTGCGAATCGAGCTTGAATCTGGACCAGTGGTGCTAACGGGCGACTGCGTCTACTTCGAAAGCATGCTCGACCAGATGCAGGTGCCAACGATCGGCGGCGAACGTTCCCAAGACCAACAACGTGACTCCATGAGATATTTAGCCTCGTTGCGAGACGACGGCTGCCGATTGCTGTACGGCCATGACCTCCAGCAATTCAATGCACTACCCGCAGAGGGGATGCGTTGATGAGCACCGAGAATCTCACGTGGACCGTCGGCCATGTTCAGATCACACGTGTCGAGGAAGTCATCACCTACATGGACGCATCGGTCCTCATGCCGTCGTTTACACCTGACATGCTCGACCCACACCGTGACTGGCTTATCCCTCATTTTTTCTCCGAGCGCAACGACAAGATGGCGTTGTCGATCCACTCGTTTGTTGTCCAGAGCCAGGGAAGAACCATTGTCATCGACACATGTGTCGGCGGCCAGGACAAGGGACTTCCCAGCGACCCAAACTTCCCGGACCGACTCGACGCTGCAATCGAGGGCGGTTTGGGTGCCGTCGACATCGTCTTGTGCACACATCTGCACTTTGACCATGTCGGATGGAACATGCGTACCGTCAACGGTCAGCGGGTTCCTACCTTCCCGAACGCCCGGTACCTGTTTGCCAAGGTCGAAGTCGACCACACCCGGACCGATGACCATATGCGCGTTCTTGGACCGTCGATCGATCCCATTATCGATGCCGGCATGGCCGACCTAGTCGAGACCAATCACACCGTCACCAGCGAGGTTTGCTTGCTGCCGACACCGGGGCATACACCTGGTCACGTGTCCGTGCTTATCGAATCGGATGGCGAGTCAGCCCTGATCACTGGCGATATGACCCACACACCGCTGCAGTTCGCACTGCCAGACCTGGCTGCGTCAGCTTTCGATACTGATAGCGATCAGTCCACCCAGACTCGGATTGACATCATCGAACGGTTCGCCGACTCTGACACCCTCGTGCTCGGCACACATTTCGCGCCTCCTACCGCAGGCCATGTCAAACGATCTGGCGGCTACGTGCGCTTCGCTTAGCCTCTCGGCCGGCGCTCTCATCGACATCGGTTCTAGCTGCATCGCCGTGGAGACGACAGAGTCATTCGACGCTGCCGAGAAGCGTCTCGCGGCGAAGCACGACAATTAGCGGACGCATAGTCATGGCGACGTCTGGAGCCATAAAGGCATCAAGTACGAAGCTGTGCTCGTCGATGCAACCGACATGCGTGCCGCTGAGTTCTACCTGGCCACATCGCGTGCTGCCCACGAACTCTTCGTCTGCAACAACTACTATTTTACCCGACTGGACCGTTAGAGCTCGACGGCCTTCTCACTGGCTGGCAACTCGTACACGAAGTCACAGTGGCTTGCACCGCCCATGATTGTCTGTGTGCGGGTGAAGGTGATGTCCGGGTTGAAACCCTCGACCATGGTGCCGTCACGGTTGCAACTCATGCGAGCGCCGAGATCAGCATCACCGAGCTCGAGGTACATTTCCGCGTACCTGCAGCGGGTCACGTTGAAAGCGAACCGGGTATCGGTCTGCTCGACGACCTCGAGTTCAAGTGCACCGCCCCGAGTCCAGGCTTCGAGCGAGTCAGCGAAGACGGCTAAGTCATTGCCGCCGAGAATTTCTGCCATCGTTGCGCCCTGGCTCTGCGCGACCCCAACGATGACTTCGGCGGCGAGTTCACGCACCCGTTCTTGACCAAACTCCTCGCCAAGGCGTTGGAGGATTGGGGCCACGATGCGCGCTTCGATCTCGCGGCGCTTAAGCACACCAACATCGTTCAACGTGTCTGGGCGTTCTTCGGTCATGCATTTAACTTTAACCGCATTACCTCCAATCACCGGTAGCACGATCTAGCGGTTAATGGATGAGATTGGCGTGGCCGCAGCAACGGACGAGCGCCTCGATCAGGGCGGCGTGCTCACCGGCCAAAGCAGCGAAGTTGGGCAGCAGCGGACTGAGATGATCGTTCGCCATCTCGGTTATCGTCGCAACAATAGTGGTCCGCGTTGCGAGCGTGCGCAAGGATGAAGATATGGAAATACAGCCAACCGGCGGTGCGCTTGGCGCCTACGTAACAGGTGTTGATCTGGAGACGCCACAGTCCAACGAGATAACGCGTGCGATTCGCGATGCGTGGCTCGAGCACTTGGTGCTGGTATTCCCCAATCAGCCCGTCTCCGAGGCCGCCTTCTTGGCCTTCGCCACGACGCTGGGGCAACCAGCTCGGTACCCGTTCGTCACCGGACTCAACGAGTACCCCGAGATCATCGAGGTCAAGAAGCTCGCACATGAGAAGAATAACTTCGGCGGCATCTGGCACAGCGACACCGTCTACCTGGACGAGCCTCCAATGGCATCAATGCTGGTTGCACGCGATCTACCACCAGCAGGAGGCGACACCGAGTTCGCCAATATGTACCGAGCCTGGGATGAGCTTCCTGCAGATCTCCAGACCGTCATTGAGCCACTTACTGCCATCAACCGTTCGGATCTGGCAGACGTCTCAAAGACCCGCTCCGATCGGCTGGCCGACGCTGATCAGCCGAAACGTGAGGCGTTTCGGTCTGAACACCCGGCGGTTCGCACTCATCCCGAGACCGGGCGAAAGGCGCTCTATGTGAACGTCGCTCACACCAGCCATTTCGTCGGTATGAGCGAAGCAGACAGTCGCCCAATCCTTGAAGCGATCTTTGCCCATCAGGTGCGACCGGACTTCGTGTGGCGACTGCAGTGGACAGCAGGGATGCTGGCGCTGTGGGACAACCGTTGCTTGCTGCATAACCCGATCAACGACTACGACGGACATCGCCGAGTCATGCATCGCATAACCCTTGCCGGGGACCGTCCTCTCTAGATTAGGACGACCCGGCGGTCCCCCATTGCTCGAACATCGACAAGACGTCGTCGTTAACGACTCGACCAACATCCCGTTTGGCGGTTGGACGTGCGCAAAACTCCCGTACCCCTCATCGGAGATGGCGCAGTGCCCGTGGTACCACCAAGCACAGTCTGTCTCAGGGCCTAGGCCATCATGGCAGGGGTAAATAGCCGAGGGACGGACCTTGCAACATCGGCGCTCAAGCCGCGCAGAGCTGTGTTGACCATGTCTTCGTTGGTCTGCCCGGTCGTGATGTTGAAGAGAAATCCCGCGTTCAGGACGCCGTGAAGTTCGGCGTTCGGCGTTCTGCCATCGCAGAAACGCCTTCCTTCCAGTCGTCCGTCGTTTGTAGCCGTGCTTGTTCAACGGCCTCGTGGTCGGTCGCAGCTTGTACTTGGTCCGCGAGGTCACCTCGGAGCGTGGCTCGAATCGAACGCACCGCAAGCGGGGCAGACATAGCAATCTCGGCAGCAAGCTCATGTGCGGCGTCGCGCACCGACTCGATTGGGGCCAGTTTGTCGGCAAGCCCCATGGCAACGGCCTCGTCACCTTTCACCCGGCGTCCCGTGTATAACAACTCGGCTGCTACCTGTGGACCGACTAGCCGGGGCAACGTCACGCTTAGACCGAAGCCTTGGTGGAATCCCAGTCGAGCGAAGTTCGCGCTGAACCGAGCCTCAGGTGCTGCGACACGAAAGTCGGGCATAAGAGCAAGCCCCAAGCCACCACCAATGGCAGCGCCCTGCACTGCCGCAACAATTGGTAAGGCGGCCCGGAATAACCGCACACCTGCGGCATAGAGCTGACCAGAGTTCTCGTCGTCACCCCGGTTTGCGAAATCAGCTCCAGCGCAAAAATGCTTTCCTTCGCTGCACAGCACGATGGCACGTGCCTGACCTCCCGCGTCGAGCGCCTCGAAGGTGTCCGCCAGCTCCTCGATCAACCGCATCGAGAAGAAGTTGTTTGGCGGTCGATGGATCTCTACCGTCGCGACATAGTCGCTACCTACCTCTACCGAAACGTCTCCCATAATGCATCACTCTCTGGCCGTGCGGCCGTCATCTGTCCTACGAACAGAAACTAACGCGCTGGCCCTGCCGATCGCGAAAGACCGCGTAGGACAGACCTGCAACGCTCATCGCTTGTTGTCGTGAGCGATCGCAAAACAAACGCGGTGCGCTCTACCCAAACGTGAACAATATGTCGGATCTGGCGCCAAACCCAGGCGGGAAATCCCACATCGCCGCCTAGGCCTCATGCAGGTCACTCCGGTTCGCGAAGCCAAGGTGGTTGCACACCAACGGCGTTCGCTGCAGACCAATCATGAGCTTTGTGAACCAATAATCACGACCGTCACTAACCGACACCGCTTGCCTCTCGATGGCTTTGTTTCCGTCGCTATGACAAACAACCTCGGACTAAACCTGATCCGTCTCATCGACCCCGGGTCCTACTGACCACCCCGTTCAGCAAGGTCATGAGCTGGTTAGTTGGGCTCTGGCTGACAGCGCCGGCTGCGCCGACTGGCAGCTAAACAGCGCAGGTATCGTGCGCCTATGACATTCATAGATTTCGAGATGGAGTCGATCACCGGTGACCCGGTGGATTTCTCCCAATTCCAAGACAAGGTCAGCTTGATCGTCAACGTAGCCAGCGCTTGAGGCTTGACGTCTCAGTACGCAGGTCTGCGTGCGCTTCAAGAAGAATTCGGCGACCAAGGCTTCAACGTCCTTGCGTTTCCCTGTAACCAATTCGGCGGCCAAGAGCCCGGCACAAACGTCGAAATCCTGGAGTTCGCGTCCTCAAAGTACAACGTCAACTTCCCGATGTTCGCCAAGATCGACGTGAACGGCGATGATGCCGCTCCGCTCTTCGGCTGGCTACGCGACAACCAGGTCGGCGAGGGCGAAAACAGCGACATCACCTGGAACTTTGAAAAATTTCTAGTCGATCGTTCTGGTCAAAGCGTGGCCCGTTGGGCACCCCAGACAACACCAGCAGAAATTAGTGAACAGCTAGGCACCTGGCTCTAGAACTATCTCGGGCCGGGGTCAGCGAAGGCTGATGCCGGCCGTCTTGGTTTCGAGATATTCATCGAGACCCTCATGACCGCCTTCTCGCCCAAGGCCCGAGTCATTCATGCCTCCAAATGGCACTGCTGCCGATGTGGGATTCACGTCATTGATCCCGACGATGCCAAAGCGCAATGCTTCGAACGCCGAAATCGCGGTCTTCAGGTTCTGTGTATAGACGTATGCAGCAAGCCCATAGTGCGTGTCGTTGGCGAGCTCGATCACCTGATCAACGTCGTCATAGACCACTACTGGAGCCACCGGCCCGAAGGTTTCTTCTCGGTAGACCGTCATGTCAGGTGTTACGTCGGTGAGCAGCGTCGGAGCGTAGAAATGCCCATCGCAAAGGTCGCCCTCGGTCATGCGGTATCCGCCGACAGGAATGCCGGCACCCTTTGAACGTGCATCCTCGACTTGAGCGGCGACTTTTTCGACCGCTGCGGCGTTAACCAACGGACCAACACCCACACCGTCGTGCATCCCGTTGCCGGTCTGTAGAGCAGACACGCGCTTGGTAAGGGTGCCGATAAAGGCGTCGGCGGCATCACGATGGACGTACAAGCGGTTCGGGCTGATGCATGCTTGGCCTGAGTTCAGGAACTTGAGAGCGGCTGCACCCTTCGCAGCTTGCTCCGGATCAGCATCGGGGTAAACAATGAACGGTGCGTGCCCGCCAAGCTCGACCGACACTCGTTGCAACGATGCGGCCGCCTTGCCAGCGAGCATCTTGCCGACCGCAGTCGAACCGGTAAAAGTAAGTTTTTTGACTCGACGATCGCTAGTGAAAATATCGCCGATTGGGACAGGGTCTTGTGCCGTGACCATATTCATCACACCAGCCGGGACCCCCGCCTCGGCCAGAATTTCAAAGATCGCCTTTGCACACAACGGCGTGGCTTCAGCCGGCTTAAGGACCATGGTGCACCCGGCGGCAAGCGCAGGACCCATCTTGCGTGTCAGCATCGAGATTGGGTAGTTCCATGGGGTGATCGCAGCGACCACACCTACTGGTTGACGGACGCTTAAGAACCGTTGGTCTGGTCGAGACGACGGCAACCACTGGCCCGTGATCCGGCGAGCTTCCTCGGCAAACCAGCGCAGGAAGTCGGCACCGTAACCGACCTCGAACCTCGCTGCCTTGAGCGGCTTACCCTGCTCCATGGTCATCAGATGGGCAAGCTCATCGGCTTGATCATTCATAAGCTGCCAGGCCCGCATCAAGATGTCGGCTCGGGCATAGGCCGTGGTTGTAGACCAGCCTGCGAAGGCGGCGTCCGCAGCCTGTATTGCCAGCTCAGCATCAGCGGCTGCGCCATCGGGCATCTCGCCAATCTTCTCGCCAGTAGCAGGATTCGTTACATCGAACGTCGCCCCACCTTGAGCGTCGACCCATTCTCCATTGATGAACATGGATGAGACGTTAGCGGGGCGGCGCAGCTCTGGTTAGGACGACACGGGTGCGCTGGTTACCCCAGGTGCAATAAGATTCATTCGGGCTTCGAAGGCCTCGCTCTCGTTGAACGCCCAAGCCCCCATGCCACCCGCGAGCAGGGCTGCCGTCAGCACAAACCAGATGGCGCCAGAGCGTTGGTGCCGGACCATGCTGAAGAAGGTACCGACAGCTACTGGGATCATGATCGAAGACATGCCGATGGCACCGGCGAGCTTGGTGTCGGCATCGGTCCACATGTACGCAGCGACAAACACCATCAGGTTCGACAGCACCCCGAACAGGACAACACAAAGTACGCCTACCTTGCCTGCCTTAGGCTCGATGGGAATGTCGTAGCGTCCCTTGTTCATCTTTACCCAGTTTTGCATACGTCAGGCCGACCCAGTGCGCAACAACTAAAAATACCCAGCAGATAGAAGAACCGCCGACCCAGACACCCGGTCACCAATGTCGCCATTGTCCCGGATCGTTGCTTTGATGACAGCACACAGATAACACTGCCTGCCCGACTGAAATGCTGCACCGAGTCTCCGAACATCGGTCAGTGGCCATAGCCACGGTCGCTATCGACCCCGAGCCGAGTCCCTGGCCTGTCACTGGCATGCAACTCGGACGTCGCCCGTTTGTCGACACGACTGCCTCTTCTGCCACCGTTACAACAGGCTGTGTCTGCAACAAGCTGTGTCTGCAACAAGCTCTGTCCTGCCAGCCATTTTGGCTATTTCTATGGCCTCGAAACAGGTTGTCAGACACGCCGGCTGGTGGATCATCGTGAGGACTGCCCGTCATCAACTTTGATAACGGTGCCAGTAACTGCATCGCTAGCTGGACCGCATAGATAGAGCAGGGTGGAATCCAGCTGAGCCGGGTCGCCGATGCGTTTGCGTGGCATCCCCTTGCTGATATCACCCATCCGCTCCATCATTCCGTCCATCATCTCCGAGCTAAACGCGCCGGGAGCGATGGCGTTTACGTTGATGTGATAGCGAGCCCATTCCACGGCAAGGACTTCGCTCATCCGAGCGATTCCGGCCTTGGTGATCGAATAAAGCGCAGCACCGATGCCCTCGTAACGGAAGGCGCCAATGCTGCTGATGTTGACCATCCGGCCTGGCATCTCTGCTTCGATCAGGCGACGGGCGACTTCACACGAGAGAACGTAGGGGCCCCGCAAGTTGGTATCGAAGACACGGTCAATCAGATCCAAAGGCATCTTGTGTGCCCGCTGCGCATCCGGGATACCGGCATTATTGATCAAAATATCGACCGTGCCAGCAACCGCTTCTGCGTGTTCGACGGCGGCCATGATGCTGTCGGTATCGGTCATATCGAGGCGACACGGATATGCCGTGCCTCCCTGTTCAGCTATAACGGCTTCGAGTTCGGCCAGGCGTTCCTCGCGACGGCCAGTGGCAATCACGGTGGCACCAGCCGCGGCAAGGACCTGCGAGAAGCGCCAACCCAGCCCCGAGGTTGCGCCAGTAACCAATGCCACCCGGCCCGTCAAATCGGTAGAAACATTCGGAAGCGGGTAATCAGTCATAGGCCGAATATACGTGGAGCAGCCTTTCCAAGACCAAATTTCGCCTGGATCATCCTGTAACGTCATTTTTGATGGCGAACCTAAGTGTCAATGACATAACGATCGAATACGAAGTCCTGGGCAGCGGCGAGCCGATGCTGTTCGTTATGGGCCTCGGCGGCCAACTCACCGCATGGCCTGATGACTTCGTGCAGTTGTTCCTCGACCGCGGCTTCCAGGTGATCCGCTTCGACAACCGTGACATTGGGCTCTCGACACAAACCGACTGGGAGCCCCCTTCACACGGCAAGATGATGCGCTCGTTCATCAGCCGCCGGATCCTCAGAGATGTGGGCTATACCGTCCCAGACATGGCCGACGATGCCGCTGGGCTGCTCGATGCACTCGACATCAGCTCATGTCATGTCATGGGCATTTCGATGGGTGGCATGATCTCGCAAGAATTAGCGATCCGTCACCCCGCTAAGGTCCGAAGCCTGTGTTCAATCATGTCGAACACCGGCGACCGCAAGAACGGTGGCATTGCAGCGACGCTAATCCCAAAAATTGCACGCCAGAAGCCAGCGACTCGTGAGACCGCCGTCGAGGCAGCTGTCGACACATTCACCGCTATATCCGGGCCACACTTCGATGCCGATGAGTACCGGCTTGTTGCCCATGCAGACGTTACCCGCAGCTTCACCCCTGATGGGGTGGCTCGTCAGACTGCCGCGATTGCTGGTTCACGCGACCGCACGGCGTTACTGGGCTCTGTCTCGGTTCCAACACTCGTCATCCATGGGCTGATCGATCCGTTGGTTCAGCCCAGTGGGGGTATCGCAACCACCAAAGCCATCCCCAATGCACGCCTTCTGGCGTTCGCCGACATGGCACACGACCTCCCTCGCCCTCGGTGGCAGGAAATGTGCGACGCAATCGTGCGCAACGCCGAGCGTGCTGTCGCACCACCGGTTGAGTGACCTAGCTACTGCTAATGCTGGCGGCACTCACGAGATCCGTCGCCAACTTGTGCACAGCTGTCGAGCACATAGGTTCGACGGCACTCCTTAGTCGGGCCGCCAACCGACCCGCAGCTCACGTAGCAGTTAGGCCGCACCCACTGACCGTCTGCGTCAAAGAGTACGTCAGTGAGTTTTCCCGGCACTACTCCTTTGTCGACGCGGAGTGCCGCTGCGACTTTCTGGCAGTTCCATTTCATGACATCGAGTGTCAGTTGCATAATTTGTTCGCCAGCGAAATCGCACCGCAACTCGGCAGCTAGGCCTTCGCCGATCTGGCCAGGTTGAGTCACCAACATGTCAGCCAGACGGCGTGCTACTCGCTGCGATTCGGCTAGGTCACCGAACTCACGGTCGTTCACTTTGAAGGCCATGAGTTCGTCGACGCCATGTCGGCCGGTGCCTATAGGAGGAACGCTGGTTGCCGTCATTGGCCCGCTCGTTGATAGGGCCCGCACCTACCCCAAGCGAGATCCAACCCCATGCGCTATTCGACGACCAAGACCCCCGTGGACAAAATCCATCAACGAGTCTTCGCCAAGTTCTGCTAGCAATGCCGCCACCACCTCATCGGCGATGACCGCTATATCAAACACCGACATTCATCGATCACCCATTGTCCGACGAAGACCAGCACCGCCTGACCTCGACGTGTCTGGGCTAGGAAGCCCTGGCAAAGATGGTCGCCCTCAAGGCGCTGTGTGACAGAACCTTGTCGCTGCCAGAGATCGTTGACTCAGCGCTGCTGGGGGCCACGCATGAGCCCGCCAGGATGCTCGCCTGTAAGCTCACCGTCCTCGACGGTTGCGGTGCCTCGCTTGATCGTGGCCAAATAGCCAGAGGACTTCTGCAACAACCGAGTGCCACCAGCAGGCAGGTCCTGCACCAGCTCGGGTGCATAGGCATTGATTGTGTCGTGATCGAAGATATTCAAGTCGGCGAGATAGCCAGGCGCCACGACACCGCGGTCATCGAAGCCCACATGAGCCGCTGTGGCTTGAGTTTGGCGATGCACCATATGTTCAAGTTCGAATATCGCACCGTCGGTGCGGTCGCGTGTCCAGTGGCTTATAGCGGTCGTTGGCATGGTGCCGTCGGACAGAGTGTTGCAGTGCGCACCAGCATCACTAAGCCCAGACAGCGTGAGCGGCGAGGCGATCATTTCGGCCACATCGTCCAGGCTGCCTCCGGCGTAGTTCATGAATGGCAGATAGACTAGGTTCGCGCCGCCATTGTCGACAAAGAAATCGTACATCACCTGGTTCGCAGGCCGATTGGCACGGGCCGCTACTCCGGCCAACGAATCTTCTGGTTTTGGCTCGTAGTTCGGGAACTCGGCCATGGGATACATGCGGTCATAGCCCGAGTGCGTCGTGGCGCTAAAGGAATTAGGAACGAACGACCCGTGCTCGTTCAGAATGGTCTCGCGCACTGCCGGGTCCTGCATGCGAGCAACGCGTTCGGCCAAGGGTAATGACGAGAGGGCCTTGTAGGTCTTGCTGCATCGAAGCGGGTTCACCGTTGAGGTAAGTCCAGCGACCACGCCGATGGGTCGAACAGCTGTCTGAGCCGACACATCAGCTCCGGCAGCTCGCCAATCACCAATCGCGCTCAAGAGTTCACGCCAGCGGCCCGGCGATTCATCGCTCTGCTGCACAGTGAAGCTCAACGGACGCCGCACATGCAATGCAATGGCTTCAAGCAACGCCAGTTCGCTAGCTACGAGTTCATCGTCGGTGCTTTGGTAGGCATCGCTAATCAGTTGGATGACGCCAGTTCCGGCGCGTTGCAACGCAGCAGCGATGCCGAGAACCTCGTCAGCGCCGGCCTTCAGCGTGCCAATCTGTGCTCCTTCGCTGGTGCGGTGCACCCATGTGCGCGACGTCGTGAAACCCAGCGCACCGGCACGAATAGCTTCCTCGCAGAGCTGCGACATAGATTCGATCTGGGCATGGTTAGCGGCAACTGTGTTGTCGGCGCCATCGCTTCCCATCACATAGGTGCGAAGCGCAGCGTGCGGAATCTGCGTGCCGACATCGAGCGTCCATGACATGTCGTCGAGCACATCGAGGTAGTCCGGGAACGACTCCCATCCCCATGTCATGCCTTCGGTCAGCGCCGTGCCGGGAATGTCCTCTACCCCTTCGAGTAGCGAGATTAGCCAGTCGTGTCTGTCGGGGCGAGCAGGTGCGAAGCCAACACCACAGTTTCCCATCACGATCGAGGTGACACCGTGGGTGGATGACGGGGCCAGGTCGCTGTCCCACGTGGCTTGTCCGTCGTAGTGGGTGTGGATGTCGACCCAGCCCGGGCTGACGATGTGACCGTCGGCATCGATCTCGCGATGTCCACTGCCATCGACCTTGCCAACCTGGGTTATCTGTTGACCGTCGATTGCGACATCACCAGCAAATCGTGTGGCGCCGGTTCCGTCAACCACCGTGCCGTTTCGGATCACCAAATCGTGTGTCATAGCTAGACTCCCTCGTCGGACTCAGCTTAGCGGTCATTCCGATTCTGAGAAAAGTGCTGCCGTACCCCCGGCCCACCACATGAACGCCAGCCCAATGGTGGTGTAGAGCGCAAACCCCACAACAAATGGCGTGACCGTGTCATTGACTAGCCGGTCAAATATGGCCGCTAACACTGCCCCAAATGCGAATCCGCTAAAAAACAACAACGACGATGCTGTGCCGGCCAACGCCCCCATTGGTTCGAGGGCTAACGCCGTGATCGATGGGGTAGCCAATGTGAGCAAGCCGGTCACAAACAGCACCCACACGTACCAAAGCCAGAAACTCGGGCGACCTTCGAGCACCAGCGTGGGGATCACTGCCCCAACAGCTATCGATGCTGACCCGGCACACGCCAGCATCGACATGCGCCGGGCACCATATTTCTTGATCAGGCGGTTGTTCAGGATCAGAGGCGGAACGGTAACCACGCCAGACAAAGCAAAGAAGACAGCGAACTGAGACGACCTGTCAAAGACCTGATCGAAGACAGGCTGAGCGCTACCGAGATAGATGAAGAAGGCGCCCGTCAAGAACACGTTGGCGAGCATATGTCCAACAGTGACCCGGGTACCAACCACGACCTTGACACCGGTCCAGATCTGTCGAAGCTCGAGCGGCCGCTGGTTTTCTTCAGCAAGCGTCTCGCCGAACCGGACACACCAAAGGGCGCCTACGACGGCCAACCCTGCGGCGAACCAGAAGATCACTGGCCAGGGCGCAACCCGAATCAAGAAATCGCCAAGCAGCGGCACGAAGATCGGACCGAGGAGGAAGACCGCCATCATGATGGTCGTGATGCGAGCCATCTTGTCGCCGCTGTACAGGTCACGGGTGATAGCGGACCGCAGCCCAGCCGGTGCAGCTGCGCCAAGACCCCAGATCAGCCTGGCGACAAGGAGCAACCCAAACGACGGTGCCAGCGCCGAGGCGATGGCACCAACCGCATAGAGCCCTAGCCCGCCCAGGATCGCTGGTCTGCGTCCGAAGCGGTCAGCAACAGGACCGACGATGAGCTGCCCTAAGGCCATACCGATCACGTACAACGTGACGATTAGCGAGACATTCGACGAGCTCTCGAGCCCGTCCTCGATCGCGTCAAACGCAGGCAATGCGATATCGATGCCTGTAGCCAGCAGGATGCCGAGAAAAGAGAGGTAGATGATGACGCTGCGATCGCTGCGAATGCCCCGTTCGCCAGATGCCTCTGACACTGTTTCGATCACTCAGGCACCGTAGAAGCTCGCCATCATTTCTGTTGAGTCAATAAAGAGGCCAGTCGCAGTCGTAACGAGAGTCTCACCGTGATGTGCCTCGCCAGCAACGAAAATTTTCCGACCCTCGACCCGGTCAATCCAGCCTCGGAACACGACCGGCTCAAACACCGGTGAAGGCGCGACATAGTTGACGGTAAGCGAGGCAGTGAAGGCAACCTTGCTTTGCAACATGGGAAGGGATCCGAAGAGGTCGTCGAAGATCGCCGAGACAAACCCGCCATGGGAACGACCAGGGGCACCTTCGAAACCAGCATCCAGTGTCACGATGCTGACCGCCGTATCGCCCTGGCGCTGTACCACCATCGGCACGCTGAACGGATTCCCGGACCCGCTCACGGGGCGATCTATTGAATCGGCGAACATCTCTCCGTCGGCCGGCGGACCCTGCCAAACACGAGTACCCCGCACTCGCTCAGGCGCTGCATCCAGTTGGTCGAAGAGTCGGCGAAGCGAGGTCCTCAATACCTTCATGCCATCAGCAGATGGTTCGCGGCCTACCAAGAGATGCATGCCACGTCGCAACTCTGACGCCACCGCTACGCGCGCTTGTTCTTCATCGGTGCGTTCTTGTGCCACAGCCGCTTTAACCCTTAACCCGAGAGGAGAAAAAATAAATGAGACGCGGGGAGTCCCAGCGTCTTATTGAGATCTTATTTGCATCAAGTCCTGTTTGAACCACACAGGGCCTGCATCTAGATCCTGAGCTCTAGACAGCGCGGACGTTTTGGGCCTCTTCGCCCTTACGCCCTTCGCCGATCTCAAACTCAACGGCCTGACCCTCTTCAAGGTTCTTGAACCCGTCACCCTCGATGTTCGAGAAGTGAACGAATACGTCTTCACCATCTTCTCTCGAAATGAAACCGTAACCCTTCTCGGTGTTGAAGAACTTTACGGTGCCTGTAACAGCCATGGCTTTTCTCTTTCGTTTGAGGAGTTAGTCGCACTCCTCGTTGATGGAGACTAGATCACCTACCCCAGTTTTGTCGATCGCTACCGCGAAGACTCACCATGTTGTTCAATCAGCTACTGTCCAAATATGCAGGAATCACACTTCGATCTGACCACTCCCGATGGCGGAATGCCCACTTGGGTCACACACCCTGATGGCGATGGCCCTCATCCCGTGGTGTTATTTTTGATGGATGCACCCGGCATGCGAGACGAAATTCGGCACATGGCTAGTCGCCTCGCTACTGCTGGCTATTACGTGATGACTAGCCAGCTTTACTACCGCGATGTTCGCGAATTCAACGTGTTCGACAACGGCGATCGAGACCGCATGTTCGAACTCATGGGCAATCTGTCGAACGAAATGGTCAACAGTGACGCCGGCGCCATGCTCGAATATGCAGCGAATGACCCAGCTGCCAACACCTCCAAGGCCGGCGTCGTTGGCTATTGCATGAGTGGCCCGTTCGCTGTCATGGTCGCCGCTGCTCATGCCAACGTGGTGGCTGCTGCTTCCTTCCATGGAGTGCGGCTTGTAGCCGATGCCGACGACTCACCGCACCGCCACCTCGATGCCGTGCACGGAGAGGTTTACATCGGTGCCGCCGAAACTGATAGCTATGCGCCACCCGAGATGATCGATGCCTTTGCAGCTGCGCTCGAGGCATCAAGCTCTACCGGACAGGTTGAGTGGTATCCCGGGACCGAACACGGATTCGCCTATGCCGAACGCCCGCAGTATGTCCGCGCTGCTTCGGAACGCCACTGGGAACGTATGCACGATCTGTTTGCGCGCAACCTCGGTTAGGCACCTAGCCGAAACTAGTAGAGTCGCTCCATGGGAACCATCGATCATTTGGTCACATCAGGCATCTTCTCGCTTGATGGTGAGGACTTCGACGTAGACAACAACGTCTGGATTGTCGGCGACGATCGCGAGTGCGTCGTGCTCGATTGCGCACACGACCACGAAGCCATTATTGGAGCGGTTGGCGACCGCTCCCTCAAGGCGATTGTGTGCACTCACGCACACAATGACCACATCAATGCAGCGGCCGAAGTGGCCGAGCATTTCGATGCACCGATCTGGCTGCATCCCGACGACACCATGTTGTGGGAAGCCGTCTACAGCGACCGACGCGTCGACGCTCCGCTCAGCCACGGCCAATCCTTCACCGTCGGAGGCATAGACATCTCGGTAATTCACACGCCAGGCCACTCCCCCGGCGGCTGCTGTCTCCACCTCCCAAGCGAAGGCATCTTGTTTTCAGGTGACACCTTGTTTCACGGAGGCCCTGGCGCCACCGGCCGCTCCTTCTCCAGCTATCCGGGAATCTTGGAGTCCATCGAGCACAAGCTCTTTACGTTGCCAACCAGCACCGTCGTACACACCGGCCACGGTGACTCGACCAGTATCGGTGCCGAGTCTGGCTCGCTCACCGAGTGGAAATCAAGACTCTGAGCCCCACCGCTAGTAATCTCAGCTACACCGAGCGCAGCGAGAATGTGCGCGGTGCGGCCTGGATGACCGCCAGCATGTTTGGCTACGTCGTCAACGACGCATTTATCAAGCGAGCCGCCGAAGACCTGCCGTTATTCCAAGCGGTATTTCTCCGTGGGCTTGTCGTGGTCGTTTTGTTGATCACGATCGTACGCATGCGCAAGGTCACCGTCCCCGTAACCGCCTATCTCGAGCGTCCTGTTTTGCTCCGTATGGCAATGGAAGCCGCCGGCACGGTTGCCTATCTGATCACTCTTACTCACGTCCCTATCGCTGGTCTTACGGCCGTCATGCAACTCCTGCCGGTTGCGGTGACCTTTGCTGGGGCCCGCCTGCTTCGCGAAAAAGTGAGCGCACATCGCGTACTAGCACTGGCTATTGGGCTGGTGGGTGTGTTGTTCATAATCAAGCCTGGCGGCGACGACTTCAGTCCATGGTTTCTCGGCGGCCTACTTGCCGTCGGGCTCATCGTTGTGCGCGAGCTGGCAACCCGCAATATTTCGTCGACGATGCCGGGCACTGCTGTAGCGCTTGGCACTGGCGTTGTCATCACCATGCTTGGCGCTGTGATCACGATCTTTGCGGGCTGGGATCGCCCCGATGCCGGAGCGCTAGGCCTGCTCGGTGCAGGCGCGTGCTTCTTGAGCTTGGGTTACGTCTCGTCAGTAAACGCAGTGCGAATCGGTGATATCAGCTTTACAGCTCCGTTCCGGTACTCGGTGCTGATCTTCGCAATCGTGTTGCAGGTCATCGTGTTCAGCGATGTCCCTGACACCCTTACCTTTGTTGGTTCTGCAATCGTCGGCGCTGCGGGCCTGTATGCCTTGGCCCACGAAACACGTCAATCTCGCGTAACCGTGCGTGGCGCTTAGCAGCGTTCTACTACTGGGCCCAAAGTTGACTTGTGAGGCCGACCGAGCAGTAGGCGGCCCGAAGCCCTTGGCCAATATCGACGGGCCGCTGTGATCAAGGTCACCAGCAGCGGCGATGAACGGCAGGCAGTACCGCCGACGAGACCACCGTTTGGGCTGCTCGGTGTGAGTGCGGACAAACTGAGTGGACGTTGCAATGACTACGTTTTTCAAATGAGCCGACTTCCACTCCTGACCTATGACGCCAGCGATCTCCAACAGCGGGCGCTTTGGGACAACATCGTTGCCTCCCGAGGCAAAGCACTGGACCTGACGACGCCCGAAGGTCGCCTAGATGGGCCTTTCGAGGCGTTTGTTCGGCGACCTGATCTGGGCGAGCACCTGATCAAGGTCGGTGGCGTGATTCGATTCGCAAGTTCACTCGAACCTCGCCTACTCGAACTTGCGATCACGACAGTCGGAGCGCGGTGGAAGTCTGAGTTCGAGTTCTGGGCCCATAGCGCGTTGGCACTCGATGCTGGAATCGACCAATCCGTCATTGATGCGTTGGCGGCTGGTGAGAGCCCTACCTTCGACAATGACGACGAAGCAGCAATCTATCTCTACACCCTCTCCCTGGTTACCGAAGGTCATGTTGATCAGCCCATCTACGACGCTGTTGTCGCAGCGGTAGGTGTCGATAGCACCGTCGACCTCACCCACACAATCGGCTACTACAGCCATATCAGTTTCGTTCTGAACGCCTTCGAAGTCCCACTTCCACCCGGCGCCTCTCCCCGCTTCAACGCAAACTAGGAGCACCCGGCTGCCCTTGCCCTGCTCCAAAAAGCAAACAGAAGCATCGCCCGCAATTACCGCGGGTGACGCTCCTGACTTGCGTTTCGTTCAGGACTCAAGCTTGCCGAGACCATCGAGCACGTAGCTCAGACATCCGCAGCAGCAACGCTACGTGTTGCTGCGAGGCACCCGACTCTAGAACTGGTTCATGGTGTTGTGAGCACCGCCGGCCTTGAGGGCCTGGTCGCCAGCGAAGTATTCCTTGTGGTCATCACCAATGTTGGAGCCGGCCATGTCCTGATGCTTAACGGACTGGATGCCCTGACGGATCTCTTGACGTTGTACGCCAGAGACATAGGCGAGCATGCCTTCCTTACCGAAGTAACCACGAGCCAGATTGTCGGTTGACAGTGCAGCGGTGTGGTACGTCGGCAGAGTGATCAGGTGATGGAAGATGCCTGCTTCGCGAGCACTGTCAGCCTGGAAGCTCTGGATTCGCACGTCTGCTTCCCCACCAAGTGGTGTGTCGTCGTACGCCACGCTCATGAGCTCTTCGCGGTTGTACGCCGATACATCCTGGCCTTCAGCAGTCCAGTCGTCGAAGACCTGCTGGCGCATGTTCAGGGTCCAGTTGAATGATGGCGAGTTGTTGTACACCAGCTTGGCGTTCGGCATGACCTCGCGGATCGAGTTGACCATCGAGCCAATCGCGTCAACGTTTGGTGTTGCGGTTTCAATCCAGAGCAAGTCTGCGCCATTTTGCAGGCTGTTGATTCCGTCGAAGACACAGCGTTCTTCACCGGTCCCGTCACGGAACTTATAGAGACCGTTTGGCAAACGAACCGGACGCACGAGCTTGCCGTCTTGTTTGAGCAGTACGTCGCCGTCTTGCACATCGTCGATGGTGACTTCGTCGACTTCAAGGAAGGCTAGGTATTGGCTGGCTTTGTCGCCAGGCTCCTGAGATACAGGCAGCTTCTGGGTAAGGCTCGCGCCCAACGAGTCGGTACGAGCAACAATGACACCGTCGTCTACGCCGAGTTCGAGGAAGGCGTAACGGATGGCATTGATCTTGGCGTTGAAGTCTTCGTGCGGCACGGTGACCTTGCCGTCTTGGTGACCACACTGCTTGGCGTCGCTTACCTGGTTCTCAACCTGGATGCAGCAGGCGCCTGCTTCAATCATCTTCTTCGCCAACAGGTAGCAGGCCTCTTCGTTGCCGAAGCCAGCATCGATGTCGGCAATGATCGGCACGATGTGGGTTTCGAAGTTTTCGATAGCTGCGAGCGCATCGGTCTCGGCAACCGAGTCACCGGCAGCGCGAGCTTCGTCGAGGTTACGGAAGACCTCGTTGAGCTCACGGGCATCGGCTTGCTTCAGGAAGTCATAGAGCTCAGCGATGAGTTCAGGTACGACGGTCTTCTCGTGCATCGACTGATCAGGAAGCGGGCCAAACTGCGAACGCATCGCAGCGACCATCCAGCCAGACAGGTACAAGTAGCGCCCAGCGGTGGTGCCGTGATGCTTCTTTACGGCAATCATCTTCTGCTGACCTATGAACCCGTGCCAGCAGCCGAGGCTCTGGGTGTAACGGGTTACATCCTCGTCATAGAGAGCCATGTCCTCGCGCATGATCTTTGCGGTATACCGGGCGATATCGATGCCGGTCAGGAAGCGGTTTTGCAGCTTCATGCGAGCGGCAGACTCGGGGCTGATTGCGGCCCAGGGGCTTCCACCTTGTTCACGCAGTGATGCGTAGCCTTCGATGGTTGAGTCGTAAGACGTCATTGTCATAAATCCTCATGTAAGAGACTCGGGTTATGGAGTTGCAACAAGTTTCGTGTCTTTTTTGGCAGATCGAGCACGAATTTAGAATAATAGATAGAGAATTTCGCTTCTAATAGAAAGAATGAACGTTTTTTGGAACTGAAGAACTGTGCGTTTTTCGCGACAAAGACACGAATGGTCGCCTTTCCATCGATGGACACCCCAACGGTTCCCAAATGCTGACGAACTTGTTGAGCCCAACGCTAAACATGCTGACTCGCTCGATGGCTTTCACTTTGACGCCCGACCGAGTCGACAACTTGGTGTTGTTGACTGAATGGACGAAGTTCTCTAGCGTTTGTTCCCGGTGTTTAGGACTTCTTGCGGCGCATCAGCCGCAGCATCGCCGCAGCTGCCATGGCTATCTCGGCAATCACAAGCGGCTGTCCGTCGGTTTCGTCATCTAGCCCGTACTCGTTGACACGATGGTTGTTGATCCAACCTCTACGTTGCGCTAGCCGCAGCGCCATGCCGCCAACGAGTATCAGATCAGCGATCCGCCCGATGATCGACAGGCGTCGCAGAACGCGGTTGCGGAGAAAGCTCATGGAATCACGCTAGCGCTCGCCGTTAGCGCTAATTGGGGCTACGGGCCGGCACTCTTGGTTACCCCAGGTCTTGCAGACCTCGCCCAGCAGGCTCACCGAGAATTGATACTGCTCGAGCTCAGCATCGGTGCAGTGGTAGGCGGTGTCACCGGTATCGGAGTCGGTGGTCCGAAATCCAGCGTCCACCGCAGCGCACTCGGCCCAAGCTTCTGATCCCAGTCCGTCTCGGCGCTCGGCCTGGTCGCCGTATGCGGCGAAATCCAGCAGGTGGCCAATCTCATGAGCTGTCGTCGAACGCAACTGTTCTGGATCCCAGCCCACGAGGTCGAGGGTGATCACACCGTCTGGCGGACTGGAGAGAACGAAACCGCCGGTCGTCGAGTCAGCAATGTTGCGGACCCGCACCTCGGTAACCAGCCAACCATACGGAGACCCGGCAACTACTTCGTCAGCAACCAAAAGGATCTCAGTTGGCTCGCTTATATTGTCGAGTCGCTCGATTAGTTCACCCCACGGGATTAGAGCGCCACTAGCGATAAGCCCCGCGACAACAAGCACAGCAACCCATCGGGCCGTCTTGCGATACCACGGCGTACGCGGCACATAGTCAGGGTCCATATCGAACGCGGCCCAGAAGTCATCGTCGATGTATCCCCCATCGACACGGCCGTTCCCGGGGTCGCTCTGATTGGGGTGACCAGTTGAGTAGCTCAAGACAAAAAACAACCACTTCGAAGACTGACCGATTCCCAACGTGGCGCCTGCCACCTCACGGCCACACCAGATCATAGTTAGAAGACGGTGTAGCCACCGTCGACGCAGATCTCTTGGCCGGTGTGATAGGTCTGGGAAGGATCCGCAAGAAATGCACCAACCTGGCGGAACTCAGCCGGCTCAGCCCATCGCCGCACCGGTGTGCGTTTGATCGTCGCCGTGCGGAAAACATCACTCTCATAGCCTTCCGAGGCGAGGTCAGTAATGGTCCATCCTGGCAACAATGAGTTCACTCGGATCTCATAGCGTGCGAGCCCGACAGCCAACGCTCGCACCAAACCGTTCAGCGCTGTCTTGGCGGTCCCATAGGCCTCGTTACCGGCCGCACCATGAATAGCCGAGGTCGACGACACCGCAACCAGACTTCCACCTTCGCCTTGTTCAACCAGGAACTTGGCGGCTTCGCGTAGTTGCAGAAATGCTCCGTCGAGGTTGACGTCCATCACCGCTCGCCATTCCTCGAGTGGCAGTTCCAAGAACGGGGTACCGGTGCCGCCGCGCCCGGCGTTGGCAAACAGCCCATCGATGCGACCGAAGTCCATCGCCGATCGCTGCATGGTCTCAACAACCTGCTCTTCCTGTGCAACATCGCACACGTGGGCTGTAGCGGACCCTCCGAGCGCAGACAGCGTCTCTACCGCTGCACCGTTCTTGTCTTCGTTGCGACCCCAGATCACGACTGAACCACCAGCCATGACGATGCCTTCAGCCATTCCCAGGCCAATACCGCCGTTGCCACCGGTGACAATAAAAACCTTGCCGGTCAGGTCAATCATGAGTTTCTCGATTCGATTCCAGAGAGATGACCGGGTCCAAGAACACCGGGCGGGTCGAGCTTGAGTGACCGCACAGCCAAACCGATGCCGGCGATAAATACGCCAAGTATCCGCAGGAAGTGCGAGAGCTTTAGATCATAGAAGAATCGAAGCTTGGGCAAGGTCTCGGCTTGGACAAAGTCTCGGCTTGGACAAGGTCTCGATGATGACGAGCGACATCTCGAGACCCAGCACGACCCACACCCACGGTCAAGACATCAGCGACTAAATCAAACAGTAGGTGTCCATGACTTGGCTACAAGCACGGTGGTTTCGAACCCTCACGATGACACCATGATCGAAGCCCGCCAGACGAACAGACCCGACGGCGGTGTCCTCCTGCCCCGTACTGCAAACCAACCTGGTACTACGTTCTCGAAGCAGTCAATTACCGAGTAATCATCGGTCTGCGTGATCGCGGTGCAGCGATACGGCTCTTTGAATGGGCGGACATATCGAATGGGCGGTCATACCTCCCACCGAGAACTTCCACCAACTGGAGAATCAAGATTACGGCTCAAACGGCGTCAACGTATCCAAACCCGAGGACCACATTCCTAGCTTCGACACTCCGACAACAAGGCGAGGTAGCCGCATTCCAACTTTCGACTCAGTGCTCGCCGAAACCCTGTTTTTGAGTTCCAGCGTCTGTGGTCCCTGCGGCACTAGTGGGGCTAACCTGGGTAGCCATGTCGTATCAAGAGCCGGAGTTCTTGCCGTGGGACGGGCGGCGAGTCCCGCTTACGTTCGTGGCCGGGTATCTGGGTGCTGGCAAGACGACGTTGATCAACCAGCTACTGAAATCAGCTGACCGTCCCATCGCAGTGATCGTGAACGACATAGGCGAGATCAACATCGATGCCCGCCTAATTCGTAAACACAGCGGCGACACCATCGAGCTCAGCGATGGATGCGTTTGCTGCAGTTCAATCGACGGCTTCGGTGCAGCCTTCGACATGATTCGGGCACGAGAGACACCTCCTGACCATGTTGTCGTCGAACTCAGTGGTGTGGCCGAACCAGCACGCATGGTGCCGTGGGGACGTTCGGCGGGCTTCACGCTCGATGGCGTCATGACATTGGTCGCTGCTGATCAGTTCACTGAACTCATTGGGCGTATCGATATCGGCGGCACCATCGAAGAACAGATCCGGGCCGCCGACGTCTTGACACTAACCAAAGCTGATTTAGTGCGTCCCGATGTGCTGGCATCGGTGCGGCGCCGACTTGAACAGATTTCCCCCGGTGTGCCGATTATCGAGGCGCAGGACCCCATGGTGTCAACGTTGTTGTTGCAAATCGGCGGGCGACGTCCCGGCGCCGAGATAGCTGTACCCGAACCCACCCTGTTTGATCGCCATGTGGTCGGTCGCATCGAACTGCCGATCCCTACGACGAAGGCGGCAATCGACCTACTTCTCGATGCTCTTCCGGCCGACATCATGCGCGCCAAAGGCATCGCTGCGGGGGTAAACGGCGAACGCTGGGCGATTCAGGTTGTTGGGCGCCGGCGACAGGTCGCACAACTGGCCGACGTCGAGGTCGAACCACCGACCGACCTGGTCACGATCTCTCTGCCCGACGCAGTTTGAAACAGCGCTAGTCGAAGCGCAGCGTGTCGTCGACGTCAGGTGCTTCGTCAGGCATCAGGCAGCTCGCAGGAAGTCGGCCCCGTTCGAGTATGTCAACAACAACTTTCTCGATGGTCTGGCGTGTCAGATCCTGCACGAACAGGTCGGGCGGATGCATATAAAGATGTTTGACCGCAGCTGATGCGTTCATTTCGCCATCGGCCCGAGCGACGGCAAAGAAGTCGAACGTCCATGCGTTGAGTGCGTACCGCTCGCCTGTAGAGAGGTACACCGCAATATTGCAGAAGTCCGTAACGTCTTCAGCCAGATGCTCGGCCTCGATCCAAATGCGTGCTTCCACCGTTTCCCCCTCCCGCTAGTCGCCCTACATGTCTCTCGTATTAGCGAAGGCGTTCGCCAAGTCGTTCGCCAAGTCTTCGACGTCTTCGCACCCGACCGAGAAGCGAATCAGTGAGGGTGGGATTGTTTCTTGACCACCAACAGCGGCTCGACGTTCCATCGTTGACTCGATGCCACCAAGGCTGGTTGCATGGTTAATGATCTCGACCTGGTTACAGATCGCCGTGGCGCGCTCAGCGCTACCAACAGTTTCAAACGAGATCATGGCCCCCCACCCCATCATGAACTTGGCAGCATTCTGGTGCGTGGGGTCCGAGGCCAAGCCTGGGTAACGCACCAGAGCCACGTCATCGCTCGAGTCAAGCCGCTCAGCAAGTTCCCCGGCATTGGCCTGGGCCTTTTCCATTCGCAGTGCCAGCGTGCGAGCACCACGGATTGCCAAGAACGCTTCCATCGCACCGATCGTTCCGCCGACAAGCAAGCGCCGGCGATGGAACTCTTCGTGGAGTTCTTGCGATGTGGTAATCAGCAGTCCAGCGAGTAGATCACTATGACCACCAATGAACTTGGTTGCCGAGTGCATCACCACGTCGGCACCCAGATCGAGGGGCCGTTGCACCAATGGCGTAGCGAACGTGGAGTCAACGGCCACGATCGTGCCGTCCTTGCGAGGTGCCGAACAGATCGCCGGGAGATCACACACCGTCATCAACGGATTCGCTGGCGTCTCTAGCCACAACAAGTCGGCGATCTTGGCCGCATCGATCCAGCCCTGCGTGTCGTCGAGTTCAAGACGCAGAATGTTCCACCGCCCCTGTTGCTCAGCTTCGACCGCTAGGCCTTTGACGCCGTGATACGGGTCCACGGGAATGGCCAACGTTGCGCCGACCGGCAGCCGGTTCAGCACGACATGAGCTGCGGCCATGCCGGAGGAGAACGACAGCGCATGCCCACCCTCGAGCCCGCCCATTATCTTTTCGAAAGCGGCACTCGTGTCGGTCCCAGCAGCTCGGCTGTAGTCACGTTCTGCCGGAAGGTAGAAGTTTGAGGCAAGCTGCGGCGCAACATTCAACGGCTGGCCAGGCTCCCGATTGCGGCCTCCTGCAATAAGCCAGGTCGAAGGATCCACGTCTGAGCTGTTGAGCGTCATCGCCCGACGTTATCGGTCCTGCAACCCAGAGAGAGAGGACAGGTCCAGTTGCCATCGCGTTCTTCATCGCGTGTTTGTAGCTCTCTGATCACCGGCTACGCCCAAACGACAAGCCTCTGAGCTCTCGCCGAACTCACGTCCGTGGGCCAAACCTCACCGTCGCCCAGCGACGACCCCGATCCTTTGTAGCGACAACATCTTCTGCCAGGGGCCTCTCAAGTCGGGCGCGTCTTCGCACCCCGAGCGAGCTAACTCGAGCTGAGTGTCATCGGCCAGTCCAGCGAGGTGGGCGTTTCTCAAAGAACGCGGCAACGCCTTCCTTGGAGTCCTCTGAAGACATGACCTTGTTGCGGAACTCGGCGCTGATCGCCCAGGCCTCGTCATCGTTGGCAGCAACAATACGGTCAACAGCCTGCAGGGCAAGGCGTGCAGCGACTGGCGAGTTGGCCGTAATCACGTCGGCCAAAGCAAGCGCCCGAGTTAGGGCTTGACCCGGATCACAGACCTCGTTCACCAGACCATGGCGTTCGGCTTCGGCAGGCGTAAGTTCAGTCCCTGTCGTGAGCAGGTACTTGGCCACGTTCAGCGGCAAGACCCGACTGGCCCGGAATAGTGCTCCGCTTGAGGCGATCAGGCCCCGCTTCACTTCGGGTAAAGCGAAGCGAGCGTTGCGAGCAGCGACCACCATGTCGCAAGCCATAACGACCTCAAAGCCCCCGCCGAAAGCCACTCCCTCGACTGCGGCGATCAGTGGTTTCGCCCGCTGACGACCGACCACGCCATAGATCCCACCTCGCTCGGTTGGTCTACCGCTCGTAGCGGCCATGTCAGTCCCAGCGCAGAACATGTTGGACCCGCCGGTAAGCACGCCGATCCAAAGATCAGGGTCGTCGTCGAGCCGATTCATTGCCGCATCGATCGCTTCCGTCATATGGCCGTCGATCGCGTTTCGTTTTGAATGACGCACCATGGTGACCACGAGCGTGCGACCAATCACCTCGGTCTCGACTCGGTCGGTGGTTACTACGTCCTCTTCAGCCATTGGCCAAGTCTTGCGCATGGGAGCCAACGCACCGAAATGTGAATGCGCACACAGAGGCGCCGGTGAACTGGTTTGCGGACCGAACCTATGCGTGTTCCCCTCAACAACGACGACGTTCGAACGCCATAGTCGCTGGCAGCGAGAGGAGCGCGCCCGCGGCCAAACAGTCACACTCCGAGGACTCAGATGCCAAGGACTCAGATGCCAAGAACTTCGGCCGCTCGCGTCAGGTGAACTCGGCATGGCTAGCTGTACACCGTGTGGCCTCAACCATCGAAGTGGCCTCGACCCGCGAACAATATGAGCCAGGGCTCGGTGGTGGCACGAGTGTCGTGGGCGACGTTGTCGTTACAACAGGTGGGGCCGAAACTCTGGGGGCAGCAGCGTCCTAGTCCTCGGGGACGTTCTCTATCCGAATCACGTTGCTCACCAGCGCCGAGTTCGACGCACCCGACACGATCGGAACCAGCTCCCCAGGCTGCAACAGACCCTGGTCTCGCAAGCTCTTCAGGACCGACATGATCCGTTCGGTCCCATCACCCTCGGCCTTGCCAATCGTCGGGAGTACGCCCCACGACAAGGCAAGCTGATTCGCCACTCGCTGATCAGGCGTGACTGCCAGGATTCTCGCCCGCGGACGGAAACGAGAGATTGCACGAGAGGTCGCACCAGTACCCGTAACGGTCACGATGTTCTGGCTCTTCAGTGCTGATGCAGCGCGGTGCGCAGCTGTTCGCATAGCGAACGCGACCTTGCGCACGTCAGTTTCGTCTGGGCCAAACGAAGGAGTCGAGCGCTCGATGCGTTCTGACCAGGCTTCGTGTTCGAAATTCATGTCGGCTTGATCAAGAATGTCGGCCATTGTCTCAACGACAAGCACCGGGTCATGCCCAACAGCCGTCTCACCGGACAGCATCACCGCAGACGTGCCATCGAAAACGGCATTGGCTACGTCGGTGACCTCCGCCCGCGTTGGCTGGGCCATTTCAGTCATCGATTCGAGCATCTGCGTCGCCGTGATCACAGGCTTGCCTGCGGCAACGGCTGCTGAAATGATCTTCTTCTGCAGCGCCGGCAGACCAGGCAGGCCGCATTCGAGGCCAAGGTCACCGCGGGCAACCATAACTGCATCGCTGTATTCGAGGATCGACTCCAGGTTGTCGACAGCTGCTTGTGTTTCGATCTTCGCAACGAGCAGCGGCCCTCGAGGAGACCTTTCACCACCGAGTGCACGCATATCGCGGCCGGTCTTCACGAAGGAAACCGCGACCATGTCCACGCCCGCCTCGTAGACAGCATCGAAGTACTTGATGTCTTCGGCAGTCGGCGAGGATTGCGACAGTCGACTCGACGGGATGTGCACACCAGGGCGCCCGCGCATGGTTCCGCCGCGCTTAACAACGGCCGTAGCTACCTCGGCTGCCACCTCGGTGACCTCCATGGTGGCGGAGCCGTCACCCATGTGAAGTTGATCGCCCACAACCAGGTTGCGAGCAATGTCATCGACGTTCACAAAAATCTTTGTTGCCGTGCTGACTTGTTCACCAGAACGGATCTCGATTTCGGACCCGAGATCGAGCTCGACAGGATCATCGCCGAACGCAGCGCGCACCTTGGGGCCAGCAAGGTCAACGAGAATGCCGACAGCAGTATCTTGGTTTGCGATCACTTCTTGAATCGTCTTGACTCGCTCGAGGACTCGTTCAACGCTGTCATGAGCGGTGCCCACGCGGAAGACGTTTACACCGGCGGTGATCATCTCTGCAAGGACCTCAGGCGAGTCTGATGCCGGGCCGATGGTGGCGACGATCTTAGTTTTGCGAATCATGTAATTGAAGCCTCGAAAATCTTTTCGATAGTGGCGGTGATGGCGGCGTCGAACTCTGCTTGCACCTGGTCTGCGCGGATTTCACTGGTCAACACCCGCGAGAAGCTTGCAATTGTGCCCGCATTTTGCGCAAGTCGCGAACAAGACTCTTCCAGGTCGTATCCACCCGATAGTGCAACCACCCGCACGACGTTGGGGTGGGCAACCAGCGATGCGTAGTGACCTGGGCTTTCTGGCAGGGTCAGCTTCAGTATTACCTTGCGATCGCCGAGAGCATCGAGTTCCCTGCTGATCGCCTGAAGAACGAGTTCTTCGGCCTCTTGCTTGTCGGCGGCGTGGATGTTCACCTCTGGTTCGATGATGGGCATCAAGCCGGCGTTGAGGATCTGGTTGCCCACAGCAAATTGCTGGGCGACAAGCTGTTCGATACCCCTGGGGTTCGCACTCTGCACAACCGACCGCATCTTTGTGCCAAAGACACCTTTAGCATTCGCCCGTTCGAGCAACGAGCCCAAACCTGGGTTGTCTTTCATCAGTTGCACGCCATCGACTTCGTCGGCCAAACCAACATCGGTCTTCACGAATGGGACTATCTGCTTACGGGTCCAAAGGTACTCAGCCGCAGCCAGGCCATCGATCTGGCGTTCCATGGTCTGTTCAAACAGGATGGCTCCCACGACTCGGGCGCCGGTGAAACCCGGGCTAGTCATGATGCGGGTTCGCATAGCGTGCACTAGATCAAACATTTCGCTATCGGTCGACCACGCGTCGGCTTCGATGCCATATGCAGCAAGCGCCTTCGGTGTACTGCCACCGCTCTGGTCAAGCGCTGCTATGAAACCATCAGTGTTGGCGACGCTGTCGAGTTGTGTGTCGAACTGGGTGGTCATGACGTCCTCGGGTTGGGGAGTTGTGCGAAGAAAACGGGCGCAGAGCGCCACAAGTCTTCCGGCACGAACTTGGGCTTGCGCATAATGTCACCAAGCGGGGTTGTTTCGATCTTGCCGTTGTTAAAAGTCACCATGTGGCCGTATCCATCGTTGTACACAGCGTCGACTGCAGCCACGCCGAATCAAAGCAAAAGGTGCCCTCGGTTCCGGAAACATGATTATCAAAGGTCTTTGGAACACCGACCACATTGGCCATGTCTTCCCCGCCGACCACCTTTAGCGCACGAGGTTCGATGGCTTTCATAGTTGTCCGCACCTGGGCGGGGCTGTCTTCGACCATGTATCGCGTAACCCGAGACGTACAAATTAGTGTACCGCAGCCAGGGAGCGTGCCTCGAAGCTGGCCGATGTCGAGCTCTTCGCCATCGTTGTCAATGACACCTCGCCATCGGTCGAGGAACCCAAAGCCCTGCGCGGCACAAACTTGCAGCTTCTGGCGCACGAAAGAACCAGTGACCGCGTTCAGGCCGGCGCAGTCGCTACCGCTGGTAAGAGCGCCGATTTGCTTGGGGCCAGCGCTCGGCAAAGCTGGGCTCAAGAGATTGCAGCGCCTGCGAGCTCAGCGAGGCGGTTGGAGTGGCCCCATTCGTTGTCGTACCAGCGGGCGATCTTGACCACGTTGCCCATGTCCAACGCCACGCTCGAGTCAACGGTGCATGACGCTTCGGTCCCCACAATGTCTGAAGATACAAGCGGTTCATCGCTGTCCTCCAGCACGCGAGCAAGTTGCCCCAAGCAGAAGTCAACCGGAGGACCGTGTTGAGCTTGTCGACAGAGGCATCAGCGTTGAGGGTGCCTCCAAAATCAGTGACCGAACCGTTGGAGATCGACACCTGCGTTGCCAAGCCGTGCAACTTGCCATCCACGTGCGGCATTACCAGGCTGCTAGCACGAGTGGCACCAGTAGATATCGGAATCGCGTTCGCGGCGACAGCACGGGCTCGACGAAGGCAGCTATGGGGCCCACCAACGGTCGATAGTTACCCGTATGGGCATCTGTCCTAGCCCGAGAAAGTTTGGGGGCTCGAAGCAAGCAAGCTCTCGGCGAGAAGCGCTGCGCCCATAAGACCAGCGTCGTTGCCAAGCGCACCGGTTGCAATCAGGTCGCGATTGGTGGCATGACTCACCGAGTAGCCGCCGAGATGGCGATGAGTTGCTGTCGCTATACGAGGGGCGAGATGTTTGCGTGCCCCGACACCACCGCTGAACAGGATCTTGTCTGGAGAGAACGCGTAGGTCAGGACTCGGACGAGTTGTGCCAAATAGTCAGCTTCGAGGTTCCACACCTCGTTGCGACCGCTGAGCGATGCTGGGGTTGCACCCCATCGCGCTTGCAACGCTGGGCCGCTGGCCATGCCCTCGAGGCAGTCGCCGTGAAACGGACACATGCCTTCGAAGGCGTCGCCGTCGACGCGACGCACTGGCATATGGCCAAGCTCAATATGGTCTCGACCGCGAAATGGCATGCCATCGATCAGCACCCCAGCACCGATGCCAGTGCCGACCGTGATGTAGGCAATCGAGTCGTACCCGCGCCCGGCACCAAGACGGTGTTCGGCGACCGCAGCTGCCTCGACGTCGGTCTGGATGGCAGCTGGCACTGATGTTGCATCGCGTAGGTGATCGAGCAGTGGTGTGCCCGCCCAACCAGGTTTTGGCGTGGGGGCAATGGAGCCATAGGACGCAGAGTCCCGATCCACGATCAGCGGACCGAACGAAGCAATGCCGAGGGCGCCGATGCTGCTATGAGAAGCAAAGAAGTCGGTCACTGCCTTCAGCGTCGCGCCGGGTGTTGTTGTCGACACCCGGATCTGGTTAACGATCCCAAGGTTGCTGTTCAACACCGCGGCGCGAAATTTTGTGCCGCCAGCTTCAACAGCACCCAAAAGATCAGTGGTGCCGATCGGGTTAGATACATGCGAGTTTGTCATACGTCATCTTCTGGTGAAGAGAACTGCCGTGTTGCAGCCAATGCCGTGTTGCAGCCAATGCCGTGTTGCAGCCAATGCCGTGTTGCCAACGTTGTTAATACACTGACAACGCAGAACCTAGGGCGCCTTGAAAACGTTGTCAACGGCGAGCCTGGCGTATCACGCCGACTCGAAGAACCCGTCGCCGCCGCGATAATCGAGCTTGGTTATGAGCCTGACCATGGGGCTCGCACCTTGTGCCGAACAACCCAAACGCCACGACAAACTGATTCAAGCATTCACAGGCCACCGCGTCGACGGACTCATGATCGTGCCGGTCGGGGCGCCCACCAGTCGCCCTTTAGACGTGCTCGAACGCGAGATTAAACGAGGCACCGCAGTTGTATTTATCGACCGCGACCCCGGCTTCACCGCCATCTTCTCTGCCCAAAACGGACTCACTCTTGGTGCCGTTCGCGCACTGCAGACACTAGGAATGCAGCACGACATTGCACTGGTCGGTTTCGACCACAATGACTCGGCCGACATCGCCAACCCTGGTGTTACCACAGTCCGCCAGAACGCCCAAGACGTCGGGCCACGAGCAGGCGAACTGCTTTTCAACAGATTAAGCGGCGATCAGAGCCCCGCCATCCGCTAGATCGTTCCCGTCACGCTGGTGCCCCGCGGTTCCGGCGAGATCCCGAGTCCGCAGCACCTAAACCCGCCCGGCGGCCAAAGACAGCACCGGAAGTAAGTCCGGACCCTCCAGGATAGCCGCCGATAAAGACGCCGCCGACGAGTTCCCCGCAGGCATGCAGCCCTTCGATCAGCGATCCGTCATCACGCAGCACACTGCCTCGATCGTCGACCTGCAACCCACCATAGGTAAAGGTGATCCCGCCCGTCACTGGGAAAGCCCGAAACGGTGGCGTATCGAGTGACTGTGCCCAGTTAGATTTTGGCGGCTGAATTCCTGCTGCTTGTTTGCCATCCTTGATCGATGGGTCGAAGCGAGTCTCTTGGTCCACCGCAGCGTTAAACGCCGCAACCGTCGCGCAAGCCTGTTCTTGGTCGACCTCATCAAGCTGAGCGATCAGCCCATCCAGCGTTTCACTTTCGACGAAGGCGGCATCATGAAACCGATACTCCTCGTACAACAACTCGGAGACTTTGGCGTCAAACAGCTGCCATGCCCGGTGTCCGGGCTGCTCGAGAACCGCTCGACCGAACTGGGCATAAGTGTAATTCCGGAAGTCCTTGCCCTCGTCAACGAAACGTTCGCCGCGATCGTTCAACATGATGCCCAGGAAGTAGCAGATCTTGCGGTAATTCTTGCGCTCGAGATGTGGTAGATCAAGATTGGCAAAGTCAGGCATGTGGAGGTCCATAGGCGTGGCATGGCAGTTCTCGTAGGCGCCATGGCGCTTGGCCCCCTGGGCATACGCCAGGTCCAAACCAATCCCTGTGTTGTGCGGCGTTCCTCGCACCTTCGCCACTTTCCAGTCCTGACCGAGATGTTCAACGCGCATGTCCGCGTTCGCTTCGAAGCCGCCACAAGCCAACACCACCGCGGATGCATGAACCTCTTCTCCGGATTCGAGCACCACCCCACACACTCGCCCGTCGCTCACGATCAGGTCGGCTACACCACTCGAATAACGGATCGACCCACCAAGGTCGTGCATGACAGCGAGTTCTCGATCCACAAGCCCGGGACCCTCGCCGGCAGCGGCCAAGGTCAGACCACCCCAGAACACGAACCTGCCGTCCTGTTCGAACGATTGCCGCCCATAGATCGGCTCAAAGCGCACGCCATGTTGTGCCAGCCATTGCATCGTGGGCAGCGATTCGTCTACCAACACCTGTTGTTCAACAGAGAGATCCTGGCCGTGATTAAAGCTTCGAAGATCGGCTGCGAAGTCAGACCTCGGATAGGCCCCGAAATCAGCCAGCGGGAGTCGAGCGTCGTCTGGATCCTCCAATAGTGGCAACAGATCGCTGCTGTCGTCGTAGGCGAAACGCATGGCGCCAGCGGTGTAGCGACTATTGCCACCAGCAAGCGATGGATCCGCCTTTTCCAGTACAAGAACCGATGCGCCAGCGCCGAGTGCAGCGATTGCAGCGCACATAGCGGCATTGCCCGAACCAACAACGACAACGTCATAGGCAGGTGAGTTATCTCTCATCATGAAGTACCGATGTCGGCCCAGACCAGCGGGGCCAGACCCAGGCAAATGATCACCCATGTCGCCAGGAACGTCCACGCGTCCATCCCTGAGCGGAGAGCCCCGTGCCGTGGCTCAGTCGCTGCGCCCGTTATTTTAGATTCGTCCATCATTACCTCAAGCATCGTGCAGGAACGCTGGTATCTCTTATCGACACAGTCACTTCCACGCAAAGACCGGTTGTTCAAGCGTATCGACCCGCATCGATGCTCCTTCAAGGCCCACCGCACGGAACTGGTACATAATCGCTCCGGTCGGAGCGTGGATCAGGTCGCCACCAGCGGGTATTTGCACGACGGGTCGGTCGCTCTCGTCAATCTCAACGAAACGTGGCGAATCGGGCCGCTGGAGTTCATCAAACGAAATGCGGTGTACTGACGCTACTTCGTCGGGATTCGCTATCGGCTCGTGCTCGGGTCCGGCCCAAAACACGAACGGTGACATCACATAACCCGACCGAGTCGGGTAGTCATCAAGCCGTCCGATCAGATCACTGGGAGTCAAGGCAAGCGCAACTTCTTCGTGGGTTTCACGAAGCGCAGCTTGCAGCGGTGTTTCTCCCTCATCAATGCGCCCCCCGGGAAATGCCCACTGGCGGGCGTGTGCAGACAGATGCGCTCCTCGACGGGTGAGCAGCAACGCCGCTCCGCCAGCAGTGCCATCGACACGCCCAGTAAACAAATCTGACTCGGTGCCGGGCGCTCCCCCAACATCGAGCAACCGGTCGACGGCCAAGTCGTCACTCCCGTGAAGGTCAGCGTCGCTATCGATGAGCACAAGAGCAACCGCTGCATGACGCCGCCCGTCGAGCCGATGTTCGCGCACCTGGTGACGTGCCAGGTTTGCAGTGATCTTGGTGCGTAATTCCGGGGTGAAGTCCACACGCCACCATCGCGGTTTGTATCCACCGCTTCCAAATGCAACGCTCAAGGCATGGCATCACTTCCAATCTACGAAACACTGTTGTACGACATCGAAGACAATGTGTTGACGATCACGCTCAATCGGCCCGACCGTTTGAATGCATTCAACAATCGAATGCGCGACGAGATCATCGACGCTCTCGACCATGCTGACGCCGACGACGACGTGCGCGCAATCATCTTCACCGGCGCTGGGCGTGCCTATTGCGCGGGCGCTGACCTAAGCGGCGGCGGCGAGACGTTCGACCGCGACGTGAACGCTGACGGAACCGTCGTGAACAGCGTGCACCGCGACGGTGGCGGCTTGGTCAGCCTGCGTATTTACGAATGCTTGAAACCAACTATTGCGGCGGTTAACGGTGCCGCTGTTGGTGTTGGCGTGACCTCCATGCTGCCAATGGACATTCGCATCGCTAGCGAGAACGCCCGCTTCGGTTTCGTGTTCGCTCGGCGTGGAATCGTGCCCGAAGCATGTTCTTCGTATTTCCTCCCCCGAGTTGTTGGCATTAGTCGGGCCACTGAATGGTGTTACACCGGCGAAGTTTTCGATGCCGCCGAAGCTCTCGACGGCGGGCTGGTCCGCTCGGTAGTACCTGCCGACAAACTGATGTCGACCGCACGCGAACTTGCGATCAAAATTGCTAAGAACACCAGCGCCGTCTCCGTCACGCTCACCCGCCACATGTTGTGGCGCATGCTCGACGTCAACCATCCAATGGAAGCACACAAGATCGATAGTCGTGGTGTGCAATACATGGGCGCATCACCCGATGCTCGCGAAGGTGTCGAATCGTTTCTTGAGAAGCGAGACCCCAACTACACACTCACGCCGTCAAGCGATTTACCGGACTACTTCCCCTGGTGGGTCGACCCCGAGTTCTCTTGAAAGGATCTAGAGCATGACACCACAATTCCGCTTTGGGATAATGTACGACTGTCGTCGCACACCCGACAGCCATCTCTCGATGACCGACGTCTATGACGCGACCATCGACCAAGCAGTTTTCGCAGATCAACTCGGCTTCGACCATGTCTGGTTCACCGAGCACCATTTCCTCGCCGACGGTTACCTACCAGCGTTTCAACCCCTGGCAGGTGCCATCGCTGCACGGACTGAACGGATCCGGATCTCGACCGACATCGCACTGTTGCCGCTTTACCACCCGATTCGGTTAGCCGAAGAACTTGCCATTCTCGATCACATCAGCCATGGCCGTATGGAATTCGGCATTGGAATGGGTTATGTGCCAAAAGAGTTTGAGACCTTTGGTGTTCCGCTGAAGAACCGGGTATCGATGACCGAAGAGGGCATCCAAATACTGCGGCTTGCATGGGCCGACGGTCCGTTCAGTTTCCACGGCAAGCGTTATCAGCTCAACGACGTCGAAGTACATCCGAAGCCTGTTCAGGCTGGTGGTCCGCCGTTATGGATTGCGGCCATGAGTACCGCCGGAGCAATGCGTGCTGCCCGCTTCTCTACAAATCTCTTACCTCAGGGAAAGCAATCTGAGGTGCTCGAGCCGTACCTCGCTGCCGTCGAAAATCCGACAGACCGCAGGGTCGGCATCATTCGGTCGTTCTACGTCAGCGACGACCGAGAACGAGACTGGCCCATAATCAAGAAGGCCGAGCGATTTCGTATGAGTATCTACAACGACTTCATGCAGGCCACCCCCGACGACTACGGATGGGGTGAACCAGGCGGCATCCCTCAGAGTGCATTTATGGGCACCGCCGACGAATGTGTGGATGAAATTGTTGGCTTTGTGCGCAAGTACGGCGTCACCGACATTGCATCATCAGGGCTTCCACCTGGCATCGATCCAAGTTTTATGGAAGCCAGCCTCAATCGGCTAGCAACCCAGGTACTGCCGCGGGTGCGAGCCCAGCTCGAGGCGTAACGGACAAGGCCGATGCCCATCAGCTCGAAATAGCGTCACTCCACGAACATGAACCTCGCCTAACTCCCCTAATTCGAGCCCATCCTTGTGCCAGTTCACCGGCTAGATGCCACCCCATAGCGGACTTGACACCATCGTCCTAGTGCCGACCCTGTGACCAAGCTATGCCGACCCTGTGATCAAGCTAAGTGACTCAATCAACATGATTAAATTGATGAGTTAGAACACAAGGTTGCGCAGTAATCGGCAGAGTCCTCTGTCCGCACTTTCTGCTCGACGCACCAAACCTCTAGTCTCAAACGCAGAATGTCTCTGGGAGCCAACCAATGAAGAAAACCACAACGATGAGCGAGGCGATCGGGCACGCGCCGACCGCCGAACATCTTGGCGATGCGGACCTGCCGTGGGTGTCGAGCCACCGCATGGATGGCGTCGAACTCAAGGTCGTAACAGCCAAAGTCAAAGAAGGCATCTGGATCGTTCGGAACCGATTCGCTCCAGGTATTGAACTGCAGACACACAAGCACACAGGCCAAGTCCACGCATTCACCTTGTCGGGCGCCTGGGGTTACCGCGAGTCCGAGTACCTGAATACAGGCGGTTCGTTCCTGTACGAGCCCGCTGGCTCCATTCACACGCTTTATGTGCCTGAAAATAACACTGAAGTCACCGATATTTGGTTCGCGATCTGGGGAGCCAACCTGAATATGAACGACGCGGGCGACATCGAGAGCGTCACCGACGCCGAGTCCATTTTGGACTTCTATCGCCGGGCGTGCGCCAAGATCGGCGTAGAGAACCCACCGGTCTTGACGGACTGATTGGACCGTGCAACTTCTCAACGAGGTTCGGATCGTCGAAGTCGGCGAAATGGTCGCCGCCCCTTATGCCGCAAAACTGCTCGCCGATCTGGGGGCCAGCGTCATCAAGGTTGAATCCCCCACTGGTGACCGGGCACGCCGATACGGGCCATTCCCGCCTGGCGCCAACAATGACCCTGAACAGAGCGGGTTGTTCCTTGGCCTAAACACAAACAAGCAGAACATCGTGCTTGATCTGGACTGCGATGACGGTCAAGCGGCCCTCCGCGAATTAATCGCTGCCGCTGACATCGTTGTCCACTCCCTTGATCCCGAACGCGCCGACCACGTCGGTATCGGAGGCGCCGCGTTACTTGCTGAATTCCCGGCACTGGTGATCTGTGCCGTAACCCCCTTTGGCCTGACAGGTCCGCATTCAAGCTGGCGTGGCGAAGAGATCAATGTGGTGCATGGCGGCGGCTGGGGTTACCTAATACCTGGCGATGCCCCGGACCTCAACACACCGCCGCTGACCGTCTATGGACATGCCGCAAGCTGCCAGGCCGGCATGGCCGCAGCATTCGCCGCTCTAGGTGCGTACTCCAAGGCCAAATCAACCGGGGTTGGCGAACTCATCGACCAATCGACAACGGCCCACGTTGCGTCCATGCTCGAAGCATCGTTCATCGCCTGGAGCTATATGGGCCGGGTCGCTGGACGCAACGAGGGCCGATTGCTGAACCCGTGGGGCATCTTTGAATGCAGCGATGGACTCATTTTTTTGGTCACCGTCGAGCAAGACCAATGGGAGCGGCTGGTCGAAATGATGGGCACCCCCGACTGGGCGATGCTGGAAGTCTTCGCAACCTTCGACGACCGCGCCGCAAACCAAGATTTGCTGACCTTCTACATCGAAGAATGGACGCGCCAACACTCGGTTGAAGATCTCTTTCACCGAGGCCAGGGTCAGCGAATCTGCTTCGCTCCGGTATTCACCATGGCCGACCTGGCCCGACAAGACCACTTGCACCAACGCGGGTTCTTCGCCGAGGCCGACCATCCTGTCGCGGGCAACATCGTGCACATGGGGGCTCCCTACCGGATAACCCCGGAGTCATGGCAGCTCGACGCCACCGCTCCGTTGCTCGACGCCACCAAGACACCGACGTTCCCCCAGCGTGCAACACAACCAGCGATCTTTGACGAATCAGCGCGCCGAACACGGCCGCTCGAGGGTGTCCGCATTATTGATTTCTCTTGGGTCTGGGCAGGCCCCTTCTGCACTATGCATTTGGCCTATCTGGGCGCCGAGGTCATTAAGATCGAATCGGCTCAACGTCCCGGACTTGGGCGCCGACTACCCGTTCACCCGCCCAAGCTCGAGCCGACGCTGAACACCTGCGGGTACTTCAACCAGTGGGACCAGGGAAAGAAGAGTGTCGAACTCGACTTAAGCAATCCTGACTCAATCGCCACGGTGCTTGAACTCGTCGCTGGAGCGCAGGTAGTGGTCGACAACTACGCAACCGGTGTCATGGATCGACTCGGCCTTAGCGACGACGCACTGCGGGCAGCGAACCCCGACGTGATCATCGCGTCGGTCACAGGTTTCGGCCATACCGGACCGCTGGCCAAATACATGGGTTACGGGCCTACCACCGCTCCCCTTTCTGGCATGACGTCGATGACCGGTCACGTCAACGGCCCGCCCGAAGAGGCAGGGATCTCGTTTGGTGACCCCGCTGCCGGGCTGACCGCCGCCTTCGCGATCATGGCGTCGCTCGTAGGCCGCGACGCAGGTGCGCCCGCCACTCGCATTGATGTGTCGCTGTGGGAATCGACCGCTGCCAACGCAGTAGAACAATGGATGGGTCATGCACTTGGAGCCGCCCCACCGCAACGTATGGGTAACCGCAACCCAAACGCGGCACCCCATGGCCTCTTTCGCTGTGCTGGAGACGATGCTTGGGTCTCAATCGCCTGTACTTCTGATGACCAGTGGGCTCGCTTCTGTTCGCTACTAGGTGCCGGGGCTCTGGCCGAGCGGTTCACTACTCTTTCTATGCGTAAGGCGGACGAGGACGAACTCGAGGCAGTGGTCTCGGCCTTCGCTGCCACCCAGGATGTCTGGCGGTTGACCGAACAGCTCCAAGCCATTGGCGTAGCGGCGCATCCCTCATTGAGCTGTCCTGATCTTGAAGCCAGTCCACAGCTCGTCGCTCGCGATTTCTGGGAACGCTTCGACCATCCCGAGGTCGGAACCCGAACCCATAGCGGTGTCCCCTGGCTCAACCACAATGCGCCAAACGGCGCTACTGGTCGAGCACCGCTCCTTGGCGAACACACAGAAGAAATTCTGAACCAGCTTTAGAGCACTGTTTCATTGAGCTACCGGGTTCATCCAACAACCCGCGCCCAAAACCGGCAGGCGGATTTGTATCACGCCCGATGACAAACTGATGAAGAATTTTCTTCGCGGGCGTTTGGCTCTCGCCAGCAGCCATAGTGGCCTAAATAAGCCATCCAATGGCCAACGTGACGGGTAGCAGAAGCACCTCGATCAGGTACGTCCCGAGTCGCACCAAAAGGCTCATCGTTGAGACTCCGACAGGTAAACCCGGCGCCCGTTAACCAGGCTGACATCCAGCCCATTCCGTCGTGTTCGACCTACCCCATCCGTGTCACTCAAGACGCGTGTCACTCAAGACGCGTGTCACTCAAGACGCGTGTCACTCAAGACGCGTGTCACTCAAGACGCGTGTCGCAGACGCCTCAGGAGCAACTGCTCGGCTTCGGTGCTCGTGAACTCGCCGCACCACACAAGCGTGGGGCTTAGTGCGCTCGGAGCGCCCGCCTAAATACGAACCCAGCCGTGTTCGATCTCGACTTCGGCCGTCTCATAGCCAGGTTCGCCTGGAAGCACAACTTCGTAGGCCCCATCAGGATCGTTCACCCGAACTCGTTGGGTCGGTCGTTGTTCACCAGCAGCGGCCACCAGATCTGCGACCAGCGGGTACCTGGCCAGGCAAGCAAGCATGCGATGGGTCACCGACATCATTGGGAAGGAGTCGTTGCGAAATCGTTCGATGGCCGTGGCCGGTTCGATCCAGACATGCTGCACAACTTCTTCTTCGTCATGCTGTGCGATCTGGCCCTCGGGCGCAGCCGCTACGAAGAATCGTGTGTCGAACCGGCGAGGTGGCCCGAGCGGCGTCACGAAGCGTGCGACTTCTGTCATGACCCCAAGGTCAAGGCTTAGGCCATTCTCAGCGAGCGCGTCAACGAACACACCAGCATCAGCATGCACCGCGTCACGGGTCGACTCGATCACCGACAAGGAAGCATCTCCAGCGCCGAGCAGCAGTCCCGCTTCTTCCAAGGTTTCACGTAATCCTGCAACCCACCAGGCGCGGCCATTTGCGGGAACCTCGAGCACCGACGACGCCTCGGTATCGCTGAGACCATGGACCACATGACTGAGTTCTGCAGCGTCGTCGGGGTCAACCCGCCCACCGGGGAACACCCAAGCGCTCGGCCCAAAAACAGCGCGCGAGGTGCGTTGCACCATTAGCACCTGCAATCGCGGGCGGTCCTGAACAATCATGACCGTCGCAGCATGGCGAATAGGCACCTGCTCTGGGTCTTCGACAGCGGCTTGATGGGCGTAGCTTGACACGCTCGCAAGATACTGCCTGGCCGGGGCAAATCTCTAAGTGGCTTGGTCTCTATGTCTCCTACGCAACTAGGTTGCGAGACATGTGGATGAGACTTCGTCAGATCGCCGTAGTGGCTTCGGACCTGCAACGGGTAGGCACCGAGATCACCGGAGTATTGGGAGCCGAAGCTTGCTTCACCGATCCCGGCGTCAAACAATTCGGCCTAAAAAACACCCTGTGGCCCATCGGAACCCAGATGCTCGAGGTGGTCACCCCCATCACCGACGGCACCGCAGGCGGCCGTTACATCGAGCGGCGCGGCGGCGATGGTGGCTACATGGTCATCACGCAGGTCGATAATGTCGCCCGACGTCGAGCCAGAGTCGCCGAACTGGGCGTGCGCATCGCATTCGACCTTGACTATCCCGACGATGGGCACGATGGCATCCAGCTTCATCCCGGCGATACGGGCGGGTCATTCTTTGAGATGGACCAAATGCTCATGCCGGGCGGCGACGAGGTTGGCGGGCCCTGGTACCCCGCAGGCAAGAACTGGGAGCCCTATGTCAACACCAGCCGAGTCAGCAGTATCAGCGCCGCTGAACTGCAAAGCCCCGAGCCTGACCGCTTGGCGCAGCGTTGGGCCGAAATCGCCGAGATTGATCTGACGGCCGATGCCAACGGCAATCCCATCATGCAACTCGACAACGCAATACTGCGCTTTGTCGAAGATAGTGATGGGCGTGGCGAAGGCCTTGGTGGCATCGACGTTGTCGTGACCGATCGCGCCGCAATCCTGGACGCAGCCGATCGTTTGGGCTGTGCAGTCAGCGACGATCAGGTCGCCATAGCCGGACTCCGCGTCAATCTAACCTGACCCATGGCGCAGGCGCCTCGCATGGCCACCGTGCGCGAGTGGTTGTTCCCGACAGGAACCGAGCTGACCAGCGGTGAGTCACTGACAATCGGTCTTACATATTTCACCGTTGGCCTTACCGTTGCCGTGCTGCATGTCACCGACGGAACAGCACCGTGGGTGATGATCGCATCCGTCTTTATCGTCAACTCGGTCACGCCGACACTTGCCTACGCTGCGGTAACTGCCTCCGGAGGTTCCACCGCTGCAGGCGTGTTAAGTGGATGGCTGGTTTCTACACGGTTCGGCCTGTTCGCCGCGGCGATCGCTCCCCGCCTCTGGCGTTCGAAAACCAAACGAGCTATTGCCGCACACGCGTCCTTTGACCCCAACGTTGCGTTGGCCATGCGAGAAAAAGACGACGACGACGCTCGCCGGGTCTACCTAGCAACGTCGTTGTGGTTATGTATCCCTTGGTGGATCGGCGGAATCATTGGGACGCTGATCGGTTCAGGGCTCAGCGACCCGGGAGCGCTCGGCCTCGACGCCGTGTTTCCCGCTGCGTTGATTGCCATAATTTGGCCTCAGCTCGCCAAGGCCGATCTTCGGGTGATCGCCGCCACCGCTGTGGTCATAGCCATCGCCCTCCTCGAAGCAACACCCGGCGGAGTTCCAGTATTGGCCGCTGCGGGCGCAGCACTACTTGCCCTAAGACGGGGACGCTGATGTTGACCTGGATGGTTGTTGTCGCTCTTGCGATTGGAGTCTATGGACAACGACTTGCTGGCGCTCTCCTTGTGGACGCCGACCGTTTGCCATCTCGCTGGCGCCGGGTGCTCGATGCTCTGCCTCTGGCGATCATCAGTGCCGTCGTCGCACTCGCAACCATTAGCGATGACGGTGAACTGACGCTCGATGCGCGCCTAGCCGGTGTTGGCGTTGCGGCTCTGTGTGCCTCACGCAAGCTACCGATGTTTGTCACTGTCCTCGCAGCAGCTGCAACCACTGCGACAATCCGAGCAGTCGGTTAACACTCACCTGCTCGCCATCAGCGCCGTGACCCTTAGATTGTCGAGCGCGTGCCACGATCGTCGACCACGATTGCGCCCTCGGGCCCTGCACTGGCCACGTCCACGCCAGCGCCATCCTGGTGAGAACTTTGGGCGGCAGCGGCAGCATCATCTACGCCATAGAGCAAACAAATTTGGTCGTCGTTCGGGCAGAACACATCGACAAACGGAAGAAGCGCTTGAATCTGCGGCGCCCACTCAAGCGGGTTACCTGCGAGCAGGTCAACGCTGACACCGGCCCCCACCCGACGAGCAAGTGTTGCGGCTTCGGTGATCACGTGATGATCTTGGAATCGCTCGGGACCACCGATGTGTAGATGGCCGGCGTTCTCGATGATCTGTCGCTGTCTGTCGTGAAGCTGAAGCGCTGGGTAGGCGCCAGAACAATGCGGCGCAGGACGCTCACCGTTGGGGCGGATAGGCAATACCGTGGCCGACGTCTGGGCGATCCCAGAACGAACCAGGCCCTCGGCAGTCACGGGTACACCCAGTTGGGCCAAGTCCACAGCTGTGCCACCGCCGGTTCCCGCAGCGACAATCCGCATCTCCTCGACCAGCGCCCCTCCTTGAGCCGCGGGGATATCTGTGACCGGTCTGGCCAGCACATCAACAATTTAGGAACCAAGACACACCACTGGACCGACGCTCATCCCGCCGCCCCTCGCACTTCGCGGAGCCGGGCTGTGGTGCTACTCACGTCATTGAGTTGGTCAGCTGTGACGACTTGGGGCGTGCCGATGAGATGGGCCTTGACATGCAACTCGCATAACCACTCAAGTGTCCGCAGCCGGTCGCAAGCCTGATCGAGCGTAACTTCTGGTTCACCAGTTCCATAAGTGATCGACCCGTGGTTTGCCATCAGCGCTCCGGTTCGTCCGGTTCCGAGGGCCGCTAGGACTGACTGAGCAAGCTCCTCGGGGCCATGCGTCGCTTACGGAGCGACCGGCACGGGACCAGCAAGCTGAAGGCATGTGTAGTGCAGCGCTGGCAACTCGGTCTCAACGCAGGAGATGGCGACCGAAGCAACAGTGTGGGTATCGGTGATGGCGGCGGCGCCAGTGGCCCCGTACACAGCCAGGTGAACAGGCGTCTCAGATGTGGGCTGCGCCGTCCGTTCAGTACCTGCCCAGCCGGGTCGATGAGTATCAGATCATCATGCCTGAGTCGGTCAAGCTGGGTACCGCTTCCCGTGACCAGCACGTCGTCGCCGACCTTCACCGAGGGATTGCCTGAGCTATCGATGACAAGTTCCCAGGCGCTGAGTTGTCGACCTGCTTGGATGAGGGCGGCTCGTCCCTGCTCAAGTTACACACTTTCAGACTAGGAGACCGCTGCCTAGCTGACATATGACAAGCTTTGGCATGAGTACTTCGCGTTTGATGGACAAGGTTGCGCTGATCACAGGAGGAGCACGCGGTCAAGGCGAAGCAGAGGCCCGCCAATTCGTGTCCGAAGGAGCTCGGGTCATAATCACCGACGTGCTCGATGCCGAGGGTACGGCTCTGGCCACTGAGTTAGGTGACGCTGCGGTATACCGCCATCACGACGTCACCGACGAGGCCGGTTGGGCGGCGACGGTAGACGATGTCATCAAGCGCTGGGGCCGCCTCGATGTGCTGGTCAACAATGCCGGGATCCTCAAGTTGCTGCCCATGACCGAGACCTCGCTCGACGACTTCGAGTCGGTGATGGGGGTCAACGCGACAGGGGTGTTCCTTGGGATGAAGGCCGTGGCCGACGTGATGAAGACTCAGAACTCAGGTTCGATCATCAACATCTCATCGGTTGCCGGGCTGCGTGGAGTCGGCACCCAATTCGCCTATGCGGCGAGCAAATGGGCGGTCCGGGGCATGAGCCGCTCCGCCGCTGTCGAGCTTGCACCCCATGACATCCGAGTCAACTCGGTACATCCAGGAATCATCGACACTCCAATGCTCGACCAATACTCCGAAACCAATCGCGCTCGCGTTCAACGCCTCATCCCTCTTGGCCGAGCGACGGGCCCCGACGCGGTTGCTGAGATGGTCACCTGGCTTGGCTCCGACGCCAGCTCGTACTGCACCGGCAGTGAGTTCGTCATCGATGGTGGAATGTCCGCCTAGTCAGCGCGTTTACCTAATCAGCAAGCACGGGGGCGAGCCATTTGGCCGCCTCCTCAACAGCCATACCCTTGCGCCCGGCGTAGTCGACAAGCTGGTCCCGTTCGACTCGTCGAACACCGAAGTAACGGCTCTCGGGATGCGCAAAGTACAGGCCGCTCACCGAAGCCGCAGGATCCATAGCGAACGACTCCGTCAAAGTGACACCGATGTTCACCGACGCACCGAGCAACTCGAAGACCGTCTTCTTCTCTGTGTGATCCGGACACGCCGGATACCCCGGTGCGGGCCGAATTCCCTGATATCGCTCGCGGATGAGTTCCTCATTGCTGAAGGAATCGGCCTGGTAGCCCCACAGTTCTGTCCGCACCCGATGATGCAGGTACTCGGCGCAGGCTTCGGCCAAACGGTCGGCAAGAGCCTTGAGCATGATCGACGAGTAGTCGTCGTGCTCGGCCTCGAACGCAGCGGCCCGTTCGCTCACACCGGCCCCCGTGCTGACGGCAAAGGCCCCGACGTGATCCTTGACCGTTGTCGTTGTCGGTGCAACGAAGTCAGCCAGCGCCCAATTGGGGCGGTCATCAGCGTGGCGGACTTGTTGGCGAAGCGTGTGCAACCGAGCTAGCTCGGAGGTCCGGCTCTGATCGGTATAGACAGCGATGTCGTCGCCAATTCCGTTGGCTGGCCAGAAGCCCACCACTGCCTTGGGTGCAAGCCATTGCTCATGAATGATTGTGTCGAGCATTGCCTGGCCATCAGCAAAGAGATCTCGAGCCACAGACCCAACAACATCATCGTCAAGGATCTTCGGGTAGCTCCCCGCTAGATCCCATACACGGAAGAACGGTGTCCAGTCGATGTACGCGCGCAGGTGATCAAGTGAAATATCCTCGAGCACACGGGCGCCTTCGAACGTGGGTGATACCGGCGAGAAGGAGTCCCACGCAATGGGTGCGCGGTTGCTGCGAGCCTCCTCGATCGGCAACGGCACGCGCTTCCGCATCCCAGCCTCGCGGGCCACGCGGACCGTCTCGTACTCGTCGGCTGTCGAAGCAAGATGCGTCTCGCTGCGTTCACTGAGCAGCTCGGTGACAACTCCAACGGCACGTGACGCATCGGGCACGTAGAGGACACCGTTTTCATACTTGGGCTCGATCTTCACGGCAGTGTGTAACCGACTGGTGGTCGCTCCACCAATAAGTAGTGGAATCGAGAAGCCGGCTGCGGCCATCTCTGATGCCACGTGCACCATCTCATCCAAGCTCGGCGTGATCAGCCCGGAAACGCCGATTATGTCAGCCTCCTCGTCACGTGCAGCCTGCAAAATTTTGGCCGCTGGCACCATGACACCCAGGTCCACGACGTCGTAGTTGTTGCATGCCAGGACGACCCCCACGATGTTCTTGCCAATGTCGTGCACGTCGCCTTTGGCCGTAGCAAGAACGATCTTGCCTGCTTTACGAACGCCGCCGCCTTCACCGTTAATGAAGGGCTCCAGATGAGCCACGGCCTTCTTCATAACCCTGGCACTTTTGACAACCTGCGGCAGAAACATCTTGCCGTCACCAAACAGGTCACCCACGACGTTCATGCCGTCCATAAGCGGACCTTCGATCACATCGAGAGCCCGGCCGCTTTGTTGGCGGATCTCTTCGGCGTCCTCAACAACGAACTCGTCGAGACCGTGGACAAGCGCGTAGACGAGCCGATCTCGAACGGGCTCTTCCCGCCAACTCATATCGGTCGCCGATGCCTTCGCCTGGCTTTCCGCGTCGCTAGCGACCTCGATCAGCCGTTCGGTGGCATCGTCGCGCCGGTTGAACAGCACGTCCTCGATGCGCTCACGCAGATCGTCGGGGATGTCTTCGTAGACCGGTAACCGGCCAGCGTTCACAATGGCCATCCCAAGCCCTGCCTTCACGGCATGGAACAAGAACACGGTGTGCATTGCTTCGCGAAGCGGGTTGTTACCACGAAACGAAAAAGACAGATTGCTGAGCCCACCCGACACGTGCACTAACGGCATGCGGCGCTTGATCTCACGGGTCGCTTCAATGAACGCCAAGCCATACTCGGCATGCTCTTCGATGCCAGTAGCAACCGCAAACACGTTGGGGTCAAAAATGATGTCTTGAGGCAAGAAGCCCACCTGGTCCACCAACAGGTCATAGGCCCGCTGGCATACAGCGACTTTGTGGTCCATCGTCTCGGCTTGCCCACTTTCGTCGAATGCCATCACAACAACGGCAGCGCCATAACGGCGCGACTTCTGGGCCTGCTCTAGGAACGGGACTTCACCCTCTTTCAGGCTGATCGAGTTCACGATCGACTTGCCCTGCACACACTTCAGACCTGCCTCAATAACATGCCATTTCGATGAGTCGATCATGACCGGCACTCGGCTGATATCGGGTTCAGTGGCGATGTGATTCAGGAACCGCGTCATGGCGTGCACCGCGTCGAGCATGCCTTCGTCCATGTTCACGTCGATGATCTGCGCGCCGTTCTCGACCTGATCGCGTGCAACCGTCACTGCGCCGTCGTAGTCGTCGCCCAGAATCAGCTTGGCGAAGCGCGCCGACCCGGTCACATTGGTGCGCTCGCCTACATTTACCAGCAACGAGTCCTTGTCGATACTCATGGGCTCGAGCCCAGACAACTGGGTAGCTGAGCTCGGTGTGAGCAGCGTGCGAGGTGCGACCCCTTCGACGGCTCGAGCAATAGCTGCAATGTGTTCCGGCGTAGTGCCGCAGCAACCCCCGACCAGGTTGAAGGTTCCCACTTGGGCTAGCCCTGAAATAACCTGGGCCATATGCGCTGGGGCTTCGTCATACTCGCCGAGTTCATTCGGTAGGCCCGCGTTCGGGTGACAGCTAATCGGCACGTCTGCGACGCGGGCGAGTTCCGAAATATGGCCTCGAAGTTCGTCGATGCCGAGCGCACAGTTGAGCCCGACCGATAGCGGTTCAGCATGTCGTACCGAGGTCCAAAACGCCTCGGCTGTCTGGCCAGACAACGTACGACCAGAAAGGTCGGTGATCGTTCCCGAGATCATGATCGGAAGATCGAGTTTTGGGTTGGCGCCCTTGTAGTCGAGTAATGCGTAGATCGCTGCCTTGGCGTTTAGCGTGTCGAAAATCGTCTCGACCATAACAATGTCCACGCCGCCATCGACAAGCCCAATGAGTGCATCGGTGTAGGCATCTTTGAGCTGATCAAACGTGATGTCGCGAAACGATGGGTCGTTCACGTCCGGAGAAATACTCGCCGTGCGGTTCGTGGGGCCGAGCACGCCAACGACGAAGCGGGGCTTGCGAGGATCGGCTTCGGTAGCCCGGTCGGCAACCTGCCTTGCGATTCGGGCGCTCTCAACGTTGATCTCTTGTGCGAGATGCTCGGCCCCGTAGTCAGCTTGGGAGATCGTGGTGGCATTGAAGGTATTGGTGCAAAGCAGGTCGGCCCCTGCCCCGATGAAGCTCTCGTGGATCTCGGCGATGAGCGCCGGCATGGTCAACGAAAGAAGATCGTTGTTGCCTTTCAGGCTCTTGGCATGGTCAGCAAACCGTTCACCTCGAAAGTCTTCTTCGGAGAGTGGGTAACCCTGGATACTCGTACCCATCGCTCCATCGATCACTAGGATCCGCTCGGCCATGGCTGCTCGTAGTGCGGCGAGTCGTTCGCTTCGATTCATGATGCGCGGATGCCCTCGTCAATGGTGGCAGGTGTTGGTGAAACTCCCAATATCCTGCACGTTGCTGCAGTCAACTCGGGCTTGTTCATTGTGTAGAAGTGGAACTGGTTGACGCCATGCTCAGCGAGCCGTCGACACTGTTCAGCAGCGACGGTGGCAGCCACCATCTGGTGGACTTCGGGCGCATCGTCAAGGTCCGCAAACAACACATGCATCCAGTCAGGGATCGTTGTGCCACACCGCGCAGAGAACCGGCGGATGTTGGTGAAGTTCGCCACCGGCATGATGCCGGGCACAATTGGAGCGGTGATCCCGGCACTGCGAGCCTTGTCGAGAAAACGCAAGAAAACGTCGGTATCAAAGAAAAATTGAGTGAGCGCTCGGTCAGCGCCTGCGTCGAGCTTTGCCTTGAGATTGTCGAGATCGGCCTGCGGAGATACTGCCTTTGGGTGGACCTCGGGATAGGCCCCGACCGAGATCTGCAGGTCTTCAGCCGCCGTGCCTGCGACGTGCGATCGAATACCGGCGACGAGGCCTGCGGCGTCGCGGTAACCGCCGGGAACCGAGCCGTCGGCACGAGAGTCTGCGCCTTCCGGCATATCTCCTCGCAGTGCAACGATGTGACGAACGCCGATGCCGATGTAATCGTCGATCACCGCGCCAATCTGATCACGGGTTGCCCCAACACAGGTCAGATGCCCGGCCACGTCCAAGTCGGTCTCAACTGCCAGTCGCTGAACTGCAGCCTGAGTGCGGTCTCGAGTCGTCCCACCGGCGCCATAGGTAACGCTTACGAAGGTGGGGTCCAGGGGTCCAAGCTGGGCTACGCAAGCCGCAAGGTTTGTCTGGCCTACCCCGGTCGCTGGGGGAAAGAACTCGAACGAGACTTCGATGCCGGGCCGAAGCGACGTGACTGGCCACGGGCGTCGTGCGAGGCGATCGGCGGTTTCTTGTTCGAATTCGCGAGAGCTGAACGGGGTGCTCATGAGGCGACCTCCATGCGGTAAAAAGCGGGGGCATCGGGGCGCTGGGTCGCGACCCACAAGGTCACGGTCAACCCGTCCTCAATGTCCGCAAGTGTTAAGTGCTGCGTCCTCACGTCGATCATCCCGACGCTCGTGCACCAATCGTCGACTTCGCCGTCGGCGAATCCAAGCCAGTGATGCGCATAGTCAGAGCGCATCGCCTCGTCGTCATGAGCACCAAAGTCAACAATCAGTAACCGTCCGCCAGGGCGAAGGGTCCTGGCGGCTTCGGCGATGGAGGACGCTGGCTCGTCGAGGTAGTGCAGAACATGATGCAGGACAGCGACGTCAACAGATCCTGCATCGAGACCCAGGTCATAGGCGTCGCCCTGGCGGACCGAACAGTGGCGGTGGCCGAGTTGATCGAGTCGGCTACGGGCCAAGTCGAGCATTTGCTGACTCAAGTCAAGCCCGATGCCGCGATCGATATGTTCGGCAAAGACTTCAAGCACTCGCCCAGTGCCAGTACCCACGTCAACGAGTTGACCGACGTCCAGGTCCTGGACTGCAGCAACCATGGCGGCTTCGACCTCAGTATCGGCCACATGCCGGGTGCGCATGCCATCCCAGTCGCTGGCGACTGCTTCAAAATAGGCGGCGGCGGCGGCGGCCCGCTCGGCCCGGATCGCAGCAAGACGCCGGAGGTCGCTCTGCAATCCAACATCGTCGTCGTCTAACAACGGCAAGATCGCATCAAACAGTTCGCGCCCTCGGCCGAGACGGGCGGGGCGGTAAAAAGCACTGGTTCCTTGAGCGTTGCGATCAAGAAGCCCTGCTTCGCAGAGCAGTCGCAAATGGCGACTGACCCGAGGCTGAGTCTGGCCAAGCACCCGACACAGCTCGGTGACGGTCAGTTCGCTGCGAGCGAGAATGGCGACGATGCGCAGCCTGGTGGACTGACCAACAGCACGCAATGCAAGGAGTAGATCTTCCATGGATATATAACTATATCTTTATGTTGTGATACAACCAATTTTTCTAGACGTCCACACATGGGTACCCTCGCCGTCATGACCAATACTGCGACCAGCGCCGTCCCCTTGTTGAAGAGCCATCGTTCCATTCGCAAGTTCACCGATGAACCCATCGACGACGAGATGGTCAATGAGATCATCTGCGCAGGCTTGGCTGCGGCGACCTCGAGCAATCTGCAAGGCACGACGGTTATCCGGATCCGGAATCCTGACACCCGCGCTGCAATTGCGACACTTGCCGGCGGCCAGTCCTACGTCGAATCATGCGCCGCGTTCTTCATCTGGTGCGCCGACCTCCATCGTTCTGGCGTGGCCTGTGAGATCGGCGGCGGCACACCGAGCCAAGGCATGACCGAGCACTTCGTCATCGCCACGACCGACTGCGCCCTTGCTGCACAAAACGCAGTTGTTGCTGCCGAGTCGCTTGGTCTGGGCATCTGCTATATCGGCGGCATTCGTAACGACCCGCAACAGGTCGCCGACCTTCTTGAGCTCCCCGACCAGGTGTACCCAGTGTTTGGGATGTGTCTTGGATGGCCTGACCAGGAACCAATGCTCAAACCACGATTACCCCTCAGCGTCACCTTGAAAGAAGAGCGCTATGACGAGTCCGGTGACCGTGACGGGATTGCCGCATACGACGAGACGCTGCGCGCCTATTACAACGAGCGCACCGGCGGCAAGCGAGAGAGCACATGGACGTCAGATATGTCTGCCTTGCTCGGCAAAGAGTCACGGCCCCACATGAAAGGTTTCCTCGCTGATCGCGGCTTCACCATGAGGTAGTAGAAACTATGTACATGAGTGGTCTGCGCGTAAGCGAAATATGGCGGTATCCCATCAAGTCGATCGGTGGCGAGCGTGTTTCGGTGGCGACTATCACCGAACTCGGTGTGATTGGTGACCGTGGCTGGGGCATTTTCGATATCGAAACCGACACCGTGCTCACCGCTCGCCGCACTCCTGAAATGTTGTTTGCTTCGGCGACTCTGATCGGGGCAGACGTTTCGGTCACCCTGCCCGATGGGGCCCAGTTGAGCAGTGTCGATGACACCTGCAATGAGCAGTTGTCAGCTTGGCTCGATCGGCCAGTCGAATTGCGCGCTGCCGGCGCCGAGGGCGGCACTTACGAGGTTCCACTCGACTTTGAAAATGACGAGAACTGGGTCAGCTGGCAAGGCCCAGGTGGCGCATGGCACGACTCCGAAGCAAGTCGCATATCGCTCGTTAGCCGAGACACCTTGCGTGACTGGGACCAACGACGCTTTCGCGCCAACATCATCCTCGACGGCACCGGCGAAGACGACCTGGTCGGAGTCCACATCAATCTGGGCACCACTGAACTGGCCGTGATGAAGCCAATCGACCGGTGTGTCATCGTCACCCGCCCGCAACCAGGGCTCGAGCGCAACCTTGACGTGCTGCGCACAATCAATGCAGAGCGAGCAGCCACACTATCAATCGGCGCTCTGGTAGCGACCGGTGGCACGATCTCTGAAGGCGACATCGTCTCGCCCATCTAGTGCCGGGGAGCCAACCGACATAGGGTTAGCGAATGGAACTCAAAGACAAGGTTGCGGTGATCACCGGCGGGACCGGAGGGATCGGCCAGGCCATGGCTCGAGCCTTCTTGACCGAGGGCGCTCGAACCGTCGTGATCTCAGATCTCAACGCCGATCGTGTTAGCGAAGTCGCAGGGGAAATTGGGTGCCACGGCATCGCCTGCGACGTGACGAACGAAGCGCAGGTCGAGGCGCTGGTCGAGGCAACACTCGATGCGCACGGACCTGTCGACCTGTTCTGCAGTAATGCAGGGTCAGTCTCGCGTGGCGTGCTGACCGATGCCACCAACGAACAGTGGCAACAGCAATGGGAACTGCATGTCATGTCTCACGTGTATGCAGCACGAGCAGTCCTACCCTCAATGATCGCCCGGGGCGAGGGGTACCTATTGAACACCGCCTCGGCTGCTGGTTTGCTTGCAGCAATCCCTTCGGCCCCGTATTCGGTATCAAAGGCTGCGGCCATCAAGCTAGCCGAGATGTTGTCGATCACCCATGGCGACGAGGGCATCGGCGTGTCCGTGCTCTGCCCACAAGGGGTCAATACTGCAATGGCACCGTCAGGGCTCGCCGACGGTGGGACCGACGGAATTATGGAGGCATCCGAGCTCGCCGCTGTCGTCGTGCAAGCACTCCGTGACGAACGATTCCATGTGCTCCCTCACCCCGAAGTAGGCGACTACATCAAACGCAAGGCCGACGATCCTGACCGCTGGCTGAAGGGCATGCGACGGCTCAAAGCTCGGGCCGAAGAGGCCGAGGGTGAACTCGGGTCGAAACAATGACCGACTACTCCGCATTCACATTGCTGCACGTCACCATCGAGGACAGGGTCGCTTTCGCGACCATCGATGCACCGCCAATGAACGTGATGGTTCGAGCACTGTTCTCGCAACTCGCCAAGTTCGGTAATGCCGTTGCTGACGACGACGACGTTCGCGCGGTCGTATTGCGCAGCGATGACCCTGACTTCTTCATTGCCCACTTCGACGTGTCGCTGATCTCGACATTCCCCTTTGAGACACCGGCCGAGAAGCCGTCCGAACTCAGTGGCTTCCACCTAATGTGCGAGACGTACCGCACCATGGCAAAGCCCACAATCGCCGAGATAGCCGGCCGAGTCGGCGGCGGCGGTAACGAACTCGCTATGTCCTGCGACATGCGCTTCGGCGCAATCGGCCAGACCGTCATCAACCAGATGGAAGTTCCTCTGGGCATCTTGCCCGGAGGCACCGGCACGCAACGACTACCGCGCCTCGTCGGCCGCGGTCGGGCCATGGAAATCATTCTGGGCGGCGTCGACATCGACGCAGAAACTGCCGAATCTTGGGGGCTTCTCAACCGGGCCTTGCCGCCAGCCGAACTTCGGCCCTATGTCAGTGCACTGGCCAAACGCATTGCTGGCTTCCCGCCCATCGCTGTGGCCGCCGCGAAAGCATCGGTCGTCAACGCCGACAGTATGAGCTTGCACGATGGCATGTTGGAAGAGGCCTTCTTGTTTCAACAGACATTGCGCGACCCCGAAGCCCGCCGCCGCATGGAGCGTTTCATCGAGGTCGGTGGCCAAACTCGCGACGGCGAAAAGAACCTGCTCGACACCATCGACCAGCTGGCCGCAGACTCGTAACCACTTGAGACATGTACGTCGTACATGCCTCAAGCCGGTGGGTTCATGCGGCGGTGATCACGCCCGACGCGCTGAGTTCAGCGATCTGGTCCGGGGTGTAGCCAAGAAGCTCGCCCAACACATCGCTGTTGTGTGCCCCAAGTTCGGGCGCTAGCGGCTCAACAGAACGGCGCGGCACCCCGCTGGCATGAATCGGGAAGCCGGGGACACGGACGGGACCAAGATAAGGATCGTCGACCTTGGTCACGGCGCCACGTTCGATATACCAGTCATCAAGGTGAGCGTCGGCAGGGTCAATAACGGGAGCAACAGGAACCCGATGGGATTCCAGATGAGCGATTAGCTCCTTGTTTGACGGGAACGTTTGCATCCAAGCTTCCAGAATCTCTAGCAGTTCAATCCGATTGTCGCCTCGACCCTTCGGTGTCTGGAACCGATCCATGCCTGCGAGATCGATCGACACCGCGGCATCACACAATCGCGACCACTGGCCGGCAAGGACATGTATAGCCAACCAACCATCAGGGCCCATGAACGTGCCGGCTGGCGGCACCGCTCCGAAGTGACGCCCCGTGCGCTTCAGTCTGGCTTTATCATCGGTCATGCTGGGTCCCTGGATAGCGAATGGGTGCATGTTGAAGATGCACTCCACCATGGAGACATCGATGAACTGCCCTTCGCCAGTTGACCCTCGCGCGTACAGAGCAGCGGAGATCGCACCAAACGCCATCATGCCGGCGCCAACGTCACCGATCGGCGCTGCCGACGCCAACGGCGCTCCGTCTCGTTCGCCGGTAATTGCGGCTGAGCCGGCATAGGCCTGCGCTATCAGGTCGAACCCCGGCAGGTGCGCTTTAGAGCCGGTCCGACCAAAGGTGGATATCGACGCATAGATCAAACCGGGGTTTGCAGCTCGCAGCGCATCAGGACCCAGGCCCCGCTTCTCCAGCACACCATGGCCAAAGTTCTCGACCAGCACGTCACACTCGGCAGCTAGGGCGGCGATGAGTTCATGGCCCGCTGGCTGATTCAGGTCGACGCAGATGCTGCGCTTGCCGCGGTTCTGTTGCACAAAGTACGAGCTGTGCTCCCCTTTCACGACAGGCAAGATACGAGCAGCGTCGCCAGCAGGGCCCGGCTCGACCTTGATCACGTCGGCTCCAAGACCGGCCATGAGCAAGGTGCACGCTGGCCCTGACAGGTACTGCGTCAGGTCCAGTACACGAACTCCATCAAGCATTCCAAGACACTACGCTGCATCGAGTTTTCATCACAACGCACACCTGCGCAACACTGGCGACATGGCTGGACCTCTCGCAGGAATAAAGATCGTCGACCTGACCCAGGTCGTCGCCGGGCCGGTGTGCACAATGCTGCTCGCCGAGCAGGGAGCCGAGGTGATCAAGGTCGAGTTTCCGACTGGCGACATCCTGCGCCAGAACTCGCTGTACTCCAAGAATGGCATGAACGCTCTCGAGCTGAACTGCAACCGTGGCAAGAAGAGCATCTCGGTAGACATGACCACACCCGAAGGCCTGGCCATCGTGAAGCAACTCGCTGCCGATGCCGATATTTTCGTTCAAAACTTTCGGGCCGGGGCAATCGAGCGACTCGGCATCAGCCACGACGAGTTGCGTGAACTGAACCCCAAACTGATCACCGTGTGGATGTCAGGGTTCGGGCAAACCGGTCCAATGGCCGACGTTCCAGTATTTGATCCAGTCATTCAGGCAGTCAGTGGCCACTGCGCAGTGCAGCTCAACCCCAACGTGCCGTTTAACGATGTGCACCGCACGATCATCATCGACAAGTCGACAGCGCTCACTACGGCGCAGGCAATCACGGCCGCGTTGTTCGCCCGAGAACGCAGCCCCGATGGGCATGGGGAACATCTCGAGGTCTCAATGCTCGACACCGCCCTCGCCTTCTTCTGGCCCGATGGCGGTATGGCTCACACGCTGCTCGACGATGACGCAAGCGAGGGATTCACGCTTTATCAGATCATGTCGGTCACCGCGTGCAGCGATGGCCAACTGGTGTACTACCTGCAAGGCGACGCCAATTTCCAAGGCCTGCTCCGAACGATCGGACGCGACGACATGGCTGACAATCCCCGCTACGGAACAGCAGCCGGCCGCGCTAGCAGCGGCGAGATCATGGCTGAGATTGCAGCAGCCGTCGAGAGTGGCTTCTACGCCATAGAACGCGACGAGGCGCTTCGCCGGCTCAGGCACTACGACGTGCCGTCAGCGCCGATGCTGCAGGTCAACGAGATACATGACTACCCCCAAGTTGTGCACAACGAGATCATGCATGAATGGGAACACCCCAAAGCTGGCAAACTTCGCCAACCGCGGGCCGCTGCCAAGTTCTCGAATAACCAGAACGAACCCCGCTGGTGGGTCACTAGCCTGGGCGAAAACACCGACGAGATCCTGGCCGATCTTGGCCACGATCCCGAGGCGGTAGCTGCCATGCGAGCCGCCGGCACCGTGACCTAATTCACCGAGCCTACTAACCGATACAGACAGCTGCTCCTCCTACATCTGTGCGAGGGGTTTGTCTCGGCGCGGGCGTAGCTGCTGCAGTAAGCGTCACCATGAGCATCGCGAGATGAACCGTTGACATGGTTCAGTGTTTCGACATGCTCGACCGACGCACAAACCACGCGAAATGGTCCACACGTCGCCGAGCTGACAAGATCATGGGACACAGTTGTTAGAAACCAGGGGAACAGAGCATGGGCCAACTAGACGGACAAGTAGCAGTAATCACCGGGGCTGCCAGCGGCATGGGACTGGCGACCGCCGAACGGTTCATTGCCGAAGGAGCGAGCGTCATCATTGCCGACTTCAATAGCGAGAGCGGCACGGCCGCAGCTGATCGCCTTGGCCACAAATGCCGGTTCACGAAGTGCGATGTTGCCGTCGAGGACGACGTTGCTGCCGCTATCGCTTTAGCAACCGACGCGTTTGGTCGGTTGGACATCCTCTTCAACAACGCTGGTATCGGCGGCGCATTCGGCCCGATCACCGAAATCAAAGCCGAAGACTGGGACGAAACATTTGGGATCTTGACCAAGGGCGTCTTCCTCGGGATCAAGCACGGCGCCCGGGTAATGATCGATCAAGGTGAAGGCGGTTCGATCATCAACACCGCCTCAATCGCTGGCATCGGCGGCGGTGCTGGTCCGCAGCCATACTCCGCAGCCAAGGCGGCCGTAATCAACCTAGGCAAGAACACTGCAGTCGAACTGGCGCCTCACAACATCCGGGTGAACAGCATCTGCCCAGGCCTCATCTTCACCCCGTTGATGCACTCGGGCGACGAAGAAGATGCCGAACGGGTCATGAGCGAGTTCCAACCGCTCAAGCGCCGAGGCGAAGGCAGCGACATCGCGGGCGCCGCTCTTTTCCTGGCCGGTGCTGATTCATCGTTCATCACCGGGCAGTCGCTCACCGTGGATGGCGGGCTGCTTGCCCGGGGCCCAGCAATACATGGCCAGGCTAAGAACACCCGCAACCTGCACCGCAACGTGGGTATGGCTCACGGCACGACCGGCCGACCTGCCAGAGTCGAGCGGCTAGACCAATGAGCCCAAATTAATGACTCTCGACGTGGGTGAACTGTCGACCAAGGACTACTACGCGACAGGCCAGGAAGCGGCACTAGCCATGAACAACCGTGGCCCGATTCGGTTCGCGGCCGATGGCGCGGTACACCCCGACATCCTGGCGGCGTACTGGGAACACGGCTTCTATGTCTTCGAGAACGTTGTCGACGGCGGCGAACTTGCAGAGCTTCAAGTAGAGATCGATGCGTTGCTCGAGCGCGCTCCGTATCCGACCAAGCGATCGACCATCGACAAACAGGGCCGGCCGGCCTTGGGGATCGACTTCGAAATCAACCCCTGGCTCATGACCAAACCATTGAGCGACCCGTGGGGTGGCAAGTCCCTGCTGAACGGCCGTCACCAGGTCAAGATGCACGAGCCGACCCCCGATAGTGACGCTCCTGCCGAGGTCCCATTTCTGGTCAGCGGATGCCTTGAGCTCAGCGAGGCCTTTCTGCGGGTCTATGGCCATCCTGACTTGCTTCGCATTGCCGAGGCCGTGAATGGCCCAGACTTTACGCCGTTCAACGAGGTGCTATTCGTCAAGGAACCCGGCCTAGGTCCATCGGTCGCGTGGCACCAAGACGGCCAGATCCACTGGGACAACCCTGACTGGAATCCCGGTATCCATGGCTTCAACTTTCAGCTCCAGCTGTGGGGAAGCACCCCCGGAAATGGCGTCTGGGTCATGCCAGGATCTCACACCTCGGGCAAGGTAGACATCAAAAAATTGGTCGACCAAAACGATGGCGACCAACGCTTGCCCGGCGCGATCCCGTTGGTATGTGGCCCAGGCGACCTGACCATGACCAACCGTCAGACACTGCATGGATCGTTCCCCAACACGTCGCCGGATCGTCGCGTCACCGTGAACTTCGGTTTCCATCGTTACTCCTCAGTTATCAACCAGCACGGCATGTTGAGCGGTGAAGGCAGCTTTTATGACGAGGACTATGTGACTGAACGCTGCCGCACTATCGCTCTGGCCATCGATGCTCGGGCCCAGCACTTCCGCGACGAGACACCGTACGTGTACGCGCCATTGGCTGGTCAGGAAAACCAACACCGCTATTGCCCAGAAACTCGCGCTTCAATCCTTCGTAACTACAACCGTCGAGACATCGGCATCTGAAGCCCACCCCAAGCGACCTTCGCTCCTCCCGAGATTTGTGTGTTGGTTTCTTGCCCACTTTGGGCGACACCAGCCGGCCGGAACATATCTCAGACCGCTACACGGCCACGGCGCCGTGTAGCTTCGAGCCGTGGACACCGAGACAGAGTCAATCGAAGAGACAGAGTCAGTCGAAGCTGACAAGAAGCGGGTGCTTCGCGTCGGGTGTCCGATGTGGGCGCAACGGCAATGGGTCGGGCGCTGGTATCCGCAGAAGACTCGACAAGGTACCGAGCTCAGCTTGTACCCGAAACTCTGCAACGCCGTCGAAGGCAACACCACGTTCTATGCCGAACCCTCGACCGAGACCGTGGCGCGCTGGCTCGAACAGACGCCCACTGATTTTCAATTCATGTTCAAGCTGCCGAAAGAGATCACCCACGAACGTCAACTCAACGACGTAGCCCGACCGGTGCGCAGCTTCCTAACGGCCATGGAGCCGCTGGGCGAACGACTCGGACCAGTGCAGGCCCAGCTCCCACCCACATTCGGTCCCGAAGCACTTCCCCTGTTACTCAACTTTGTTCGACGGCTACCGCAGGACTGGAAGTGGGCGCTTGAGCTACGCCATCTCGCGTGGTTCGACGGGTCTGCAGCACAGCAAGAACTGGACGAACTCCTTATTGAACGTGATATTTCGCGCATCGTCCTCGATACCCGGCCGCTGCACGCCGTGCCCGCAGTCAGTTCCGCAGCGACCGAGGAGAAGGGAAATAAGCCCGACCTTCCCATCACGCTTGACGCAGTTGGGTCGCGCCCAATCATCCGAGTGATCGGCGAGGACTCGCCTCAAGGCACGATGAAGGGATTACTTAAGTGGGTGCCGAAACTCATCAGCTGGCTCGACCAGGGCCGAGAGCCGTACGTGTTTGTGCACCAACCTGAAAATCTTGATTCGCCCGGGCTTGCGCGAGCGCTTCACACTGCAGTCAGTATGCAATATCCCGCAGTCGCCCCCCTACCCGAGGCGCCCGCCGTCGAGGAACCTGAGCAAACGTCAATATTTGAATAGCAGCGATCCACAAAGACGTTGCACAGCGGCGGTGTTCTAAGGTCGACAGGAACCACAGTCGGACAACCAGGGGAACACCATGTCGGTATTCGTAGAGGCACAGAAAGCGATGCACCAGACACATCGCATCGCTGTCGGAGGCGCCGTCGATGCCGATGCGCACATTCTTGAGCCACCCGACCTCTGGGAGAACTACATCGACCCTAAGTATCGGGATCGAGCGCTACGCATCCGAATCGATGAGAACGGGCTCGAAGAACTCGAGATTAACGGCCAGCGCTCGACGATGAGCCGACGAGGCATGCCATCGACCTTGGGAGCAATGGGCTACCCCGACCTTGCTGCTTTGCAAAGGGATCCTGAGCGCACCTACCTTCGCGAAGCCCCATACGGGACGATGCATGCGGGCGAGCGCATCGACGTACTCGACGCCGAGAACATCGACATCGCGATCTTGTATACAACCGTCGGGCTGTTATGGGAAGCCGAGCTAAAGGATCCCGAGCTCTGCCAGGCCTATACCCGCGCGTACAACCGCTGGATCTGCGAATTCGCCGCCGATCAACCTCGCCTCGTTCCAACTGCGCATCTGTCGCTGAGCGACCCGGCCGCTGCGGCCGTCGAAATGCGCCGAGCGGTCGAAGACGGCGCGAAGGGCGCCTACGTCTGCCCTTTCACTCATGATGCCAAGCCTCTCGGGCACCCCGACCACGACATCGTCTTCGCAACGGCGCAAGATCTCGATATTCCCTTCGCTATCCATCCGACATTCGAACCGCAATGGACCAAGGGCGAGCGTATGGGTTCGTGGGAGAACGTAAAGCAGCTGAGACTGCTGGCGTCGGTCGCTGCGAGCGACGGCGTGCGCCACCAGTTCACAACCCTGTTCGACTACGGCGTGTTCGACAAGTTCCCCCAACTCAAGGTGCTCGTGCTTGAGTCTGGCGGCGGCTGGATCGGCTACTGGCTCGATCGGATCGACGCGGTCTACGGGCACACCTTCATCGGCGAACGGGTGCCGCTACAGCACAAACCAAGCGACTATTTTCGAGAGCGAATCTGGATCAGCTGCGACCCCGACGAACGAACGATTCCGTCACTCGCTGATCGATTTGGTGCTGACCGGTTCATGTGGGCATCGGACTTCCCTCATGCTGACCACACCCCCGAATACGTGCACGACCTGAACGCTCTGGTCGCTATGTTCCCGCAGGATCAGCAAGCTGGCTTCATCGGCGACAATGCTCGCACCCTCTTCGGCCTACCGGCCGGTCGCCCCTAGTCACACCTCAGGTCTTGGTGCGGGTTGGGGCGGCGCAGTACGTTGCGCAATCGTGAGTACGATTCGAGTTCCAACACAACGCCAAGGCCAGACGGGCATGGGGCAGGGTGGCTATACCTGCCACGAGTTCGTTCAGGCGATTGGCGAACCCGTCACGGTTGCACTGCGAAGCCGCATCCCGCTGGAGACCGACTTAGACATTGTGCACCGAGATGATCGGTGGCATCTCGTCGATCCATCTGATCCCGGGACCGTGATCCTCGAAGCCACGCGTTGGTCCGCGGACTACCCCACCACGACGCCTGTCAGCATCGAGCAGGCTGCGGACGCTCGCGGTGGGTTCCCCTTGACGGCCGAGGAACATCCCGCGCCACATTGCCTCTCGTGCGGCGTCGGCGACGACTCGCTCCAGGTGCAAGCAGGACCGTTAGGCGACGGCCGCTGGGCCACCCCCTTGCGCCTACCCGAATGGGCTGTGGTCGATGGTGCCGTGGACATGTCACTGGTCTGGATGGCCGTCGACTGCAGTTGCGGTTGGTACATCGGTCACAGCATGCCTGCACCTGGCCAGGCAGTCACGGTGCAATTCGCTGTCGATGTCATCGCTCCAATCGAGCCGGAAACCGACTACGCACTCGTCGCGTGGCACGGTGACTATTCACCCAGGTGGGATGGACGCAAGCGCGGTGCGGCTGCGGCGCTCTTTGACAGCGCTGGGAACCTCGTTGTCAGCTCCCGTTCCTTTTGGGTCTCTCCAGCGTGAGCGGGGCAAACCCCATCCGCATCGGTTCCTGGTTTCAAGGGCCGACCGGATCCGGGCAGGGCGGCTGGGCCGCCCATCGTTTCACCACCGCTATCGGTGAACCAGTAACCGTTGCGATCCGACGTCCTATTCCGCTGGAAGTCGACATGTTCATCGTCGACGTCGACGACGACAACTGGCACCTAATTGACCCGTCTGAACCCGTCAACCCTGTACTGATCGCGACTCGCTGGCAGCCAGCATTCAGCACAACCAGCCCAGTTTCGATCGATAATGCCGCAGACGCTCGCACACGATTTCCTTTGCACGATGAGCACCCGGTGCCCGTGTGCTTTTCATGCGGACTCGAGCCAGACACAATGCGAGTCCACTCAGGGCCACTTCAGGACGGCCGGTGGGCAACCGACTGGACCGTGCCTGCCTGGGCGGTCAACGACACAGGAGCGGTAGACGAAGGCGCTCTCTGGGCTGCGATCGACTGCGCTCAAGCATGGTACGCAGGCAATGCGGGCGGCCGTTGCCATGCGGTGACCGCCCAACTTGCGGTTGACGTGCCCGTGGCTCTTGAACCTGGCGCCACCTATGCACTCGTCGCGTGGAACGGGACGTACTCCCAAGACTGGGACGGCAGAAAACGCGGAGCAGGCGGGGCTGTATTTGCCAGCGATGGCACCTGCGTCGCCCAATCCAGTAGCTTCTGGATCGCGATCTAGCCGTTGTTAGCGGGCCTCACCGCAAGGACCCGGCCCTACCAGTCGAACCAATCAGCCACGCTGCTCTCTGAACCTGTAGCGAAGCCGGCAATCTGTTGTTCAGAGGCTTGAAAGCTGTCTCAACTTGCCTGACCAAGAAACGCCGATATCTCAGCCGTGGCTGACGCAAGAGCATCGCCATCTTTCCAGTCTTCAATAAACGTGCAGTTGGGCATGAGTGCTGCTAGCTCTCGCGACGTGGACTCGGGGTGATACAGATCGCTACCCATGAGCAGCATCGTTGGCGTCTCGATTGCGGCAGCTTGGTCACGTGTTGTGTTGAACAAGAAGTCACCGTCATACATGTTCGACCGAAACGTATCGAACGCAGCCTCATCAGCTTCGGGATGACCGGGCGCAACCTCGACCCGCCACCCATCGAACATCTCATAGAAGGCTTGCTGGTTGTTGTCCAGTCCGATCGGTTGGACAATCACGGTTGCGGCAATCCGTTCCGGAGCAGCCATACACAGCCCAGTGATGTACGGGCCACCAATGCACATTCCGGCCACAGCAAACCGGTCGATACCGAGTTCGTCCATAAGCCCGAGCTGGTCGCCCGTATAGGTATCCCAACCATCGCTGGCCGAGATGGGGGCGGTTGACTGGCCGGCGTTGCGTTGATCCATTGCAATCACTTGGAAGTTGTCGACCAGCGATGCCAATGGGTTCCACGGCATCAGATTCCATTTATTGAACGCGGAATGCATACCCCCAGGAGCGATCAACAGCACCGGAAAACCACGGCCTGTCACCTGATAATGGATCGTCGCATCGTCATGCTCAAAAAAGGCCATGGGACAGCGTAGTACCCACCACCGATCTCCCTCGAATTTTCGAGAGAGTGCCGGCGCCATGTTGCAATGACATATCTAGGCACTGGCCTCTCGCCGCTTCACCTCTGGCCCTGAACACATCTGTTCTAGGCAGCAACGCTGTCTGCAAACTGGCCTGGCACCTTGGCGGCAACCTTTGACGCTGCCCATGTGGGTTCTGAGTTGCGAAGACGATGGTGACAATGCTGCAGAACGCGCCGGTCCGCCCCCTAGCGTCGAGACCCAACTCGGCAATTCGGTAGCGGTCGCGTGTCACGCACTGTTGATCGCTTGCCAGACCTTCTGGGGTGTACACGGGATATCGATATGACGGACCCCGAGGTGAGCGATTGCGTCGAGGACTGCATTGTGAACCGCGGGTGTCGCCCCGATTGGGCCAGACTCGCCAACCGCCTTGTAGCCGCCGGCGTTGAAAGAGCTTGGCACAACTTGCGCTTCGAGATCGATCTGGCAGAACTGGTCGATCGAAGCGATCTGGTAATCCAGGAAGCTTGTCGTCAACGGGTTGCCAGCATCGTCAAAGAGCGCCTCTTCACCCATCACCTGGGCCGCTCCCAGAGCGATGCCACCACGCAGTTGATCCTGCACGATCTGGTCATTCACGCGCACCCCGGCATCATCCACCGCTGCGTACTGGATTAGTTTCCATTCGCCAGTCTCGGCGTCGACCTGAACAACAGCGACGTGGCATCCCGATGGATACACATCCTTGCCGCCGTTCTCATAGACATGGTCACAACTGAGTTGCTCGTCGCGTGCCTGCATCTCGATGGCAAGGTCTGCCCAACCCAGCGATCGACTTGGTGTGCCGACCACATGGAAGGTGCCCGCTTGGCGATCGAGCACAACATCGGCCTCGGCGGCTTCGAGCATCTGGGCAGCAAGCGTTGCAGCCTGTGACACCACGTCGGCTGAAGCCTCGTGAATCGCCAGACCAGCGGTCTGCACCGAGCGGGAACCAATGGCGCCTACGCCGGTTGAGATCTCATCGGTATTCCCTTCGATAACGGTGATTCGTTCAGGCGCGATGCCAAGCTCACCCGACGCAATTTTACGCCACGTGGCTTCGTGGCCTTGACCCTGTGACGTCGTGCCCGTTACGACCGTTGCGCTGCCGTCGGCGTTTATACGAACCAACGCCGACTCGCCTCCGCCGCCGCACGTTCGATGGTTGTAACTCGCAATTCCGATACCGATTTGGAGTTCCGTTGGCGTCGCCCGGCGCACGGCCTGGGTCGCTCGCAGCGCCGTATAGTCAGCTAGTACCAACACCCGTTCCAACGCTTCGGCGTAGTCTGCATCGTCGTACAAGGCTCCGGTCGGCGAGGCATAGGGCATATCGGCAGCAGTCAGCAGGTTCCGACGACGCAGCTCAGCTGGGTCCATGCCGATTTCTGATGCGAACATGTCAACCGCTCGCTCAAGTGCTGCGATGACCGGTCCGCGACCTGCTCCGCGGAGAGCGGCAACAGGTGGCCGGTTCGTGACATGGGTGATCTGCTCGAACTCGGTGTGGCTGATCGAATAAGTCCCCGCCAGCATCGGGGCCGTCCATCGATTCGGTAAACCCGCGCCAGAACTGGCGTAGGCGCCCGCGTCCTTGTGCATCTGCACCTTGACGGCCTGCAAATCCCCATCGCTGGTTCCAGCCAGCCAAAGATGGATATCTTCGGCTCGGCCGTGCGGCGCCGACATCAGGTTCTCGGTTCGAGATTCGACCCAACGAACGGGGCGCTCGACGAGACGGGCGAGATACGGAATGAGCTGCTCTTCAGGACCGGGAGCGCCCTTACCACCGAACCCCCCGCCAACGAACGGCCCAGCGATCACGTGAATGCTCGATAGCGCCAGGTCATACATCGGAGCGATGCGGCTTCGGTAGCTGTGGGGCGTCTGGGTGCTGACCCAGACGTGCAAGTGCCCATCGTCGGTCCAGGTAGCGGTTGCACCGCGGCACTCAATTGGTGCGGCGAGTTGGCGTGGATTGCGGAACTCATGCTCGATAACCACGTCGGCGTTCTCGAAGACGGCAGGCTCGAATCTCTGGCCCAGCCCGTCGTCAACGTGGGTCCGAATAACGTTGGTCGTTTCGGTATCGGCAATGCCGGAATGGGCACCAAGCCGGGCCTGGTCTGGCAGGTCGAATAGCCGCACGTCGCTAAACAAAGCGTCATGGGTGCTCAGCACAGGAGTTAGCTCGTCGTAATCAATGACAACGAGTTCGGCCGCATCGACCGCCTGCGCTCGTGTCGCCGCGACTACGACCGCAACTGGTTCGCCGACGTAACGCACCTTGTGTTCAGCCAACAGCGGCTGAGCAAACCGCAGCGGGTGATCCGGCGAATATGCCAGCGTCGGCAAGATTGGATTATCTGCTGCGGCGATCGCAACGAGGACGCCAGGAGCGCCCCGAGCGCTGTCGAGGTCGACTCGGATTCTGGCATGCGCTGCGGTCGAGCGGACGAACACCGCATGCGCCGCTCCTGCCAAGATCGGCACGTCTAAATCATCGATATAGGTGGCTTGGCCGGTGATGAAGAGAACGTTTTCGTCAACCATGGCTCTTGTGTACACCGCGAAGCGACGAAGTGCTTCAATTCGTGAGCTAGCGGAAGCCCGCCAAACGTTCGTCGGTGTCGGTGATCTCATAGTCATGGCTGTACTCAAAGGCCAGACCCGCGTCGAGTCCGGAGGCTTCGGCTGCCCGGTACAGATCCCGATAGGCCGCTAATGAGCCCGTGCTGGATTCACCGACCGAAACAGCCAGGTCTGTGACAACCTGGTCGAGCTCGTCGGACGGCACAGACTGGCAGGCCATACCCATGGCTGCGGCTTCTGCGCCTGTGAATGTACGAGCGGTGTAGCTGAGTTCGCGGGCCTTGGCCATACCGACCAGTGCCGGAAGCCGCTGGCTCATCCCCCACGTCGGACGCAGCCCAAACTTCGCGTGGGTGTCCGCCATTTTGGCTTTTTCGGCCGTAACCATAAGGTCGCAGGCCAGCGCTAATTCAAGCGCACCTGTGAAGCAGAAACCGTTCACTTTGGCAATCGTAATCAGCCGCCCGTTGGCCAACTTGTCTGTCATGCTTCGGGCTGGAATGTCCAAGATATCGCCGACGCTGCCCCCGGTAAGTTCCCGATCACCGAGCGCTTTCAGATCTACACCAGCACTAAACGCCCGTCCGGCACCTGTTAGCACCAGCACATGTACGTCGCTATTCGCCGCTAGCTCGTCATAGGCCTGATTCAACTCACCCAACATCGTTGGTGTGATGGCATTCAGTGCGTCGGGCCGATTCAGCATGACCGTGGCAATGCCAGCGGCGACGGAAACTTCGATCTGTTCAAAACTCATCGCTATCACCCTAGCTCCAGGGCTTCTTGAGATGAATATGTGGCTGTCAGCCCATGGTGCGAACAATCTGCCACTGTTCCCATGCCAGGCGAGGTTCGATGTCCGCGTAGCCGCGGGCGCGTTCAGCCTGGATCGCGACGGCTGCCGACACCTGCATGGCCGTGGCCCCTGCGACGAGCGCTTCGACGTCTTCTTTTGTAAGTGGCCGTCCTCGTTCGTGTTCGGCTGCCGCCAGGGTCACCACGAGCGGCGGGACAACCATGGGTAATGGGTCGACAGCGCCAAGACCCGGCACCCCCGGCTCGGTCATACGCCAAACCCCAAACGGGTTATGCCGGCCATCGTCGGGTACAAAGCGGTAGTCGGGCCAACGTTCAAGAGCGCGGCGTGGCTGGTCGGCATCAGCGGCGAAGGCGTGCCCGGTCCACAGAGCGGGATCCTCGACTACTTGGTGGCCACAAAACACCGACAACAAGTCGGGGTCATGACCGTGGACGAGCGCGTCGGGTCGCAGAAAGGCATGCATTCCTGTCGTGTAGCTCACCTGTTTGTTTGCCACAAGGAGCGTTGTGTGATGAACAAGTTCGTAGGCCGCCTGAGAATCAAGCGCCGTAAACCAATTCGACCAGTCCACGGCCGCACCCGATGATTCAACTCGCACACCAACGCCGCCAGCGTCACGAAGTGCCTCACTGATTGGGCGTAGAGCAGGGACTGCAAGGTCGAGCGTCGTGCCAATCTCGATCAGTGCTGCAGCCGTGCAGCTATTTGCCTCAGCGACGAGGTCGTCTCGTTGTCCATCACGTGACCACGACATCGCATTCCCGAACCCGGCCGGGTCCTGCACTAACCCAAAACGGACGTGATCTGCTGCTATCGGGCGGTCGTCGAACGTCCCAAGCGACAGCGTCACGGCCACGAGCGCTTCCAGTAACGATGCCTCTGTTTCCCATGGGCCGGGCACAAGCAAGAACACCGATGGAACGAAAGGCTGCGCGTCGGTCACGCCCCGGGTGTCCGATAGAAGTGATCGTCAACCAGGTGAGTGCTGACTCGTGCCCGGCTGCTGGTATTTCGGCTCAATGACAATGCGACGACGGTGGTAGATCCATGACAGGGCTGTAGTCGAAGAAGCCACTCGGTTTCAGGGTGAAACCAATACAGGCGACGGGCATGACAGGCCAATCTTCCAGACTTGGCAGGTGGTTGTGACCCATCGTGTACCAGACGACGACATCGGTATTTTCGACCGACCGATCGGCTGCTGTCCACGCTGGCAACCCCTCGCCGCCAGCGGACTGATTGGGATAGGTGCCAGCTGGCCATCGTTCGTCTTCGGCATAGGGGGTGACCCACAGGTGGTTCCACATGTAGCCAGCGCGGGCCTTGATCGAGGACTCTTCTGTCGCGAACGGCATGCAGTTCTCGCCAGCGATGAGCTTGTAACCCGTGGGGGTTCCCATCTTGTTGGTCGCGTCGTTGGACACAACCTTCCAATAGCGGGCGGCCAAGGGATCGATTCGACGTTTGGCTTGCTGTTCAGTTGCCAGCACCGTGGTCTGACCACGAAACGCATTGCCATAGGGGTTCTCTTCCGGCGGCGCCTGGACGGTGTCAATCTCGACAACCGAATTGGCCAACCCGTCGACAGTCATGTCCAGTCGGGTGCAGAAGAAGTGCTGGTGGTTCGGGCCATACAGATGATCACCGAGCTTGGTGCCGTACGCCGTTTCCTCGCCGGTGTCCAGGGCGCCTGTGCTCAATATGCCGGTGAGCTTGATCTCATTTTCGATTCGACCGTCTTGGTAGAAGTACCAATACACGCCGTACTCATAATTACCGACTGTGCAAATGAACGACACGACGAGTCGTCGAAGGCGCCTCGCCTCGGTTTGTTGCGTGCGAAAGTCGCTGTGCTTCCAGCTAATGCCGAAATCCTCTTCGTGGATACAAATCGCTTGAGGAATCTCGATGACTGCGCCTTCGGCGTCGCAGAAGTGTGCGTCGAGATAGTGGATGTCGCCCAGACAATCGCAGCCCAGTGAGAGCGAATTAGCAAGCAAGCCCATGCCGTATTCTCCGGCATCGAACGCGTTCTTTCGAGCTTGTGTCGATGATGGGTCTCCGTAGGGCACAGTCATTTCGGCCAGCGAGGCTCGGTACAGCACGGGGCGGACCCGGTCACCTTCGGTATAGGTAACCGTATTGATCACCAGTCCTTCGCGGGTGCTCCAGCCGACCCGCAGATCCCACTTCTGCCAGCTCACGTGATCGCCATCTACTTGGAAGCTCGGGCCCTCGGGCTGGGTGATGTCGAGGGGCTTGATATCGGTGCGTTCGCGATCTGTCGGCATGTGATGCCGGGACCATTCCGCGGATTCTGCAGATTCCTCGGGAACCGGCAACACGCGCTCGTCGTCAATACGAAGGATCTTGTTCGCGTTTAGGTCAAAGATGACCATGAGACCATCGATGGGCCGCGCATATTGATTGTCGCCTGGGGTGCCATGCACGAAGACAAGTCCACGGACGATGCGGTTGTTGTTCTCGTAAGGATCGCCATAGTTCCCAGCTGTCCAGGGATCGATCGTGACCAGGCTCATGTCGGTAATGCCACGTTTGGCCATGGCAGCCTGGAAGTCCGGGTCGTTCCGCATGGCTTCTTCGGACTCGCTGAACTCATTCACGATGATCGATGGCTGCACGCCCTCGACTCGCCGCCAGCTCGCTACTGCCCCATTGGTCAAGGAGGCCACGATCTCATGAGTTGACCCGTCGGCCGGGTCTAGCACGACCATGTCGACTGCCCGAGCAACGGCCATACCTGCTTGGTGCGCAAGGACCTCAGCCTTCGGCGGAAGGTGTAAGTCGGCGCTGGCAAACCGCATGCGGCCCCCGAAACGCTCATCGTTGCGAACAATCTCGACAGCCTGTTGAGTTTCCTCGACGGCCAGACGGTCGAGCGGGTGAATCGTGGTTGGTGGTGCAGCGAGATCGGTCATAGGCACATCCTCAAACGGGGTAGTAGCCAACAAGCATGGTGTCAGCCAAATAACGTGGTGTCAGCCAAATAACGTGGTGTCAGCCAACGTGACTCTAGATCACGGCTTCCTATCGCGCCCTGCCCAGCTCTGAGCCTCGTCGGCAACGCCTGCGGAGGTTTGACGCCAGCGCCCAGAATCAGTTAACCAACGTCGTCCTCAGACATGCCAGCGATGTCCAATGCTTTGCGTTTTGCGTTGTCCATGTCGTAGTGGCGACGAGTCACGATGCGCTGCGCATACAAACCTCCACCAGCCTGCAGATTGGTCACGAACTTCCAGCCACCGTATGCATCGGCAGTCAGGTCTCGAATGGCGTGCATCAGGTTCGCCCGGTATTCGCCGTCGACGCCTTTGCCGGTCGACATGTACTTGCGGGCGAGATCGCCGACCTCGGCATTTTCGAAGTCGGAAGGTGCGGGCGCGGTGAGTACTGCGCCCCCAGCGATGTCGTGCAGGTGACGAACCATCAGGTTGTAGTTTGCTGCCGCGTGAAACTTCCCAGCATTAACGAACAGTTCGTTCGGGAAGGCCGCTCCGTCAGGTCCGATGCTGCAGTTCATGATGGCAGCCTCGAGTGACGCACGAACCAGGGTGGCGTGAATGATCATCTCGCTGATCTTTTCTTTAATGTGCGAGATGCCGGCCGTGCCATTCGACTCAGCAACGAGTTGGGCGAAGCCGACCAGTTGGTCACACTCTTCGACCAATGCCGACAGACCACCGAGCCGCTCCCACAAGCCAAGACTGTGAGCGAACACCGCTGCCATCGACGTTTCACCGTCGAGGAAGACTCGCTCGTGCGGCACGAAAACGTCGTCGAAGATCACGAACCCTTCGGGGTAGTGATAGTTGCCCGAAACCGGGAACGTGCGAACGTCGTCGTGGCGAGGCGCGTAGGTGGTGTTGATGATCTTCACGCCCTCGGCGTTCACCGGCACGATGCAACCAATCGACCAATCCTCTTCGCCAGGCTTCATGGCCTTGGTCGGAATCGTCAGCAAGTCATGGCCAAATGAGGCACCGGTGATGTGCAACTTGGCACCACGGATGACAACACCGTCTCGCTGCCGGTCAACAACGCGCGTATAGCTGTCGAGGTCATCCTGGTCCGACGGTTTCTTCGAGCGGTCGCCCTTGGCATCTGTGATGCACTGCGTGATCCGCACATCACCGCGTTGCGCTTCATCGATGTAGTGGCCAATGCGCTCGATGTAGTCGGGCTTGACGCCGTCCATGCGGCCCGCAGCCGTCTTCAACGTCTGGATCGATGACGAGGTGACGTGCGCCATCATCCCAGCGTGGTGCAGCATGGGAATCAGTTCCCGTAGATCATCAGCAGACTGCGGCACGCTAAGCAGTGGCGATATGGCATCGGGCGCGGGGTCATAGAAGTTGTCGTATGCCTTCGCTGTAATGTCAGCTGTCTGACCCAGCAGCGGATGTCCCACCAGGTCGTCGATCTTCTCGCCCTCGAAATAGGTCTTGCGGCCGTCATCGAGTGACGCCTTATATTCAGCTCCGGTCAGCATTGTTCCCCATTCGTTGTTGCTACAGCGCAGCACGATTCGCACCCTGATGCCAAATACGCGCTACACGCAAGGTACGTTCGTGAAATGTTCACTCCGCCCGACGATCCGATGACGGCCACCGAAGAAACGCAGTACATCGAAGCTGTACAGGTAGCCAATATTCCGACATTACTGATGGTTCTGGTGCAACTCACCGGCGAGATGCACTGGCTTGAGGACCCGTACCGTCCTCGACGCCAGCCGGGAATGGGCGACAACGACACCGGCGGCCTTCGCCCCGAACACCAGACTGAGGTCCGCGAGGCTGCGCTCGAAGCCATGCTCAGTTGGCGCAACGGTCGGCCGGTTGCGATCGCTGACCCTGAGCCTGAACTGCTCGTGAAGATGTTGCACGTAGCGATGGACGAAGAGATCCCAGATATCTACGGACCCTTCACCAAATCACAGCTCGGACAGCAGCCCATTGCCACCAATCCAATCGATGTCCCCGAAGGGTTTAGCGCCATCGTTATTGGCGCAGGTGTTTCCGGCTTGTGTGCAGCCGTGCACCTGCAAGCCGCGAATATCCCGTTCACGGTTCTCGAAAGGAACGATGACATCGGTGGCGTCTGGCTCGAGAACACCTATCCAGGCGCCGGTGTGGACACACCGAACCATCTGTACTCGTTCTCCTTCATGCAGTACGACTGGCCTGAGTTCTTTGCGTTGCAAGACGAGTTGTGGGGGTATCTGAACCATGTGGCCGAGACGTTCGGTCTTCGCCCAAAGATCGAACTCGCGACAACCGTCGAACGAGCCGAGTATCGCGAAACCGAACAGGACTGGGAGGTCACTGTTCGTCGAGCCGATGGGTCAGTAGAGGTCCAACATGCAACGATCGTGATCAGTGGTGCCGGGATCTTCAATCCGCCAGTGATCCCGAACATCGACGGACTCGAATCGTTCGAAGGGCCATCGTTTCACACCTCTCGATGGCGCGATGACGTCGAACTCGAGGGCAAACGGGTGGCGATCATTGGCAATGGAGCCAGTTGCATGCAGATCGCTCCGTTGATCAAGGATCAGGTCGAATCGCTCACCATCTTCCAACGCTCGAACCATTGGGCCGCACCATTCGAACAGTTCCGTCGACCCGTACCCGAAGCACTGCGATTCCTGCTGCGCGAGAATCCCATCTATCAGGCGTGGTACCGGGTACGCCTTGGTTGGACATTCAACGACCGGAACCACTCGGCCCTGCAAAAGGATCCGAACTGGGAACACAGCGAACGTTCACTCAACGCAGCCAACGACGGCCACCGCGGCTTCTTCGAGCGTTACATTCGCGATGAGCTCGGTGATCGTCAAGACCTTTTCGATGTCGTTGTTCCGAAGTATCCGCCCTTCGGCAAGCGCATGCTGATGGACAACGGTTGGTATCGCATGCTGCGCAACGAGAACGTCACCCTGGTCACCGACAGCATCACCTCCGTCGACGCCACCTCGGTGACCACCGACACCAATGACGTCTTCGAAGCCGATGTGATCATCATTGCGACGGGCTTCGATGTTTTGCGATTTATCAACACCTACGAGACCATCGGTCGCGGCGGTCAGTCACTTCGCAACGCGTGGCAGGACGACAACGCCAAGGCCTATCTGGGCACCACCGTGCCGGACTTCCCGAACTTCTTCACCCTCTACGGCCCCAATCTGCAGCCAGGTCATGGCGGCAGCTTGATCAATGTGATCGAGATGCAAATGCACTACATCATTGACCTGATCGAGCAGATGGCTGCTGACGATCTGGGCAGCGTTGACATCCTCCCCGAGGTTCACGCCACATACAACGACCAGGTTGACGCGGCCCACGAAAACATGGTGTGGACTCATCCGGGCATGTCGACGTACTACCGAAATGACCGTGGCCGCATCGTGGTGAATTCCCCGTACCGCAACGTCGACTTCTACGAGTGGACGCGTCACGCCGACCTCGACGAATACCTGGTCGAGCCACGCGCACTGCAAACTTGATCATGCCTCTTGATCCGCAGATCGCACCCCTCGTCGAAGCGTCGAACGCTGCAGCCGCAGCGCTCCCACCAATCTGGGAGCAAAACGTTGCAGACCGTCGGGCTGGCTACCAGGTCTTAGCCAACGTCGCAGGGCCTGGACCAGGGCTCTACCGAGTCGAGGATTCTGTGATTGCTGGCGTGCCTTGCCGGATTTATAGCAACAACGGCCCGCACGGCATCCTGATGTTCATCCATGGCGGCGGCTACGTCATTGGCGACCTCGACACGCACGATCAACCTTGTCGACAGCTTGCACGTGAGTCAGGAGCGACGGTGGTGTCCATTGATTATCGGTTGGCCCCCGAGCATCCATTTCCTGCCGGCATCGATGATGCCTGGGCAGTACTCCAGACACTCGCTGCTGATCGGGACAACTTCGGTCTGGGCAGCAAGCTCGCGGTCGCAGGTGACTCCGCTGGAGGCAACTTCGCTGCTGTCTTGGCGCTGATGGCCCGTGACGCTGGTATTGATCTTGCCGCGCAACTGCTGGTATACCCCCATGTCGATGTGGATGATGTGTCGCCGTCGATGACCGAAAACGGTGAAGGCTATTTGCTTACCAAAGAGACCATGGACTGGTTCATGCATAACTACCAGCCCGACGCGCTGGATTGGCGAGCGTCGCCACTACTCGCCGAATCTCACCAAGGAGTCGCACCAGCGGTTGTAATCACTGCCGAGTTTGATCCATTGCGAGACCAAGGCATCGCCTATGCGCGCAAGCTCGAAGCTGCCGGTGTCGACGTTACCCATACGAACTACGACGGCATGATCCACGCCTTCTTCCAACTCGCCCCTCTGTGTGACGCTGGCAAGGCCGCAATCACTCAGATCGCAGACGCAGCTGCAACCGCTCTGGCCTAGCTGGAGCGACGGCGGGTCATCACGTTTTCTTTGGCTTTAGCGACTAGGCCCGGGATCACGTCACTGAGTTCGGCGGGATCCCAACGGTCATCTTTTCTGGCCTTGGGACCGCCTTCCCAGCCCTCCATGCAGCTAATCATTCCGCCATTGACAAGGAAAACTCGTCCGGTGACTTCGCGGGCAGCCGGTTCGTTCGACCCCAGCCAGACCACGGTGGGTGCAACATTGTCAGCGTGCAGGAAGTCGAATGTGCCTTTCTCGATTTCTTGCTGCCCGTAGGGCAGGTCCTCGGTCATGCGGGTGCGGGCGCCTGGAGCAATGCAGTTGACCGTCACGCCGTAACGGCCGAGCTCGGCCGACGCAGTGATTGAGAACGATGCGATTCCGGCCTTGGCTGCGCCGTAGTTGGTCTGTCCCGGATTGCCAAACAGGCCCGATGTGCTGCTGGTGTTAATCAGCGCAGCACCCTCGACCTGTGTGTCTTTCTTGATCATGTCGCGCCAATATGCGGCAGCATGTCGAGCTGGCGCAAAGGTGCCTTTGAGATGCACATTGATGACGGCATCCCACTCGTCTTCGGTCATGTTCGCCAACATCCGGTCGCGCAAAATGCCGGCATTGTTCACCAGAACATGCAGCACGCCGAAGTGCTCGACGGCCTGGTTCACCATGTTGGCGGCACCATCCCAACTCGAGACATCATCTCCATTGGCAACTGCCTCGCCACCCATCGCCTCGATCTCGGCGACAACCTCCTGTGCTGCTGTCAGGTCGCCACCCTCGCCGTCTCGGGCGCCTCCCATATCGTTGACTACGACCTTGGCGCCCTGGCGAGCGAACTCGATCGCGTGACCACGTCCGATCCCACGGCCTGCGCCGGTCACGATGACTACCTTGTCGTCACAGATTCCCATGTCTTCCCCTGAAGTTGTCTGCCCTGATCGTTCCACGATCGCACAGTTGGATCGAAATCGCCTACCTTGCTCTAAACAGGTTCGTCAAGAAATAGGTGAAGCCATGACAGCTGATCGAGTGAACGGCGACCGATTGTGGTCGCGACTTATGGCTATGGCCGAGATTGGGCCGGGCGTAGCAGGCGGGTCGAATCGTCAGGCGTTGTCCGATAACGACAAGGAAGGCCGCGACCTGTTCATGTCTTGGGCGGCCGACGCTGGTTGCACGTTTGAGTTTGACGAAATCGGTAATCTGTTCGCGACGCGCGCCGGTACCAACCCAGACTTGCCGCCGGTCATGACCGGATCACACCTGGACACCCAGCCAACCGGCGGGCGCTTCGACGGCGTGTACGGCGTGTTAGGCGGCCTCGAAGTGATCGAGACCTTGAACGACCTGGGCGTAACGACCGAAGCTCCACTCGAGATCGTCGTCTGGACGAACGAGGAAGGCTCTCGCTTCCAACCATCGATGATGGGCTCTGCAGTCTGGGGAGGAGCACTGCCACTCGAGCAGGCCCTCAAGCATCAGGACTTCGACGGCGTGTCAGTTGGCGAAGAACTCGTTCGGCTTGGCTGGGACGGCGACCTTCCCGCACGGCCTCGCCCGTACACCGCAGCGTTTGAGCTCCATATCGAACAGGGCCCCATTCTGGAAGCTGACCAGGTCGACATCGGCATCGTGACCGCGGTGCAAGGGTTTCGTTGGTACACCGTCGAACTCGGTGGGCACCCGGCTCACGCGGGGCCAACCCCCATGGACGTGCGAAAAGATCCGGCGCGAGCGCTGGGCGATATTTTGGGTGGCGTGTACGCGCTGGCCAACGAACACGCACCATGGGCTCGCGCCACCTTTGCCCAGTTCCGAAGCGAACCAATCTCGCCAAACACGATTCCCGAGAAGATCACCTTTTCGCTCGATATGCGAAACCCCGATGGCAACACGCTCATGGCCATGGACACTGCTATGCGTGACATCGTGAGCGCACAGGTCGAGCGCCACGGGGTCACGACCGCGATCCATGTCGACACCGACTCGCCGCCTGTGAAGTTCCACGATGACTGCATCGCTGCGGTCGAAGCATCGGTGGAGGCGCTTGGCTTCAGCCATCAACGTATGGTCTCAGGTGCTGGTCACGATGCCTGCTACGTGGCAGCGCACTACCCGACCTCCATGATTTTCGTGCCTTGCGACGAAGGCCTGTCACACAACGAGGCCGAGAATATCTCCATCGAACAGGCCGAACAAGGCGCCTCCGTGCTGCTCGGCGCCGTTCGCCACATGGCCGGATGACAACCATGGCTGGCGTCAACGAGCCAATCGCTGACGCACGATTCGACAAGATGGGACTGCTGCTTACGACGCCCTTGGTTCCGAGCGCGAACTGAGCGCCGAGACCATCGCTGATTCAGATCAGACAAGGTTTCGGCGAAGAACGAGCGGAAAGCGGGGCTAACCGCGGGCGGTTTTGAAGTCAGGCTCACGCTTGTCAAGGAAGGCGGCAATCGCTTCCTGGTGTTCAGGCGTTTCATAGGCCTGCTTCAGCATTTTGAGTTCCAGGCGTTGCACATCGTCGAGTGATGCTTCGCTCATGTTCCTGGTCAAAAGTTGCTTAGTGAAAGCCAAGGACGCTTGTGGATTTTCGCCCATGGCATGCGCCATCTCGTGAGCTGCGTTGAGAAGTTGTTCGGGTTCGACACATTGGTCGATGAGTCCGATATCGGCGGCCTCTTCGGCCAGAATTGTCTTACCGGTGAGCATGAGCTCACTGGCTTTGCCGAAGCCAACGCGCATCGGGACAAGGTGTGAGCTGGCGAGCTCGGGCACGACCCCCACCTTGACAAACCGCAGGCTGAGCTTTGCTCCGGCCGCGCCAATGATGTGGTCCATCGACATGAGCTGGCTCAACCCAACACCGATTGCTGGGCCGTTGATAGCTGCGATGATTGGCTTGCACGAGCGCATAAGACCAACCCAATCGAGCGGAGTGCGGTCTTCTTCTTCGCCGTCGAGTTGCGCCTGGAAGACCTCAGACATATCTGCACCGGCGCAGAAACCGCGACCTGCACCGGTCACCACAATGGCGATGATGTTCTTGTCGTCATTCGCCGCAGTGACCGCTGTTGCCATCTCGAGCCCCATTTTGGGGGTCCAGGCATTTAGTTTCTCGGGCCGGTTCATCGTGATGACCAGTACGTCATCCACAACGTCGGTCAGAATCGTTTCATAGTCCACGGTCAGTTCCCCCAGGTCGGCCTCGCCATCTTGGCGGCAAGCCGCGAGGTCGCGCTAATCGGTCGTGGCTCGACCAGTCACGCCAGAAGGGATCTAAGTCAAAGTCGGCAGGCGGTTCGAATGGCCGTTTTGCCCGTCGGGTTGACGAGCGGGTGGTGCTTCCGAGACAATCTTGGGGCGACGAGAAGTTGTCGACGGCGATATCGGGGGAAATGTAATGATCGATCTTGACCTCACGGGGCGAAACGCCATCGTGACAGGGGCGAGCATGGGTATTGGCGCAGCGACCGTTCGGTTGCTCACCGATCATGGGGCAACGGTCGCTTTTTGTGCCCGAGGCCAAGATGCTGTCAACGAACTGACGGCGTATGGCGAAACCATTCGTGGCTATGTCGCCGACATGAGCAATGCCGACTCGACCAATGACTTCCTAGAACGAGCGACAGCAGAGATGGGCGACGTCGACATTCTGGTCAACAATGTCGGTGCGTCGCCGTCACGCAACTTCCTTTATATGGATGACGCCGACTGGGAACAGCTCTTTCAGCTCAACATGATGTCGGCTGTCCGATGCACTCGCCATGTCCTCCCCCGCATGAGGGCACAGCAATGGGGGCGCATCGTCATGATCTCTACGGTCGGAGCGCTGTACCCAAATGCGGCCCTCATCGACTACGCAGCAACCAAGTCGGCCATGATCTCAACCGCCAAGGCACTCGCCGGCAAATACGGGCAAGACGGCGTTCTTGTCAACTCGATATTGCCGGGCTTGATCCACACTGCCATGTGGGATCGCGCTGCCAGTGAACTCGCCGAGTCAACCGGCAAGTCACAAGAAGAGATAATGGCCGCCAACTCCAAAGGCGTTCCCGTTGGGCGTTATGGCACTCCTGAAGAAGTAGCCAACGCCGTAGTCTTCCTGTGTTCCGACGCTGCGGCTTACATCAACGGGCAAGCCATCAGCGTCGACGGTGGATCGTCTGGTCACATCTAAATGCTCCTTACGGTCTGAATGGCCATGGCGAAATGGTCGACTGGCCAAGGAACATTTCGCCACCGACCAACCGGGTCTAGCCGCCCGGCCGGTCCGCACGCTGTCGTCGCCTAAAACTTGGCCAGCGTCAGGAACTAGCTTCATCGTTATGCGATCGAACCCCGTGAAAGAACGACTAGCTGCTGGCGAGACGTTGTACGGCACCATGGTTTTTGAGTTTCTCAGTGCCGGCCTACCGCAAATTTTGCAGGGAGCGGGTGCCGACTTCGTTTTCTATGACATGGAACACAGCGGCTTCTCCTATAGCGAGATCAAGCAGCAGCTCGCGTTGTGCCGGGGGCTTGACATCGTGCCGCTCGTTCGGCCTCGAGCAACGACCCACGAGCACACTGCCCAACTGTTGGACTTGGGAGCCATGGGTTTGCTGTTCCAGATGTGCGAGACAGCCGAGCAGGCCGAGGAACTTGTCCGCCTGACGCGCTACCCGCCAACGGGTCAACGAGGTGCCATGTTCGGCGGGGCACACGATGACTACAGCGCCAAAACGGTGCCTGAGATCATCGAGGGAGCGCACGACCGAACCATGGTCTGCGTGCTTATCGAGTCGGCCAAAGGTGTTGCCAATGCCGAGGAGATCATGTCGGTTCCTGGCGTCGACGTCGCCCATCTCGGACACGGCGACCTGTCACTTTCCCTTGGTGTGCCCGGAGATACAAACCACCCGACGATGCAGGCTGGAATCGACGCAATCCTTGATGCGTGTGAGACCCACGGCAAAGCAGCCGCATGCTTAGCAGGCGACGTAGCCACCGGCGCCGACTGGGTACGCCGCGGCTTCCGGATGGTCAGCTATAGCTACGACATCGGGCTGATGACCTCAGCCTTATCATCAGGAATTTCCGCTATTCGAGAAGGCGCTACCACATGACTGACCAGATAACGCTGAGCGACGAAGCGACCGCTAGTTATCGAGAGCGTGGATGGGTGGTGCTCCCTGATGCGTTCTCGGCCACCGAAGTCGACGTGTTGCAGACCGCTGCGCTGGAGGTCTTGGAACGTCCTGGCCCCGAGGTCGGACGCGAAGCCGATGGTTCACCACATGTGTGTTGGGGTATGCACTTGTTCGACGAGCGATTAAGCGCCCTCGTTCATCACCCAGCGCTCGTCAACCCAAGCCAACAGTTGCTCGATAGCGACTTCTTCGTACATCAGTCGCGCATCAATATGAAACAGACAAACGGTTCGATCGTGGCCTGGCATCAAGACTTCGGCACCTATCATCGTGTCGACGGGGTCCCCGACCCGCGCGGCATCATGATCGCCGTCTTCCTCGACGATGTCACCCATGTGAACGCGCCCTTGCTGGCTGTTCCTGGCAGTCATCACGAAGGACTCGTCTCCACGGCCGCAATCGATCCTGATGCACCCGACTTCGAGGCTGTCTCCAAGTACCGCTACGACATCACTGATTACACTATGAGCCGCCTAGTCGGCGACTATGGCCTCGAGGCGATCACGGGAACCGCTGGTTCGATGCTGCTCATGGATATGACGGTCGTACACGGATCGTCCGTGAACATCAGCCCGCTGCGTCGCCTATTGCTGTATATCAATGTGTGTCCGGTGGACAATCGGGGAGAGTCCTATGAGCGCCCGGAGTATTACGCAGCGCGTGACTTCTCGCCGGTTCAACCCGGGGCCGATGATTGTCTGCTGCAGTTCGCGTGATCGAGTTTGAACCTTTGGCTGCGCCACTTGGTGCCTTCGTTAGGGATTTTGATCCAGCGGCCACGCCCAGTAGCGAGTTTGTTGATCTGTTGGCAGAGGGCTTGCAGTCGCACGCGGTGCTCGTTTTCCGAAGTCACGACGCCAAAACTGGCGTGATATCGCCGGCTCAACTGGTGCAACTTGGACGAGCGTTCGGTGAGCTTGAGATACTCCCGGAACCAGATAAGCGTCATCCTGACCATGCCGAAATTTTCAACCTCAGCAATGTTCGTCCTGATGGGAACCTGGTTGAGGTCGACGAGCCACAAGCTGTCTTTCTACGCGGCACACAGCGTTGGCATACCGACAGCTCGTTCCGAGAAATCCCGGCACTGTGCACGATGCTCTATGCGGTCGAAGTGCCAAACCAGGGTGGGCAGACTCAGTTCGCCGACATGCGCCGGGCGTTCAGCCTGCTGCCCACCGAGGACCGCGCCGAGATCGATGAGCTTCGCCTCGTGCACAGTTATGAATATTCGCGCGGGAATAATCCTGGTCGAATGGAGCCCATGAGCGATGAAGAGCGGGCCAAGTACCCGCCGGTCGAGCACCGATGGGTTCGTCGTAACGGTGATGGGTCCAAGTCGCTCTACATGGGTGGCCATGCCTCGCACATTGTTGACCAAGACCTTGCCAACAGCCGCGAGCGGTTCGCCCAGATCGAGGCCCAACTGTCGGTGCATGATGTCGTATACGAACACCAATGGCAGGTCAACGACCTGGTCGTCTGGGATAACCGCACGACGTTGCATCGCCTCCTCGGCTACGACATCGCTAATGAGCGCAGAGTGATGCGCCGCATCACGGTCGCTGGCTCACCTGCTGACTGGAACGACGATTAGTCGGACGCGCTCTATTGGTCGAACGATGCAATCGGATCGTGCAGCCATCAATCTGAGCGACCGGAACACGTACCTGGCTCTATCGCAAAGGCACGACTCCTGACCCGGCCAACGGTGGATCCCAGGCCAACGGTGGATCCCAGACCAACATGAAACTCCAGACGCGGCCTTCGGCGACTGTTCACCGTGGCCGGCCTCGCCATGGGTGTCGGTGTGCTCTTCGCCGTCGCTCCAACAGCCCTTTCAGCCAGGGCATTCGTCATAGGATCAGAACAGAGGTTGCCAAACATCAAACTTTGAATATGTTTATTCATATCTACGCAATTCGAGAAGGAACAGAAGCGCCATGACCTGTCAGGACCCTGACCACCAACCGATCGCTGGTTCGCTCGTCGAGCGCAACAAGGAGTACGCCGCTCGCTTCCACGACAGTCAACTCGCTGTGGAGCCGGCGGCCAAGCTCGCCGTTGTTGCTTGCATGGACGCACGAATCGATGCATTCGCTGTGCTTGGTCTGGACAACGGCGACGCACACATCATTCGCAATGCCGGCGGGGTCATTACCGACGACGTCATACGGTCGCTCTGTCTCTCGCAACGTTTCTTGGGCACACGCGAGATCGTGCTGGTTCATCACACAGATTGCGGCTTACAACAGGTCAACGAAGCAGATTTTCGCTCCGAACTCAACGAGGAGATCGGCATTAAGCCGTGGTGGTCGCTCGAGACATTCGACGACCCCTACGACGACGTCCGCCAGTCGATCCAGCGGCTTCATATGACGCCGTTCATCAAACACAAGCTGCACATTCGCGGTTTCGTCTACGACGTGACCGATGGTCTCTTGCACGAGGTCACCCTGGACTTCCCAAATGCGGACACCGCCTCCGAACACCTTTCAGCCGACACCGACCTCTGAGGCCGGCTCTGCACCGAGTCGATAGAACCTGTTCGCCGTGCCAAAGAACAGTTCGTGCTGTTCGGCTTCTGTATAGGGCGCTGCAAGGATCTCGAACGAGTTCCACAACACGGTGTACGGCAGCGTTTGGCGGTCCACCGGAAAATTCGACTCGAACATGCATCGGCTCGGCCCAAACTCGCTGATAGCGGTATGCACCATGTCATGCCAAAACGACGCCACTTCTTCAGAAGTAGGCGGTGTGTCACGACCGGCCCAGCTTGTGCCGAAATAGTGCTCCATTCCGAGTCCACCGATTTTGAGCATCACATTCGAACAGCTGGCGGCTTGGGCGATGCCGTCTCGCCATCGTTGCATCATCTCGCCACGATCGGTTGCGTGTGGCCCGATGCCGAGCGGCCCGCCGAGATGGTCGACGACTATGGCGCACTCAGGGACCGCTCGTGCCATGTCGGCAAGTTCGTGCAACTGATCGAAGTACAGCCACGCATCAAAGCTGAAACCCATCTGCGCGAGTCGAGCCGCTCCAGCTTGGAACCCTGGGTCGAGAAGCAAGCGAGGACCAGGTTCGTGGTGGCCATTTTTCACGTCAGGGTGCGGGCTCCAGTTCGTTCCGTGACGAACACCTCGGAAGAGGCCAGCGCCTGCGTCATGATGCTGCGCGAGCACATCCTCGACTGCGGCGCCGAGTGACAAATCGGCGTGCCCAACGATTCCAGCGATAGTCGGGCCACCAATCAACAACGTCTGCTCCGCCTGCTCTGCGACGAACCGGGTCTCTCCTACTGGCGCGAACGCGGCGCTAGCCCCCTCGTCATAGGACGAGCTGCATTCCACGAACACGGTGTGGGTCACATTGTGCGATGCCTGGGTGTCCTGGCCGAGTTCGGCCGCAAGATAAGTGCTTGCCTCTAGGTCCCAGAGATGATGATGAGGGTCGATGATCGGGCGCTTGGGGTCGATCGCGACCTCATGTCGCTTCGCCAGCCACTCGTGTCGGTCATAGTTCGCCATACTCGCGAACCTACTTGCCGATAAGGGTTGGCAGACAGGCCGCCAAGTAGGTTCAAGTCATGCCGATTTACGAGAAGCGCACCTACGACATCGTTGTTGGGCAGATGCCCGAAGTCATTCGGCTATACAAAGAAGAGGGCTGGCCTATCCTGGTCGCTGGTGGCTACGCCGAGCATCTGGTCGGTTACTTCACCTCTGACACCGGACGGCTACATCAACTCGTGCATATGTGGCGCTTCGACGACGACGCCGACCGACGAGCATTTTGGTCCGGACTCTTCGCCGACGACGACTTCATGAAGTTTGCCGTCCAGATTCGATCCTGCATCTCTGCCCAAGACGTGCAACTGCTGAATCCAGCGCCGTGGGGACCACGACCCTGAGCCACGTCCAATGAGTTCTAAAAAAGTACTGGCCGTCGTTGTACTTGTCGCCGTTTTAATCGGTGGTAATTTCACCGCACTCAAATTCGCGCTCGATCATTCGACGCCACTGCTTATCGCAGGTATGCGCACCGTCATCGGCGGCACGTTCTTACTTGGCTTCGCATTTTTGCGAGGCGAGACATTCCCCACGAACAAACGCGACCTGCTGCACATTTTCATCGTGTCATTCAGCATCACAACGGTCTCCAGCGGGTTCTTAGTCTTTGGCGTCAGCCGGGTGTCAGCAGGTGTTGCTTCGCTGATTGCAAGCACCATGCCATTGTTTACAGCGGTGCTTGCCCTCGCACTCATGAAGACACGGGTTAGCCGGTTAGCGGCCTCTGGCTTGGCCGTGGGGTTCGCTGGCACCCTGCTGTTGGCGGCACCGTCGCTCGGAGGCGGTTCGGCCGCGATCGGTATTCTGAGCTTGCTGATCGCCGCGGTGGCATGGGCGTTCGGCAACGTTTACATGAAGTGGCAGGACATGACCAACGTCAGTCCAATCATGCTCGTTGGTGTGCAGCTCTACATGTCAGCGCTGTGCCTGATCCCGTTTGCTCTCTTGGTCGAAGGCACCGCAGACACCGAGTGGACCATCGGCCTGTTCGCTCCGCTTCTTTACGCAGCCATCCCCGCGAACGCCGTGACATTCGCTCTACTCGCGACCGTCGTTCGCCAGGCCACACCGACCCAGGCAGCCTCAACGGCTTACATGATTCCATTGTTCGGCGTGTTCTTCGGATGGCTTATTCGTAACGAGCGACTCGGCATCGCCGAAGTAGCGGGCGGTGTCCTGATCATTGGTGGCGTGTACCTGCTGGTCACGGCTAACACCCGCCAAGCAACGGCCGCACCTAAACCATGAAGCCGCTGCGGAATCTTGTTGTTGTGGTATTCGCTGGGTCGATGGCCGGTGCGTATTGCGCCAAGATGTTTGCCGACGGCGGTGCTCACGTCATGATCGTTGGCCAGAGCAACCTCGGCCCCCACAAGCAGTCATACCTGTACGCGAATGCTCAACCCGTGGCTATCGACGACATCGACCTCGCAACGGTCGACGTTGTCATCGAAAGCGCAGCACCTCGACCCCTCACTCCCCGTGTGCTCGATGCCCCTCACCTGGTGCGCCTCCAGATCAGTCCGTTCGGCATGTCAGGGGATCATGCCAGCTGGCTTGGCACCGACCTGACCGATTACGCCGCAAGCGGCCATGCCTATCTGTACGGCGATCCTGAACGCGAGCCGCTCCGGGGGCCGCCCGATCAGCCAGCGGTAGCGGCAGGGTTATATGGCTTTGTTGGGACCATGGCGGCTTTGCTGGCTCGCGACCGGCTTGGCCATGGCCAAACAGTCGAGATCTCGCATGTCCAAGTAATGGCAGCGCTGCACCAAGTCACGCTCTTGCGTTGGTTCATGACTGACGATGTTTTCTGTCGGATGGGAAATCGCTACACCGGCCAGGGCCAACCCAACGGGCCATACCGTTGCAACGACGGTTGGATCTCGATCACTGCGGTGACCGGGCCCCAGGTCGAAGGATTGTTGGCCGTCACCGGGCTACTTGAGCTGCTCGATCGACCCGATATCGACTCGGTCATGGACTTCCAGCGATACCCAGCGGTGCTCGATGAGCCGCTCAACGAGTGGCTGAGCACTCGTCCCGTCACCGAGGTCGTTGACCTTTTTCAGGCTATGAGGATCCCAGCAGCGCCGCTGCTCGACCCGCTCGAGTTACTCGAGGACCCGCAGTTGGTCGACCGCTCATTCTTTGAGCCACTCGCCTCCGATCGAGCGCACTCTGTTCCTGGCCCGCCATTCCAGGTAAGCCACGAGCAGCCCGGTGGCAACGGAACATCCTGGCAACCGGGTTCGGTAACCGATGGTCCGCTTGCAGGTCTGCGTGTGCTCGACCTGGCTCGCGTCTGGGCTGGACCGATGTGTGGACGCATTCTGAGCGACCTAGGCGCCGATGTCATATGGATCGAGGCCCCATGGCACCGCGGCCCCCAGAGCGTCCCTCCGTCATTGGTCGAAGCAACCCGGTTTTTCCCCAACGACGATCCGGGCGAACGTCAATGGAACCGCAACACCCATTTCGTGAAATACGCCTTGGGCAAACGATCCTTGGCGCTCGATCTGCAGACTGATGTAGGCCAGGACGTGCTGGCACGACTTGTACCCGACTTCCATGTACTGCTCGAGAATTTCAGTAGCAGAGTCATGCCCCAGCTTGGGTTCGACGAAGTTCGGCTGCATGAGCTCAATCCGGATCTCCTCTATTTGACCATGCCCGGGTACGGGCGAAGCGGCCCCGCCGAGCATTGGCTTGCCTACGGATCCTCGGTTGATTCGCACGCCGGGCTGTCCTCGTTGATTGGGTACGCAGATCAGACACCATGGAAGGGCGGCATTGCCTGGCCTGACCCGATCGCTGGCCTTCACGCAACATCGGCCGTACTCAGCCAGCTTTGGAGTGGCCTGACCCACGGCACCGGCGGCGCCACGATCGAGGCGGCCCAATTCGAGTCGACCGTGGCTGCAATCGGTGACCGAATCCTCGAAGCACAAATCGATGGGCCCTTTCGACCCAACGGTAATCGAGATGACCAGTACCTGGCCCAAGGCATCTACCGCTGCATTGGCGATGACGAATGGATTGCGGTCTCCATCATCGACCAGGCTGCGCTTGTCTCGTTGTGCGACCTGCTTGATCTGGGCCTCGAAGCAGACGCACCCTTTGACCATGATGCGTTCGACTTGGCTTTTTCTGCAGTCACCAGTGAACATGACGCTAATGAGCTTGCGATCCTGTTACAGGCACATGGTCTTGCTGCATCCAAGGTTGCCAAGGCGCCTGACCTGGCGCAGGATCCACATTTGCAATCTCGATCTAGCTGGGGCACCGTCGATCAGCCCGAGGTCGGACCATTCACCGTCCTCCTCACTCCGATCGCAATGTCGGCCACGCCGATTCGTTCGCTCATGCCGGCACCGACCTTGGGCGAACATAACGATGCCGTGTTACATGCAGCTGGATTCAGCCGCACCGAAATTGGTACCCTGGCGGCTGATGGCATCATCGTCACTGAACCCCCGAACTAGCGCCATTTGGCAAAGCTCGCGTGGCGAGCCGATTCGGCGCAGGTCGAAGGCATCCGGCCCTAAATCGGCCAACCTTGTCGAGCAGAAGTGCCTGGCACACGGTTCTAGGGCGATACACGGAGCACCGTTCGCAGCGTTGCTGTGGTCATGCACAGGCGGTGTCGACGGTGACGGTGAAGCACCCGTATTCGTGCCGTCCGTGGCAATAAGTTTTCCTATCGAACCAAACTGCTATTTGCTCTCGCTCAACTATTGACTTTGCTCTCGCTCAACTATTGACTATTGTTCGATTGGGGTGGTTGTAATGAAAACCAGGCTGCGTATTTCGCCGATCGAAAACACGACGTTCGGGGCGTGGGTCCACGATCTCGACGTTCGCGAACTGGACGAAGAGTCCTTCGCCGATGTGTACGACGCGTGGATTGAATATGGTCTGCTGATCTTCCCCGGCCAGTTCTTGTCCAAAGACGAACAGGACACGTTCGCCCGCCGGTTCGGTGAGCTTGAATTCACCGCTGCCGCCATCTCCAACATCACCAGCGATGGCACGGTCCATTCAGCTGAAGACAACGATTTGGTCAAGTCGCTGAAGGGCAACCAAGACTGGCACTTCGACAGCACCTATATGCCGGTCCAAGCTAAGGGCGCTGTGTTCACTGCCGAGATCGTTCCGCCCAGCGGAGGTGACACCGGCTGGACAGATGCCCGGGCTGCCTACGACGCACTCGACGATGCCACCAAAGAATTACTCGAAGGCAAGCAGGCGTACCACTCGCTGTATTACAGCATGGGCCGATCAAATCTGCTGCCGACCATGAAGGAGGACGGCTCCTACGGGCTGTATGGCTATCACGACATGGACGTGTCGCTTCGGCCATTGACCAAGGTCCATCCGGTCACTGGTCGAACCAACCTGCTTCTTGGGCGTCATGCCCACAACATTGTTGGCATGAGCGAAGCCGACTCAACGGCCCTGATCGACAAGCTGAACGCGGCTGCGTCCCAGCCGCCACGCACCTATCAGCATCAGTGGACCGCTGGCGAGGCCGTCATTTGGGATAACCGCTGCGTCATGCATCGCGGTGTCCCGTGGAAGATGGACGAGCCCCGACGCATGTGGCACACCAGAATTGCTGGTGATCCCGTGACTGAATCTGCGGTGAACCATGCGTCGGCTGAGCTGAGCCCACAAGCCGAAGCAATGAAATCCCAACTGTTCGACTAGCGCTCCATGCGTTCGTAGCGCTCCATGCGTTGGTTCGTCGGCCTACAGCCGAGTCATATGGTTTCGCTGACGTGTCAGCTCGGCTTAGCTGAGCAATTCGTACAGCATCGCGAAGAAGTGGTCTTCGGGATAATGGGTCACGATCGTTACGTTCGGTTTCATCTGCGCAAAGCCGTAGTGGTCCACGATGAGCGTCCCTCGCATCGGGTCCGGGCCGATCGCGATATCAACGCCTAAGAACTCTGTCGTTGCTGGTGCCGGATCAATGGCATGTGCCAACGCGATCGGATCGGGGAAGTCGGGGCCTTCGAGCCTGGTCTCTTCAAAGGCAAATGCCTGCAGAGTTGCCTGGATATCGATGCTGAAGTCGGCCAGTTCGCTGCCGAGAGCACGCATCTCTGCTCGGCGAGTTTCCGTGACGACTGCTGATGCAATCGAGATGTCCCAGCCAACGAGTTCGATTGGCATACCCGAGCGCAGTACGACCCGAACGGCCTCAGGGTCGACCCAAAAATTGAACTCGGCGGTGGGTGAAATATTGCCGGGGCCGTGTTCGCCTGTGCCACCCATAATGACGACCCGCTCAACCTTGTCGGCAATATCGGGTGCCCACAGCAAGGCGATAGCCAGGTTGGTAAGCGGGCCAATGGCGACCAGGGTGATTTCGCCGGGATTCTCTCGAATGGTGTCCACAATGAACTGAGGGGCCCATCCGGGCGTCGGTGTGCGACCTTGCAGATCTAGTCCAATATCGCCAAGACCGTCTTGACCATGGACGTTCTCAGCCGTCTCTAGATCGCGTACAAGCGGCGCCCCAGCCCCTGCGATTACTGGCGTGTTCGCGCCGCACAACTCAACGGTGTAAAGGGCATTTTGGACCGCTTGGTCCAGTGGCACATTTCCGGCAACAACGGTGAAACCGACGACGTCGATGTCAGGATGCTGCAACGCCATGCACATGGCAACAGCATCGTCACTAGCGGTATCGGTGTCGATCAGGAACTTACGCATCCGGTGACGTTAACAAGCTGCGACACCTGCTGGCGCACCGCTGTCGCGACCTCTCAGCTCGCATCGTTTTGGTAATGACGCCGCTGGAGGGCAATCTTTGCATTGAAACATCTTCAGGGGAAGACCATGGAACGAGTTCTTATAGCCAACCGCGGCGAGATCGCTGTGCGTATCGCACACGCTGCTGCAGCGTTAGGGATCGAGACGGTAGCAATCGCTCCGCCAGCCGATGCCGCCGCGCTACACACCACCGTCGCAACAACGACCGTGATGCTTCCAGCAGCAGGTGACCCGGTCGCTGCATACCTAGATATCGATGCGGTTATCCAAGCCGGTGTCGACGCTGGCTGTGACGCGGTGCACCCTGGTTATGGCTTCCTGTCCGAGAACGCCGAGTTTGCACGTCGCTGCGCTGCGGCTGGCATGACCTTCGTCGGGCCGAGCCCTGAGGCATTGGACCTTTTCGGCGACAAGCTCCAAGCGCGCGCTCTGGCTGCCCAGCTCAATATCCCAACTGTTCCAGGAAGCCCAACAGCGGTTCCCACAACAGACGATGCCATTGCGGCAGCAGAGTCGATTGGTTATCCCGTGATGCTGAAGGCCGCCGCCGGCGGTGGTGGACGCGGTATGCGAGCGGTCATGGAACCAGGCCAACTCGCCGATGCATTTGAACGCTGCCAAAGCGAGGCCCGTGCCGCATTCGGTGATGGCTCGGTATTTCTCGAACGCCTAGTTGTGGACCCTCGACATATCGAGGTCCAGGTTATGGCAGATAACACCGGCGCTGTCGTCCACTTTTTTGAACGCGACTGTTCTGTGCAACTGCGTAACCAAAAGGTGATCGAGATCGCACCAGCCGCGAACCTGGACCCAGCCCTACGAGCACAGATCCTGGCTGATGCGTTGACGCTCGTCTCTGGAGCGAACTATTGCAATGCAGGAACGGTCGAGTTTCTGATTGAGCCTTCGACCGGCGACTACTTCTTCATCGAATGCAACCCCAGGATCCAGGTTGAGCACACCATTACCGAGCAGGTGATGGGCACTGACTTAGTGCAGGTCCAGTTTCGGGTTGCCATGGGCGAATCGCTCGCGTCACTTGGATTAGGCGATCAGGCCGCGGTGGGCGAGCCGCGAGGCTGGTCGGTTCAAGCCCGCGTTGTCGCAACAGGCACCGGCACGATCACGGGGTACCGCGAACCATCAGGCCCGGGCGTTCGCGTCGATGGCGCCGGGTACGCCGGGTGGAGCCCACCACCCCAGTTCGACCCGCTGCTCGCAAAGGTCATCGTGACCACCAATGGTGGAACACACGAGGCTGCAATCGACAACGCCCGCCGAGCTGTGCACCGATTTCACATTGGCGGGTTGGCCACCAACTTGGGTCAGCTCAATGCAATCTTGGCTCATGATGCTGTTCGTTCTGGCGACGCCCGTACAACCTTGTTGGCGAACGAACCAGGGCTGACTGCTGCGGCTGCGGTGGCTAGTCCAATGATTGTGATGCTCGAGTCACAGGTTGGACAGCCAGCATCAGCGGGTGCGCCGGGTCCAGCGGCGCCTACTCGATCGTTGCCTCTGGAGGAAGGTGAGCAGGCTGTTGAGTCTCCTCTCGTCGGCGCAGTGATCGAGGTCAACGTGGCTGTTGGTGACGATGTCACCGTCGGCGACACGTTGCTCGTAGTGACTGCCATGAAGATGGAAACGCTGGTTACCGCACCATGTTCCGGTGTTGTCACCCAACTCGCCGCTGTCGGCGAAGGCGATCCCGTCATTGCTGGCGATGTGCTGGCCGTGATTGCGCCCAGTGCCGATGGCGCAGTTGCCACAGCTCCTCGTGGCGAGAACACATGGGGGCCAACGCTCGACGATGTAGCGATGCTTGAGAAGCTCGCTCATGAGCGATTGGCTCCGGGCTCGGCTGACCCTGGTGTGGTTCGCCAGCGCAACCGCAACAAGCTCACATGTCGCGAACGTATTGATCTACTTCTCGATGACGGGTCGTTCCGCGAGATCGGCAGCATCGCTGGCTTTGCGTCCTATAACGAGTTTGGAGATATCGACGCATTCACGCCGGCGAACATGGTTGGCGGCCACGGCATGATCGAGGCACGCCCGTCGATCGTCTGCGCCGACGACTTCACTTCACGTGGTGGTCACAGCGATGGGGCAATCGGGGCAAAAAGTACTTATCTCGATCGACTTTCGATCGAGTTGCAGATGCCGTCAATTCGCTTGCTAGACGGATCCAGCGGTGGTGGCAGCGTGGCAAGCATGGTGCCGAAGCAGAAAGAAACTGGCGATAGCGCTGCCAAAGAATCCAGTGGTGCAATCAAGGCTGGCCGGCCTCGCGTCTCGGGCGGCGGAGGCTCATTCCTGCCTGGCCATCTAGGTAGCTCTATGTACGCCCGCCAACTCGCTACTGTGCCGGTCGTCAACATGCTGCTCGGCAGTGTTGTTGGCTTAGGCGCAGCTAAAGCCGTGCTTGGCCATTTTTCGGTCATGGTCCGAGACACCGCCCAGCTATTCGTCGCTGGTCCTCCTGTTGTCAGCCATGCCATGGGTTACGACGTGACGAAAGAAGACCTGGGCGACTGGCGTATCCATTGCCGGAACGGTTCGGTTGACAATCTGGCCGAGAGCGAGCAAGAGGCTGTTGCCATGACGCGCCAGTTCCTGTCGTACCTACCATCGAGTGTGTATGAAGCACCAACGGTGCTTTCGTCGTCGACCTCTGACCCGGCGGACCGTCGAGACGAAGAGTTGTTCACGATCGTCCCTCGTAACCGCACCACCACGTTCGATATTCGACGGGCCATCGCGTTGCTGGCTGACAAGGGTTCGTTCTTTGAAATTGGCGCACTCTGGGGCAGCGATCAAGTCGTTGGGTTTGCCCGATTCAACGGTTACCCCATGGGGATTGTCGCCTCAGACAGCCGCCATATAAATGGTGGCGCCCTGACCGCCGACGGGTGCGACAAACTAACCCGCCACTTGGATCTATGCGACTTGTTCCATGTACCGGTTCTTAATCTGGTCGACAATCCCGGTTTCGCTGTGGGCATCGAACACGAGATCAACGGCACGATCCGCAAGGGTGCGACCTGGATGGTTGCGGCCGCTCAGTCGACCGTGCCTATGTTCAGTGTGCTGATGCGGCGCAGCTTCGGTGTCGCCGGCAATAACTATGCGACTCCCAGGTCCAATGCCACCATGCGGATTGCATGGCCAGCCGCCGATACTGGTGGTATTCCTCCAGAGGGCGGCATCGAAGCGGCCTACAAGCGGCAATTGGCCGAGGCCGATGATCCCGCTGCATTGCGGGCTGAATTGAACGCTCGCATCGAGAGTGCACGTGGGCCGATTGGCCCGCTCAACCGATTTGAGCTTGAAGAGATGGTTGACCCGCGCGATACCCGCCGATTGATCTGTGAATGGCTACCTACGGCCTATCGACTAGTCAATCTGCCTACAAACTTGGGTCCACGTCCGCTGGAGTTCCGACCGTAACGACAAGCTAGGGTCGCGGTAACGACCGCTTGACCTGGGAGAAACCATGACTGTCGATGATGTAGTTCTCTACGAAGCCGCCGATGGTGTGGCCACGATCACGCTCAACCGGCCTGACCGGTTGAATGCGTGGACTGGGCCAATGGGCCGTGCGTACTTCGACGCGTTAGACCGCGCTGCTGACGATCGCGATGTCCGCGTGATTGTTATCACCGGTGCCGGTCGCGGCTTTTGTGCTGGCGCCGATATGGACATGCTGCAAGGCATCGGCGCTGCCGGAGGAACCCGCAGTGATCCAGAGACTCGTACCCATACTCACGCAACCTCGATTCCCAAGCCCGTGATCGCCGCCATCAATGGGGCATGTGCGGGTCTCGGGTTTGTGCACGCCATGATGGCCGACATCCGCTTTGCCGCCGAAGGTGCCAAGTTCACCACCGCGTTCTCGCGGCGTGGGCTCGTCGCAGAGCATGGCGTTTCTTGGGTATTGCCTCGACTTGTTGGGCCGGCGGTATCGATGGATCTTCTTATGTCTGGGCGTGTCTTTTTAGCCGATGAGGCTGCCAAACTCGGCGTTGTAAATCATGCGGTGCCAGCCGACGAACTAATGGACACCGTCATGGCGTACGCACGCGACATGGCCGACAATGTGGCTTCGACCTCGATGGCGGTAATCAAGCATCAGGTATGGGCGCACTACGAACAGACTCTGGCTGACTCACTCGACGAGACAAACGCTTTGATGGCTCGATCGCTACGCCGTGCTGATTTCAAAGAAGGCGTGGCCAGCTTTGTCGAAAAGCGCGCACCAAAGTTCGCCTCGTTGACCGCCGCCGAAGCAGCTGACCTCTAGCCCTAGTCCGTGGTCGCTGACTAGCGTCCTGGGGACATCAATCAATACACAGTCTCGCATCTGACATCGGCACCTGGCCCGCGTGCCGCTGCAGGCATAGCTCCGGCGCTTAACTCGTTACCACCAGCGCTCGGCCAACGCGGAGAAGTTCGGTTGGCCTGTGGTTGCGGTGACGCCACCGTCGACCACTAGGCCATGGCCGGTGACATACGACGCGTCGTCACTGGCCAGGAACGCGACCGCACTAGCGATCTCGTCTGCCTGACCCATGCGGGCCATGGGTACCAGGCGCTCGTAGTGCTCTTGGGCCCGGTGGCTATTGGCCAGTGAGTCAGTCATGGCAGTAACCACGCCTCCTGGACAGACTGCATTGACGCGGATCCCATCACGGGCGTGGTCGGCCGCGAGCGCCCGGGTTAGGTTCATAACCGCACCCTTGGCCGCGTTGTAGGCCGGAAGTCCCCAGTCTCCAAACAGCCCCGAGATCGATGCGGTGTTCACGATGGCGCCGCCGCCGTTCGCTCGTAGATGTGGCAAGGCAGCCCGACAGCCGTAGAACACTGCGTTCAGGTCGACGTCAATGACGCGATGCCATTCGTCAATGTCCAGTTCGTCGACTCGGCCAAAAGAACTGATACCGGCATTGTTGAACACAATGTCGAGGTGTCCGAACTCGTTCACTGCTTCAGCCATCATTGCCTCGACCGCTTCCAGGTTGGTTACGTCGATGACATGAGCGATGACCGAATCGCCCAGTTCTTGGGCAAGCGCGACGGTTGCCTCTTCTTGAAGGTCACCAAGCACGACCGAGGCCCCTTCGCTGACCAACCGGCGAGCCGTCGCCGCGCCAATGCCTGATGCTCCGCCAGTAATGACTGCGACCTTGTCTACAAACCGTTCACTCATGCTTCGAACGTAGTTCGGGCGCGGTTCTCAGAGGAAAGTGGCTGGTCAGCTGTCGGCTCGATAGGGATCGGCTGCGAGGCCACGCTGTGAGATCGGGGCTCACTGGACTCCGGCTATGCGTCTCGTTTCCCCGGCCGCCGGCGCGGTGAGTATCGTCAAGTTATGGCTTACATCGAAGGACGACTGGTTCACGACGCAGACTCCCACATCATGGAGACCGCTCGGTGGCTGTTTGACTACGCCGACCCCGCTATTCGTGAATTGATCGAACCTGCCGACGACGCGAACGAGTTACACCTGCTCGGCACAGCCAGCAACGACGATGCCAGCGTCGACGACGCTCTCAACCAGGCAACCGAGCAGCATGGCTCTCATGCGTACCAAGCCGCTGAAGCTGCCGAGATCATGATGCGCAAGAACTTCGATGCCACCGGATCTTTCATCAAGGAAGATCGCCCACGCGCAATTGACATGATCGGCGTTGCGAGCCAATTGGTGTTCAACACCTTCCAGAATGGCCGGTTACACCGGTGGGAGCACAGCGGAAATCTTGATCTTGCGTATGGAGCGGCTCGTGCCCACAACCGGGGCATGATCGATTTTTGCAGTGTCGACGAGCGCATGTTGCCCACGTGTTATGTGCCCCTCGCCGATTTTGATCGGGCAAAAGATATGGCTCAGGAATGTTTGGACCAGGGTGCAGCTGCATTGCTCGTTGCATCCGGTTGTCCGGCCGGCCACTCGCCTAGTCACCACGGTTTGGACCCGGTGTGGGCATTGGCGCAAGAGGCCGGCGTGCCGGTTACGTTCCATGTCGGCGGGACTGGCCAAATAATTGACCCTGCCTATTTCAACAACGGCTTGCCCATTCCCCCTGATTTCCACGGCGGTGACGAGAACTTCCGGTCGGTCGACTACATGGGAATCCCGCGGGCTCCGCAGCAGACGCTCGCCACCATGATTTTCGATGGGGTGCTCGAACGGTTCAGCGATTTGAAGATCGGCGTCGTCGAGCTGGGCGCCATCTGGTTGCCGAGCTGGATGAAGCAGATGGAGTCGGCGTTCGATGCGTTCAGCCGTCACGAAGAACGGTTACAGAATCTGTCGATGCGCCCCAGCGATTATGTGCAACGCCAGGTCCGTGCGACGCCTTACCCGACCGAGGACGTCGGATGGATCATCGACAACATCGGATCCGACATCTGCATGTTCTCGACCGACTACCCGCACGTGGAGGGTGGACGACGCCCTGTCGAGCGTTTCGAACGCAGTTTGGGCGACGCGTCCGAAGACGTTCGCCATCGCTTCTATGCAGCCAACTTCGAAGACATGATGGGCGCTGCTCTTCCTGCAGATCTTGCCGCCGCCTAGCGGTCCTACCTAGGGACGGCTACGTCGTACATGTCCCTCGTGAATCGTTAACGGTTGGCCAGGTCCTGGAGGGCGTTGGCTCGTAGTTCGACCTTGCGGATCTTGCCTGAGGGCGTCATAGGAAGCTCGTCGACGAACAGGACGGCTCGCGGAATTTTGTAACTGGCGATGCGTCCGCGTAATGGTTCGATCAAGCTGTCTTCGTTGACCAACTCGTCGGTCGTGCCTTTGCTTCTCACGACGTAGGCGACAGGGACTTCGCCGAGCCGTTCATCGGGGTAGGCCACGACCGCTACTTCGGCTACGCCGTCGACGTCGAGCAGGTAGCCCTCTACTTCGGCTGGCGACATATTCTCTCCGCCGACCTTGAGCATGTCCTTGTAACGGCCCACCAAGACCACATGGCCGTCGGGTCGCAGAGATGCCATGTCGCCAGTGTCTAGCCAGCCATCAACGATCGCTTCGGCCGAGGCCTCGGGGTTCGCCCAGTAGCCAGCGGTCACGGTGAAATTACGGATGAAGAACTGTCCAGGTGTGCCGTCGTGAATGACCGCACCGGTGTCAGGGTCACGGATCTCAACCTCGACGCCGTCCATGGGATAGCCAGAGGCTTCGGTGCGTTGTTCCAAGGTGTGGCTGGGGTGCGATACGCAGATGAAGGACCAGCACTCACTCATGCCGAAACCGCTGATGGTTCGACAGATGTCCTGGCTGCGACGAGCGATCGGCACAGTCGATCCCATGCCAGCAGGCAGGCTGCCGATCCGTAGTGACCCAAGGTCACGCGGCTTGCGTGCTTGGGCCGCCAACTGTTCGCCCCAATGGCTGTCGAAGCCGTGTAACACCGTCCCGCGGAAAGCCTGGACAGCATCAAGGGTGGCGTCGGCATCGAAGTTCTCGAAGAGAACCTGACTTCCGCCGGTGAGCGCTGCCGTCACCGCTACCTCGGACAGCGAATAGATGTGAAACAGCGGCAGGTAGTTCAGATGCACGTCGTTCTTGGTGTGGCCAAGTATCTGTGCTCGTTCTCGAATGTTCAGGATGGGCCGGTGCGAGTGCATCACGCCTTTGGGCAAGCCGGTGGTGCCCGACGTGTACGCCAGGATCATGAGCTGGTCCGGATCCACCGAGGTGGCCCGATCGGCAAGGGCTTGGTCGGTGATCGTCTGACCTGCGTCCAGCATCTGTTCCCACGAGGTGCTGCCATCGAGCTGCTCGCCCAACATCACGATGCTGCGAAGATGACCTGCCGCTTCGATTTCGGAACGGGCCTCGGCAAGCAGTGACCGATAGTCGATCGGCCCTGACTGATCGATCGTGATCAGATGAGCGCACTCGGCGTTGACGACGGTGAACGCCATATCGTCAGATCGATAACGCGTGTTTAATGGCACCAGGCAGCCGCCGACCTTGCCCACGGCGTACATCACGTGAAGCCATTCGGGGCGGTTGGTCATCCAGATTCCAACATGGTCGCCACACTCGACGCCAATGGCCAGGAGTCCCTTGGCGACCCGGTCGACGTTGTCGGAAAATTCGGTGTATGTCTCGGACTGGACGGTGCCGTTGGGCTCGACGAAATGGACAGCAGGATCGCTACCCCACTGCCGAGCGGCTCGTGCGGGGAGATCGCCAAGCCGTAGGTCCTGCAGATGAGAAGACATAGTCACTCCCCCAGCGTCGCGGCCGGCGCACTCGTCATGCAAACGGCGGGGCTGCGCCAGCTCGCTGCGGTGTCACCGGTACCCGTTTGAAGGCGTGCTTCTTTTGTGCTTGGTCGGCTGCATTTTCGACGCAACTTTTTGCCGTTGGACCCGGCTGAACTGGTGGATGGAATACGAGCACGGTGCTTCCCTCGGGTCCTTTCGTTTAGGCAAGCAGATCACCAATCCTGCTGTGCACGACGCCAGTGACTCTGAAATTCTTGTTGCTCGACCGACCTTAAGGGCTTTCGCTCTTATTATCGAGTCACATTTCTTCCGGCGCAGCAATGCCGAGCAGCCCAAGCGAGTGGGCGAGGACGCGTGCGGTCAGATCGGCGAGTGCGAGGCGGCTTGAGCGGACTGGTTCTTTGGACTTCAGGATTGGGCACTCTTGGTAGAACGACGAAAAGTCCGACGCCAGCTCGTACACATAGGTGCAGAGCTTGTGGGGTGCATAGGTGCCAAGGCTCGCCGTGATGGCCGTCGGATAGGCAAGCAGCCGCAAGGCCAGGGCGCGTTCTTGTGGTTCGATGAGAGCGATCGGAACCTGGCGGACCGACGCCCGCTCGATGTCGGCACGGCGAAACACCGAGCAGATCCGTGCGTGTGCGTACTGCAGGTAGGGCCCCGTACTGCCTTCGAATGCCAGCATCCGGTCCCAATCGAACTGGTAGTCCTTGATCCGGTCGGTGGAGAGGTCGAAGTACTTGAGAGCCCCAATGCCGACCATCTCGGCAACCTTGGCACGCTGGTCGGCCGCCAGTTCTGGGTTCTTCTCGGCAATGGCCGCCTCGGCTCGTTCGATTGCTTCGTCGAGAAGGTCAGCAAGTTTCACCGAATCGCCGGCCCGGCTGCGCATCATTTTGCCATCGGCACCGAGCACGTTGCCGAAGCCAACGTGCACTGCCTCGGTCGGCTCGACGAGCCAGCCGGCCTTCGCACAAACAGAGAAGACCATTTCGAGGTGATTGGCCTGCGGGCTTCCGACCACGTAAAGCATCAGGTCCGCCCCCAATCGTTCGACCCGGTCCACGACGCACGCCAGGTCACTGGTGGCGTACATGAATGCGCCCGTCCGTGACTTGGCGATCATGGGCAGCGGGTCTCCGTCGCGGTTCTTGAACCCATCGGGGTAAACCACCATTGCCCCGTCGTCTTCCGAGAGCAGCCCGGCGTCGTCAAGACGCTGGTACACGCCTTCCATAAGCGGCTGGTAACGACTCTCGCCGGCTAGGTCGTCATCGGTCAGCAGCACGCCAAGCGTCGAATAGACGCTGTTGAAGTACGCGTTCGACATATCGACCAGTCGACGCCACAGGACGAGGGTCTCTTCGTCGCCACCTTGCAGCAACACAACACGTTGTCGAGCGCGTTCCTGGAACGTCTCGGATTCGGCGAACTTGGCGTTTGCTTCCTTGTAGAAGCTGTCAAGGTCGCCCTGGGACAGTCCGCTAGACGCAACGTCTTCGCCAAGGTCGAGCAGGTGCTCGATGAGCATGCCGAACGGGCGTCCCCAGTCGCCGATGTGGTTCTCTCGGATGACCTGATGACCCAGGCACTCCATCATCCGCACCAGCGAGTCGCCAATAACCGTCGAGCGGAGATGGCCGACGTGCATTTCCTTGGCCACGTTTGGCGCCGAGTAGTCAATTACCACGGTCTTCAGGTCGGTGGCGGCAGCGACGCCGAGACGATCGTCGTTTGCGACCTCGGCCAGCAGCGACTCGAGGAAGGGCTGAGAGAACTCGACGTTGATGAAGCCAGGACCTGCGACCTCAAGTGAACTGGCCACGTCGGTCAACGCTGCTGACTCGGTGACGCTCTCAGCGAGATCACGCGGATTTGCGCCAACTTTTTTGGCGAGCGCAAGAGCACCGTTGATCTGCGCATCGGCGCGGTCAGAAGGACGGACGACCGGGTCAGCCGGATCGCCACCATTCATTTCAGAGAAGATGGGTTCGAGAAGTTTCGTGAGTGTGGCTATGGGATCGGTCATGCGGTGACCATTGTGCCTGGCCAGCACCGTCGCTTTGCCGATAGGCGTTTCCAGGCGCTGCGGATCTTGATCAGATGTTCGGTTTCACGACCTCGGCGAACTCGTCGTGAGCAGCGAGTGCGCCTGACATCTGTTCCCAACGGGCGACAAATCCGTGAACTGTGCCGTCGAAACGGGTGACGGTCGCGGGGGTGCCGGCTGCATTCAATCGCGCCGCCCACTCTTCGCCTTCGTCGCGTAATGGGTCATATTCGGCGGTCTGGATGTGGGCGGGGGCCAGCCCGCTCAGATCGGTTGCTCTCGCGGGTATGGCATAGGGGTTGTCGCGGTGTTCAGCGGGCACGAAATGGTCCCAGAACCAGGCCATGTCGGCGGCCGACAGGAAGTAGCCGCTGGCGTTGTCAACCATTGATGGCCGCGTTTGCCGGTCGTCGACGCATGGGTAGATGAGTAGCTGGTAGGTCAACAGCAGGCCTTCGTCACGGGCTCGCAGGGCGACTCCCGCCGCCAGGTTCGCTCCGGCACTGTCGCCAGCAACCGACACACGGTCAGGGTCTCCACCCAGTGATGCGCCATGTTCGGCGAGCCAGGCGGTGACTGCCCAGCAGTCGTCGTGGGGCGCGGGGAACGGATGCTCTGGGGCCAGGCGATACTCGACGGACACGACCAGAGCCCCGGTGCGGGCGGCCAGGCGGCGGGCGAGCGAGTCGTGCCCCTCGATGCTCGATAGCACCCATCCCCCACCGTGGAAGAATGCGATCATGGGCAGGCCCGAGGCGTCCGAATCCGCATAGAGGCGCACCGCTATATCGCCGGCTGGTCCAGGGATCGCTCGATTCTCGACTCGAACGAGTTCATCGCCGGCTGGTTTCGGCGCCCGTAAATAGTTGGTACGGGCTTGGTCAGGTGTCCCTGAGCTCAGTGGTGGAATCCCGGCGGCCTGTGCGGCTGCGAGCATCTCGGCAATATCGGCATCAACGGGCATGACCAAGTGTGGCCTACCAACGCTGGCTGCGCCGAAACGCGTGTCTCGTTGGCTCGTGTGCGTTGTTGTTGTCGCTGGCAAATTTGGCTGTGTGCAGAGCTGGGAGGACAATGTGTCATGGACATAGGAATCTTCTACGGCGCTGCCGGAACTCTGCTCAGTGGCGATGACCTCGTCGCCGACGTGACGCAAGCGCAGGTGGCCGGGTTCAGCTCGTATTGGATACCCCATATGCCGTGGGGGCCTGATGCGCTGACTTCTTTGGCTATTGCGGGGCGCGAAGTTCCTGATATCGAGCTCGGTACCGGGGTCGTGCCTACCTGGCCTCGTCACCCGTTGGCAATGGCGCAACAGGCGCTCACCACTGCATCGCTTATCGGCGATGGGCGGCTGTCTCTGGGAATCGGGCTCGCTCACAAACCAGTAGTTGAAGGCCAATGGGGAATCCCCTTCGATAAGCCGATCCGTCATGCCCGGGAATACCTTTCGATTCTGGCGCCGGCGCTGCGCAACGAAAAGGTTTCGTTTGAAGGCGAGACGTTGACTGGGCGTGGCTCGGCGCTGATGAAGGGGGTCGAGGCTCCTCGGCTTTACGTGGCTGCCCTGGGCCCGCAGATGCTGAAGCTCGCCGGGCGTATGGCAGACGGGACTGTCTTGTGGATGACAGGCCTGGAAACCTTGCGGACCCATACTGTCCCTGTGATTGGTCAGGCGGCCGAGCAAGCTGGTCGCCCGAAGCCGCGGATCCTTGCTGGCGTGCCGGTTCTGTGCACCGACGATGTGGCGGCTGGTCGGGCCTTCGCTGCCAAGCAATTCAAGGTCTACGGTCAGTTGCCCAGTTACCGGGCCATGCTTGACCGCGAGGGTCTTGCCGGACCCGAAGATTTCGCGGTCATTGGGTCAGAAGACGAGGTGGCTACGCGTCTGCAAGAGTTCGCGGATCACGGCGTCGACACCATCATGGCTGTCGAGTTCGGGCCCACCAAAGATGACTATGAGCGGACACGCGCCTGCCTTAGCCAACTGGTCTGATCAATGGCGAACCGGTGCTTGGCACCGGTTTGCTGTGGCACCTGCAGGTCGGCCCTCGTCGCGACATGAACAGCGGCACCTAACCTCACTGTGTGATCCTGACTCGCGCTGTACGTGCCGCTCTTGGTTTCTGCGCGGGGCGCTTGGCCAGAAATGAATGGTTGATGGGCATTGTGTATGACCTGATCAACGGTGAGCAGTTCTCCACCCTTGGCCATCACGAGGAAATGCTGGCTGATTCTGTTCGGGTCGATGCGTATCGGCAGGGCATCGCGAACGCGGTGAATAAGGGCGACGTTGTTGTCGACCTGGGCACGGGGACTGGTCTGCTTGCGTTCATGGCCAGCAGCGCTGGAGCGGCGAAGGTGTACGCACTAGACCATGCCGATGTCATCCGTCTTGCCAAGGACGTTGGCGCTGAAAACGGTTTCAGCAATATCGATTATGTGCAAACGAATAGTCGGGAATGGACCACCGGTGAACCGATAGATGTTGTTGTGCATGAACAACTCAACGATGAGTTGTTCGGCGAGAACATGATCGCCAACTTGTTGGATCTTCGGGACCGTGTTCTGCGTGGTGGCGGGCGTATTGTCCCGGGCCGATTCCGGTTGTTCGTAGAACCAGTTCGTCTCCACGAGCAGCACCGCGTTCCGCACATTTGGGATATGAACTTGGGTCAGGGTTTGGACTTCACCAGCCTTGCGAGTTCACCGTTTACCGCAGATCCTTTACACGCCCTTGAGCAGGGAAGCGACCATGTTCTCTTGCGTCGCGGCGCTGTCGAATGCTTGCTTAGCGAGCCGGTCCCAGTGCTCGAATTTGATCTGATGACGTTGAAATCTGGCGCCGATCTCGAACGAAGTCATACCTGTGAACGGGTCGTAACCCAGGCAGGCCTCGTGGACGGCTTCTGCGTTTGGTTCGAGGCGATTTTCGATGATGAGGTTCAGCTGAACACCTCGCCTCTGCTTCCACCAACCTCTTGGGGAAACCGGCTGCTGCGGGTACCTGCACGCCACTACGACATCGGCGAGGTGCTCTCATGGAGCCTGGAGCTCCGCCAACTAAACGATGCTTCTTCCTGGCGGGCTGTGATTGGTTAGCAACGGTCCGCTGACGAACTTGGACCGGTGACAGGCACTGGTTCGTTGTTGGTCGAGGTCGGCGCCCGTCTACCCCTCTCTCGGAGGAGGTCACTGTCTGGTGTCACTGTCTGGTGTCACTGTCTGGTGTCACTGTCTGGTGTCACTG
>Ga0115000_10000009_pt1 | contig 177365 bp, 181 predicted proteins | sample ArcticOcean_MG_C_6_FD_89690 | JGI IMG/M metagenome (GOLD analysis project Ga0115000, IMG submission 89690) | Marine microbial communities from western Arctic Ocean - ArcticOcean_MG_CB8_128 | ecosystem: Environmental > Aquatic > Marine > Oceanic | place: Arctic Ocean: Canada Basin | collected... | reverse complement strand
TAGCACAGCTAAATTTTCATTTCAAGTGTATCCAGCTGTTTAATCATGTTTATAAAATTAAATAGCTGAAAAGTTTAAAATATTATATATCCAGCAAGGATTACTGAACAAAATACTGGCCAAAGAAAGGCTTATCGCGAGGTCACATCAACCTTATGCAGGTCGTCACCGAGTTCGATAGTGCCATCGAAGTGTCTAGCTGCGAGTGCACGCCATTCATCTTCGGTGCCGCCCATGGGTATAGGTGGCACATAGTGAGTCAGAACCAACGTGCTGAGGTTAGCCTTAGCGGCTGTTTGCGCAGCCTCTTCGGGTGACGAGTGGTAGTCGAGCGTATCTTGCATCCGTTGCATGGGGAGGTTGGCGATCATGTCCTTACGAATGACAGTGTGGACCAGAGCGTCGGCACCAGTACACAACTTATCTAGGCCACTGCAAGGCAAAGTATCACCCGCCACGACCACACTCGCTCTATCGAAATCGAACCGGTAAGCCACACTTGGCTCGACAGGCTTGTGATCGGTCTGTCCGCAAGTTATCGACACTGCACCACCCTGACCGTCTGACAACTCTACGACGCCTTCGGTCACTTCGATCACCGTGACCGAAGGCCGGTGATCAAGATCTTGATGGTGAGCAATGCGATATTTGATGTCAGGTTCAAGTGATGCGAGTAGGTGATTAACCACCAATTGCGTCCCGACTGGCCCAACGATAGTTAGTGGGGTTTCTACAAAAGTCATTACCCAGCGCGTAGTGATCACGTCATTAAGGTCGGTGATGTGGTCGCTGTGTAGATGAGTGATCAGCAGTGCTGTGAGGTTGGGAGCGCCGAGGCCAGCAGCAGCCAATCTCATCAGCACCCCGCGGCCAGCATCGACCATATAGTGCTCAATTGACTCGCCCTCACCCGCTGAAATCAGCGTGGCGGGACCAGCTCGATCGGGAGATGGAATCGGCGATCCGGTACCCAACAACGTGATAGATAGGGTCATATGTCCTTCTTCCGATGAATTATTTGAACCTCGATAAGTCTGCGAGACAACGTTGCGTATTTTCGTGGGGAGAGGTCATTGGCGGCTCATCTCCGACGCAGCTTCAACATCTTGTGACTCGGCGTCTTGGCGACTCAATAACTGAATCTCGACCCTGTGAAGCTTGCCTGAGAATGGGAATGGAGCGGTGTATCTCATCGAGACGGCTGAGCCGTGGTCATAAGCAACACTCGGGCCGACGGAGGACATCATCCGCATGAATAGTGGAAGCTTGATTGAGCCGGCAGCGACGCCATTCACCATCAAAGACATCTCTCCGGTTGTCCCTTCTCGACGTCGGAGTTTAGCAACTAATGTTGCTTCTCCTTCTGGGATTTTAATGTTGGATTCGAGGATCGTGTGTTTGTCAAAAGCGTTGTAATCGATGATGAGTAGGTCACTCTGAACAAAGATTGACAAGCCTGAGTTCTCGGTTCCAGTTGCGTAGATGACGCCGTTGTCTCCCTGTTTTCTCGTCACTGTTGCGGTGAGGTCGAATGACTTGCCGCCGATTGCAGCGGAGGCCTGTCCAGGCATAGGCGACATTGGTGGTCGGTAAAGGTAGCGCAAGTTAGACGGGTGAGGTGAGTTGTCACGGAAGCGAGCACCGAAGAGCTCAATCAGACGGTCGTCGAGAGGTAACACGCCGTGACGTTCGGCCTCGCTCCACCAAAGATCAATCAGCTGAGTTAGCTTTTCGGGTTCAGTCCGTGCGAGGTCGTTACACTCTGACCAGTCATCGCTGAGGCAATATAGCTCCCATGATTCAGTCTTGTAGTCGGCACGTGACGTGTGTTTACACACGGCCTTCCATGTGACGTCGTTCAGTGCACAAATGAGGGCTCTACTTCCACTCATCTCGAAGTATTGCAGTGTGTTCGTAGCTGACGCTGAAGCGTCTTTTAACACGGAGGAAAACGGGTTACCGGTTATTGGTAATTGATCTACACCGTGGTGAGTATCCGGGGCGTTAACACCCACGAGGTCGTAGATTGTAGGGACGATATCGGCGACGTTTATGAACTGATTCCGGAGCTCGCCGGCGTGTTTACTTGCGATGTGACCTGGTGCACGGATAATCATTGGTACGTGAACGCCTCCTTCATGGGTGTTCTGCTTGTACCACTTGAATGGTGAGTTACCGCACTGCGCCCATCCCCATGGATAGTTAGTGTGGCTGTGTGGTCCGCCGATGTCATCAATCTGGTTGATCATTGCGTCGCCGTCTTCAAAGATGCCATTGAAGAACTTCATCTCGTGCATTACACCGAAGGGCCCTCCCTCTTGTGATGCACCGTTATCGGCAAGTACGACAAATATAGTGTTATCGAGTTCGTTCATGTTCCGAAGCCCTTCGACAAGTCGTCCGATTTGGTCATCAGTGTGGTCAAGAAACGCTGCGAACGCTTCTTGTAATCGGGCGCCTACTTTCTGTTGGTTCTTCGATAGGTCTGCCCATGCATTTACTCCGGGATTAAGGGGTGCAAGTTTTGTGTTCTTAGGAATCACCCCCATTTCAAGTTGATTTTTAAACCACCGTTCGCGTACGACGTCCCATCCATCGTCGAATTTGCCGCGGTACTTATCAAGGTATTGTCGTGGTGCCTGATGTGGTGCGTGCGTTGCTCCGAATGGGACGTAGGCGAAGAAAGGCCGATCCGGTCGCACTCCTTTGCTATCACTGATCATTTTTAGTAGCTGGTCAACCAGGTCTTCACTTACGTGGTAACCATCTTCAGGTTTGCCTGGAGCTGGGATCGGATGGTTATCACATACAAGAGTTGGGTTGAATTGGTCGGTCTCTCCCTCCAGGAAGCCGTAGAAACGGTCAAAGCCGCGAGCAAGTGGCCACTGGTCAAACGGACCCGCAGCCGAGCACTGTTCCATCGGGGCGAGGTGCCATTTCCCTACGCAAAAAGTGCCGTATCCCGAGGCTTTGAGCACCTCTGCCACGGTTGCGGCATGGTTACTAATGTGGCCAAGCTGGTTCGGGAAACCAGTTCGAAAGTTTGAGACGGACCTCATACCAACCGCATGTTGTGAACGACCGGTGAGCAGCGAGGCGCGTGTCGGCGAGCACAGCGGTGTCACATGAAAATTAGTGAACTGCAAACCTTCTGCAGCGAGTGCATCAAGATTGGACGTGTCGATATCTGATCCGTAGCAACCAATCTGAGCGAAGCCCGTGTCATCTAGTAACACCATTACTATGTTGGGAGCGTCGGATCCGGGGTGTGGTGGGTCATCGAACCAGGGTGTGGAATCGCTAACTGTGCGCCCAATTTTTCCTTCAAATCGTGATGGTCTGCTCATATTTGCTGCTCCGTGTCGGGAACTCCCTCAGTGAAGAGTGAGTTGAATCCGCTAATCAGTAATGATTAATATTTCTGTTAAGTGGCTGAAATCCCGCCATCCACTACAAATTCGCTGCCAGTGCAATAACTACTTTCGTTTGATGCCAGCCATAGGACTAGTTCAGCTACCTCCTCGGCGCTGGCGGTTCTACCCATTGGCACTTGAACCGTGGCCGCATTGAATCCTTCATCCTTGAACTGATCAAGCATGGCCGTATCGATAAGCCCTGGGTGAACTGAATTCACTCGAATGTTATGGCGCGCAAGTTCGTGAGCAGCCGATTTGGTCATACCCCTTACTGCCCATTTACTTACTGAGTAGGAGAATTGAAATCCGACACCTTGTAGTCCAGCAACTGAGGAAATATTCACTATGGATCCCGAGTTCTGGTTTTTCATAGCATCAGAGACAGCTTGCATACCAAGAAATACTCCGGTGCAATTTACGTCCATTACTCGTTCGAATTCTTCTTGTGAAGTCCTGGTCAGTCGGTCAAATACTAAAATGCCGGCATTATTAACCAGTACATCAATAGTGCCTCTTAGGGCTAGTACCTCTCTAGTTAGTTCTAACCATGCCTCTTGGTTCGTTACATCAAGATGTTTATAAATTGCTGAACTGCCTATCTCGGTTGCTAACTCTTCACCTTCGCGATCGAGCAGATCAGCAATAACGACGAATGCACCTTCTTCTGCGAAACGTCTTGCTTCAGCTGCGCCTTGACCGCGTGAACCGCCTGTGATGATGGCTGTTTGACCTTTTAATCTAATCCCCATTTCTCTATTATCGGTCTAGAATCCGGCTGCGTCACTTTTTATGGCAGCATTAGAGGGATCGAGTTCAGTTCGTTCTGTTTTCTCGTGGTTGATGACTGATAATTCGTATTTAGAATTATTCACTTTATTGATAGGTCTTTGTTCTCAATCAGGGTCTAGTTAGTGCTTGGCCGCTGGTGTGGTTAATAAAAGTAAATTCTTCGACAGGTTTTCTCGATAATTTTGTGATCTGTTTGACAGGTTTTCCAATGGTGAGCATTGCTGCTACTGCGTCATGGGTTTCTAAGCCTAAAAGTTTTTGGACTTTTGGTTCTGCGGAGGCAACCAGAGTAGTCAGAGCGCCACCTAGACCTTCATTTCGTGCACTTAGTAACACACTCCAAGCAAAAGGATAAATAGAAGCTCCGGACACAACACCAATTCGATCAAGATGCATGTCCATTGAAGCTACAACTCTTAAATCAACGGTGATTATGCAGACGACGGGGACTTCACCTAAATTTTTAAACATAGGGATCGCAATTGGAAGTGATTCATCATCAGCAGCGGACTTGATATCTACTGAAGTTGGTTCGACTGATTGCCAATAGGTTTCACCTGCTTTCATTTGAGCAGCTGCTATTCGCATTGCTGGCCAGCAGAGTTCTCCAAGCTGCTTTTTTACTTGGGTGTCTCGAACAATAATTACTTTCCATCCCTGTCGATTACCCCCACTTGGCGCAAAACGGGCATTATCGAGAATCGTGTATAGCTGATCATCTGAGATATGTTCATCTGTAAAATCGCGAGCAGCGAACGTTGTACTCATTACTTCTGAAAATTCCATTTAGTTTCCGTATCCTTAAACCACGCGATTTGCATGTAATTGTGTTATCTCTGATTCTGAATAACCTAACTCCAACAAAATCTCATCCGTGTGTTCGCCCAGCTCAGGGGCTCTATGGCGTATAACTCCCGGACTTGCTGTCATCGATACTGGGAAGCTGCTAATAGGTATGTCTTTAATGGCTGTTGGGTATTCAATATTTTCGAGAAAACCTAAGGCTTTGACATGCGGATGGTCAATAGCTTGTTGCGGAGATAGTACTGGGGCTCCAGGAATTTTTAGGTCTGACAGCGCTACCAAGATGTCATCAGTTTTTTTGCTGGAACACCAGTCAGCCATTACCCCACAGATCTCGTTGCGATGGTTACCTCGTGACTCATCATTATGGAATCTGGGGTCATCACTTAATTCCGGTCGGCCGACGAGTTTCGCCCAACGTGCAAACTGAAAATTTCCAATGACGGAGACCAAAATCATTCCGTCGGCGCTATCAAAAGTATCCGAGGGAGCTGCTGTTTGCGCTCTGTTATGTGAGGCAACGCGATCTAAATTCAGTTGGTCTTGTTCAATTAGCGTTGAATTAGCAATTGTAATTGCTGTTTTAAGTAGGGCGCCTTCTAGCTCTTGTCCTTCTCCGGTCAAATCACGATGTCTCAGTGCAGCTAGCGTTGCCATGCTTAACAAGGAACCGGTGCAAAAATCTACGTAAGGACTAGAGTTTCGAGTCGGTTGTCCTTCAGGACCAGTCATGTACATGGCGCCTGACATAGCCTGAGCTAATCCGTCGAAGCCGACTCGATCACTAAATGGACCACCTGAACCAAAGCAGGTGACTGTGGACACAATTAAGTTAGCTTTTATTGCTTTTAGAGTTGGGTAATCAAGTCCCATTTGTTTGCGGGTTTCAGGCGGAAGGTTCGCAATAACAATGTCTGCTGTTTTAATTAAGTTATTCATTATTTCGCGCCCTTTATCCTTCATTGGATTTAAAGTAACGCTCTTTTTGTTACGCCCAACTTGGAGGAACAAGGCCCCTTGGCCATCTGTTGTAACTGGAACAGTCCAACGATCTTCACCACCGTCAATTCGTTCAATACGAATGACATCAGCCCCTAGATCGCCGAGAATTGTCGCCGCGAAAGGCCCGGCGATGAATCGCCCGAAATCAAGTACACGTATGCCATCAAGAACACCGGCCATATAGTCCCCTTAAGTTAAACAATTACCATTCTGCCCTGAGTTACCCATCTTGTGCAGGCGAACATGCTGAACTATAAAAAGGAGGAAAAATGTTTGACGATGAAACTCTGCGCGAGATTCGTGATCGATTCCATTACGCCGATGCGTGTCCATACCAGGGAGAGCGCGTTTTTTTTGAAAACGCAGGCGGTTCCTTAACACTAAAATCAGTCGTCGAGCGAACTGCTGAATTGCTCGCCATCCCAGATAACCAGGGACGAGCCAATGTCGCATCTGTTGAGATAGCCAAGATCATTGAATCTGGCAAAAATGATATGAAAACGCTTTTCAGAGCATCTTCGGGAACGGTTTTTATTGGAGAAACCGGTACTGAGCTTTTAGGAAGATTAATTCGGAGCGCAATTTTGGTAACAGATGGGACAAATATAGTTGGAAGTACTTTGGAACATCCAGCTACTTACAGCGCATGTGAGAGGTGGGTTGAAGTGGTGGGGAAAGAGTATCGGCGTGTCCCATTTGATGTTGAGACTTCTGTAGTAACTGCTGAGCATTACAGTAACTATCTGGATGTGAGCACTGGAGTAGCAACAATTATTCATGCAAGCCCGGTGACTGGGATGCATGTCGATGTGGCGTCGATTGCTCAAAAGATCAGAGAAGTTGCTCCGGAAACTTACATAATTGTTGATGGTATTCAATTTGCTGCACATGGCGAAATCGACATAGATAGTTATGACATCGATGCCTATGTAGTTTCTGGGTACAAAATGTTTTCGCGACATAACTATGGAGTTGCTTGGCTTTCTGAACGAATGGCGAGAATCAAGCATGATCAACTAAAAGGCGCTCCTGAAGATGCATGGGAGTTAGGGACCCGAGATATCTCGGCCTACGGGGCTTGTTCAGAAGTTCTTAAATATTTGGTTTGGCTTGGGGAAAAATCGGGCGCTTCGCAGAGCGCTGACGTTCGATCCGTTTTAGAGCAAACAACAAAGGTAATAAAAGAACACGAACGAGGTCTTGTCGATGTGATGCTTCATGGAACTGATTCCCTAAGAGGGCTAGCTCACATAGAACAAGTAAAGGTAATTGGACCGGTTTCTAGTGAGCATCGTTCTGGGATGGTGTCTTTTCAAATAAGTGGTATGCCTGCTGCAGATGTAGTGGAAGCATTGAATAAAAAAAGAATAAGGACGCATGCTCGTAAGAGAGACCACTACTCATCGACAATATTGGAACCATTGGGGGTAATCGACTGTGTCCGTGCTTCGGTGTGTCACTACAACTCTGTGAAAGAAATTGAACTGTTCTTAGAAGCGGTTCTTGACATATCAAGCTGAGGGTAACGTCTGAACCCAAAGATATATAAATTTGAGCTTCTAGTGCTTCTAGTTAAGGGCGACCATTGCTTACTTCTTTCGATGAATTTTTTATTCACCAAACAACACATCCATTAACGAAAACTTATTCAGATGAGCCAAACAGGTATGACCGTTCTTTTTTTAATGGCTACAGCGGTAATGGACGTACATTTTTTGGAGCAGCAATTGGGAGATATCCAAATATAGGGATTCAGGATTGTTCGTTCACATTTGCACGCGATGATATTCAGCATTCATTTTTTGCTTCAAAGCGAATGTCTGATGATCCGGCAGACATGTCAGTTGGGCCGTTCCGAATCGAAATTATTGAACCAATGATGAAGTTTTGTCTACATATAGATGAAAACGAGACCGGAATAAGTGCGAATTTAGAGTGGCACCCACGTACAGCAAATTTTCTTGAAGATCATCAGAACCTTGGACCATCTGAGATAGGCGTTTCCATGGAAACAACTAGATTCAATCAGTTTGGCAAATGGACTGGGAGTATTACGGTTGCTGGAGAATTAATCGTGATAGATACGGATCCTTTCTGGGGAACTAAAGATCGTTCTTGGGGTATCAGACCAATAGGTGAACCGGTAGCGCGAAAATCTTCTGACCCGCTAAAGGGACTGAAGTTTTTTTGGGCACCTATCCATTGGGAAAATCATGCTACTCATATGAGTGTTTTCGAAGGAGATGCAGGTCAACGTTGGCATTGGGACGGATTTCGGTTGCCGGCCTATTCCACTCCTGAAGAAATACCGGGTATCGAGGATGTCGATGGCATACAACGTGCCTTATCTGTTGATCATGATTTCAGATGGCGTCAGGGCACCCGAAGAGTGTCGGGCGGAACAATATCTATGAATATTTCAGATTCTGATCCTTTAGTAATGGAGATTAAACCGTTACTTACAGTGCAAATGAAAGGTTTAGGCTACGGTCATCCGAAATGGGGTCACGGCAGGTGGCATGGCGAATTTGTTTGCGACGCTGAAACGTGGTCATTGAAGGACATAGATCCTTTGGCTAAAGAAAATATCCACGTGCAAGAGGTTATTAGTGTGCGATGCGGAGACCAAAGAGGGATAGGAGTTCTTGAGCAGCTGGTTTTTGGGCCGTACCCGAAGTATGACTTCAGTAACTTTTTGGATGCTGCAACATAGAGCTGTCATACATGGAATAGTTGTTATATGGAAACTTATGATGTTATGCGTACCACTTTTGCTGCTCGGGATTTCACTGATGATGAAGTCTCAGATGAAGTTGTTTATCGCATACTCGATAACGCTCGATTTGCTCCAAGTGGAGGCAATCGACAAGGCGGTCGGGTCATCATAATTAAAAACCCGGATATTAAACGCCAGCTTGGTCATTTGTGTTTGCCGGGGCTTCGGGTTTATCGAGAGCAGATAAGAGCTGGCGAAAGTCCATGGCAGAGCGTAACTAAGACAGTTGTGGACGTTGAAGCCGTAGCGGCTGATGTTTCGATCCCAACAATCATTCCGATGTTCGATAATTTGCAGGAAATTCCGCTGGTGATGGTTGTGGCAGTTGACCTTAATTTCGTAGCATCCATGGATCAAAATTTGGATCGAATTGGAGTGATAAGCGGAGGATCGATTTATCCCCTCGCTTGGAACATTTTGCTTGGTGCTCGAAACGAAGGGCTTGGAGGCACTCTTACAACTTTGATTGCTACTGCTGAACCGGCAGCGCAGGAGCTATTGGGATTAAAATCTCATGAGGCAGTAGCTGCCTTGCTGACAATAGGTAAACCAAAGAAACAGTTAACAAAGCTGACTCGAAAGTCAGTCGAAGAATTTGTTACCATTGATCGCGCTGACGGGCAGGCCTTTACTGGATAGGGATTAGACGCTAGGGACCGCTCGTTGGGCTATTCCGGCTAGATCACAGTCTGTTGGAAGCGTCCCAGGTTGCGAACCATGGTCTCCCCCTAAGAGGGAACGTAAATAAGCATCGGTTAAAAATTGGTCATTTATCCTTGCTTAAGAAACTAAAACTAACAATATTTTTTTAAGAGACATATATAAGAATTATGTTCTACCTAATCTAGTTTTAAGCTAAATCTTCTTTGATGGCTTTTAGTAGGCATTTACTGGCTAAAGGCACTACCGTCAGAAGGGTAACTCTGGGAGGGTTTATTTGTGAAGTACGCATCACCATCTTCAGTCGAAGAAGCAACCGGTGTGCTTGCGGGAGCGTTATCTGCGCAAGTTTTTGCTGGGGCTACGGATGTAGTTCCTCAAATTCGAGCAGGTCGCAAGCAGCCGGAAATATTAGTTGATTTAAAAGGAATTAAAGAGCTACTGAACGTGTCAAATGAAGCCACGCATTGGCGAGTGGGAGCAGCTACTCCAACAGCTCGTTTGACAGAGAATAGTGATTTTAGTTCTGAATTCCCTGGTTTGTCTGAAGCTGCTGGACTTATTGGTTCTGACCAAATACAAAATCGATCAAGCCTTGGCGGAAATTTGTGTAACGGTTCGCCGGCTGCAGATTCAGTTCCTGCAATGGTAGTGAACGGCGTACGAGCCGTAGTTGCTGGTGGCAGCGGATCCCGGACTGTACCGGTTTCAGAAATCGTGACTGGTCCTGGTAAAACTTCATTGGCAGATGACGAGTTCATAGTTGAATTCGAAATTGATCATATGCCTGCTCATACCGGGGACGCGTATTTGCGATTAATACCTAGAACCGAAATGGATATAGCCGTTGTTGGAGTCGGAGTCAGAGTGACACTTGACGACGTTGGCATGGTTAGTGCTGCAGATATAGTTCTCGGAGCAGTTGCCCCGACGGTTGTCAGAGTTCCAGAAGCCGAGGCAGCATTAGTAGGTAATCAAATCAATGATGAAATTCTCGCTACCGTGTCGGCTGCTGCTAGCGAAGCATGTAACCCGATTGATGACAAACGAGGGACAATTGCCTACCGCAAACAGGTAGCTGGAGTTCTCGCAAAAAGAGCTGTGCTACTTGCCGCTGAGCGGGCAGCCGAAAGAAATGGAGACGCAAAATGAGTCGTAGACACATTACAGCGACAATTAATGGTGACGAGGTAGATTTTCTTGCTGAAGAAGGTTCTTCTTTATTAAACGCCCTGCGCGATGAAGTTGGATTAACTGGAGTTAAAGAAGGCTGCGGCACTGGCGATTGCGGTTCCTGTTCAGTTTTGTTGAATGATTACTTAACCTGCGCTTGTTTAGTTTTCGCTCCAGAGGTTGAAGGCGGGACCATAGTAACCGTTGAAGGTTTAGCTAATGGTGGTGAGCTTCATCCACTTCAACAGTGTTTTTTAGAGGGAGCAGCCCTCCAATGCGGAATATGCACGCCAGGATTTTTAATGGCCGCAAAAGCGTTACTTGATCGAAATCCTAACCCAACAGAAACTGAAATCCGTTATGCACTCGCAGGCAACCTTTGTCGTTGTACTGGGTATGACAAAATCGTTAGAGCAGTTCAAGAAGCAGCATCACAAATAAGGGAGGCATGATGGCAGTCATCGAAGAAAACCCTGGGTACAAATGGGTTGGTACCAGACCAATTCGTCCCGATGGTCTTGAAAAAATAACAGGGAAAGCCCAATTTGGTGCGGACTCTATTCTACCGGGGATGCTCTACGGCAGTGTTGTCCGATCGCCTCACGCTCACGCCCGTATTCTGTCGATTGATATGTCTGTAGCTAAGTCAATGCCGGGCGTAAAAGCTGTAATTACTTCTGCTGATTTCCCTGACTTGGCACTGAATGGGGGTTCTGCTGGCGATATTGATATGTCAAACAACGTAATGGCACGCGCCAAAGTTCTCTATGAGGGGCATGTCGTTGCAGCAGTAGCAGCTAACACCCGAGAGCAGGCAAAGGCCGCAGCCGACGCTGTAATAGTTAATTATGAGGTATTGCCTCATGTTCTAACAGTAGATGAAGCAATGGCTGATAATGCTCCGTTGCTTCATGATGGAATGTACACCAAGGGAATAGATCCAAAACCTGAGAAGCCATCGAATGTGGCTAGTCGTGTAGTCCATGAACGTGGTGACCTCGATAAAGGATTCGCCGAGGCCGATCTAGTTATCGAACGCGAGTACACAACTAAGCCTGTACACCAAGGATATATTGAACCTCATGCTGCGGTAGCTGATGCTAATTCAGATGGTCGAGCTCACATTTGGTGTTCTTCTCAAGGGCATTTTCAGATGCGTGCACACACGGCAACAGTGCTTGGTGTGTCGCCCGGCACTATTAAGGTAACTGCTGCTGAAATAGGTGGCGGATTTGGCGGCAAGACCGTTGTGTATTTGGAACCCCTAGCGGTTCGCTTATCTCAACGAGCGGGACGTCCCGTGAAACTAGTTATGGATCGTGACGAAGTTTTTCGTGCGTCAGGCCCAACTTCGGGAACTCGAATAAAAGTAAAAATGGGTGTAACTAATGAAGGTCAATTGACCGCAGCCGATGTTTGGATGGGATATGAAGCCGGTGCTTTCTCAGGTTCTCCTGTAGGAGCTGCAGGTATGACAGTTATTGCCTGCTATGACATTCCAAATTTCTTTGTAGAAGGATTTGATGTTGTAGTTAATAAGCCAAGAGTTGCTGCTTACCGAGCTCCAGGTGCTCCAATGGCAGCGTTTGCTGTTGAAACTGTTATGGATGAATTGGCTCGCGGGATTAATATAGACCCGATTGATTTACGTCTTCAAAATGCGGTCGTAGAAGGAACTCAAGCTTCATATGGTCCGAAGTTTCCTCGAATAGGGTTCGTTGAAACCCTTGAAGCAATCAAAAATCATCCTCAATACACTGCAGAGCTAGGGCCTAATCAAGGACGAGGCGTAGCTGCGGGATTTTGGTTTAACGCAGGAATGAATTCAAGCGCAACCGTTCATATTAATGAGAATGGCACTGCTACCGTGGTGGTCGGTTCTCCTGATATTGGCGGTAGCCGGCAATCAATGGCGTTGATGGCGGCAGAAGAGCTTGGTATATCGTACGAAAATATTAAACCAGTGGTTGCGGATACTGAAACTGTCGGGTTTAACGATGTAACCGGTGGTAGCCGTGTGACTCTAGCCACGGGAGCGGCAGTAGTGGATGCATGTCGTGTTATCACCGCAGATCTTCGAGCCAGGGCAGCAAAAACTTGGGATGTTGAGATTGACGATGTTGAATGGGTAGACGGCCAAGCCCAGCACGTAGATGGTTCCCAACCCCCGCTTTCCTTAGCTGATTTAGCAGGGAAGTCCGGACGAACTGGCGGACCCATTTCAGCTACAGCTTCATTAAACGCGAGAGGAGTCGGAGCAGCTTTCTCAACGCAATTGTGTGATGTTGAAGTTGATCCGGAAACCGGTATCACGAGAGTAATCCGGTACGTCTCAGCACAAGATGCAGGACGTGCAATTAGTCCTGCATACGTCGAAGGACAGATGCAAGGTGGTGTAGCACAAGGAATCGGATGGGCTTTGAACGAAGAATATATTCATAACAGCTCTGGAGTTATGGAAAACGCTAGCTTTTTAGACTACCGAATTCCCGTGGCGTCAGACCTACCTATGATTGATACTGTTATTGTTGAGGTTCCTAACCCAGCGCATCCTTATGGAGTTCGAGGAGTCGGTGAAGTTGGAATTGTTCCGCCGATGGCTGCTGTGGCAAATGCAATCAGTGATGCAGCTGGTGTTCGAATGAAGGACCTTCCAATGAGTCCTGTAAAACTGTTGGAAGCCCTGAACGAAAAAGGTAAATAAGAGCTATGGCGAGAGTTCACCTCTCGGCAGGTCTTCGTGATCTGACCGGGGGGGTCGCCAATATTGAGATAGAAGCCTCCACGGTTGGAAGACTCATTAAATCGTTAGATCAAATGTTCCCAGGTATAGGTAGCCGACTCTCAGAAGGCAGTTCGGTAGCTATAAATGGAGAGATATTGACGGATGCAGAGTACGAAAAAATTCCAGCCTCTGCAGAAATCCATTTTTTAGACATCTTGCAAGGTGGATAGTTGATTTCAAGGGTCAGTTGTTTGTCCGCTCTGGAAATAGAGATATCAGTGCTGCGATAGCAGATGTAACAATAACAACAGAGATTGCTGCTTCGTAGTTCACAGCATCGATGACAAAACCGAGCACAGCGGGACCAGCTAAAGCACCTATTCCCAGACCCGTGTAAAACATACCTAACGTTCCAGCTAAGTTTTCCACCCCGAACCATTGCGCTAAAATTGTGGGCGTAGCCGTAACAAATATTGCCCAACCGGCTCCATGCAGGAGAGCACTAAGGGCGAATAAAGCGTAAGAACTCCCGGCCACTAGCCAAGTGGTTAAACCAAAAACGATTAAAACCTGGCCCAACTGGTATTGACGCATTCCATTAAAGCGGTTTCCGAATGATCCGGCGAAAAGTTGGGCTACTACTTTTGAACCGCCGATTAGTCCAACGAGAAGGGCCGCGTAGTGAGAGCTGATGCCGGCTTTCGTGGCGTGGTCATTATAAAACGCGAGCGGCGCATAGAAGCCTGGGCCTAAGAGAACCACAGCAGCGTAAAGTAATCGGAATTTGGGGGAACTGATGATTTGGCGGAGCGGTAACTGAACGCTTTGTGCACCGGTGCTAGGAGTAGAGCAAACAAAAACACAACACGTAAGAATTATTCCGCCAATAACGGCGTAGGTGCCTAACGCAACTTGCCAATCCCATCTATCAATTAACAGACGTGAAATAACTGGTACGAAAAGAGTCCCAACTCCGACCCCAGTGAGTACCAAACTTATCGCAAAGGTTCTTTCCTTCTTAAACCATAGACCGACTGTTCCAATCATAGGTGGGTAGCAACACCCGACAGCTCCGCCAACAAGTGGAGCAAAAAAAACATATAGGTGCCAAAGCGAGGTCGCTTGTGAACTAATAAATAGACCTGTAGTCAACATGATTGTGCCGGCAGCGACTACCGGGCGAAGACCAACCCGGTCGCTAATTCTGCCGCCGATCACTCCGAACAAATAATAAAAACAAATCGCTGCTGAAAATAACGGAGCGACAGGACCAGAGCTTGTTCCAAACGTGTCCGCAATTGGTGTCAAAAACACCCCGAATGAAAAAAGAATTCCGAATGTTACAAAATTCGCAATTGCTGCTGCTCCGGTTACGTACCAACCTTTTCGTTGGTCTAGTTGATCTTGAGACGGTGATAGTCCAACTTCAACACTTGAGCGATCGAAGCTAGTTGGTTTCACAACGAATTCTTTAACACATTGTCAGTCCACCTGAGACCGACAATGTCTGACCAGTAACGAACCCTGCCTCTTCCGAACAAAAGTAAATAACTCCGGAAGCTACTTCTTGTGGTTGACCGACACGTTTCATAGGTACAGCTCGCGCCATTGCTCCAATGACTTTGTCTCCGTTGTCACTTGCTGCAACAATTCCGTCTAATAGCGGCGTGGCGGTAGGCCCAGGACAAATAACGTTGGCAGTAATGCTATTGCGAGCCATTTCACGAGCGATGGTTTTTGTGAATGCAATTATTCCCCCTTTTGCACCAGAATAAACGGCTTCCAAAGATGACCCAACACGCCCCGCATCTGAGCCAATATTGACTATTCGACCAAATCCATTTTCTATCATTGATGGCAGACAATGATGAACGGTACGTAAAACACCTTTGAAATTAATATCGATTATTTTGTCCCAGAAATCCTCATCGGTATCGAGGAAAGGCATTAAATCATCCCAGCCTGCGCAGTTCACCAAAATTTCGATTGGGCCAAATTCATCAACTGCTTGAAACATTCCGTCAGCCACACTATTGGTGTCAGCAACGTCCATTGGTATGGAACAGGCGATTCCTCCTGCCGCATTAATTATTTTTACGGTTTCATCTGCTCCGGTTTTGTTTAGATCAGCTGCGGCTACTTTGTTACCTGCCAGTGCAAGACCCAGACAAATTTCGCGACCTATCCCGCTGCCTCCACCTGTCACTAAAGCGACTCTATTTACCATTTATGTTCTCCTTGTAGAACGGGCTACAGCGCCCCACTTTTCAATCGATTCAGGATCTTTTTTCATTTGCTCTTCGGTTAAGTACATCACTACTCGAGAGGCTGTAGATGAGTAGCGGGCTTTTAGGGCATCAGCCATCTCATCCCACTTTGCAACCAACGCAAAATGTTGAACCATATCGTCAGTGATAATGTCAGCCATACCCTGTAGATCTCCCTGTTTCATCTTCGCACCTAATGCGCCAGTGACGCCTTCGTATCCAAGATCTTCGAATTGAAACGCATAGTTAGGAGTAGAGCCATAGAAGGCGATTTGCGTTTTAGCTCGATGTAGATAGGGAGCCCGCTCCTCAGGAGTATCTCCTGCAATAGCGAAAACAGGAACTATCAAATCAATATCTGAGTTGCTGCGGCCGGACCGATGCGCTCCTTCGTCTATTTCTGGTAGGAGTCGTTTGTTGATGTAGTTCATTGAATGCATAGGGTGAACGTGAACGCCATCAGCGACTTCGCCAGCGACCTTGTTCATCATTGGGCCTACGGATGAAATATCTATTTTTACATCTCCATACGGGTGATGTCTTGGAGTCCATTGATCTGGCAGCAATGATAAATTGTAAAAATCACCTTCATGTTTCAATTTTTCTTGGCCATTAAAAGCTCTGATGCAGGCTTTGACTGCAAGAACGTAGTCTCTCAATCGTTTTGCTGGCTGTGAAAATTCTGAGGAGTAGCGCCTAACAATGTGGCCTTTCACTTGGCTTCCTAAGCCGAGTCGAAATTTCCCTTGTGTTTCTCCTGCCAATTCCCATGCAACTTGAGCGGAAACCATAGGACTTCGGGGAAAGGCCACAGCTATCCCAGTGCTGAAAGTAAGGCTGGGGGCAGCTATTGCTGCTGCCGTTATCTGCATCCAAGGTACTTGGCCAGTCTCGGTATAGAGCATTCCGGAGAAGCCCTGTTCCTCTAATGTTTTAGCAAGTGTTGTAGCACCGCTCCATGTAGATGAGCCAGTCATTAAATCGAATTCCATTGTGTTCTCCCCTTTCGCGAACAGTTCAACTGTCCGATATATCAGTAGAGCTCAATTTAGAAGATTCATCCAACTGAAGCTCGTGGGATCTAACGTATTGGGTTATGGACAGAGATTGGTTATTACTTGGTGATGTTATTGACAGGGCAGCTCGTTTGTGGGGCGATCGGTGTGGTCTTATCTTTGGCGACCAAAGGTATAGCTATAACGAATTGTCAGAAAAAGTTGACGAGGTAGCCAAAGGCTTAATCTCTCTTGGTGTTAAGAAAGGCGATCACGTCGCAGTCTGGATGACAAATCGCCCAGAGTGGCTTTATTTGATGTATGCCATTCCAAAAATTGGTGGGTGTTTAGTGCCCTTAAACACTCGGTATAGGACAGATGATGTTTCTTACACTGTTATCCAATCTGAAAGCCAGTTTTTGATAGCAGTAGACCAATCCGGGCCAATTAATTACGGTGACATGATCAAAGAGGCAAGCGAAACAATTTTCGAGGCCGGATATTTACGCGAAATTGTCATGCTTGGAACAACTATTGATGGTGCAACTGCTTGGGACGAACTTTTGAGTGGTGGTAATTCTGTCAGTGATCTAACACTTCGTGAACGAGCCAGCGAGGTTCTAGTTACTGATCGAATGATGCTCGCGTATACATCTGGTACGACAGGACATCCGAAGGGTGTAATCCATTGCCACAAGCCGGTTAAGAACACCTATGAGCGGGCTATGTTGCTTGGCCACACAATGAACGATATTCATTTAAGTTATCTGCCACTTTTTCATGCTTATGGGTTCAGCGAGGTTGCGTTAATGGCAGGCCTCTCCGGAGGATGTCAAGTTTTATTCGAAACGTTCGAACCTAGCGAAATTTTAGATGCTGTAGAGAAAGAAAAAGGAACGGTCCTTCATGGATTTGATACCCATTGGGCGGATCTGTTGCGAGCTCAAAGCGAGAAAGAACGAGATGTTTCCAGTCTTCGGGTGGGAACTCTTCCTGCAGGGATGAAATCTTCAGTACCTGTGGCCCAGGCTGCCCAAGAAGTTTTCTGCCCTACGACTAGCGGTTTTGGTATGAGCGAAAGTTGGGCATTCGTTGCTTCCAGTCATGTTAGTGACTCGCTTGAACAGCGAATCGAAGCTTCTGGTTACCCCATGCATGGAATTGAATTTGAAATCAGAGACTTAGATACTGGGGAAAGTGTTGCTTCTAATCTCGAAGGCGGACTTTTCGTTCGCGGTTACACAGTCACTGAGGGGTACTGGAGAAAGCCAGAGGCCACTGCTGAAGTGCTGTCTCTTGATGGCTGGCTAGATACAGGGGACATAGCTAAAATCCGTGCAGACGGCCACGTGGTGTTTGTGGGGCGTCACAAAGACATGCTTAAGGTGGGTGGTGAAAATGTTTCTCCTGCTGAGGTAGAAGGCTATCTACTGGGAATTGAGGGCGTAGAAGAAGTAGCTGTTGTTTCCTATCCCGATGATCGCTTAGTTCAAGTACCTGTTGCGTTCGTTGTGCGATCAAATGATATTGCTGGTGATGCTGTAATAAACGCGTGCAGAGGACGCATAGCGAGTTTCAAGATTCCTCGGCACATAATTTTTGTTGAATCTATGCCAACGACACCATCTGGCAAAATACGAAAAGTTGAACTCAGAGAGTGGGCGCTAAGTATGGTGGTTCAGTAGATAAAAATAAGTGAAAAACTATTTGGGGTCTCATCAATTGATGAGACCCCAAAATGTATAACTATTTCTTCTTGTTGTTACTTAGGCACCAGTAAATGTTGGGCCACCAAGTGTGTGAGAGCTAGCTAGACCCTGAGCTTTCTCACCTTCACGCGTTTTAGCTTCCGCGCGTGCAACAACATTGTGATGTACTTCATCGGGTCCATCGGCCAGGCGCAACGTTCTTTGCGAATGCCACATATCAGTCAATGGGAACCATTGAGACACTCCGGCTGCACCGTGCATTTGAATAGCATCATTGATGATATCGCAGCACTTTTCTGGGACCATAGCTTTCACTGCGCTAACCCAAACACGAGCTTCGGAGTTACCTAATGTGTCCATTGCTTGAGCAGCTCGAAGGACCATGAGCCTCATTGCCTCGACATCAATTCGTGCTCGGGAAATAATTTCCATGTTTTTTCCGAGATTTATCAGCTTCTTGCCGAAGGCTTCTCTTGAAAGTCCACGATCTACCATCATCTCGATGGCTTTTTCTGCGCTTCCTATAGATCTCATACAGTGATGAATTCTGCCCGGGCCTAGACGTAGCTGTGAAATTTCAAAGCCGCGACCCTCTCCGAGCAGAATATTTTCATAAGGAACACGTACATCTTCGAATTTGATGTGCATATGGCCATGAGGAGCATCATCGCTACCAAAAACATGCATTGGTCCAAGAATGTGCACGCCGGGTGCATCAACAGGAACTAAGATTTGAGACTGTTGTTTGTAGGTATCAGCATCAGGGTTCGTACGAACCATGGTGATCATGATTTTACAGCGTGGGTCGCCTGCTCCCGAAATATAAAATTTTTCGCCGTTGATTACCCATTCGTCGCCATCACGTATAGCGCTTGTTTCGATTTGTTTCGCATCAGAGCTCATAATTTTTGGCTCAGTCATGGCGTATGCGGAACGAATTTCGCCACGCAGCAGTGGCTCTAACCACATTGCTTTTTGCTCGGGAGTACCGACTCGTTCAATAACCTCCATATTGCCGGTATCAGGAGCTGAACAATTGAGACATTCTGAAGCGAGTCTGTTCTTACCTAGCTCATTAGCAATATAGGAATAATCCAGATTCGATAGCCCTTGACCGGTTTCTGCATCAGGAAGGAAAAAATTCCATAGGCCCAGTTCTCGGGCTTTAGCTTTTGCCCCTTCAAGCAACTCAAGTTGGCCTTCGCCGTAGCCCCAATGTTCTGCGCGACCTTCACCGAGGCGGTAATACTCTTCGGTAATAGGGTCTACTTCTTCTCTAATAAATTTTTTAACTGCTTCGTATAAAGGACGAACGCCTTCGGACATCCGAAGATCTAAATCATCCATGCTTGCTGACTTCAATGCTCCGCCAACCACAATGACACTCCTTTTATATAGGTAACAGGAGGGCCGGTTGTCGTGGCCCACTCCGCAGGATCAATTAGCACTTTATCGGCTACATGCAGTGAGTTCATTTTCGTTTTGTTTCTAATCAAATTTAGTTTTGACTTAGTTGTCGTTTGTAAGCTCAGAACGCTACTTCTAAAGGCTTTGGTAGCGATAGCTGGAGATGTGCCTGAAGAAAGATTTTTTGTAATGAAAAGTATCCGCGTTGTTGGAGACGGCAAACTTGGTGGTGCATTGTGTAATGCGCTTGCAAAAATGTCGTGGAGAATTGAACGACCCTTGGGGCGAACTGACGATCTACAGAGCGCTGCATACGGTGTTGATGTCTTGGCAATTACTACCCCCGATGCAGCTATAGCGACTGTCGCTAGACAGATAGAACCGTCAGAGGAGACTTTAGTAGTTCATTTGTCTGGAGCTTTGACCTTGGGAGTGCTTAGCCCCCACCCTCGTCGAGCCTCAATGCATCCGCTTGCATCAATTCCGAACCGTGACCTTGGAGCTCGTAGGCTTTTAGACAAATGTTCGATGGCGGTCGCTGGTGATCGCGGTGTGCTGAAAATTGTTGAAGCGCTTAGAGCTAACTGGTTTGAAATTGACGAAGATAATCGTGCTCTATATCACGCTACTGCGTGCGTCGCAGCGAATCATGTAACCCTGATTGCTAGTCAGATTGAACGCCTATCTGAACTATGTGGGGTTCCTAAAGCTGCATACTTAAATATGGCGAAAGAAAGCATTGATAATGTACTTGAGATGGGAGCGGTCCAGGCATTGACAGGTCCTGCTTCACGTGGTGATTTTGAAACAATAAGCATGCACATTGATGTTTTGCCGATCGAGGAAAAAGAGTTGTACGAGACACTGGCTAAAGCGACTGCAGAACTTGCTGGTCGTAGATATGAAAGCAAAAACAAATGCGACTGATTTCTTCAATCGAAGCGGTTCGTCGAGAAACTTTGTTAATGGCGTTGGAGCGTAAACAAGTTGGCTTTGTGCCAACTATGGGGTCGTTACATGATGGTCATGCATCATTATTAGAACGGGCGGCAAAAGACAACCATTTTGTTATTGCAAGTGTTTTTGTAAATCCGCTTCAGTTTGGTGATGGCGAAGACCTTGACTCGTATCCCAGAAGTATAGAAAAAGATAAACAAATTGCTGAAAGCGCTGGCGTCGATATTCTATTCGTACCGGCAGTAAAGGACATGTACCCAAGTGAGATAGGGACCAAGGTTGTTGTGTCGAAGCTCTCGCAGCTTTGGGAAGGTGCATCTCGAGAAGGACATTTTGACGGGGTAGCTACGGTCGTGACAAAACTCTTTGGGATCGTTGGTCCTTGTAAAGCATATTTTGGGGAAAAAGATTTTCAACAACTTCAGATAATTCGCCAAATGGTAGTTGATCTAAATCTGCCAGTGAAGGTTGTTGGGTCTCCGACAGTAAGAGAAGCTGACAGTCTTGCAATGTCGAGCCGGAACGTTTATCTCTCTTCAGAAGAACGTCTTGCCGCTCCAATATTGCGCGTTGCACTGGATGAAGGTCTAAATCTGGTGAGGCGTGGCGAGCGTGACCCGTTAGTTGTGATGGCCTTAATGAAACAAATAGTTGAGACAGAACCCTTAGCAATTCTTGATTATGTGGCCGCTGTGAACGCCCACAATTTACAGATACCTAAAATATTGCATGCTGAAATCCGATTGCTAGCTGCAGCGCATATAGGTAAAACAAGATTACTTGATAATGACGGTTTGACATTGACGGAATAAGGCTTCATTATTCATCTAGTGAACCCCAAGCCGGTAGCCAATTTGGCGCTGGACCGAAAGGAACACGGTGACGAAACTCACTGCTCCCGAAATACGTGCATATCGTGTAAAAGATGGCAAACCACCTCTTGTGATGGTTACGGCTTATGACGCGCCATCGGCACGGATAGCTGAGGATGCCGGGGTCGATCTGTTATTAGTTGGAGATTCTCTCGCGATGGTCATCCTCGGTTATGAGGACACTCTCCAAGTCACAGTCGAAGACATTGCCCATCACACTGCAGCCGTGGCTCGAACTCGTCCAAGCTCATTAGTCATAGCGGATTTACCTTGGATGAGTTACCACATCTCTACTTCTGAAACCCTGAGGAACGCTGCGAAATTGATTCGAGCTGGGGCTCAAGCAGTTAAATTAGAAGGGGGGCGTAAGAGACTAGAGATGATTGATGCTTTGGTATCAGCTGAGATTCCCGTTATGGGTCACATAGGTCTTACTCCTCAATCTGTCAACGCGATCGGCGGATTTAGAGTGCAAGCTAAGAATCTCGAAGATGCTGCTGTTTTGATAGAAGATGCTCAGCTATTAGAGAAAGCTGGCGTGTTCGCTATAGTCCTTGAAGGTATTCCTGACGTGGCAGCAAAGCTTGTGACTGAGTCGATTAACGTACCTACGATTGGAATTGGCGCTGGTCCACACACAGATGGGCAAGTGCTTGTATTTCATGACCTTGTTGGTTTAGAAAATGGGGTTCGTCCAAAATTTGTGAGACGGTATGCAGAGCTTGCTGAAGATGCGACTAAGGCAGTTAGTGCCTACGCCTCGGATGTTCGGTCCGGTTTGTTCCCGAATCAGTCAGAGACATATCATGCGTCTTCAGCGGTTGCGGAGGAAATCTCAATCTACGGAAGCAAACTAAATTCTTAAAGTTCAGGAGCTGTCGGAGGCACCCAGTCCCTACTTCTCTTTCATTACGCCCCTTTGTTTTAATTCTTTAGCGTGTGCCTTTGAAGTTGTTGATGACCATAAGAACGACTATCAGTCCCTGAGTTTGCTCATCTCGACAGCATTACCCGCCGTGGTTAGCAACGAGTTGATCGACCGAGGCCATGTGCTCGATGAGTAGCTCTTCATTTGCGCCGATGAGTAGTTCCTCGGTGACGCCAACCTCGATGTTACGTTGAACATGTTCTGCAGCAGCGAAGTCTTCATTTATGACCTCAAGCACGCTCGCAAATGTGCGGTTCCATAGGTCAGTCTGGTCTGCGTGTTCGGCAGGCACAGCGAGCCAAAGCCGCACCAATGTTTGCCCTGGATGTTTGGGGTTGGGACGTAAGGAGAACACTTCGAGGTGACCGGCATCCCAATTAATTACGGTTCCGGGCAAAAGGACTACCGGTATTACGGTGCCGTCGTAGACGCGCCACTCTTCGCGAGACTCATCAGCGAGATCCTTGAGTAAACCTTCTTTGGGGATGGCGTTGCCGAGGTGTTCACCGAAACGGAGAGGTCGGGACATGTTGGCGGCCAAGTACGAAGCCACTGTATTGCGATGCAGATATTTGAAGTGGTACAGCTCTAGAAAGCCATCTGTTAGGAGCTTCCAGTTGGCGTTTACGTCAATGATCGTGGCGGCGTGTAACACCATTGACTCGAGCTTCAGTGAGGTAAGCAGGTTGTCGAGCTTGTCTCCCAGCCAGTCGCCTACTTTGATCGGTGCAGCGGCGTGGTCTGCGGTGACCCAGATGATTCCGTGCCGCTCTTCGCAGTGGACAGGAGTGAGGCCTTCTCGGGTGCATGGTGTTGATGAGAATGCCGAGGCGTCGCTGACAGCCCTGAGTTCACCATCGAGGTGGTACGACCACCCATGAAAGGGACACGAGAGAACTCGTTCCGAGCCGGCATCGCGTGTTTCAACGGTTGCTCCACGATGAGCGCAGATGTTATGCATCGCATGAACATTGTTATCTTGGCCACGCGTGACTATTAGAGGTATACCCGCGACCTCGACGGTTACGAAATCGCCTGGTTCGGCAACTTCACCCGAGTGGGCAGCAGCCGTCGGCCGAGTGGAGATAGCGGACAGCTCTTTGGTGTGACGGTCGGTGGATACGTACACGTCGGTACGTAGTGGCCGTGCCGACTTTTGGGCTGGAGCCGGACCCGCATCGGCCAGATCTAGAAATTCGTCACCAAGTTCCAACTCCGAACCGTGGGAAGGAGGAAGAAGACCGTCTTTCATGGCAACCAGTCCCTACTTCTCTTTCTGGCTCTTTGTCTCGCTCGCTTAAAGTCACCCATGTTTTAAGCCTAGTTCATTGGCCTTTTTGGATTGTAGTTGTTGGGTCTGAGATGCGGGACTCTTAGTCATACGATGACTGAACTAAACCCTCTTGAACAAAAAGTTACTGCTGATGCAGGTTGATATATGGGGAGTATGACAGAGACTCTCTCGTACTCTGGAGCAACCAAAAGAAGCGTTCTTCAACAGTTAGCTTCTGATTTCCCTGACGCTGGTTTCTCTGAACTGCAAGCACGCCTGCAACGAATAGTTGGCGATACTGTAACTGCTGGCTGGGCACGTAATAAGCGTGTTTTAGGCCTGAAAGAGTACCAAAGACGTGTCAACATTGATGCTGTGTCCTCTTCGCCTAACGCCGTCAACATAATATTTGATGACTACTCATATAACCAGAACGAAAACACCATAGATATCTCCGGTTTACGCCTCGGTGGCTATGACGCCAAAATTGTTTCTAAGAAGAAATGCCCTACAGAGCTGGCTTTCAACCACATACCTGACATCGCTGCTGAATTAGTTGAGCATTCAGAGTTCACACAAAGCCTTTTTTCTGAAGGTAACCATTTCGAAGATGCGTTAATGGATCAGATCAACGCTTCGGCCCCTCGGGGCAAGAGCGGCGAGTTCAACTGTCCAATAGGTGCTGTAGCAACCAAAAAAGATCAAGCAGAGTTCAAAGCTGCGCTTCGTTCAATGCGTACTGGTGTGCGAGTAGTCACCTTGATAGGTGAAGAGGACCGTGATCAGGTAGCAGCTGGCGAAATAACCTACGAGCAGTCATCTCGTGCGGCTAGAGAGTTCGCAACTAAGGAACTTCTTAGAAACCCAGGCGATATCAAAGTTTTGATGAACCCACGTTTGCCTTCACCTGCAGATAACTCCCGTGTAGGAGAACCTGACTTCACCCTTCGTAGCGAAACTGACCTCCCGAACAACAAACCAGCGTGGCTTGGCGTAGATGCGAAAATGCATGGTGCCATAGATTTCAACAAGAAATCAGGCAAAGGCTCCGGACGGGTCCTCGATGCAAACGGCTCCAAAGTCGAATACGTAATGGAGTATGTGACTCTCGCCGATATGGGTTTGGGACGTAACGTTTCAGGAACTCTTCGCCAAGGTGGCAGAGCGAAAATGGAAGACGCGTTACAGCTTTCTCATTACCGTGACATGCTCGCCGCTGGTGGTTTCGGTAGGGCTGATGAGCAATACGGTTACGTAATCGGTAAAGCTTTAGCTGGTTTATCTTTTGTTGCTGTGCGCATGGACCTCACAGCTCTTGTGTATTCAGCTGCTGATGGCACCGTCAACGCAGAATCTGCTGAAGGAGCGTACAAACGAGGATTCGTTGAAGCTGCACAAATCGTACGTAATGCTAAAGACCACGGTATTTACCCTCGCCCAATGGTGAACGCGTTATGTGGCGAGTGCACATACAAGCCAACATGTACCCAAATCTGGGAAGACAATGACGAAGTAACCCGTATAGCTGGTGTCACTCCTAAAATCGCTGAAACTAAGCTCGCAGCCCTAAACATCACTACTGTTTCTGAATTAGCGAACTTAGAACTTGGTACCGACAAACTCGATAAGCACATCGACTTCGCTCGCGTATATGACGCCGCTCGAAAGTCAGGTAAAGTTTATGCGTACCGTCGCCGTGGGCTTCCATCAGTAGAGATCGATAGCCGTCCTGTTGCGTTGTTTGTTGACATGGAAAACTCAGTAAGCCTTCAAGATGAACTGTTTGATCCCAAAGCATCCCAGATTGTTTACCAATGGGGAATGCACCTTGTTAACTACCAGGTTGACGCAGATAACAAAGTCGTTGGTGAGAAGTACAACGACGTTGCGTCAGTTAGAGCCAAGCACTTGCAGTTCGACGATTTCTCGCACACAGACGAAGGTGAGCTAAAGGTTTTCCTTCAAATGTGGGAAACAGCTCAAAAAGCTCGTGCCTCTGCGATCCGTAAGTACAAAACTCCTGAAGCTTTCGGTTTCTATGTATGGTCCGCCGCTGAAACACGGATCATGCGTCACCTTGTTAGCAAGCACCTCGGCGCTTCTGGTTTACCTACTTTGACTGAACTTGAGACATTCATTGAAGCTCACGTCATTGACCAGCTGGCGATCATGAGAGACATGCTTATTGTTCCAACAGCGTCCTACTCCATAAAAGACGTAGCGAAAATGATCCTCAGCAAAGACGGAACGCCTTTCAGTTGGCCAATGGCTGATGCTGGCGGGGCTGCTTCAACGCAATGGTATGCAAAAGCTGTTGATGGCGACATGGAACAAATGGCAAAAGTACGTGAGTACAACAAAGCTGACACTGAGATCCAAGTACAAATCTGGAATCAGTTGATTCGAGTTGCACGCTCGTTGAAAGATTCCGGTTTCAAACCAGTTGAACGTTTAGACAAGTTCTACAACGGCGAAGCAACTATCGAAGACGTTGATTTCGAAGCCGAAATGAGTAAATAGCTAAGCAAACCGGTTAGCGCCCGAGCCCAGCAGGTGGGCCTTCAACGAGGAGGGTTTATTTAGGTAGATGGAGTTCAACCAGTCCAGATTCTCTGCATCTCATGCAACCCCAGGTACGATCCCCCAGCGGATTCGGGCCCAAGAGCGTTCGTGGAAGAAATAGAGTGCCACCTTCGTGAAAACCTCGAAGCCACCTATCGAGATCGCTGTCGCAAGACTGCCAGTGAAGATGAACCCGAGCAGCATGGTATCTAAACTTGCCAAGATCCGATATGTAGCCGTCTTGGTGACCGAGCGCCGTCGACCGTCCCGGTAGTGTCCTTCCGCGTCCAGGTCTCGGTCCCACTGCAACCGCGACCAGAACCGTTCATGCAAAAAATATAGTGTCAGCTTCGTAGCCACCTCAGTTAGAGCAATATATACAGCAGTTTTTGCTCTAACACTGCTGCTTACCTCCTCAAGGCCGAAGAACGGACCTAGAAAACTCAGAATGACAAAGGATAGGACCAACGTGTCAAGGGTCCCTAACACCCGCCAAGAGATCGCTTTGAGAATCGAACGAGCCGGCCGGATCTCCGGTGGATTTGGGGGGTTAAGGCGCGGATCCTCAGGACCGAAGATCGGGCGTTCAGGCTGCTCCTTCATTATTCGTTCGTATCCCGGATAAGGGTGACGCTGTAGCCGAACAAAGAGTTGTGTGAAATGTTGAACTTGTGCAAAGTCCAACCTTGGTCGGTGCCTTCTTTCAGGTACTCATCAAGAAAATTTTGAAGATTGTCAGTTGTCCTTCGCGTCAGAAAGGATCCGTCGACGTTTCGGACCATTGATTTGTAGGTCATTAATGGGTTCTCCGCTCCTCTTATTGATAGTGAGCCAGATACTAGATCTTCAGAAGCCCTAACGAGGGCCGACATGCAAGATCAGTGTCCCTTTAGCCAGGTTCTGAGACAACAACCCAAATTTGCTAAGGAGTGGACTGCAAAAGAAACGTTCGAGATAGGGATTGTGCAAGAATTTGCCGATGAGTCGACCGTGATCAGGAAGGCGATACAAAGGGCTCATAGTTTGGCCCATCTGGTCGAACGGCGTGAGATATTTGGTTGGACTAAAGAATAAATTTAGGGAGAACTCGCAGCCATCAATGGGTAAAACGGGCCTACTCGCATGCTTCCGAACATGCATGAATACCCGAGCGCTCCCGGTCTCATTTCTTGATTGTTGATGTTGTCTCGGAGCATCTGATAACACACTATTTAAGAGGACCGACGACACGAGCTCGAACACGCCGAGCGTCGCCAGGTAGATAAGCAATGGGTAGGTCTTCCACCTCGATGACCTCAACCAGTGACGGGTCAGCTCCCGAAGCCACGGCATCTTCAGTCGCTATTTGAATAGCTTCGGCGACAGCGGCATCATGCCCCATACCTTGGAAAACTCGATCAACACCACCACTGACTTCAGCCAAAGCAGCCCCAATTGCGTTCGCAGTGTCGCCGTAGCGAGGTCGAACCACCTCAGTTATACCCTGCATAGTGTCCGACACTGCAAAAGCTCCGCCACCAACTGCTATTAAGGGAACTTCGTTGGACGAAAGTTTCATCCGGTCAGCGCCGCCTGCGATTATCGTTGCTGCGTGAGCAAGAATTTCGTCAGCATTCGGTAGATCTGGTCGTGATGTCCCGTCGATTTTCAATATCCCTGCTGCTATCGCGGCGTCCGTAAGTGTTTGGACAGAACCGCCGAAGGCAAGTGCCTCTGTAGTTAGCCGCTGCCCGACGCTATTTGGGCCGAGCCTTAGGGGGTTCAGATGAATTTGGCTTCCGCCACCTAGCCCAATAGAAAGCACGTCGGGGAGTTGAAATAAAGTGCGCACCCCACCCACTTCCACTGCGGCGTTGGCTTGTCGGGGGTAACCCGACACAATTGCCCCGAAGTCCGCTGTAGTTCCACCAACATCAACAACAAGTCCATCAGTTACACCCCCGAGGGCAGCTGCGCCTCTCATGGAGTTGGTGGGGCCCGACGCGAAGGTGAGGACCGGATACTTGGCTGCCTCTTCCACTTGAAGAAGGGTGCCGTTGTTTTGGGTCAAAAATAAACGGGTGCCGGAACCGAAACCAATCTGGTCAATCGCTGATGCAAAAGCTGAGATGACTGATCCAGCGAGTTCTAATAAGCAAGCGTTCAAACCTGCTGCATTTTCTCGTTCCAACAGCCCAAGTTGGCCAAGGCGGTGAGATACCGTGATTTGGGCCTTTGGGTGGTATTCCGCAATGATTTCGGCGGCTCGATCTTCTTGACGCGTGTCTATAGGTGAGAAGCTGCCTGCGATCACTATGGCGTTGATGCCCAGGTCAGCGAACTGGTGAGCAGCCTCAATCACAGCTGATTCGTCTAGTTCTTCGAAGGGGCGTCCATCGTATTCGATGCCGCCTCTTACCATAAACGTTTTGCCCCGGACCACTTCAGCGAGATCGGGGGGCCAGCCAACGAGTGGGGGCAATGAACGGCCAGCTGGTAACCCAATCCGCAAGAATCCCACCTGGTTTAACTGGCTTCGTTGGACAACTGCGTTAGTGAACTGGGTTGTGCCAATTACTACGGCCCCGATGTCATGGTGAGAAAGACCTTCGAGAACTTTTTGGATGCCACTTAACACATCATTGGTTGTTGGTGTCTTGATGGTCTCGACTACTTCGACGCCATCAAGTAGTGCCCCGTCAGTGTTAGTGCCTCCAACGTCAATACCGATACGTCTCATGGACAGGGGTCCACGGGTTCAAGATCGTATCCCATCGCACGGGGCCCAACATAATTGAGACCTGCCGGACTCAAGAACAGAGGCGGCGCGGTAATGCCCATGAGAGCTACCCGTTGACCGTAACGGGCTGTCTCTGTGCCGATCGCCTCACCTGAAGTTGCGTCGAGTAAACAAATGAGGTGAGGCACGGTTGCGATGACCCGGTCCCCAAGACGCGCCACCAACCATTCGTTCTGAAAGTCAAGTTCGACGTGGTATCCGGAATATTCGTCCAACCCATCGAGTTTGGCTGTGCCGCGGAGAAAGCCACCCGTTGTGCGTCGATCAACATCGATAATTTTGCCAGTGAAAATCAGTTCGCCCTCAGCAGCGACGCAGATAGCTGCTACCGGGTCCTCATGAGCGGCGCGTGCTTCACGGACTCTGGCCCCAAGTTGGATCGCGAAACTCATTGAATTCGCTACACCCCAGCGTTTGACCTCGGCTCCACTTCTCGGAGCCTTACAAGTTGCGGCCATCGAACCCGTTTCGATAGTGAGCGCACGACTAGTTCGTTCCATCCACTTCCACGTGGGGACGTTCGTAATAACAGCCTCGACCCCCCGCGGGTCCACGAGAGCCAACGGCCAGGGTTGTAGACCACCGATAGCGAAACTCGTCATTTGTGCTTCCGGGTAAGCCCTCCCCATGGCATCTGCGTCGACGATTGGTAAACCAAGGTGAGCTGCCGCCATTAAGGGTTGAAAGGCATTTGAACCGCCAATTTCAGTTGCCATTACCGCGTCGAACGATGACCCTAAGTACTCGCCCATTATCTCCACTACTCGGGCTACATCGCGTGCATCTTGGAGACGTTCCTGCATCACAAGTGGCGCCCCCATTGTGGATACCACCGCAACCTGAGCATCGTCATCTAGTTCTTGAGGGTCAATTAACTCAAACTGTGTGCCTGTGGCAGCTATTTGTTGCACGTTAAGGTGGTTGAGGTAGGGGTTTCCTCCCCCTCCGGTCCCGAGAATCCAGGCACCAACAGCGAGATCGTCGACGTCTGTCGCGTCCAAGCTACGGGTCATCCAAGAAGCTCTGAGGCGATGTGTGCGGTGCATCGAACGGCTGATAGAACCGGCACTCCAGTTGTTTCGCGAACTTGGTTCAATAATGACGTCTCGTATCCGAAACAGTCGAGTACGACAAGGTCCACTGCAGCACCAGCCAGTATGGCTGCTGCCGCTCGGGGGTCTTCGCCTGGCTTTACGGCAGCAACTACTACTGCTCTATTAGATCGTTGCCATTGTTGAGCTAACGACTCGACCTGCTCCGTTAAGGGCACTAACACTCCCAAAGTGCACTCGGCAGGAGCGACAGCATCCACAATGCCTTCAAGAATCGTTGAAGGGAACAACACGTTCGGGTAGTCCGGGAGTCCGGTGAATTTACCTGTGCAGGCAACTAAAACTGGGCGACCCTCCCGTTCTATAAGTAGTTTTTCTAGACGAATGGTGGCGGCCTGCTTCGAGATCATCACATCGGCGCCGTTAGCGAGACGAGTGTGAAAGGTGTCAGATGCATTCTTAGGGGCAAGGTGTGCGATCTCGTCAGTAGATAACCCGTCGAGTGCGCCACGGACCTCGATAGGTCTCGCTCCCAATACTTGGAGGAGTTCTTTTTTGATGTCATCTCGAGGCGCTTGGCCAATAGTTAGAACAAGCAGCGGCTCCACAGCAGAAAGTTAACACACATAATGCATTAGCGACGCCTCGGAAATTATCGAAACAAGCGCCCGCTATATGCGCCAATAAGCAAGAACGAACACCCTTTTTAAGCGATCCAGGATTCTTATCTATAAGAGGACCGTTATCAACTTATCAATTCTCAATAGTTGGAGCATCCACAGAACTGTTAAAGTCTGAGGCTATTTTTGGTCTATGACTTGTTGTGCCCGAAGTACATGTGGAGCTTCCGCAGTTTTAAACCTTTGGTACAATTCGAAAAATCGTTCAGTTTGGATCACTGAAATGGATGCTGAATCCGGTGATGCTTTGGCTGTGTGTCAAAAACACGTCGATAGTCTTAGGGTCCCAATCGGTTGGAGTATGCATGATGAACGTGATGGAACGGCCAGATTGTGGACTGGTGATGTCCAGAAGAGACAAAGAGCTAATGTTCCGAAAAACCAGGTAGTTCGAAAGCAAAGAACAGAAAGCGGAAAAATTGTCGAAATTGAAGAATTACAATTATTTCCGACATCAGAAACACTCGACGAGGTACCAACCCAGAGAGCTGTGCTTACATCGCAGCTAATTCCTGGGGCCGTTGTTTATGTGGATAGCAAACCGAATTGGTTAGGGAAGAGTAGTCCTCTTTTAGAGAGAGCTTTTCGCTCTTCAACTTGACCCAGTGAAAATATTTTAAAGAAGCTCGGTGGGGCGCTGGTCTGTCAATACCAAACGACCTTTAAAGTTAAATGTTGCTCGGAATCTAATTGAATTATTGTCCACAAGAACTAATTCGACCCCGTCGTTACCGATTGATAGCTCGCAGTTCAACTCATTTTGTAAAGCAGGAATTATTCCTTCTAGAAGATCACGAATTTTTTGACGTCGGTCTGCCTCGATTAAATCTAAGTCGAATTCAACAAAATCTCCGGGCTCTGTGCCTATAGCCCTCATTTATTCAATCTTTTGGCTTGTTTATAAATACCAGTTAAAACTGAGTTCCCTTTTGGATCGATTTGAAGAGAAAATGAATCAAGCAAAGCCTCTACGATCGCTAACCCGTTGCCGCTCTCTTTCAGAGATGTGCATTGTGGTGCGATATCAAATGGTGGGTTATTTGAGATAATAGTAAATTTTACTCCATTTTCAATGTGATGGATTTGAATTATCTGTGGGCCGAATCCATGGATCATCCCATTAGTTAAAAGCTCTGTGACGACGAGTTCAAGATCTGTAGTGCACGCAGGATGCTGTTTCAGCCAAGTACGCGCTCGTAATAGGTCTAGAGGATTCTCCTCACAGACAAAATAAGTACTTGGGAACATTATTATCCAGATTGACAGAATTGGTTGCGGCAGTTGAACAATTTGATGGATCTTATAAGTTACACCTGTAATTCGTTTAGGGTTGATTTGTCTTCTAGCTAGAGCAGAGATTTTAGATAAAAATCTAAGACATTGGATTTACCGAGCGTTGGTGTACTCGGTTCAAGGTACCGTTTGGGTGTGGATATCGTAATTCCGGTTTTAGGTTCCTTGGTTTTTGTCTATGTCATCTATTCAATGGGGCTGCGTATGATGGCCAGCTTTTCGCGTGAAGTTCCTCCGCCTCCGCCGTCTGGAGAACTCCGACGGGTGAAGCTGACTTACCGGTGCACTCTTTGTGGGACGGAAATACGGATGACTCGTTCCCCCAACCAAGTGCCCGAAGGGCCGCGTTGTTGTATGGAGGAAATGGAACTTGTCAAAAATCATGATGATGACTAGCTTGTAAAATTAAATCCACAACTTATACACATCTTGGGGATTAATTACATAATTGTAGTTAGAACACTTAGCGTGGCATTTATTCTTAGCGCCACCGGGTGGCTGTAAGAAGACCAGCGAGCACGAAACCGAGACCTCCAAGAATCCATCTGCTACTTGGACTGCCGGGTAACCAACTCATATAGTTTGAAAAAATAATGCCTACCCCAAATATCATTAATGCAAGAATTATCCAGCCAAACCACGCAGGGCTTGGCAACTCTCCATCAGCGATTTGTGCTTCTGGGTTTAGAGTCCCTGCGGGACGAGTGCCTTTAGGAGTTAGTCGACTTTTTGTGGGCCTTGCCATGAATATCTATCATAGAGGGCGAAAAGCGGACGTTAAGTTATCACAGTGAGTTACTGGAATTTAATTGCTTGGTTCCACTGTTATAAAGCCATTATCTGTGTTTGGGTTAACTGGGTTTTCAGTGTTTGGATTTTCAGTATTTGGATTAGATGGTAGCGAAGCAGATTGTGAATCAGCAACTATCAAGATCACGTCAGAACCAAGAAGTAAACTTGTTCCAGGCGCCGGTTCAATCCCAATGACGTGACCGATTCGGGGATCGTCTATAGGTACTTCCCGTAACACTCTGATGACTGCATATCCAAGATTTTTTATTGCTGATTCAACTGAATCAGCATCTGTGATACCTAAAATTTCAAGGTTTGGGACTAACCCACTTTCGGGTCCAGCTGAAATAATTAACTTAATAACGCTTCCGCGCTCAATCCTCTCATTAGCTAATGGTTCGGTACGGATTACATGATTTATAGGGAATTGAAGCGAAAACTCTTGCAAAATTTCATCTAACAGCCCTTTTCTTGCAAGAGAAACCCTTGCATCCTCTAATTTTTGTCCTTCGACTTGAGGTACTACTACCTCTCCCTTCCCAACGGAAACTATTAAAGTTATAAGCGATCCTTGGGGACGTTTTTGTGTGCTGGGGACGTCCTGGCTAATCACGATTCCGATATCAAACTCATCGGTTTCTGTATCGATCCTGTTAACAGAAAAACCTGCAGCAAGTAAAAGCTGCTCGGCTTCATCGTAGTTAAGTCTTTCAACCGAAGGAACAGAGATAACATTCAATCCCTTTGATACAAAAAGTCTGATTGGGTTATCGGGATCGTTGGGATCTGCGAGTAATAACCCAGAACGAGGATCTTGTTGAAAGACTTGATTTTCAGGGGTGTCTTGGCGTTCTTGGAATTCAATTATTATGTTTTCAAATCCTGATTCGTCTAATAATGCTTCCGCATCCTCCCAATCCAAGCCAAGTAATTCTGGGACACGGAGTTTCAACTCACTGGGGTTCTCTATCCCGAGACCATTTTGGTTGTTATTTGATGAGCGATCAATTAATAGAAAAAGGAGGCCACCAATGATTATGAGGGAGATAACGAGGAGAGTTATCCATATTGGCGCGCCTGTTTGTTGATTTTTGCCGGTCGAAGGTATAGCCGGTCGATTGGTGTTAGTACTTCTGGGGGGAAGTTTGTTTCCGCTAGTTGGTACTGGCTGCTTTTTTAATTTACTTTTTTGATGCTTCGGATCGAGAGCAGCGGTGCTGTTCGCACCAAGATCTATAGGCTGTTTCGTGGTTGGATCATCACTCTTTGATGGACGATAAGAAGTAGCCAAAACATGCTGACCTTCTCGAAAGCGTCTGAGATCACCTCTTAGATCTTCGGCCGAGGCATATCGCTCTGATGGTTCTTTGACAAGACCGCGAAGGCAAATAGCTTCGAGGGGGTCTGGTATATCAATGTTTAGCTGTGAGGGTGGTTGCGGTACTTCCTGCACATGCTTATAAGCGATGGATACAGGCGTATCCCCAGTAAATGGCGGCCTTGTAGTTAGCATTTCGTATAGGACTACTGAAAGTGAATACACATCACTTCGTGGGTCTGCAGGCTGGCCTTGCGCTTGCTCTGGCGACAAATATGTTGCCGTCCCCATTACAGAGCCAGTTTGAGTCAAATTGTCATCAGTGTTGCCCGTCAATGCTCGTGCAATACCGAAGTCAGTTACTTTAACTTGACCAGTAGCTGTGATTAAGACATTGCCTGGTTTTATATCTCGGTGTACTACCCCGTTACGGTGAGCAAACGTTAACGCCGAGGAAATATCGATTGCTATGTCAGCTGCTCTGTCAGGGTGCAAGGGTCCTTCAGCTCGAATAATTTCAGCGAGACTTCGACCTTCGACATATTCCATAACTATGTAGTAGGTGCTATTTTCTTGGCCCCAGTCATAGACACCAACCACATTAGGTTGGTTAAGATTTGCAGCGGCCTGGGCTTCACGCCGAAAACGTTTAACAAATGATGGGTCAGTAGCGAACTCCGGAAATAGGACCTTCACTGCTACAAGGCGGTCTAAAAGCTGGTCTCGACCGAGAAACACTTCGGCCATACCGCCTCTAGCGATTCTTCGATACAGCTCGTATCTGCCGCCTAATATTGGTCGTTCGGTATTGGACATCAGCTACTGGGTGGTCCTTAGAGGGAAAGGATTAATATTAATAAGTTCTAGGGTTCGTTAACGGTAGAGGTTGGAAGACGCAAAGACGCTTCAATGACGGCGCGGGCAATTGGTCCCGCATCGGTTCCTTGGGTGTAAACACCTTCAGAACCTCCTTCCTCTACAAATACAGCAACAGCGACCTCGGGGTTGGTTACTGGAGCAAAAGCTATGACCCAATTATGAGTTGCAGTGCTATTTTTGACCCGCACGATTCCTATTTTGGCTCCTACCTTGACTCCTTCAGTTTGAACTGATTGCCCGGTGCCACGTTCAACTGACTTTAAAAGTATGGCTTTTAATTCTTCTGAAACGCTCTTTGTAATAGGTCTACCTAAAATTTGAGGTTGATAATTTTTGAGAACTTCACCATCGTTGGTTGTGATTTTATTTATAATTCTCGGCGAAAAAAAAATACCATCGTTTGCAATTGCTGACGCAACTGATGCCATTTGGAGAGGGGTAGCTGATACGCCCCCTTCACCTATTCCAGATTGAGCTAAAAGTGAGAGGTTTGGCTCGTAGAACTCGGGTTGGTGGATAAATGATTCGGTGATATCGGGCAGACCGATAGCCAATTCTGAGTTGAAGCCGAACGCCTCTGCCTGTTCCACTAGAATAGTTGGTCCCAATGAAATAGCCATTTGAGCAAACCCTGTGTTGCATGATTCTTCAAGCATTTCGCTAATTACTCCACCGCATGTTTTACCGCCTACGTTGGTAATGGGTGACCTTGTTTGTGGAGCGACGTAATAACCGACTTGCGGATAGATTGGCCTATCTTTGGCAAGGATGTTGCTAGATAAGCCAGCAGAAGCAGTGATAATGCTAAATATTGGACCAGGTGGGTAGCTTTCTTGATAGGCCTTTGACCGAATTGGGTTTTGATTATCACTGAGTAAGTCGTCGCGAAAATTATCCACTCGGTTCAAGTCATGTGATGAAAAATTATTGGGATCGTAAGAAGGATTTGACCATAGAGCTAAAATGGCTCCGTCCTTCGGATTGATCGCAACAACTGCGCCTGAACGAGTACCAAGTGCTGCTCGTGCAACAAGTTGCACATCATGTCTAAGAGTCAGCTCCAAATTCGCAGTGCGGTTTCGATTGAGAAATAAGTCAGACGCGTTTTGAACTCTGACTCCTATTTCAGTGCCAGATAAGTGACTGTTGTAGTGGCGTTCCAACCCGCTTGCTCCGTATTCAAAAGATATGAATCCGGTTATATGTGCATAGAGATTGCCAAAAGGATATTGTCTCAATCGCTTCAGATCTCCGGGAGTGCTGATTGTTTCAGCGATAACTTCGCCGTCGACTGTTCTCATTAGACCTCGTGGTTCGGTAAAGGTCATTGAGATAGAACGAGTGTTACTAGGATTTGATTTGTATTCGTTTGCTCGAATCAGTTGAGTCAAATTTAATTGACTAAATAAAATGAGAAAAATCGTCATGAATACGATTGTCAGTTTGGCTATTTGGCGATTCATACTGATCTTGTGCCATTGGTTATTGATGAATAATGGGGGTCGATTGGCGGTGTGCTTTGTGAGATTCTAAGCAATATCCCAATAATTATATAATTGGATACCAAACTGGAAGGGCCATAGGCCATGAAAGGAATCTGCAGCTCAGTTAATGGGGACAGTCTTAAAACACCGGCAATAACTATCGCTGCCTGCGCTCCTATGGCAGTAGTTAGACCTGCGGCAAGTAATGTTTCGAATGCAGTATGAGCTCTTATCGCGATTCTGTAACCAAGCCCAACTATCAATAGGTACGAGATAAGAATAGCTGTGGCTCCCATTAGACCTAATTCTTCGCCAAGGACAGCAAAAATAAAGTCAGTTTCAGCTTCTGGAATTCTTTGTGGGCTTCCTATTCCAGGTCCTGTTCCTGTTAGCCCACCACTCGCAAGGGCAAAAGTTGACTGCAATATTTGGTACCCGGCATCGGCTGTGTTATCCCACGGATCCAGCCAAACACTTATCTTGTCTTGAAGAGAGTCAAAAATACTAAAACATGCGAGCGCTCCAACAGTGTAAAATAGTGTCCCGAAACCTAGGTAAATAAGTCGATCAGTAGCTACCCAAAGCAAGACGGTAGATATGAAGAAAAAAATTAGCGAAAACCCAGGGTCTTGGTACACAATTAATATCAATAAGCTAATAAGGGAGCCGATTCCTAAAGGCCTAATATGTCGAATTTCTGGGAGAGTAAAGGTACTGAAACCTTTTCCTCCAAGAGTCAATAGCTCTCGGTTCTCTATTAGGTAGGACGCAAAAAAAATAGGTAATAGTACTTTGGCCAGTTCAGCTGGTTGGATCGAAAATTCTCCTAGTTGAACCCATAATTTTGTCTTTCCCGAGCCGCTATCGATGTAGGGAAGAAGTGGGAGTAACAGCAGACTTAGCCCGATAAACCCGAATAAAATTTTGTGGCGTTTCAATGAAAGGGCGTTGCGGACACAAAAAATTGTCAATACAAAGGCAGACATTGCGATGGCAGTCCATATTGCTTGGTTACTGGCAAGTCCAGAATCCAGTCGAACTATGAAAACGTATCCGATGCCATTCAGTAGGCCAGCAATTGGGAACAGAATGCCGTCAGCTGTGGGAACAAGAAAATGGATAGCGGCATGGCCAATAGCTAATAATGCTAAAATAATTAGTAAGAATGGCAGGATATTTGCTGGAATCGAACTTCGGTTCCCGTGGGCAGATAATGCATAGAGTGAGCAAATAATTAAACTAACCAAAAAAAGTAGAGTCAGCTCGATGACTCTTTGTCTAGGCACGTTAAATTTCCTCTGAATTATTTACATCACTCGGGTCTAAACCCTTGGTTCTCTTTAGACGAAGAAATAATTTGCTAATTAATCTGGTCTGTTTGTTATCAGGGATTAGAGAATTTGATTGCTTCTCATTAATTTGTGGGGCCTCATCAGACTCGTTTGTTTCAATATTTTCGATGTTGACATTTATCACTACAACAGTGGTGTTATCTCGACCTCCATGGATGTTTGCTGCTCGTACCAGAGCTTTAGCAGCGTTACTTGCTAGTGGATTTTGAATGAGATGTTTGATGAGTTCCATATCTGAAAGCTCATTTGTTAACCCATCGCTGCAAAGGATAAAACGGTCGCCCTCTTTTGGGGTCAGGCGCCAACTATCAACTTGAACTTCGCTGTGCACGCCGATAGCTCGGGTCAACATGTTGCGATAGGGGTGTGCGGCAGCGTCAGCCTCAGTTATTTCTTCCCGTCGAACTAATTCGGCTACATAACTGTGATCCAGGGTCAGTTGTTCAAACTCTTCACCATTGAATCGATAGATCCGGGAATCGCCGACATTAGCTATGGCAAAGTGACGCGAATCAGTGGCACCTAAAACCGCTATTGCTGTGAGCGTTGTTCCCATTCCATGAAGATTGGGCTTAGTTAGAGCTGTTTGATGCACAACTCGATTTGCCTCAACAAATGCTGACTCAAAATTTTCGAGAGAGTCATGTTTAGCACTAGATAATGTTCGCACTGCAATATTTGCAGCTACTTCTCCGCCTTGGTGACCACCCATTCCGTCAGCTACGGCGAACAGACCGGAATCTGTGTGCATTGCATCTTGATTAGTAGTTCTTACGCGACCTTGATCGGTGGCGGCGCCCCAACTGAGGTTGAGGCGCCGTTTCCCTGATTCGTTCAAGACATCACCTCAAATACCGTTGAACCAACTTGAATCTGGTCACCTAGTTTCAAGGCGATAACTGTGTTTACTTTTTGGCGATTTAAGTACGTGCCATTAGTTGAACCTAGGTCTTCGATAAGAAGACGCTCTTCTTGACGAAAAATTCGCGCGTGAAGTTGTGAGGCATATGAATCATCAATAGTTAGATGACATCCGGCTGCCCTCCCGATAGTTAATTCTTCATCGAGCTGATGGCGTGTTCCTCTTTGAGTTTCTGGTGTTCTAACTATTAAGGCTTTGGGGGTTTTGGGTTGTTTAGAATTAAAAAGTTTTTTGTGCTTTAGCTCTGAAGATGGTCGTACTCCTTCCCAAATAGCTCTCAAGACCCTATAAATAAATAAATAAATGAGAAGTAGTAAACAAATAGTTAGGAGCTGTATTAGTTGAGGAGACATATATTCAACTCACTTCAAGACGGAGTTGATGTTCACCAATCATTATGATGTCACCATCAATTAAACGTTGGTTGTCGATTGCAGTTCCATTAAGAAAAGTTCCATTAGTAGAGCCAAGATCGACTAAAAATAGACCTTGCTCGTCCAAACGTATTTCTGCATGGTGCCGGCTGACGTTTGATCCGTGAAGAACAATTCCACATTCATCTGCGCGCCCCAATAGCTGAGGCACTTTAATTTTTATCCTCGTTCCCTCTGCAGCGATTAGATAACCTTTTTCTGCTGATGATCTTTGTCGGTACTCGCCTGACATTTCGAATTTACCTAAACGAAAGTTAGGATTTGTAGCGAAAGCAACTGAGACAGGACCGGCAAATCCGTAGTTGTTTGTTTTTGCGTGATCTCGCATTACTTCGATAATTTCTCTTCGAAGTGTTTCTTCTATGGGAGTAAATCTATTCCGATCTTCATGAGCAAGAGCGTAAGTGAGATGATTGGGCACAATCGTATGTCCTCGTGTATCGACTGTTCTGCCCTCATCGAGAAGTTGACCGACTCGGCGCCCTAATTCCACAGGTCGCAAATTTGACCTAAAGAAGTGAGCAAAAATTTTGCCGGCGATATGCTCTAGCCGACGAAAAAAAGGTCTTACTCTCATCGTGTCACTAAGTCTACGGCTAGTGGTCTCTGTGTGTCGTTGAGCAGTGGAAAGAGTAGTAAGAATATGAACGTTGCGGAACCTGTTAAATGTGCAGTTAACCTAACTGAACTTACTAGCGCGAGTGGCGGAATTGGCAGACGCGCAGGCTTCAGGTGCCTGTGCCCGTAAGGGTGTGAGGGTTCAAGTCCCTCCTCGCGCACCAGAAATAGATCAGAAGCGCACCAGAGGGTAGGTATAACTTTCATGGCTCGAAATGAACGCAAAGCTAAAACCCCCACTTTTTCAAATGAAGAATTGGCATCGGCATTATCTCAATTTAACCAGGGTGTTTCAGATACCCGCGAACATGAACGGTCGAGAAAGGCGATTGCAAAAGCGGAAAGAATTCGCAACGATGCTGCTACAGAAGTAAAACGCCTCCTTGATATGGATCTACCGGCCCAAGAACGAGAAGCTGCAGAAAATAGTTATCGAGAGGCTCTTCAAGCTTTACAGAGATTAACTAACCCGGGTGAGGCATTATCAATTGACGCAGTTGGTGAAGTTACCGATGCTGAAGAGGATAAGAATCTGAACGATACGCCTGAGGCAATTGAAGAAAACTAGGTAAGGGGAAGAGTTTGTTCTCCCCAGGCACCCTCTAATTGTAATAAAAATTGCTTAGTAGCAATACCTGCTGCGAAACCTGTTAGCGAGCCATTAGCTCCAATGACCCGATGACAAGGCAAAACTATGGAAATAGGATTCCGGCCGTTGGCGGATCCTACTGCTCTGGTAGCAGTAGGACGATTAATGGAATCTGCTTGTTGCTGGTACGTAATAGTTTTTCCATAAGGAATATTTGCTAATGACAACCATGTCTCAAGCTGGAACTCTGTCCCTCGTAGGTCTAGCGGAACGTCAAATTCTTTTCTTTCACCCTGGAAATATTGCGTTATTTGTTCAGAAGTAGTTTTCAGAATCGGATGGTCATTACTAATTTCACAATTAGCTGGAAGCTTTACGCGATTAGTATCATTAGGCCAGAGAACGGCTCGGAGACCAGTCTTGCTGGCTATTAGCCGAAGCTGACCAACAGGGCTTTCTAAACAGAGCTGGTAATGCTGTTCGTTCATAGATTATCCAAAATAATCGTAGAGGACGAGGGTGATCTTATTTTAGCTGCTTAAGTTTTTGAGTGGCTATAGCAAAGAGTGTTTCCATTGATTTAAGTATGTTATCTCACTCGCTTTTTTGCGTGGAGCGGGGCTGAAACTATCTCCTTTATAAAAGGCCACTGGTAACAAAGCACATTGCGTAACTGAGCTTGGTATTCCAAGGAGCTCGGCGATGGCATCTTCATGAGCAAGATGAAAAGTTGTCCAAGCAGAGCCTAACCCTCTAGCTCTTGCTGCTAATTGAAAGCTCCATACGCTAGGAAGAACCGACCCGAAATATCCAGCAACCGACCCAGCATCATCTTCTCCGACTGGGGGCCTATCGAGCCTTAGTGGGATAACCATAGCAGGCACTTTGTGCATGTTCTCTATGAGGTAGATAGAAGAATCAATTACTTTCGCAGTCCGCGAATCAGAGCGTGCTCCTCCGCTTGCCTGCAAGTATGGCAGACCGACAGACCTATATGTTTTGGCTATTTCATTCTTTAACTCTGGGTCTGTGACGATAATCCATCTGTTTCTTTCTAAGTTGCCCCCGACTGGTGCGTGACCGGCAATTTCTATGCATTCCAGTAAAAGCTCATTTGGTACTGATCGCTCCAAGTTAAGTCTTTTACGAACTTGTTTTGTTGTTGTCAGCAACCGGTTAATTTCGTTAAGATCAAAATCGGTCATTTGAACGAAGGTATCCCAGTGATTTCCTGGCCGAGGATAAGCCCATGGATCTCTTCGGTGCCTTCATAAGTCATTACTGATTCCATGTTGTTTGCGTGACGCATAGGAGAATATTCAGTGCTGACTCCATTAGCACCCATCATTGCTCGTGCTGTACGAGCTGCGTCGATAGCTACCCGGCAGTTATGTCGCTTGGCCATGGAGATATGGAATGGGCGAAGAGTATTAGCTTCTTTTAATTGACCTAGGCGATTAGCTTGCAGATTTGCGTTAGTCATTTGAGTGAGCATGTCGGCGAACTTAATTTGATTGATCTGGAAACTTGCGAGAGGTTTCCCGAACTGTGGCCTATCTAGCTGGTATTCAAGAGCTGCTTTGTAACAGCTTCGAGCGACTCCGACTGCTCCAAAAGCGATCCCATATCTAGCTTCGCTTAAACAACTGAGAGGAGCACCGATACTGATTGCGTCTGGCAATCTCATAGTTTCCGGAACTTCAACGTCGGTCATATAAAATTCTCCGGTTATTGATGCCCGAAGTGAAAGTTTATTTTCTATTTTTCTGGCTTCGAATCCTGGTGAGTCAGTTGGGACCAGAAATCCTCTGAAACCCTCGTCAGTGTTTGCCCAAACAATTGCTAACTGAGCGATGCCGGCATTGGTAATCCAACGCTTAGCGCCATTGAGAACCCATTTATCTCCAACCTTGACTGCTCTTGTAGTCATCGACGAGGGGTCTGACCCATGATCGGGTTCGGTGAGTCCAAAGCATCCAATTATTTCCCCAGTTGCCATACGTGGGAGCCATTGTTGTTTCTGTTCTTCTGAGCCGTACTTCCATATTGGGAACATGCAGAGGGAACCCTGGACTGATACAAAGCTTCGAAGGCCACTATCGCCTGATTCAAGCTCTCGGCAAGCAATACCATAAGCAGAAGCAGAAGCACCAGCGCAACCGTAACCATCTAGATGCATCCCGAGCAAACCCATATCAGCGATGGTTGGGACTAGTTCCATAGGAAAAGTGCCAGCTTCGAAGTGTTCTGCGACAATGGGGTTAAATTCATTTTCAACAAAACGTGAAACAGTATCTCGAATCATTATCTCGTCATCGCCGAGTGTTGAATCGAGGTCATAGAAATCAGAAATATCAGCCATGTAGTAAGTATTCCAAGTATCTGGGTGTGATCAAAGGTGACTGTGTAGAACCTTTGAATTAGGGCTACTATTTTGTCGCAATTGGTCGCTGTTCATCACGACTCCATTGAGACCAAGAACCTGCATACAGTCGAGCTTTTCCTAGACCAGCGTATTCAATCGCTAAGAGGTTGTTGCAGGCACTTATACCGGACCCGCAATAGACAACGGTGCTATTTTGATCTGAGACCCCGAGTTCTGTGAAACGAGAATAAAGCTCTGCTGGCAAAAAAAACTTTCCGTCATCACTCGTATTATCGCCAAACGGTGCATTGACAGCCCCTGGTATATGACCTGCTTTGGGATCTACAGGTTCATTTTCTCCAAAAAATCTATCTGATGCTCTCGAGTCAACGAGAACATCGACCTTGTTTGAACCGGCCGCACCTGCATCATCGGCTGTCGCCAAAAACTCGGGCGGCCATTCTATGATTGGTCGAAAAACTGAAAGGCGACGAAAATTGCCGGTCTCTAACTGATGCGGGTATTTCTTAATACCGCCGTCTAGTAGCGCTGCATCACACCCTAGAATTCGAAGCATCCAGACAAGTCGTCCTGCTGACATCCCATTTGTGTCGTCGTAAGCAACTACGGTGTCTGACTCCTTAATCCCGAGCGAGCCCATGCTGAGAGCAAACGATGCAGCTGCTGGCATTGGATGTCTTCCGCCGCTGATTGTCGGTAATGTCGCTAAATGTTCATCAAGGTCAACGTAAATAGCGCCAGGTATATGACCGCTAAAGTAAGCATCGCGCCCGGGAGTTCTGTCTAAGTACCATCGGACATCGCACAAAATAATGTCTGGGCGGTCTATTAGAACTTCGGCTCCGATGACGGGAGGAAGCATAGAGTGACTAGTCATTGGCCGAACATTGTCATCCATTGTTGCTCAGAACTTGGCTTAAACACATAGTTAAGTTCTCGAGTCATGCCCATTGTTGCCGAAGAATGGAATGAATATCGATGACCTGGAAAAAGAACTGTGTCATCGGGAACTTTAGAGAGTGTGTGGTGAAGGGAATGGAACATGGCTGAAGGGTCGCTTCCTGGCAGATCTGTCCGGCCGCAGCCTTCTAAAAAAAGTGTATCCCCAGCTACTAGAGTCCCTTCGACTAAAAAACATTGGCTACCTGGAGTGTGACCTGGCGTGTGAATTAAATCGATTGGAATCTCTCCGACCATTATGCGGTCACCAGGGTCATGAATCATAAGGTCAGTATCACTCACTTCAGTTACTTTTTTTATTAGCTGTGCCTCAGCTGCTTGAACGTGAATTTTCACGCCTTGTAGTTCTAGCAGTTCCCGAATGCCTTCAATAGAATGACCCATCATTGACCCGCCAACATGGTCGGGGTGGTAATGAGTAGCTAGAACACCAGATAATCTCATGTCATCGTCGGCGAGGATATCGAGCAGGTCTGCAACACCGTAAGCCGGATCTACAGCCACTGCATCTCCAGTCTCACGATCTCCTATTAGATAAACAAAGTTCGCCATTTGTTCTGCAAGTTGGTTACCGACAGCGAAATCGCGTCCAGATAGTAGCTGACGAAAGTAAAAACGGTCGGTTGACATACATGTAAGAATACCGTTGGTTCGGAAACTCGTCGTCTTGAATGAGACTCTTTCTTGATTGAGAAGGCATCATAGGAGTAATGAACTTTTTCGAAGGTGAGCAGATGTGAGGAATCGGATTCTTCGTTTCGCAACATATGCAGCTGTTGGCGCTATAACTGGGGCGATTATTTCGGTTGTCACCTTGGTGGCCGAAAAATTTTTATTAAAAGATATTTTAGAACGTGATCTGTGGCAGAAAGCGGCGGCTCCAGCAGTCGGTTTGTGGATAGCGATTTTGGTTTTACGTTGGGCAGATAGAGGCTCTCCTCTTTCGCCATCAACTTCTGAAGAATATATTCGCAGCTACCATTCGAAGTCTCAGGTTTTGCGTCTCATCCATCTCCCATTTCGGATGTTGGCTGGAATCGCAACTGTTGGGATGGGAGGAGCTGTTGGTTTGGAAGGCCCGTCTATATATGCAGGGGCCACTGTTGGATCCGGGATCCAACGAAAATTTAGCTGGTTGTTTGGAGATAAGGGAGGTCAGGCCCTACTTGTTGCTGGGGCTGCTGCTGGTGTGAGTGCAATTTTCCAGGCACCCGCAACGGGAGTTCTTTTTGCTCTTGAATCCCCCTATAAAGGTGATCTTGGGCGGAGAGCCTTGCTACCTTCGCTTTTGTCTAGTGCATCAAGTTATGTCACATTTATATTAATAACTGGCTTAGATAATGAGTTGCCCTTTGACGTGAGAACAGATCTTGTGAGAGTGGGATTTGGAGGTCGAGAACTCTTGGGAGCAGTACTTGTTGGTGCTCTTTGTGGCTTAGTTGCAGTTGGGTTTAGTCGTGTTCTTGAAAAGGCCAAAGAAATTCAAAAGGTAAGACCTTGGTGGGTTCTTGGTTTATTTGGGGGAGCGATAGCAGCTGCTTTAGTAGTCCTGTGTGACTTAGTTTTTGCTGCTCCTTTGTCACTTGGTCCAACGGCTGAAGGACGTTTGTTGAGTTGGGTCCTGAACCCAAACGAGTCATTATGGTTGCTGGGCTTGCTGCTTGTTGTTCGAGTGTGTGCAACTTCCACGGTAATTGCTGCAGGTGGGGTGGGTGGGGTATTTATTCCCCTTGCGGTTTTTGGGCTGATTATTGGACGAATAGTTGGAGGATGGATTGACGTTGGAGCTGAGTCTCTCGCATTTTTCCCATTTATTGGAGTAGCGGCTTTTCTGGCGGCCGGATACCGAACCCCTTTGACGGCTGTAATGTTTGTCGCTGAGTCGACTGGAGCACCTTCGTTTGTGGTCCCAGGGCTTATTGCCGTAGCAGTGAGTCAGGTTGTTGTAGGGAATTCCTCGGTTTCGGGGTATCAACGTGATACTCGAACTGGTCATCTTGAGCGAAGATTCTTAATGCCTGTGACTTCAGTTATGCAATCTAAATTTAATTTGGTAGGGCCAGATGAGTCTGTCTCCGAGTTCGTGTGGGGTGTTGCTTTCCCGGGAAAGCAACTTGAAGCATTAGTTGCTGGTGAAGATAGAAAGTTTTTAGGGATTATCAGAGTTGCTGATGCTGGTGAAGTAGACCGAGATCAATGGTCTTCGCTAAAGTGTGCTGACTTAATGATCAAAGATCTCGAACCTGCGAGACTTTCGTGGACTGTGCGTGAAGTTAGTGCAGCCATGGAAAAATCTCATTTGGATATATACCCCGTTGTTGATACTGGGGGACGCATTATTGGTCTAGTTACGGAGCAAGCAATTGTAAACGTTGTCGAACTTTTAGATGAAACAAAAGGGAATTAAATTGTCTGAACTGTCGCTGTTGGAAGGTCTAGCAACTACGAGGGCTATTCGCCGTTATAAACCTGAGCCGATACCTGAAAAAGATTTGAATACAATTCTCTGGCATGCCGGGAGGGCTCCATCGGGATCGAATCGTCAAAAGTTCAGATTTGTTGTCTTACGTGATGGACCAAAAGCAAAACTTGCTAAAGCAATGTTAGGGGCCTCTTTTAGGGCTGGCTGGGAAACAAAAAAAGTAAATGATGGGTACCAATCCGGCTCAGGTGTTGATACCAATTCATCTAAAGCTCGAATGGCTCGAACAATGCAACATTTTGTTGACCATTTTGAGCAAACACCCGTTATTATTTTGGCTTGTTTGATTAGGTATCGGCCAGAAAATTATGCTGAAGGCTCGTCCGTATTTCCTGCGGTGCAAAATTTGATGTTAGCGGCGAGAGCTCTGGGCTATGGAGGTGTAATAACGGGATGGCATGTTGAAGTAGAAGCAGAACTTCGTGAATTATTGGCAATTCCGGATGGTGTTGCTATCCACGCTACTATTCCAATGGGTAAGCCATTAGGTAACCACGGACCCGTAAGAAGACGTCCAATTAGTGAAGTTGTGTTCGATGATGAGTGGGGTCTTGAAGCTGATTGGGTCAGCGATCCTGATGGAACTAAATTTACATCGGCGGGTCCGCCTAAAGGTACTTCAGCCGCAGGCGGGCGTCCTTAAGCTAGCTGATTTGCTGCTAATTGTTCAGCTTGCCTGGCAACATCTATTGGAGAAAGTCCGAGTATCTCTGCTACAGCTATAACCTGTTCAAATTCGGCTTTGATTCTATTTGCGCTTATTTTTACGTCGATAGTTTGTCCGTCAATTTGAATCTGAATTACTCGTCTTTCTTGGGTGATGCGGTACACCTCTGATTTTCGTATTCCCAAAGTACCAGTGAGCTCAAAAAGAATATTTGTCAGAGCGTGGGCATCAGAGGTTTTGGCCAAAATACTCAAGGTGTTCGCCAGTCTGCTTTTCTTCATGATGATTGGTGTAAGCCAGACATCTAGGGCACCAGCATCTTTAAGTTTAGTCATTGCGTGTGCGAGGTATTCGCTAGTTACATCATCTATGTTTGTGGTTAACTCAGACAAAATTTCTGCAGAGTTAGTGCTTGAGCTCTTGTCGGAAGTTGCTATTCCGATAATGACCTGGGTGGTGTTAGATCGCTCCGGAAAATTTTTAGTTCCTGCACCGTACCCAGATCCGGTAATTGTCATTGAAGGCATCGGGCCGGAACTAATTGCAAGAGCGCTAACAATTGCTGCTCCAGTTGGGGTTGTTAACTCAACATTAAGATCAACGCCAATTGTTAGAAAGTCCTTCAAGAGATGAATGACTGCTGGCGGCGGATTTGGAAGTACACCGTGGGCTGCTGTAATAGTGCCGATCCCCATAGCGATAGGGCCAACATGTACTTCCGTGACTGCTAACGATTCTAGAGCGGCGCAGGAACCTACGATATCGATTAAGGCATCAAGGGCACCGACTTCGTGAAAATGAACTTCATCAAAAGGTATGCCATGTACAGCCCCTTCTGATTTTGCAAGCGCTTCGAAAATCGCAAGGGCGCGAATTTTTACTCTTTCGGGTATTTCAGCTGATTGGAGAACTTGTTGTATATCTTTCCAACGGCGATGATGGTGTTCTTCGTAAGTAGTAACTACAGCGCGTGTTGCTGTGAGACCATTTCGGTCTACGATTTCTGCTTTTAGATCCCAGTTATCGAGATTTAAATTATTTAAAATATTTATTACGAAATTAAGGTCAGCTCCAGCATCGAGTAGTGAACCTAACGTCATGTCACCGGCAATGCCTGAAAAAGGATTAAACCAGGCAACGATACGTTCGGTCATTTATTACGCCTCATATCAAGAATTCTGATTGTTGCCATTGCAGCTCCAAAACCATTATCTATGCCGACAACCGTTATTCCTGCAGCGCAGGCGGCGTGCATCGCTAGCAATGCTGTCACGCCATTAAGACTCGCTCCATAACCAACACTAGTCGGGACAGCTATAACAGGAGCAGCGGTAACACCTCCGACAGCAGTTGCTAGAGCTCCTTCCATCCCAGCAATGGTAATTACAATGTCGGCATCAATGAGGTTGTCTAATTCCGCAAGGAATCGATGCAACCCAGCTACACCAATGTCAGATACATGAATTGGTTGAATGCCGTAGGCCCGCAAGATAGCAGCAGATTCTAGAGCTACTGGAAGGTCTGCTGTACCTGCTGACGCGATAACAATTTTTTCATGTCTGTATTCTGCTGGTCGCCAAATAACACTTGAAGCTTCTACTAGCGCTCCTTCATGGGCAAGAGTAACTGCTTCTATCTGATCGGGAGTAGGACGGCTGAGAACAACTGGCCCTGACCCATTTTCGAGTAGCTCTCTGACAATAGATACGCATTGATTGATAGTTTTACCGGGACCATAAATAGCTTCAGGTTGACCTGTTCTTAGTTGTCTATGATGGTCAATTTTTGCTTGCCCGATGTCAGCGAAAGGTAAGCGCCTGAGCACACGGACCGCATCGTTCGGGTTCATCGAGCCATTGCGAATTTCTTCAAGCATCTCAAGGAGTTGATTTTCGTCCATGATTCTCCCTTCTATAGGCGTATCCTGCCAGGCTGTGAGCACTAATCAGCGAATCATGAGATATGAATCTTTGTTACCTGAAACCCAAATCGGATTTTTAGGTCCAAAGGGAACCTTCGCGGAACAAGCTTTATTAAGCGAAGCGGACCTTGCAGCGACCCAGGTCCGACCGTATGACTCAATACCTGATGTGCTCAACGCTCTTGTAACAGAAGAAGTTGATCTGGGTTTTGTTCCTATTGAAAACGCAATTGAAGGTGCAGTAAATGTTACGCAAGATTCGATTGCGTTTGACTTAGATTTAAAAATCCATCGAGAGGTTGTGTTGGATGTCCAGCTCGATCTCTTAGCGCTTCCTGGCACGAAAATTGTTGATATCGATACTGTCCTATCTTTTCCGGTAGCCATAGCTCAGTGTCGAGCTTTTCTGAGAGAACGTCTTCCTACTGCAAAAGTTGTTGCGGCAACATCAACAGCTGAGGCTGCTCGGCAAGTAGGTGAGCAGCATATGGAAGGTGTTGCAACAATTTCTAATTCTCGGGCAGGAGAAATTTATGGTCTCGATGTTGTTGAACAGGCGATAGAAGATCATGCTGGTAATCAAACTAGATTTTTACTTCTTGGGAGAAATGGTATTCCTGCGCCTACTGGAAATGACAAGTCGAGCGTGGTGGTTTTTCAGCAAGCCAATCAGCCAGGAAGTCTCTTAGCTATCCTTCACGAATTCGCTGCTCGAAATATTGACATAACACGACTTGAATCGCGCCCTACCCGCAGAGAGCTAGGAGATTATTGTTTCCTGCTTGACTTTGAGGGGCACATTTCTGACGAGGTTGTTGCCGATTGTTTGAGAGAGCTAAAAATGAAACAAGGGAATGTTAAGTTTTTGGGTTCCTACCCTGCATATGGTTTAGCTGGTTCTCAAACTGTTAGGGATGCCAATGCAGATTGGACTCAAGCTCAAGAGTGGATTGAGGCGTTACGGAACCAAATGGAGTAAGGCTTGTTAGCGCGAAGGGTGGATCCGATCCTGCGGATGCTTGAGCATCAACGTTTTTAAAGGCCGACCCACTGGCGCTTTCTGCGATCACTCCGCCTTTTACGCAGCTATAGCTAAGCGGCTAGTAGCAGCGGAAGATAACTATTGTAGGACCCAAGATAAGAGCTATCAGAAGTTAAGTAGAACTGAGCTCTATCCTCCGTCGATACCTTTTACTAATTCAGTTAATGAGCTCCACGCTTTTGTGAATTACTGACGCTTAGATACGGGTCTGTGAGTATGGCTGGAATATTTGTTGGCTCTGGCAAATTTATTGACGCGGCGATACTTAATTTTCGGTTCGTGCTCTCGTATCCGTGCTTATATATCCATTAAACGTTTGTTAACTATTGAGAAGGTGGAGTTTTATGTCAGATGAAATAGACATGCAAGGTGTTGAGGCTTATGCGGGGGCACTATTTGGCCACGCGGTTGGAGCTGTGACTATAGCCTGCTCAGAGATGGCTAGGCGCCTAGGTTTTTATGAGCATTTGTCTGGTAGTCCAGGCATGACTTCAGATGAACTTGCGTCAGCTGCTGAAACACATCCGCGTTTGACTCGTGAGCTTCTAGACCAACAAGCGTCAGTGCAAATGGTTACATATGACGCAGACAAAGACACGTACGCGTTAAGCCCAGAAGGCGCGATGGTAGTTGCAAATAAACATTCACCAGCTTGGATGATGGGTGCCGTGCAAGCGATTGGTGCCATGTTTATGGGGCATGATCAAGTTGAAGCCGCTTTCCGCGGAGATGGTGGCGTTGCATGGGGTGATCAGCATCCATGTTTGTTTGAAGGTACTGCTGAATTTTTTCGCCCATGCTACGAGCATTCATTGATTCAGAGTTTTATCCCCTCATTAGCAGGAGGAATTGACCGTATAGCGAGTGGAGCTGTGGTAGCTGATGTTGGTTGTGGCGGCGGCTTGTCTACTCTTGTTCTGGCCGAGGCGTATCCAGACAGTACCTTTGTCGGTATTGACTTTCACGAACCTTCGATCGAGATGGCTCGATCAGAAGCCGAAAAACGCGGCATAACAAATGCTCGATTCGAAGTAGCAAGTGGCACAACATTTGAAGGATCGTATGATTTAGTTTGCTTTTATGACTGTATGCATGACATGGGGGATCCGGTAGGGATTGCCTCACATGCAAAAACTCAATTAGCAGATGGTGGTTCGGTAATGTTGATTGAACCATTTGCGTTCGACACAAGAGTTGAAAATCATGGTGGGCTTGGTGCGGCATTCTATGGATTCTCAAGTTTTTTCTGTACACCTTGTTCATTGTCACAAGAAGTGGGCAGAGGGTTAGGGGCGCAAGCCGGTGAGCCTGGAATGAGACTTGTGTTTGAAGAAGCTGGCTATGGTGATTTCAAGCGGGTAGCCGAATCTGCGACAAATATTGTTTACGAGGCTTTTGCATAAAGTTAAATATGGTTCAAAATCTTATTTATTAGCTGATTCACAAAGCGTTATGTATGAGACATGAACCTACCGGTACCAAAAAATTGACCTAGAAAAACATCGCTAGCTCTTCCGCGCCCAACATTAAGCTCAAGAGTGGATTGAGGCGTTACGCAACCAATTGGAGTAAGGCTTGTTAGCGCGGAGGGGGGGGGATTCGAACCCCCGGATGCTTGCGCATCACTGGTTTTCAAGACCAGCGCATTAGTCCGCTCTGCCACCCCTCCGCCTTGCACGCTAGCGGCCGTTAAGGCTAACCCGGTGGTCAGATAGCTGTGTTTTGCATGTGGAACTGCGAATAAGACTTTGACTCCGCTTACCCGTCATCTTGCTCTATGAATAAGTGGTTGTGATTCAAAGGAAATTTATCTGTTGAGATTAGTTGAGGCGATTGATTTGGCTACTCGTTAGGAGCTCTGGGCGTTCATCCAGGGGTGTTTGTGGACCGCCGAATATTTTAGTTTTCTTCGGCTTTAGAGATGTGCATCATGACGTTGTATGTGACTATGCTTCCATCGTGCGAAGAGTTGAATGGTTAGCAATTGTTAGCCAACGAGAGAGTTAGGTGGGGTCCAGGCCTTTAGGGGCTTAAACTAGCCAAGGGTTTCCTTTTTGTAAGTGTTCGGGAAACTTTCATTGCGAATGAATATCGATGGAGAGGTGCCAGAGTCCGGTTGAATGGGCTTCCCTGCTAAGGAAGTGATGGGTTTATACCTATCCGTGGGTTCGAATCCCACCCTCTCCGCCAAATTAAAGCAATCTATATCTGTAATAAAAGTAAATCTAGGGTTAGTAGCTCAACTGGATAGAGCATCGGTTTACGGAACCGAAGGTTCGGGGTTCGAATCCCTGCTAGCCCGCTTAAATAGTTTCTGGATTCGTTAGCTCGTGAGAAAGTCTTTTTTAGAAACGGTTTAATTTCTTTGACATGATCTATCGATACGGTCGCTGTTCGTTGGATTCGGTGGAGTTCCCATTGTTTCGTGGTTTGGGACTGCCATATTGATTTGGCTCTGTTGTCGAGGGCAGGCATAGTAGGACTACTAGCCAAATCCAACCAATGACGAGCAGTAAGAGCAAGAACAGCCATTTACCACTTCTACCTGAATCGTGAAGTCGTCTAGTTGCCGCTGCGAGCCCTGGTATTAGTAAAAATAAACCGATAAACGCGTTAACTATTGGGATTAACGAAAACAGACTATCGATCAGAGCTGTTGACAAAAACCAAAGCCAATATTGTCTGCGCGAGTCTCGGCCATAAAAAGTGGCGTATTTACTAGTTAAATTAACTTTTAGAATACTTATGACTTCGTTCATCAAGTTACCGCTTCCGCAGGTTCAGGTCCTGGAGTTCATTATGGCAAAAATAACTAGACCCGAAGCGAGTGGGGGCAAGCTTCGGGTCTGTTAATGGGAATGTCTCAACTACTTGGAAAGGGGGTTACCAGCTGGTTGAGAGCTTTTCCACGCTTTTATTTGTGTATAACTCTTCATGAATAAGTATGTCAGAGGTAAGCCCCATTTATGCACCAAAACAGCGTGACATTTGTCACACCTTGTCGTAGCTAACTAGATAGGTACGGGAGGGCTTAATCGTTTCAGCAAAGATATTTCAGTTAATATTATTTTTGTAAAGTCTAGATTAATTATTAATAAGATATTAAACATAATAAACTATTATTATTAATTTAATAATTAATCACTCAGATGGATATAATTCATACCTATATACGCTTAAGACTAAATGATTCTTACGGTCTCGGCCCCCAAGGAGCTGATTGCAATAGCTGGATTTCTTGACGGATCAGCAAGGGACGGAGTTGTGCCGCGAATGCCATAAAGGTTTCGTCAGCAAACAAGTTTGCCCAAAACTCACGACGTTGGGCGTCACTGTCGAATCGCCACATGTGGATAAGTTGATGAAGAGGACCGGTATCCGAAACAAAATAACCGACAAGATGACGTGAATGATTTCCAGCCTCAAGAGCTGGCCAGCCTTCGCTCGAATAGAGCTTGAGGACCTGGGACATTTCTCCGACCGCAACGTCGTAAGTGCGGCGTTCATAGAGTTCTAAACTGCTCATATCCTGAAGCTAGTGCATCTGACGGCGGCTCGTCGCCTGCGCTTATGGGTGTATTTGAGAGTTACTTATTTGAAACGCCTGGAAATAGTTCCTCTAATTCGCTGATAATCCAAGAACTTACCGCCGCAACTTGATCAAAAAAAGGCAGATGAACGCTCATCATTTCGGTGAAGTAGAGGCCGCTTACTAACAGTTTGGCGTCTTGCCTTGACAGTGGGATACCTTGATCTTTCCCCTTGAGAACAACCCACTCTTGTTCGCTCCAAGGGATTTGAAGTCGGGCGTCGAGTTCCTGAACTCGATTGTTCCCGCTTGCGAAATCATGATCCATCAAAATCCCCAAAATTTGCCGCAGGGCAGCTGCTCCATCTATGGGAAGTGTAAGGATTCGAGCCATCTCATTCTTATGTTCTGCCACACTTTAAATTTAGGCTGGGATCAACTTTTTTAGACTTTTAAAGCCCTGTAATTTCAGGCGATCATTGTCATTGGGCGTTTAAATAATTTTGATGAAACTTCTTTCTTGAAGTGTGTAAGCCGAATGCGCTCGTTGTTATCTCTGGAGTATTTAAGGCTGGTTTGACATTGTAAGTTAAACTACGAAAGTGGTGCTACAGACCGGAGAGAAACGTGCTTTCTAAAACCTGGACATTGGCAAAATCATCTTGGGCGGTAATAAAACTTGATAGGGAACTCCTAGTTTTGCCGATTCTAAACGCAATAAGTTCTTTGGTCTTCTTCGGCTTCGTTTGGGTTCTAGCAAACAGCGCTGGGGTGGATTTTACTAACCAAAATAGCGAAGGATCGGGCCCGGCAATACTACTTGGAGTTCTTGCGCTCTTTGGATTGAGCATTATAAGTGTTTATTTCCAAGGGGCGTTGGTCTATGGGGCGCACGAAAGATTTATGGGTGGTGATCCAACGATTAGTTCCGCTCTCAAGGGAGCAGCTTCTAAACTGCACCGGTTAATACCTTGGGCGATACTGACTGCAACTGTGGGTATGATTCTTCGAGCCTTCCAAAATCGACAAGGCATGATGGGACGCATAGTTGCGTCCCTTTTAGACACAGCATGGAAAGTGTTGACCTTTTTGGTTGTCCCTGCAGTCATGTTCGAAGATTTAGGACCCATCGAAGGTGTTAAGCGCTCGAGCTCGTTATTTAAGAAAACATGGGGCGAAAACCTTACAGCTAGAGTCGGTTTTGGTTTGCTTGGCTTGATAGCTGCGATACCAGCAATAGCCTTGATAGCAGTTGGAGTGTCAAGCGGCTTCTGGTTGCTAATTGTGTTAGGTGTTCTGCTAATCATTGCTCTTGTTGTGGTCCTCACTGCCCTTACAGCAGTATTCCAAACAGCTTTGTATTTGTATGCGGTCAATGGCGTAGCTCCGCAGGGTTTTGAAATAGCGGAAATAACTACATCATTTGGACATAAAGGAAACCCGACGATTATCCGCTAGCTCTTGATAATTAGAGGTGCCTTAAGCTCTAAGTTAACAAAAGCGGAATTCAAACCGATCGGACATATGTGGATCACAATGCTGAAGTTCTCAAGGTAAATAGCAATTTTTATAAAGCATTTGAGGAGCGTAATCTACAAGCATTATCGGATACCTGGGCCCATGTGCAGGAGGTTTGGTGTACCCATCCTGGTTGGCCTGCCCTGCATGGTTGGGAAAGGGTGAAGGAATCTTTCAGAAATATTTTGAATGGAGCTGGCCCACCACAGTTTGTACTGTCAGAAATACGTGTAGAAACCACTGAAGATACTGCTTGGGTAACCCTTGAAGAAAATTTACTTGGTCCGAATTTGTCGACTGTAACAACCGTGAACGTGTTTAAAAAAACAGATGGTCAATGGTTAATGTATGGGCATCATGCCAGCCCGGTTGTTGCGATATTTAGTTAAAAGCGTCGATCCAATATTTGAGTTGACGGTAGAAATTTCTGTTGTGTAGAAACATGAGATGGTGAATGGTAATAAAATTAATCAAGAAAAATATTGTGGCAGGTTTGATTGGATCTCTATTTGCTGCTGCAGGGGTGAGTCATTTCCTGTCGCCGAACTTTTTTGAGGCGATAGTTCCCAGATGGGTACCAAGCCCCTCGTTAGCCAACCAAATTTCTGGTGCTCTAGAAATTGCGCTGGGTTGTGCCCTTCTCGTGCCTGCAACAAGAAGACAGGCAGCGTGGGGCCTGATTGTGCTATTAGCAATTGTGTTTCCCGCCAACATCGACATGTTTGTTAACAATGTCAAAGTATCTTCTGGCAATGGCGAAAATATAAGAGTCGAAGGAGCGCCAGATGTTTGGGTGCGTAACCTTGCCAGGCTCCCGCTTCAATTTGTTCTTGCTTACTTGCTGTATCGACAGGCCCGGCCTAAAAGTAGTCGGTTGCCTGTTGGTCCTTAACCAAGAACTTCGGCAATCGCGAGATCAGCGATCCGATCTGGGTCATATCCGAGTTCTTCAGTCAAAATTTCCCAATTGTGTTCCCCCCAGGTGGGACCTCCGTAGGTAACGACAGCTGGAGTGCGCGACATGACGAACCGAGAGTTTTCGATCGTTGTTGTGCCATGAGTTGGATGGCCTACTTCGATGAAATGGTTTCGGTGTTTTAACTGCGGGTCAATGAGAGTGTGGCGACTGTTTTGAACCTGGTGAGCGGGAATCCCGGCAGCGACACACTGTTCCATGACTTCGTTATTTGACCGCGAAGAGGTCCAGTTACTAATTAACTCTTCGAGTTCGTCTTGACGGGTTCTGCGCTGTTCAACGGTTAGGTCTTTCACGCCTGAAGTGCCCATCAGGTCACATAATGCTTGCCATTGATTGTCATCGCAGACAGCAATCGCGACCCATTCGTCATCGCCAGTCGATGGGAACACTCCATGGGGAGCGAAAACGTCGTCTCTGTTTCCACGCCGCTCCCACATACGTTCATTTACTGACCAATCAAGGAGCAATGGAGCGAGTTGCTGCATCGACGCTTCTCCTTGACTGAAATCGAGATACTGACCTTGTCCAGTTGCTCTGTGATGCTCGACAGCTGCCATGACACATGCCACCAAGTAACGGCTTGATATGTAGTCGGTGTAAGCACCAAATGGCCCTGATGGTCCACGGTCAGGCCAACCGGTGGGTTCGAAGAACCCTGAAATAGCAGCGGCCATTGTTCCGTAGCCAGCTAGCTCTGTGTAAGGGCCGGTTTGTCCCATGATGCAACTCGACGCCATCACTAGATCAGGTTTGATTTTGCGTAACGACTCGTAGCCAAGACCGAAGCCGCGCATACCTTTTGGTGAGAAAGATTCAAGTACGACATCGGCCCATTGCACTAAATCGTGAACCACTTCGATCGCTTCGGGTTTATTCAGATCAAGCGACAGTCCGCGTTTGTTCGCGTTCATATTGCTGTAGAGCGCTGAGTTATCTGGCAGTCCTTTATCATCATGAAATGGGCCCAAGGTTCTCGCCGTGTCCATTCGAGCTTCGGAATCTATTCGAACTATGTTCGCCCCGTAGTCAGCTAGAACACGACTCCCTGCAGGGCCAGCCATAACCCACATGAAATCGAGCACCTTTAAACCTTCGAGGGCTTTCCCTTGACGATCTGGGATTGCCGGAATCGAAACGCTCGGCTTTCTTGGCGGCTCGGAAAGAACTTGTGTCGTGTGTTCACCAATTGATGGTGGGGGCGGCAGCGGAACTTGTGGCGTCTCGGAGAAAATGGCCATCCTGCCGGGGAATTTGACTTTTCGGCCCTCAACTACCAAGTCCTCCCATAAGTCGCGTGCCTGGAGGTGGGGGTTGTTGTACACATCTTCAGCAGTTGTGACTGGAGCTATAAGTAGCCGCTGTTTGAAAGCGGCGTCGAATAACTCTTGCTTCGTTTTTGTCATGCAAAAGTCAGCAACGCATTGCTTGACTCTGTCGTACTCTTCGACTGGCTCGCTGCCAGAAAACAGTAAGTCGGCGTAGTTCAACCAGTCTTTGTTCAGAGTCTCTTCATCGCAAAAACCTTCTTCGTGAATCCATTCCATGAGTCGCCGGGTGTATGGACCTAGCGCTGTTCCAAATAGAACTGTTACTGATACGTGACCATCAGCGCATGGCCACATCAGTTGTATATAGATTCCTGCAGTGGTAATACCGCCAGCTTCTCGATTGGATTCCGGTGCGTTAATAGCTAGGGCGACCATGTAGGTCTGGCTTGCCTGCAATGTCGAAGCCTGAGCTGAAAGATCAATGTGTTGACCTAACCCTGAGTTGTTTTCTCTTTCATACAATGCGATCAACGCAGCGCTGGAGCACTCGGCGGCTGCATGAGCGTATGCCTGGGGTAGAGGAATCCGAAGCGGAGAACGGTCGGAGTCTCCGGTTAACACCATCTGCCCGCCCGACGCCATGATCGTCAGATCAGTTGCTGGCCACTTGGCTTTGGGGCCGGTGCCACCGAACGCAGAGATAGATAAATGGATCAGTGCAGGATTTCTCTGAGCCATCACGTCGTAGCCGAGCCCTAACTCATCTAATACTTCGGGTCCGAAGGCTTCGATAACAATGTCTGCGCCGTCGGTCAAACGAAGCAATTCGTCGCGTCCTTCAGATGTTTCAAGGTCAAGGACCACTGATTTCTTACCTCTGTTATATGACCAATACCACAGCGAAGTATTCGGCGATACAACGTCTCCCGCGAATGGTCCAACCTGTCGTGAATGAGAACCACCGGGTGGTTCGACCGTAATCACGTCTGCACCCAACGAGGCCAGGACGCTTCCAGCAAGTTGGCCGCGTTCGTCTGCTAACTCAATTACCCGATAACTAGACAACATGGCTTCCCCCTACAAAAACCTGCTGGAAACTAAATCAATTAGTGGTCACTAACTTGTTATTCTGATTTGCGAACGATCCGAAAAACTGGAATGACTCGTGGAGCGGCGCGTTCAGCATATTTATGAAAAACAGGTAGCTGCTCAGCCTGTGCAGAATACAAGCGGGCACGCTCTATATCTTTGGTTTCGATCACCGTAGCTTCGTATTTGTCAATTCCTATTTCGATTGTTACATCCGGGTTAGTGATAAAATTGTAGTACCAGTTCGGATTATTCGGAGCGCCCGCCATAGACGCAATGACCACAAGATCGTTGCCATCGGTCGTGTAGGCAAGAGGTGAGCATAATTCTCGACCAGACTTAGCGCCTGTCATGGTTACGAGCACAATCGGGCTTCCTTCAAATGGCGGACCACATTGTCCCTCGTTTTCTCGAAATTCTTTGATTGCTTTCTCATTCATAGCCAAAAAATCTGCTGCCATTATAAATTCCCCTGATCAATGTCGTTTGCTTATTATCAACCTAAAATTTATGAGGTTTATAGTAATCATAGGCTTGATTCCTTTAGCGGAGGTATCGATTACGGTCTACCAGTTCGCAGAGGAATTAAAACTATTTCGAAAACTGAACCAAAGTTGAGACAGCTTGGTCGAAAAATTCTCAAAGTAGTATTAAATTTTTTAGTTCTCCACAGAAATAGTTTGCTGAGGATTTCATCTGAATAAGCAGGCAAGCAACGATTATCAAAATGGATGCCACCACATTCACACCCTTCGCAGATGCGTCGGTTTTGATTTGATCTAGGTTTATGATTACAAAACGCAAGATTTAAGGCGTTCTGGAAATTTAGGTAGCTGAGTTTGAGCAAGGCCCCTATTGAATGAGTTGGGTGTTTTAGTGAATAGATTCGTGATGTTCGTCGTCTTGTTAGGGTTCGGCATTGGATTTGTTCTAATTTTTGGCTAATCCAATGCTTTAGTCTCACAAAACCTGCCGTTGTTTTTACCATTGCGAACCTGGGCGACTGAGCAGCCAACTTTCATTCAATAATTGTGATTTGTCGTTGAGTCTCGCTCACGCAGGTACGGTTGACGGCATGGCTGATCTATTAATTGTTGGCGGTGGCAAGATGGGCGAAGCGTTACTTGGAGGCTTGTTAAATGCCGGCCATGAACGAAATAAGATCGTAGTCGTTGAGCCACTAGAAGAACGAAGAATAGAAATAAGCAAACGATACGGAATCGTGTGTTCGAGTGAAGTTGAGCCGTGTCACGGAGCAATTTTGGCAACGAAGCCAAATATTGTCCCTGAGGTTGCCTCATTATTGACCGAAACAGGTGTCAAACGAGTGCTTTCGATTGCAGCAGGAGTTACCACTTCAACAATTGATGATTCCACGGGAGGCAAAGTTCCAGTTATTAGAGCCATGCCGAATACACCAGCTTTAGTTGGTGAGGGCGCATCAGCTATTTGTGGCAACTCAGCGGCGACCGAAGACGACTTTGTGTGGGCAGAATCAATTCTTGGAGCAGTTGGTCTCGTGGTGAGAACTAATGAGGCACTCTTAAATTCAGTTACGGGACTCTCAGGCTCAGGACCTGCATATATTTTTTTAGTTGCTGAAGCGCTTATAGATGCAGGTGTCCTTGTCGGACTTCCTAGAAAAATATCAACTGACTTAACAATCCAAACATTGCTCGGTGCTGCAAAACTGCTTGCAGAGGGTAAACCAGCAGCAGAACTTCGCGCGGATGTGACATCACCTGGTGGAACCACCGCTGCTGGCCTTCATGAGCTAGAAAAAAACGGAATGCGAGTAGCTTTAGCCTCAGCAGTTAAAGCTGCTACCCAACGATCAGAGGAATTAGGTCGGTCATAGAAATGAACGAATATGACACCATTACGTGCCTTACAGATTTAGGAACATCCAACGAGTCTGTGGGTATTCTCCACTCTGTAATTCGTGAAATTACGCCAAAAACGCGAATTCTTGATCTCTGCCATGAAATAGCACCCGGAGATACTAAATCCGCCGCTTTGATGCTTGCTCGAAGTGTTCCCTATCTGCGACCGGGAATTGTTTTAGTTGCTATTGGACAACACTTAGAAAGACCGGCAATAGCGGTTGAAGTAGGTAATGGCCAATCGATATTAGTCGGACCTGACAATGGCACTTTAGGTGCTGCAGTCGCTGTTGTTGGCGGCGCTCAACACGCGATCCAGTTAGTAAAACCGGAACACCATATTGAATCACCTGGTGCTGTAGATCCGGGACGTGACGTCATCGCCCCGATAGCTGCAAAGTTGGCTGCGGGTTCGTCGCTGGACGAGCTAGGCAAAATGATTGATCCAAATCTTTTGTTACCCTCATTAATGCCCGTTACGCGAACCGAGACTGACGGTGCTGTTTCCGCCGAGGTTCTTTGGGTAGATAGATTTGGCTCCGCCCAACTTAATTTAGATAAAGATCTTCTAACAGAGTTAGGAGATATTCTTGTTGTTGAATTTAACGATGAAAAAAGAGTGGTTCGCCTTCAAAAAGCACTTGATGTAGCTTCTGGCCAGATGGCTCTTGTTGAAGATATACATGGGCTTATATCGTTAGTCATTGGCCAAGGAGACGGCGTGGCCACACCAGGGCTTGCGGCTGGGTCGGCTGTAACAATCCGTCAGCCATCATGAGACTAGGAACTACGGTTGCAGTCGGGATACTTTTAACTTTGATAGTGGTCGCTGCAACCGTTCAATTAATTGCACTCGCCCTATAATCAAAGAGGATAGTTTGATTTAACGGTCGTTTTTTAACTTAAAAGTTGTTAAGTATCTAGTAGGTTGTAATTGCTAACTTTTTTATTAGCTAATGCTGCAGCAACAGAAGTTGCTGCAGCTTGATTAACTCTTATGGGACGGTTTCCCCTTGTCCATCGTGATCTTAGGTTTGAGTCACCAGAGCGCTCCGCTTGAGCTGTTAGAAAAGTCGACTATCTCAAGTGAAGACCTGCCGAAAAAGTTGACAGACTTAAGCCAGCGAGACCACATAAGCGAAGCTGTTGTGATCTCAACGTGTAATCGAACGGAAATCTACGTAGTAGCTGAAAAGTTTCACGCTGCTTATGCAGAAGTAAGAGATTTTTTGGCTGACAGCGCCTTCGTTGCGCCAGAAGATATTGCTGATCATCTCTACGTTCATCACGATGAAGATGCCGTGAAGCATCTCTTCTCGGTTGCATCGGGTCTCGATTCAGCGGTTCTAGGTGAATCGGAAATTCAAGGCCAGGTAAAAACAGCGTGGGAAACTAGCAGGATTGAGAAATCGTCAGGCCCTGTGCTGAACCTGCTGTTTCGTCATGCACTAGAAACTGGAAAACGAGTTCGGTCAGAGACATCGATTGGCCGTCACACCGCCTCTGTTTCGCATGCTGCAGTTCTTATGGCTACGGACCACCTAGGGAGCCTAAAGAAAAAGAAAGTGTTAGTTGTCGGAGCAGGGGAAATGGCTGAAGGTATGGTCGTTGCCCTCGCAGCGGCTGGACCGCAAGAGGTTCAAGTGGCGAACCGGACTATTGAGAAAGCTAATGATTTAGCTAAACGAATTGGTGGTAAAACAGTAGCTTTAAGTGAACTGAGCGTTGCGCTTAGTGAAGTAGACCTTTTATTGACCTCAACTGGAGCTACCTCGGTAATCCTTGATCATACGTCAGTTCAGAAGGTTATTAAAAGTCGCTCGGGACGTCCGTTGTTGATTGTTGATATAGCGGTACCTCGAGATGTTCATCCGGATACCGCCTCAATCAACGGTGTCACTTTGCTGGATATGGAGGATCTGTCGGCTTTTGCAGCAGTGGGCAGAGAAGAACGACTAAACGAAGTTGAGAACGTTCAGACAATTATTGACCAGGAAGTTGAACGTTTTGGCGACTTGAGATCAGCGCGTGAAATGGCGCCGTTGATCTCAAACCTGCGGATAACTGTTGATACGATCCGATGTCGCGAAATAGACCGATTTTTTCAAAATCAAAGTCAATTCACGGACTCTGATCGTGTGGCGATTGAACAACTTACCCGGAGTCTGATAGCTAAATTATTGCATCAACCCACTATTGGTCTCAAGAACTCGGCAGGATCGGCCAAAGGCGATCGCCTCGCAGATTCAGTTCGAGACTTGTTTGATCTCTAAAGACAGCAAATGAGAATTGCCACGCGCGGAAGCCCCTTAGCTCGCTGGCAAGCTGAGACAGTAGCTACCCAGTTGAAGGCTTTAGGACAAGAGCCCGAGCTGGTGCTAGTGAAAACTGAAGGAGATCGCGACCAACAAAGTCCAATCTGGGAACTAGCTGGTAGAGGTGTTTTTGTTAAAGAAGTTCAAGCAGCGGTACTCGATGGGCGAGCCGACTTGGCTGTGCACAGCGCTAAAGACCTTATGTCTATCCCTACGCTTGGATTACAAATAATTGGATGTCTAAAGCGTGGCAATGTCTGTGACTCACTAGTTGGAACCCGTTTGCACGAACTACGTGAAGGCGCTGTTATCGCTACCGGGTCCGTAAGGCGTAAGGCACAACTTTCGAATATACGCCCAGATCTACACTTTGTAGGTTTGCGTGGCAACATCGAAAAACGAATCGGTGCTCTTCAATCAACAGAAATTGACGCGATTGTGGTTGCTGCTGCTGCACTTGAACGGCTTGGGATAGTAAATGTGATTAGTGAAACGCTAGACGAAACAATCTTTATTCCTCAGGTTGGACAAGGCGCAATAGCTCTTGAATGTCGGGCCAGTGATGAAACAACTGCTGAAACACTAATGAATTTAATCGATCTGAATACTTCTGAGTGCGTTCAAGCTGAGCGTTCGTTCTTAGCTGAACTTGGAGGTGGATGTGACTTGCCCGTGGGAGCGTACGCCACAAAAACTGGAGAGGTGATGACTCTTACTGCGGTCATTGCGACACATGATGGATCAACAATTGTGCGAGATGAAAAAACTGGCACATACCCGACTCAGCTTGGGAAAGACATAGCGGATTCTTTGTTAAATGTTAAGGGCGGGGCATCGCTACTTTACTCGAGAGAAAGACCTGAAATGTGATTGGCGAGCAAGGCCTGTTAAAAGGGCTGAGCGTTGTTGTCACACGGGCATCTCATCAGTCAGCAACTCTTATCAAAGCCCTAGAAAAAGAAAGTGCGGCTGTGATAGCAGCTCCGTCTATCGCTATCGTGCCGCCCCTGGACGGCGGACAGCCCCTTGATGATGCCCTACTCCGTTTAGATAGATACTCTTGGGTAGCTTTCACATCGGCAAATGCGGTAGCGGCCTCACTAGCGCGTGGGGCTCGACGAGGAGTTATCCGTAGATTTGACCATCTAAAAATTGCTGCTGTAGGGCCGGCAACCGCCGAGAAAGTTTTAGAAGAAATGAAACGAGAAGTCGATCTTCTCCCCACGGTGTACAAAGCAAAAGAACTTGCTCGAGCCTTCCCAGAACCGAAAGAAAATGATCGAGTGTTTGTTCCAATGGCTAGCGAAGGGCGACCAGATCTAGCGGTAGGTCTTAAGGAACGAGGCTGGAATGTAGATGCCGTAGCTGCTTATCGAACTGTTACTCCTTCATTACCGAGTGCCGTTACTGAAAAACTAGCAAATGCAGACATAATAATTTTTGCCTCACCATCGGCAGTTAACGGGCATATAAAACAGCGAGAAGTACCAATAGATAGTCAAATCGTATGTATAGGGGACATCACTGCAGAGGCCTGCATTGCTAAGGGATTAGAAGTTGTGGCGGTCGCAAAATCTCCCTCCGTAGCCGACTTATTAAAAGCAGTTATAGATCTAGCGGCGTCTCGTTAATGAGTTACGCGCTGATTTTTGACTTCGATGGAACCATCCTTGACACTGAGACCCCGGCATGGGCCTCGATGGTTGAAGTGTGGAAAAGTTTTGGTCTCGAACTCCCTTTAGATTGGTGGCTGAAGGGAATGGGAACCAATCGGCGAGACTCATGGATTGATGAACTAGAACGTATTCTAGCCAAGCCATTGAACCGGCATGAGCTAATGAATAAAAGGCAACAAACCAAGGACACTCTTACTGATTCAAAGAAACCATTACCCGGAGTAACTGACCTTATTGATGCTGCCGAGAGTAAAGGCATACAACTTGCTGTTGCTTCAAGTTCTGCACATGAATGGGTCGATAGACATTTGAAGCGCCTAAACCTTTACGAGCGTTTCGAATATGTAGTGTGTCGAGATGATGTTCACGGTGTTTCAAAACCAGCACCAGATGTGTTCCTTAAGGCGCTTGAATTACTTGGATCAAATTGTACTAGCGCAGTAGCTATAGAAGACAGTCCAAATGGTGTGCAGGCAGCAACAGATGCTGGGCTTGAGGTTGTTGCGGTTCCAAACCCACTAGTCAAAAAATTAGATTTTAGTCTTGCAACATTGCGCTTAGAGCATTTGAACGATTTAAACCCGAACGAACTCCTGGAGTCGCTGTTTGAGTTTCCGTGTACAAATGACCCGTAGGATAATCATTGACGTAATTACCAAAAGAGATGATCAGGACTTTGCGAACCAACGCTGAATTGTTTGAAAAAGCACAGGCACTAATCCCAGGGGGTGTTAACTCACCGGTACGGGCTTTTCGATCAGTCGGTGGAACACCATATTTCGTTGATCACGCTGAGGGAGCGTATGTATACGATGTCGAAGGGCGCAAATATATTGATTTAGTGCAGTCCTATGGAGCAGTTATAGCTGGGCATGCACATCCATCGGTTACATCTGCTATCTGCGACGCAGCCCAGAAAGGTACATCTTTTGGGGCGCCGACATTTGGTGAAGTCGAACTTGCGACTGAGATAATCGAACGAGTTCCAGGTATGGAGAAAGTCCGCCTTGTCAATAGTGGTACAGAAGCAACCATGAGCTCCATTCGTCTTGCTCGGGGGCACACAGGAAGAGATCGGATCATAAAGTTCGCCGGAAATTACCATGGGCATGCAGACATGCTTTTAGCTGCAGGAGGCAGTGGTGTCGCAACTCTCGGTTTGTCTGGGTCAGCCGGGGTGCCATTGGCCGCGGTAGCGGACACTCTGGTAGCCCCATACAATGTTGTTCCGAATATAGGTACTGATGTTGCGTGTGTGATAGTTGAACCGGTCGCCGCAAATATGGGAGTTATAGGTCCTGCAGAAAATTTTCTAAAGGATTTGAGACTTGCATGCGATAGAGCAGGTGCGCTCTTAATTTTTGACGAAGTGATAACGGGATTTCGACTAGCTCGTGGTGGCGCATCTGAATGGTCAAAAGTTAAACCAGATTTAGCATGCTACGGCAAAGTAATTGGCGGCGGTTTGCCTATAGGAGCGTTTGGGGGCAACAGCAACATAATGTCATCACTGGCGCCAGAAGGTCCGGTTTATCAAGCAGGGACTTTATCAGGGAATCCCCTTGCGACAGCCGCCGGCGTGACTGCTTTGAAACTGTTAAATAGTGAGGCATATTCACATCTGAATCGGGCTGCGGAGAGATTAGAAAGCGGTTTCACCAGTGCATTTGAATTGGCGGGAATTCATGCTTTGGTAAGTCGTGTTGGGTCGCTTCTAGGTTTGTTCTTTGGTAGATCACTTCCTACAGATTATGACCAAGCCCGAGAAACTGACGAAGAATTATACGCTCGTTTTTTTCACGCAATGTTGAAACGAGGCGTAGCAATGGCTCCTGGAGCTTACGAGGCAATGTTTGTCGGCTTAGCTCACACTGATGAAATCATCGATGAAATTATTGCAATTGCGAAAGAAAGCGCTCTAAGTCTTTAAATTGCAAAAACTTAGCTTCAATCCTACTTGTCTCGATCCGGAACTAACCTAGCTAGTTGGGTTGCCACTTGGTATACAGACTCAGTACCGCCGGCGTCATTATTGATGAGATTTGAAGAAATCCGCAGTGCTAATTCTGTAACCACTCGAGATTGAATTCCGAGTAATGTCAGTTTTCGCATCAACCCTGGTCGCCCTAAAGCTTTGGTGGCGATGCGACCTAGTTTGTAGTAGCGGTCATATGAAAGTTCTAACTCAGCTTCATACTTCCTTAACTCGAGGCCATCTCCGGTGGCGATAGCAGAAGAGATAACCGATGCTGCTAATCGACCATTGTTTAAAGCAGGCTCAACTCCATCTCCGTTAAATGGGTTCACGCTTCCTGCTGCATCGCCCACTACTAGCCAGTTTGGCCCAGATCGAGGGTGGACTGAGCCACCCATCGGCAGCCTTCCACTCAACGGCTTATCTTCAATATTTTCTAAATTAATTTCCCAGTTAGGTGGAATTTGACTAACCCAATGTTGGAATAAGCCCTCTAATGAAATTGCTTCATTCCCAAAGTGATGACTTAAAAGTCCAACACCAACGTTCACGGTGCCATCACCGACTGGGAAAACCCAGCCATAGCCCGGAAGTTCGCCGCCGGATTTGTTTCGAAGATCGAAGACTAATTCGAGTTGGTTTTCCATATGGCGTTCACACTGAAAATAACCCCTAATCGCCAGGCCCTGCGCGTAAGTGCGACTTCGCGCAGTCCCTAAAGCCCGGCCAAAGTGAGAAATAGGCCCGTCCGCAATAATGACGAATTTAGCTCGAACTTCCAAAGCCCCTTCGGGACCAGTGCCGGTCCCATTACCTACAGCGCGACACCCCCGTAAGTGACCATATTCAATTATCGGATCTTCGACTTCGACTCCAGTCCAGATTTCTGCGCCAGCTTTTACGGCATTAGAATTGAGCAATGCATCTAGACGTGATCTTCTTATGACTAGGCCGTGATCAGGATGAGCGTGATCGCCGGGCCAATCGAGATCGATGCTATGGCCACGTGCGGTCATTCGTAAGCCAAAATGGCGATGCATTTTTTTGGTAGCGTCTTCGAGCCCCATGTCATACAATTGCCCAGCAGCTTTTGGAGTTAAAGCATCACCGCATACTCGCTCTCGCGGCATGATCTCTCGCTCTAGCAAAAGAACGTTTAGTCCAGCCTTAGCGGCCCAATACGCAGCGGAACTTCCGGCGGGACCTCCGCCGACCACAAGAACGTCAGTCACTTTTTGCGTAGTCACAAAACCATTCTAGACAGTGGTTAAGCGTTGCTTCTTCCTGCCTGCGATCTTATTAATGGCCGCCTCCTCCTCCTCCTCCGGTGTCTTGGCCGCCTCCTAGGGCTTCCCATTCCATATCGCGATACGTTTCTTCCTCTTCCGAGATATCTTCACCGCTAATAACTTCTCGTATGTAACGCAACACAGAAAAAATCTTGTGTCCGGAAAGAACCTCGCCAAAGCCAGGCATGTTGGCGCCAGTTTCTCCAGATATGTGTGGCCCCCCAGGTCGGTTTGGGTCACCATAAATATTACCGAGACCAATACCTTGAGAACCAACCTCTAACCAATGAATCATGTCTTGGTTCAGATCAGGGAAAGTAAGAAGAACCTCACCGTTATATAACGGTCTGCCAATTCCACCACCTTCATAACCCGCACCATCTCCGCCATGGCAACTAACACATCGTGCTGTGTATGTCGCAGCCCCTTCACTTATCGCTGTGATTGGCGGTGGAGGCGGCTCAGTTAGTTTTACGTAGACGAAAGCCCACAGAGGAAGAAGAAATACAATGGGCAGAACCCAAATTGGAACCTTATTTCGAGTCTTGGCGGCAAGGATGAAGGCTGGCTCAACTGACGCTCCACCAAAGGGTTCTAACTTCGCAGCTTCTTTGGCTGCAGCAATGACATCTGCCGTCCCGGCTCCTGAGGTAGCCAAAACTCCGCCGCTTCCTGCGACGGCTGGAGCTGCCCCTCCCGATCCGTCATCAGAGATTAGACCCAGAGCGACTCTGCGCTGTCTAGAACGTTCGAATAGGTAATCAGGAACTTCAGTCACGGTGTCCTCCGCGTGGGGGTTATTTGTAACCCGGCATCGCAGTCGTTGCTAGGAGAAAGATTAGGCGCTTAGTAGGCCAGCGGTCCAAGTTTGCCAGAGAGTTTTTCGGTTTAGGGACAACTTTGTGTACTTCCTAAAAAAAGTTTTGCGATTGGTTAGCCATAGAGCCCATTTGAGTGGCACCATATAGCCGGCACGCAAGTTTAGGATTCTTTCCTTTGAGCATGATAAATTCCAAGTGGTTTACCCATGCCCCAGAGCTTAAATGCCTGTAAATTATATGAATTTTTGTAGTCTCTAGGCCATAGCCTGGAAAACGATTGACGAGGAGGGCGTGTGGCCGCATTATTAACAGCGATCGTGATCACGGCGCTGATGATCGCTGGCGTTATTGGATACGGTAAACGTAGGCCGGTCGACCGTCCTACGTCGTGGGGCGAAGCCATGCTCGGCTCCGCATTCGTATTCATGCTGCTTCTAATGGTTTTTGGTGTCGTGCCGGATCGTTGGGTTCGGCTAACTGACAATGAATGGGGCTGGTCTGTCGAAAAAATGCTCTTCACTGAAGGCCAGTTCATTGACGGAAACCCAATAACTTTCCCTCCAATGAGAATGGATCTCAAGAAAGTTTCTGACGTCGTCGTGGTCATACAGCATATTGTTGCTCTTATTGGATTGCCATTACTATGGATGTGGTGGCAAAAGCGTGACCAGAAAAAAGTAGTGGCTGAACCAGTTTCCGATTTCGGACGACCGTTAGTGAAGGGCAGCTGAAGTGGGAAAAACTGAGGCGAACCCACCAATGCCAAGATTTATTGATGACTATGTGTTGCAAACAGTGGATGCTGATTATCTAGCTGCGGCTGTTAAACCGAAAACATTCATCAATATTGACCAGTCTGAATGCATCCAATGTGAAGGATGCGTCGATATTTGTCCATGGAAATGTATATGGTTTCTTTCGACTGACGCCGTAGATGAAGCTGTTGGCGCAGATTTACCTGGGCTTGACCCTGCTGATAACGCAATATTCATAATTGATGATGATGTATGTACCCGATGCGCTTTGTGCGTCGACCGATGTCCTACTGGTGTAATTACCTTAGGAAAAATTAGTGATAACCCTCCGGCTTCTGGCGATGTTCACGGGCGAACTCATACCCACGGCTACTCCTACGGCATGCGACTCTGAGGAAATTGTAGATAAATCATGGCGAACTCGATTGAAAAACGAAAGCAAACACTGCCTGAAAAGCTCCAACAAGGGGCTGGGGCAGCGACAGACTGGATGCAAGGTAGCCAGTTTTGGACCTCGGTATTCCGTCCAGGTTCCATATTTCGGAAGGGTTACACAGATAGCCCAAGAAACCGAAGCTATGTGATCATGAATAGCGTGCTCTATCACCTCCACCCGGTGAAAGTTAAACGACACGCTGTCAAGGTGAGTTACACACTTTGTCTAGGAGGCCTAAGTTTCTTCCTCTTCATTCTGCTGACGATTACAGGCATTTTCTTAATGTTCTTTTATCGGCCCACAGCTGCTGCGGCCTGGAGCGATATCGAGAGTCTCCATACGCAGGTTTCGTTTGGTTTACTTGTAAGGAACATGCATAGATGGGCTGCCCATCTAATGGTCTTGTCAGTATTTTTGCATATGGCTCGAGTTTTTTATCACGGTGCATATAAAGCCCCAAGAGAATTTAACTGGATTATTGGCGTAGTGCTTTTGAAGCTAACTCTTTTGCTTTCTTTCACTGGCTACTTGTTGCCATGGGATCAATTATCACTATGGGCTGTCACCGTTGGAACCAACATGATGGGATTTACCCCTGTCTTTGGGGATCAGGTAAGATTTGTCTTATTGGGTGGCAAACAAATCGGAGCTGAAACTCTCCTGCGTTGGTACGTATTACATGTACTGATGCTTCCGTTTGTCCTCGTCATCTTTCTGGCTATCCATTTTTGGAGAGTTCGGAAAGACGGCGGAATCTCCGGACCTCTATAGGCCGAGGAGCAGAACTTATACATGACTGAAATTCCAGAACATCTTCTTAAACGAAGTCAAGCAGCTAAATCAGCGGCAGATGGTGGCGCAGGTGCTCCTGCGGCGGTATCTGTGTCTGACGATGATGGTCAGACTATCCCCCGTTCTCTTTTAGAACAGAGCCAACAAGGCGGCACATCTGCGCCAGCCGCTCCTGGAGGTGTCGCTACCATAGCCCCGCCTTTGATGGCCGGACCAAGCGGGAACACACATCGCCTTCTGACCGTTGTAAAATCCGGCTCGATTCAAGATGTAAAGGCTTCTCCGGGTGACAAGGTTCACGTTTGGCCACATCTCTTAGCAGCAGAGTTCACAGCAGCTTTGTTTATCACGGCCTTTACACTGATTTTTTCATTGTTTATTAACGCACCGTTGCTAGAACTTGCTAATCACAATGCAACTCCTAACCCGTCCAAAGCGCCTTGGTATTTCTTGGGTTTGCAAGAACTCCTAACGATGTTTGATCCAATGATCGCAGGTGTCACTATCCCTGGAGTTGTGTTGGTCTTGTTGGGCTTCGCCCCGTATATAGATCGGAACCCATCAAATAAACCTGAAGATCGTAAGTTTGCTATTTCAATTCAAACTATTCATCTAATGTTTTGGGCTGTTCTTGTAATTATTGGTTCGTTCTTCCGAGGCCAAGGCTTTAACTTTACCTACCCGTGGGACACTGGTCTTCACGGCATATTCCATCTCTGAGAAAGGGCGCCATGTCAACTGGAACTATAATCGCCATTGCAATCCCCGTTCTCATTGCCCTTGCCGCAGTTGTGGGGTTTGGTTCTCTGCGCAAAAAAGATGCAAAGGGTTTAGGCCATATGTCGCGTGAGACACGAAGTCGTGACGCCGGGGCTCTCGACCAAAATATTTCAGGAAGTAACGAAGCTCGAGAACTAGAAAAATCAGTTGCTATGGAGCGTGTAAGCGCAGGTGTTACTGTGCCGCTTCCTAAAGTTCCGGAGATATGGAGCCCTCCAGACGCAGATGCAATAGGTGTGAGCCGACGTCAATTTCTGAATAGGTCCTCGATCACGCTTATGACTTTGGGTCTTTCGGTATTTGGTGCAGCAAACATCGCATTCCTTTGGCCTCGCCCTACTGCAGGCTTTGGATCTAAAGTAAAAATAGGGACGATTGACTCGATTAATACAGTAATTAATTCGTCATCACCAGCTGTCAATTTTGCCTATTTTTCTGAAGCTCAGACTTACCTGCAGCCATATCCTATGGATCAAGCAACTCAAGCTTCGGCTGAAGCCGTGTACAAAGGTGCGACCCTTGCAGGAATAAAACAGGGGTATGTAGCTCTATGGCAAAAATGTCCACATCTTGGGTGCAAAGTACCTGTATGTGGAACATCTCAATGGTTTGAGTGTCCATGTCACGGCTCACAATACAATCGCGTCGGTGAGAAAAAAGTAGGTCCTGCACCTCGGGGTATGGACCATTTTCCGGTCATCATTGACGGTGAAAATGTAATTATTGACACTGGAACTGTCTCTCTAGGTGCGGTTATTGGCACAGATACAACTGGACAAGGTCTAGAAGGACCTCATTGCGCGTGATTGATAATATTTGTTTTTCCCATCTCGCACCCACCTGGGCAGGAGTGAGTAACTAGTGATGTATGCGGCTACCACAGAACGATCAATCGCTATGGCCATATTGGCTATTGTGGTCGTTGCATGGGCGATCTATGTCTTTACAAATATCCGTCGTAGCAAAGACGAAGTAGGTAGTGAAGTTGAGCTCGCTGCGAACAGAGGATCGCTCGACAGTGATGAGAAGCTAGAAGGTTCGCGTCTCGAGCGCGTTCAAGCTTTTGGTGTTCTCATGCTTCTAATTATTGCTCTTGTTCTGCCCATCTACTGGCTACGCGAAGGTGGCCGACGAGATGGCGCCGAACGAGGTTTCTCTGAACGCGCAGCAAGAGCAGGTGAAGCCTTAGCAGAAGAACTTGAGTGCGTTGTTTGTCATGGAGCCGATATGGGCGGCGCTAATTACGCTCCGGTGGTCCTAGACATCGGTAACCAATTCAGTGATCAGGAAAGCTATATTATTAAGACGTCATGGCGTGCACCAGCTATTAATAATGTGTTTACACGCTTTGATACAGGCGCTGAAAAATTGTCAGAAGTTGACGAAGTTAGAAAAATTCTTAACTATGGTCGTGGTGTGATGCCGGCTTGGGGCTTGCCAGGCGGCGGTCCGCTCACATCTCAAGAGGTCGACCATATAATTGCCTGGTTATGGCGTGAGCAATTACCTGTTGAAGAAGTAGCGGCAACAGCCCGAGCTGAAAAAGAAGCTCAAATGGCTGCGAACCCAAGTAAATCAGAAGGCCAAGTCCTTTTTGAAATACATTGCGCAAGATGCCACACTCCGAGATGGCCTGGGCGTGGACCTGCGACACTACCAAATGGGGGTGGGACTGTAGAACTGATACCAGGGCCAGCTGGCTCAGGACGTTATGGACCAGCACTCAACAAAACTAGTCTCGAACGACTTTTCCCAGATATAGAAGACCAAATTAGCTTTATCGCATTAGGGGCCGCAGACGACGTAGCCTATGGGGAATTTGCACGTCTAGGGAATTACGGTATGCCAGGATTTGGCAAAATTCTAACTGAAGACGAGATAAGAGCTATCTCAATGTACGAGCGAAGTCTTGACCCGGTTGAACAATCAACAGTTGAGTTTGCTGAACTCTATGGCCCAGGTGGTGACTCATGAGTTTCTTAGCGGTTGTTGGATGGGACCCAGTATTAACAGGCTATTTAGCAGTGTTATTAGCGGTTGTAATCCTTTGCGGATCGGTGTATCTACTCCTAGCTACAAATATAGGAGTGCGCCTAGGGTTCCTAGTGGCTTGGACGGGTTTCTGGGGCTGGAACCTCTTAATGGGTACTATCTGGTGGGTGTTTGGAATCGGCTGGGTTGGTAATAGTCCTTCATGGCAGGTAACACACGTAAGTACTAACCCGGAAGCTGTCCCGATAGAGAAGGTCCAAGAAATTGGAAACGAGGGTGTCAATGTCGCTCCCGGTGGCAATTGGGAAGTTGTAATTGAAGCTGACGCCCGTTCCGCCGCAGACAGCGCTGTTATATGTAGAGATGGTGACCCACGAAGCCTCGAAACAGTCAATACCTGTCTGTTCGCTGCCGCAAGTGACTACCGAGTCCACCGAGTACTAAAAACTGGTGGTGAAAGATACCGATTATTTGGGATACCTGACAATCCACTTACCCAATACTTGATACCAAGTCGTGGGCGTCCACATTATGCAGCTGTCCAGTTGCAGCCGTATAAACCAAATCTTGAAGTTGACCCAAATGTTTTCGGCGAGGACGGAAAAGTCTTCTTGCCTGTAGCAGAACTCGACGGCTCAGCACCTCTGTATACCGTAATCATGGTTCGTGACCAAGGTAATCTGCGTTTGAGGCCAGCATTAGTGGCAATATTGTCAGGGGTCTTGTTTGGTCTAGGTTGTTATCACTTACACCGTCGTGATCAGGCCGTTTGGGCTGTGCGCGAAGCTGCAGGAAAATAAGTTAAAGTTGGGGTAGGTGAACTGAAGTGGAACAGTATCTGCCAGTATTAACCCTTGGGGTTCTAGCAATCTTATTTGTTCTATTAAGCATTGTTACGTCGCGTCTACTCGCCCCGGAGCGTCGAACCCTCCCAAAATTTGCTCCCTATGAGTGCGGTATAACTGATCAAACTGCTATCCCTGAGCGTTTCCCAGTCAAGTTTTATTTGGTAGCAATGCTTTTCATAATGTTTGACATAGAAATAATTTTTTTATACCCATGGGCGGTAGCTAATAATGAACTGGGACTATTTGGGCTTATAGCTATGGCTATTTTTGTCGGGATATTCTTCCTTTCTTTTGCATACGAATTAGCTATGGGTGGCCTGAACTGGGGTCCTGGTAAACGTGTATCAAATCCATTAGTAAGTCCGGAAAGAACCACAACATCCACTATTCGAAAAGTTGGCCTTGAGGGCAGAACACCTAGCGTTGCTTCTTCAAGTGAAACCGAGGCTGCATAATGGCAGATATTTATGACCTCAAACAAAAACTAGGGTTAGGTGATGCAGGGTTAGCTGGCCTCGGTCACAATATTTTCACCGCACCGATTGAAGAGCTGGTTAAGTGGGCTCGGCGGCGCAGTGTCATGCCAGCTACTTTTGGACTTGCTTGTTGTGCCATCGAAATGATGGCTACAGGCACAGCTCACTATGATATGGCTCGATATGGAATGGAGACCTTTAGAGCGTCACCTCGCCAAGCAGATTTAATGATAGTTGCGGGTCGCGTAAGCCAGAAAATGGCGCCCGTGCTGAGACAAATATACGACCAAATGATGGAGCCCAAGTGGGTTATAAGTATGGGGGTATGTGCTTCTAGCGGTGGAATGTTTAACAACTATGCGATAGTGCAGGGAGTTGACCAAATTGTTCCTGTAGATATTTACGCACCAGGTTGCCCTCCAGGTCCTGAAACCTTATTACATGCAATTCTGGCGCTACATGAAAAAATTCGCACTGGAGAGTTGACTGAACGTAGAAAAAGTACTGGTAAGGGAGCTGGATTTGAGCTTTCTCATGAACATGCCCCGGATGCTCAGCCTGAACCGGTAATTATACGCACTGGTAGACGCTAACGATGAGTAGCAATGAGGCACCAGATGTCATAGCCGAAGGCAATGACGATGATATGCCTGCAAATACTCATACAGATATGGCTTATGATGTCCCAGTTTCAAGTAGTAACGACCAAATTGTGTTACATCCTGAGATAGGTTTTTATGAGAGTTTAATCAATAACCTGTTGGCTGATGGCTATCAGATGTGTATTGATCTTTGTGGTGTTGACTACTTTAAAAACTTGACTAGGAAACTTCCGAACGATGCAACAGCAGAGCGATTCGAGTTAGTAATTAATCTTCTTGATCTTTCAGCAAAAAGACGTATTCGAGTGCGTGTTCAATTACCTGAAGATGACCCCAAAGTGCCATCGATATCTATGATCTACCCAGGCGCAGAAGCTATGGAACGCGAAGCGAGTGACATGTTTGGTTTTGTATTTGAGGGCCATCCTGATCCAACTCCAATTTTACTTCCAGAGGGTTGGGTGGGCCACCCGCTGCGTAAGGATTTTTCGATGGGAAGAATTCCGGTGCAATTCAAAGCAGTTGAGGGACGTTAATGAGCACTCTCGACCATCTCCGCAACCGTGACGCCATATTGCGTATCTCTGAATCTGAGGCTGAAAACCGTGCCGAAGTAATAGATCCAGATGATGAACGAATGATTATAAACATGGGACCACAGCATCCTTCGACTCATGGAGTGTTGCGAGTAACCATGGAGTTACAAGGAGAAACTGTCCTTCGATCGAAACCAGTTATTGGTTATTTACACACTGGAATGGAAAAAACAGCGGAAGATCTAACCTTCCTGCAGGGACCGACCAACGTTACCCGAATGGATTACGCTGCTCCGCTTTTCACGGAGCTTGTCTATTCGTTAGCTGTTGAACAACTTTTAGATATTGAGATTCCTGAGCGCGCTACGTGGATCCGAATGCTGATGTGCGAACTTAATCGCATGTCCTCGCATCTTTTGTTTCTCGCGACTAATGGGATGGACTTGGGTTCTGTCGGAATGATGATATATGGATGGCGAGAGAGGGAAGAAGTCCTAAGATTTTTTGAGAAAGTAACTGGACTCAGAATGAACCATAACTACATTCGTCCGGGTGGTGTGGCCGCTGATTTGCCTGATAATTGGCAAGCAGACGTTCGCGAAATTTTGGACATCCTCCCAGAACGTCTGGAACAGTTTGATGTGCTCATGACTGGGCAACCGATATGGAGAGCTCGGACACAAGGTGTAGGAGTAATAACTACAGAAGAAGCAATTGCGTTAGGAGCGACAGGGCCAATTCTTCGCTCAACTGGTTACGCATGGGATACAAGACGAACGATGCCCTACCTTGCATACGACAAAGTAGATTTTGATATAGTCGTCGGGACCTATGGTGATACCTTTGACAGGTATGCGATTCGCTTAAATGAGATCAGGGAATCGATGAGAATCGTGGAACAATGTCTTGACATGATGCCAAAAGGCCCTTACAGAGTAGAAGATCGTAAGGTAACACCGCCGCCAAGAGCTCGAATAGATGAGTCGATGGAGGCGTTAATTCATCACTTTAAAATCTTCACAGAGGGCTATAAAGTCCCTGCTGGAGAGGTTTACACCTCAGTTGAATCCCCCCGTGGAGAATTGGGTTGTTATCTTGTCTCAGATGGAGGGCCAAAACCTCAACGGATGCATATACGCGCTCCATCTTTTGTCAATTTGCAAACTCTTCCGCACATGATGCACGGCGGGCTGTTAGCAGACGCGGTTGCAGTTATTTCCTCGATTGACCCGATCATGGGAGAAGTCGACCGATGACTTTTTTTACAGAAGAAAACTTAGAGTTAGCTCACGAGATAATTGGGCGCTACCCAAAGCAGCGTTCAGCAATGATTCCCCTCTTACACCTAGCTCAAGAACAAGCTGGATGGGTAACCGAAGAAGCAATGAAGCAAATTGGTGTCCTTGTGGGTACCAGCTCAGCAGAGGTTCTTGGTACTTGCTCTTTCTACGAAATGTTTAAGCGCCACGAAGTTGGTAAATATGTCGTAAACATTTGCACGACAATGTCATGTGCTCTTTTGGGAGCAGAAGAGCTACTGGAACATGCGGAAACGCGACTAGGGATTAAAGCTGGAAGCACCACTAGTGACGGATTGTTTACGTTGGAAGGAGCTGAGTGCCAAGCAGCGTGCACAGAAGCTCCCTGCCTGCAAGTAAATTACAGGCATCAATACAGAGTTACCCCCTCAGATTTTGATCAACTTATAGATGAATTAGCTGATCCAAATAATGAAGAGACGCCAAGGCACGGAGTACTCGCTCAAATTCGCCAACATATACCTGTAGAACGATCTGTCGGTGCTGTGCACCCGGATCTAGTTAATGTCCCTCCAGTTTGGATTGAAGAAAAAAAAGAAGCTAACTCATGACTGAACTAGGAATTCCAATTCCCCACGCTCCAGGGTTTATTGCCAATAAGACCCCGCGCATCGTTACATCGCGCTTCGATTACGAAGATTCTTTTACCATTGAAAGATATGAGGAAACTGGGGGATATCAAGGTCTGCGAACAGCTTTAAGTAAGACTCCTGAAGCAGTGCATGGAGAAGTTCGGGACGCTTCACTGCTAGGGCGGGGCGGGGCTGGTTTCCCGGCAGGCGTTAAATGGGGATTCTGTCCCCCAGGAGTATGGCCTCGCTATCTAGTTGTTAATGGTGACGAATCTGAACCAGGGACCTACAAAGACCGACTCTTAATGGAACTCGATCCACATCAGCTAATTGAAGGTTGCCTAATAGCTTGCTATGCAATTGGGTTAAGTCAATGTTTTTTGTACGTACGTGGTGAAATGGCAGTGGCCCAAGAACGAATAGCGCAAGCACTAAACGAGGCCTACGCAGCTGGTTATATTGGTAAAAATATTTTAGGCACTGAACTCTCAGTAGATATTGTGCTTCACTGGGGAGCCGGAGCATATGTAGTAGGTGAAGAAACAGCTCTGATCGAGAGCCTTGAGGGTAATCGCGGGATGCCACGGCTGAAGCCACCTTATTTCCCCGCATCAATTGGCCTATACGGGCAGCCAACAATCGTGAACAACGTTGAAACACTCTCCAACTTGCCATGGATTCTCTCGAACGGTTCTGAGGCATTTAAAGCAATTGGAACAGAGACTTCTCCGGGAACTCGGATGGTTGCGGTAAGCGGTCATGTAAAACGTCCAGGTGTTTATGAAATTGTTAATGGAACAACGACCTTCAGAGATCTAATTTATGGCGAAACCATGTGCGGGGGAATCCGTAATGATGCAGCGCTCAAAGCGTTTGTTCCCGGCGGAGGCTCGGCGCCTTGGTTTACAGCTGATCAACTTGACTTACCCTTCGAGGCTAGTCAAGTTGGACCCGAAGGGTCGATGCTGGGTTCAGGTGCAATAATGGTGATGGACGAAACCACCGATATCCCTGCAGCAGCACTAACTCTTACCAAGTTCTATGCCCACGAATCCTGTGGCAAGTGTGTGCCATGTCGAGAGGGAGGAACATGGCTAGAGCAGATAATGCGTCGTGTCGTGAATGGATCAGGAACTAAGCGTGATCTTGACTTGTTAATAGAAGTTGGCGAAACAATCTGCCCTGGTGATTTCCCTCACGCTTCCAACAAGGAAAAAGGTTTGTCAGCCGTTCCATTCCCATACAAGATGACAACAATTTGTTTTGTTGGACCATCTGCATTTGCGCCCGTTCACTCTGCCTTAACACTTTTCAGAGAAGAATTTGAAGCCAAAGTAGCTGGCAACAGTGACCGTAACTATGTCGAGGTTACGATAAATGCCTGATTCTCAACCGAACGCCGTATCGGTAACCATAAACGGCACTCAGATTGAAGCCGAAGCTGGCGAACTTGTCATTGCTGCTGCCGACCGCAACGGTGTTCACATTCCTCGCTTCTGCTACCACGAGAGAATGTCTTCTGTTGGCATGTGCCGGATGTGTCTCGTAGAGGTTGATACCGGTAGAGGTCCAATGCTCCAGCCTTCGTGCATGATCTCGGTTACAGATGGAATGATCGTTGATACAGAGTCAGATCAAACCAAACGAGCTCAAGAAGGAATTCTCGAATTTCTTCTAATCAATCACCCTCTTGATTGTCCGGTTTGTGACAAAGGCGGAGAGTGTCCGTTACAGGATCAAACAGTTGCTTATGGCCCTGGCGAGTCCAGGTTTATAGAAGAAAAACGGCATTATGAGAAGCCCATACCTATCTCAGACCTAGTGCATTTAGATAGAGAACGTTGCATTCTTTGTGACAGGTGCACACGGTTTGCTGATGAAGTAGCCGGAGATCCGCTCATTCAATTTACCGAAAGAGGTAATGAGACCCAGGTTTTGACATTCCCCAATGAACCGTTTAGCTCATACTTCTCAGGGAATACGGTTCAAATATGTCCAGTAGGTGCACTTACAGCAGCCCCTTACCGGTTTAAGGCGCGCCCGTGGGATCTAGAACAAGTGGAGTCGACATGCACCACTTGTTCGGTTGGCTGTCGCGTCGCTGTCCAGTCATCGCGAAATGAACTAGTTCGATATTTAGGTGTTGATATTGACCCTGTTAATCATGGTTGGTTGTGTGACAAAGGACGTTTTGACTTCGAGGCGATAAAAAGTCCAAACCGTCTAGAAACCCCTCTGATCCGAGACCCGAACGACAAGGACCAGCTGATAGAAACCACTTGGGGTGCTGCACTAGCAGCGAGTGCTGATGCTATCAAAGAAGCCCGATCTGGCAAGATAGGCGTGATCGGTGGTTCTCGACTTACAAATGAAGATGCTTATGCATGGGCCAAGCTCGCTGGGTCGGTAATAGGTACTAATAACGTTGATGCCCAGTTAGGCGACGGGCTGCCCGGCAAAGTAGTTCTGGGACTGCCAGGAGCAACTATTGATGAAGCATGCTCGGCGGATACGGTATTAGTAATTGGTCCCGATTTAAAAGAAGAACTACCGATTCTTCATCTTCGGCTACGAGGAGCAGCTAAGAAAAAGAAAGTGAAAGTTGTTGAAATTACTCCATTGCAAACTGGGGTTAGCTCCTATGCACATCGCTCTATCGTATGTAGATCTGGAGAAGCAGCGAAAACACTTAAATCATTATTAACTAGTGATGATGAATTAAGCCAAGAAATTCGTTCGGGCTCTGTTGTCGTTATCCTTGGCCGCAGTTCACTAGCTGAGTCAGCTCTCCCAGCAATCGAAGTAGCCTCTGTAATCACTGAGGAGCTACCTAAAGCTAAATTCTTAGTGGCGCTTCGAAGAGGAAATGTCCGCGGAGCTATAGACATGGGATTGTCCCCAGGGTTGCTCCCAGGCAGGGTGCCACTAGAAAATCCAAACGATGAAATTAAAAAGATTTGGGCTAAAGTACCTACCGTAGAAGGCTTAGATACTGCCGGTATGTTACGTGCCGCCGCCGATGGACAACTTGATGTTTTAATTTTAGTCGGAGCTGATCCGCTCGTAGATTTTCCCGACCAAGATCTTGCGAACAGAGGACTAAGGGGAGCGAAATTCGTAGTCGCAATTGATAATTTCCCGACGTTGTCAGTAGCGAACGCTGATGTGGTGCTTCCTGCCACTGCGTATGGTGAAAAAGGCGGAACGACTACCAATATTGAAGGACGCGTAAGCAGATTAGCTCAACTCGTAACTTCACCGTCGGCCGCAAGAGACGATTGGATGATCGCAAGTGAATTAGCTTGGCGCCTCGGGGGTGATCTGAAATTTTCTTCTATGGAGGAAATTTGGAGCGAAATCGAGCAGGTCGCTCCAAGTCACAACGGGATAACGCTTGAAAAAATATGGGCCGATGAAACACGCGACGGAATTCTCATTACTGAAACAAGTATCCAATTAGCGATAGAACCTTCTGGAGAGACGCCGGTGGTAGATGGATACGGTCTAAGACTGATAAGCGGTAGAAAGTTGTATGACGCAGGCACGCAAACAAGTAACTGTGCTTCGCTTTCAGCATTAGCTCAAGACGCAGAACTGAGGGTAAACCCAACGGAACTTGAACGGCTGGGTATACAAGACGGATCCGAAGTCACGATTATTTCTACAAAAGCAACCGGAGTTGCTATAGCGATAGCAGATGAAAGTATTCCTCGTGGGACTGCTGTACTACCATTTAATAATCCTGGTATCCGAGCCAATCTGTTTATCAACAGTGAGTTACCTGTAACAGATATCAGAATTGAGACACGATGACGGGTGACCCACTTTTCCATGATGGTGTTGACCTAGTCGACATCGGAATTATGGGCTTGAAAGTCGTTGTAGCCTTTGGGTTTTTACTCGTGGCGACGATGTTCATGGTTTGGTTTGAACGCAAACTTATTTCGGATATGCAAAATCGGATCGGTCCAAATGTCGCAGGACCATGGGGCTTACTTCAAACTTTCGCAGACGGAGTTAAATTTTTTTTTAAAGAAGATCTTCGTCCTGAGAATGCGGATCCCCTTGTATTCCGATTAGCACCCTATATCTCGGCGGTAACAGCATTTCTGTCCTTTGCAATTGTTCCTGTGGGCGGCGTTTTTAAAGACGTTCCCGGTACGACTGGAACAGTAAACATTTTCGGGCGTGAGACTTTTCTTCAGGTTGCAGATCCCCCGATAGGCATTTTGTTGCTGCTAGCTATGTCCTCCATAGCGGTATACGGGATCATGCTGGCTGGCTGGTCATCAGGTTCTAAGTACCCGTTAATCGGTTCGGTAAGAGCATCTGCTCAAGCGATTTCCTATGAAGCTGCGTTAGGAATGTCAGTTGTAGCCGTCGTTATCCTAGCTGGGACGCTCTCCACACATGACATTGTTGCTCATCAAGCTGGAGGGATAAACACTTGGTTTCTCGTCACCTCCGGGGTAATTCCCTTTATTGTATTTTTGATAGCTGCAACGGCAGAGTTAAATCGTCCACCATTTGACCTAGTTGAAGCTGAACAAGAACTCGTTGGAGGCTTCCATACCGAATACTCATCTATTCGCTTCGCTCTGTTTTTCTTAGCTGAATTTATGAATGTAATCACCATGTCGGCGATCATGGTGACCTTGTTTTTCGGCGGTCCAGCTGGTCCTATATTCTTCGGTCTTACCTGGTTCTGGCCGACCATTTGGTTTATGTCAAAAGTAATGGTCTTCTTGTTTATTTTCGTATGGTTTAGAGCGACTCTCCCTCGCTTAAGATATGACCAACTTATGGACTTAGGTTGGAAGGTTCTAATCCCGTTGAGTCTCTTCTGGCTAATGTTTATTAGTCTTAAAGAGTTGCGAGCAAGCAATGATTGGAATTGGATAGCGACATATGCGGCTGCAGCTGGTGGGCTTCTTCTTGGAGGCACTTTGTTAATAACTGCGTTGCGTGCTGGAGACAGGGCTTACCAAAAAGATTCGGAGGATGCGTAATGGGTTACCTCGATGGTTTTAAAATCACTTTCGGCAAACTTTTCGAAGAGCGAGTTACCACTGAATACCCAAAAGAGAAAAGAGAAAAACCTGACCGTTTTCATGGGCGACATGTTCTAAATCGTTATGAAGATGGCATGGAGAAATGTATAGGCTGCGAGTTATGCGCCGGAGTGTGCCCGGCTAAATGTATATACGTTCGGGGAGCAGACAATCCTGAAGAAGCGCCAGTATCACCCGGCGAAAGATATGGCTTTGTCTACGAAATTAATTACTTACGTTGTATACATTGTGATCTCTGTGTAGAAGCATGCCCTACTGAGGCTATTACGGAATCAAAGCTCTTTGAGTTTAGTTTTGATAATAGAAGTGATGCGATTTACACGAAAGATGAGCTAGTCGTTGATGACCAAGGGCTCCCACAAAAACAACCATGGGAACTGTGGCACGTTGGCGATGATTTGAAAACTTCGGGGTGGATGAGGGCTACAGCCTCATCGGGAAACCCGGCGTATGAGAATCGTGTTGGCTGGAGTGGGGAACTCGGCTATGGAGTTAGAGAGCCGGAACGGGGTCAACAATTCGACGAGTCTGAACCTCAGAACCTCGATGGCAAGGATGACCAGGACTAATGGTCGACACGATTGTATTTTTGGTAGCAGCGGTTATATGCCTGACAGGGGCCCTAGGGGTCATTTTAGCTCGTAATCCAGTGCATTCAGCGCTAATGCTAGTTATGACGCTTTTCGGCATTGCGGTCCAGTTTGTCTCACAAGAAGCACATTTTTTGGCAGCAGTGCAAGTAATTGTCTACGCAGGCGCAATTGTTGTTCTTTTCCTTTTCGTCATAATGTTGCTAGGGGTAGATACGGCACAAAATCTGGAGATAGGCGCACTTCCTGCTCAAAAATGGGCGGCATTGTGCTTTGGAGTTGGGTCACTAGCCCTCACTGGCTACATCATATTGGCAGTTGATAATCCAGTGACCGGTCGACCAGGCATGGGCGGAGCGATTGATGAGACCGCTAATGTACGACTCCTAGCCAGATCGCTTTTTTCCAACTACGTGTATGCATTTGAATTGACTTCTTTACTATTAGTGATTGCTGTAATTGGTGCAGTTGTTCTTGCGCGTAAACCAGTAAAACAATTACCAGAGGAGGCGGGGCGATGATTGTTACAACCAGCTGGTATCTAGTGTTGGGAGCTCTCCTTTTCATTATTGGTGGGGTTGGCCTTCTGGTTCGCCGAAATCCTCTCATAATGCTCATGTGTGTCGAACTAATGCTCAATGGAGTTAATTTGAGTTTCGTAGCGTTTTCCAAAGCCTTAGGAGATATCGGTGGCCAAACGGTAGTTTTCTTCGTCCTAGTAGTGGCCGCAGCCGAAGTGGTTGTTGGGCTTGGACTCATAGTAGCGATACTCCGACGCGCACCAGGTTCTACTGCTGATGATCTTTCGGTATTGAAGGGTTAGTGCCATATGGTTGAACTGGTTTGGCTGATACCAACTTTCCCTCTGGTTGGTTTTCTATTTTTATTGATTGCCGGAAGTCGATTGGGTGAACCGAAAGCAGGGTGGATAGCGACAGCTGCATCAACATGTTCCTTTATTGTTACTTTCGTTGTATTTCTGGGCTTATTGGCTAAAAGTAGTGACGATCGTTCTTTTGAGCAAGTTCTTTTTGATTGGCTTCCAGCCGGCTCACTTAATGTCGAAGCTGGTTTTTTAGTCGATCCACTCTCTATGACCATGGCATTATTCGTCACTGGCGTAGGAACTCTGATTCATCTTTACTCAGTGGGTTATATGCACGGGGATCCAAAGTTCTCGAAGTTCTTTCTATATCTCAACCTGTTTCTGTTCTCAATGTTGATGCTGGTTTTGGGAAACAATCTTGTCGTCACATTTCTTGGTTGGGAGGGAGTAGGCACCTGTTCATACTTACTCATCTCCTTCTGGCATCAGAGAGACAGTGCAGCTACAGCTGGGAAAAAAGCTTTTGTAACTAATCGCGTCGGTGATTGGGGCTTTATGATTGCAATGTTTCTGTTGTGGAGCTCGATAGGAACTTTGACTTACACAGAAATAGCGCAGTCTTCGCCAATGGCGACAGTTACAGGAACAGCTGTCTCGCTCCTTCTATTCGTAGCAGCCGCTGGTAAATCTGCTCAATTGCCTCTCTATGTGTGGTTGCCTGACGCGATGGAAGGGCCTACCCCCGTATCAGCGATGGTCCATGCAGCGACAATGGTTACCTCTGGCGTTTACTTATTGGTGCGAATGAATCATGTGCTAACGAGCGACGCGTTAATAGTAATTGCAGTCGTTGGAGCAGCTACTGCTCTTTTCGCAGCGTTAGCAGCCGTGGCGCAACAGGATATTAAGAAAGTCCTTGCGTATTCGACCGTTAGCCAGCTCGGATTTATGTTTCTGGCAATTGGATCAGGTGCCTACGTTGCAGCTATTTTTCATGTAATTACTCACGCATTTTTTAAAGCGCTCTTATTCCTTGGCTCAGGATCAGTGATACATGGAATGCATGATGAGCAAGACATGAAAAAAATGGGGGCTCTACGGAGTCTTATGCCAATTACTGCTGGAACCTTCATAATCGGTTGGCTAGCTATTGCAGGTGTCCCTCCATTTGCGGGCTTTTGGTCCAAAGATGAGATTCTCTTAGCCGCATGGGAGCAGCCTAATATTGGCCCGATTCTCTGGGCGGTAGGTTTGGTTACTGCTCTCTTGACTGCTTACTACATGAGTAGGCAAGTTTTCCTGGTTTTCTTTGGAGATAAACGCTGGGATGAGGGGGTAGAACCCCATGAATCACCATGGACTATGACACTCCCGCTCTGTATTCTAGCGGTTGCTGCTGCCTTGGGTGGATTGATAAATCTTCCGGTAGTAGCAGATTGGCTATACCTAGAGCATTTCTTGGAACCTATTTTTAGCCATCCACATCAATTCGTATCCAGTACCACTACCAAAATAATTCTAGCGATAATAGCGGTTCTGGCAGGGCTTGTCGGGATCGGTGTAGCCGCCGCCGTATGGCTTGTGCATCGAGTTAAGGCGGATCAACTAGAGCCAAAGATTCTTGAAAACGCTATGTATATAGATGCTGCTTATTCGAAAGTTGTGGGCGGGGTGGGTCACAAGGCCTTTGAAATGATCTCTAATGCAGATAAAAAATATGTGGATGGAGCCATTAATCAAATTGGAAAAACTACAATCCGGCTCGGCGCTATGATGAGGCCTTTACAGTCGGGTTATATGCGTAACTATGCAATTGGCATAACAATCGGTGGGTTAGTTCTACTCATTTGGATAATCGCAGGTGCCTCTTGATGGATTTACTCGGATCTGCAGAGGTAGCGTCGTTTCCAGTACTTAATGCTCTGATTCTGCTTCCTGCTATTGGAGCGCTCGTAGTCGCTCTGTTGCCAAAAAACAGGCCGGAGATAGTCAGACCAATTGGCGCTCTATTCGCTCTGGGAGCAGGCGCAATGTCTGTTTTTGTAATGATCAAGTTTCAAATTTCTGATAGTGGTTTTCAGTTTGAGTCCTATCAATCTTGGATTCCATCTTTGGGAATTTCTTGGCATGTAGGCGTTGACGGCATATCACTATGGCTTGTAGTTCTAACTGGATTAATAACTCCGATTGTCTTATTGGCGGTGGATCCTCATCATGACCCTAAGCCTTACACAGCTTGGCTTCTGTTACTCCAAGCAGGATCATTCGGCGCATTTTTAGCATTAGATCTTTTTTTGTTCTTTGTGATGTTTGAAATTGTGTTGGTGCCGATGTACATGCTCATCGGTGGTTGGGGCTATGACGATCGTCGTTATGCGGCAACAAAATTCTTTCTTTACACGATGGCAGGATCGGCACTTATGCTTGTCGCCATAGTTACTGTGGCTGTCTTAAGTGCTAAAGATGGAGGCCTGACGTTTGATGTCGTTGAGCTAGCTAATCGTCAATCTCTAGCGACGAACACAAGCCGCCTATGTTTTGCTGCTTTTGCTTTAGCATTCGTGATCAAAGTTCCAGTAGCCCCTTTCCACACATGGCTTCCAGACGCACACACACAAGCTCCAACGGCTGGCTCAGTAGTTCTTGCTGCGGTAATGCTCAAATTAGGTGCATATGGCCTACTTCGATTTGGGATTTATCTGTTTCCGGAAGCAGCTGTTTGGTTGGCGCCAACATTAGTTACCTTGGGGGTTTTCGGAGTAATTTATGGTGCAGTTGTGGCTGCAATGCAAAAAGATCTAAAACGGCTTGTCGCATATTCATCGGTAGCCCATATGGGGTTTATTATTTTAGGAATTTTTGCGTTCACTACTCAAAGTCTCCAGGGTGGGATTCTTCAAATGGTCAATCATGGCCTTTCCACTGGAGCCTTGTTCCTTATGGTTGGAATGCTGTATGAGAGGCGAAAGACCCGAGCAATTGCTGAGTTGAAAGGAATCCAGACAGCTGCGCCAGTGTTTGCAGGATTTTTCACGGTAATCATGCTTTCCTCTGTTGGGGTGCCGGGCCTTAATGGTTTTGTCGGTGAATTTCTCATATTAATAGGTTCGTTTGAAACACGCCGTTGGTGGACCGTGATAGCGGCAACTGGGGTAATTCTGGCAGCCGTTTATTTACTTTGGGCTTACCAACGTGTGTTTCATGGCGAACCAACATCCGCTGATGAAAAAACACCGGATTTGAAACTTCGCGAAGGTCTGGTTCTTGCACCATTCATAGTAGGAATTATATTTTTAGGAATTTACCCAAAGCCACTGTTAGAACGTATTGAACCGGCGGTTGATCGATTACTTAGCCACATTGAGCAGCACTCAGATTACGAACGTCCAGAACCAAATACCCCAGTGATAATAGATGTTCACCATGAAACTGAGAAAGAGGAGGGGCACTAATGAAGACTATTTCTGCAGCGATATTTGAAGCTCCTTCGGTGGACTGGTGGGGCTTGCTACCTCAAATGGTCTTACTGGGTGTCGCACTATCGCTGCTTCTAATCACTTCAATTTCAAGAAGGAAATTCGCTACTGCTTTCAGCACCTTATGTTCTGTGCTCGCAGGTTCAACGGTCTTTTTGATCGCCCTTGGATTATGGGGAGATGTTCAAGAACTAGGGCCTCGATCAAGTCTTGCCAGCGCATTTGGAGTCGATGGCTTCAGTATTTTTTTCACGATATTGATTTCACTTGGCGTAGTCACAACAGCACTTCTATCGCACAGTTACATAGAACGAGAAGGAATTGATTCAGCTGAGTTTCATGCCCTTCTGATGTGCTCCGCCGCTGGGGCTATAGTTATGGCCTCAGCTAATGATCTGATAGTGATGTTTATTGGACTTGAGGCCTTATCAATTGGTCTTTACGTCATGATTGCTATTCATACCCGGCGCGCTGAGGCACGCGAAGCAGCAATGAAATACTTTGTATTAGGGGCTTTTAGCTCAGCCTTCTTTTTGTATGGAATTGCACTTGTTTATGGCGCTACCGGGTCAACTAATTTAGTACAAATAAGAGATTATTTAGACGAAGTCGCTTTCAAAGATGAGCACATATTATTAGCTGGTATAGGTCTTCTGTTAATAGGGTTAGCTTTTAAAGTTGCTGCGGCCCCATTTCACTTTTGGGCGCCTGATGTATACCAAGGAGCTCCTAGCCCTGTTACTGGGTATATGGCATCGATTGCAAAAGCTGCTGGATTTGCCGCATTGTTACGAGTATTTTTCGCTGCGCTACCAAGTTATAAACTCGATTGGTCACCAATTATTTCCGCATTAGCGATACTAACTTTAGTAGTTGGTGCAGTAATGGCTATTTTGCAGACTGATGTTAAAAGAATGCTTGCTTTTTCGTCAGTTAGCCATGCGGGTTATGTGCTTGTGGCAATCCAGTCAGCAAATGCTAGTGGAACTTCGGCTGCGCTTTTTTATCTCTTTACATACTCTTTCGTAGTAATCGGAAGTTTTGGTGTTGTGAGTTTGATGGGGTGGAAAGATGGTCATTCCTTAGATCGATATTCAGGTATCGGCAGGAGCAGGCCGGTATTGGCATTAACTTTCACTGTTTTCCTTCTAGCGCAAGCGGGTGTGCCCCTTACTTCTGGTTTCGTGGGTAAATTTCAGGTGATTACCTCTGCTGTAGATGTTGAAAATTATGTTTTGGCCTCTATAGCGATGCTTACAGCAGTGATTAGCGCATATATGTATTTAAAGATTGTTATGACTATGTATGTAACTGAGGACAATTCGGAAGGTCCGGATATCGCTATTCATTGGACAAGCGGAGTCGTGCTTGGAGGGATTTTAGTTTTCACGTTAGTAGTTGGTATTATCCCTCAATTTTTGATTGATTTTAGCCAAGACGCAGTACCGGTATTGATTGCAGGATGACTAATTCTATGAATTTTAAGGTATTTCTCAAAAGAGAAACATTTTTTATTGAGAAAAGACAGTATGACTGCAACTTCCACGATACGTTTCTAGAGGTTCGAAACCCGCGGAACGAGGCGCCGCGCTGGGTTTTGAACGTTCCCAGAACTCTTGGCTAGCCTCCCTTATTGTGTCGGATTTCCTTCGGAGTTATTTAACGGTAGCCATCTTCGGGATGGCGGCTGTCGCAATGGCGGGCGGCATGCTTACCATCGCGCGAATTTTACGACCTCAGAGGCCTACTAGACAGAAGCTTATTGCTTATGAGAGTGGCGTCGATCCGGTAGGTGGTGAATGGGCCCAGAGCCAGATTCGCTATTACGTGTTTGCGGTTTTATTTGTTTTATTCGATGTAGAAGCAGTGTTCATATTTCCGTGGGCTACCCGACTCGAAGTTTATGGGCTATTTGGTCTCGTTGAAATGGCCATTTTCATATTCATTCTTGTCCTCGGCCTTTTTTATGCTTGGCGCAAGGGTGTATTACGATGGGTCTGAGGAGATAGCCATAATGGGACTGGTCGATAAGGGCAAAATACCAAAACCGCTGAGCTGGCTTCTTAATTTTGGCCGCTCTCGTTCTCTTTGGGTTTATCAGTGGGGTTTAGCATGCTGTGCTATTGAAATGGGCGCAGCGTTCGGTTCTCCTAGATATGACGTTATGCGGCTTGGTGTGATTCCCTTTCCAGCTAGCCCTCGCCAAGCAGATCTTGTTGTTGTTTCTGGAACTGTCACCGACAAGATGGCGCCAGTGATTTTACGACTGTACGAGCAGATGCCTGAGCCTAAATATGTTATTTCTATGGGGTCGTGCGCAAATTGTGGGGGCCCATATTGGGATAGTTATTCGGTTACAAAAGGTGTTGACCAGATTATCCCTGTAGATGTGTATGTTCCAGGGTGCCCACCGAGGCCGGAAGCTTTGCTTGAAGGAATCGTTCTGCTTCAGGAACGGATACAAAACGAAGACATAGTTACAAAGTGGCGTGGCGAGCCAATCGTTGTGGAGGGTTAGTCAACGATGGCAAGTGAATCAGTTGAAGAAACCCCATTACTACCTGATGACGTTCGCGAGGCTATGTTAACGAGTCTTTCGGAGGCCCTAGGTGACGCACTTGTTGAATCGTATTTGCGCCCACACGAGGATCTATGGCTGCGTGTAAGAGCAGATCGTTGGCAGGATGTAGCTCAAACTGCAAAAAGTCTTGGTTACACTTATTTTGGATTCCTGTCGGCGATTGACTGGGAAATAGCTCCTGAAGGGCGTTACGAAAACACTGAATTTGATGGTGAGTTAGAGGAAGAAGATAGTGAGCCAGTGGTTCAATCGACCTCAACAGGCTATGCCGGCGGAGACACACGGTTTCAGGTTATTGTCCAATTGCAGTCTCCGACTGAACACACAGCTTTTCACCTTAAGACTGACGTCGGGGAAGATAACTCGATAGATACGCTGCGCGATATTTATGCTGGAGCAGACTGGCATGAGCGTGAGATACATGAGATGTTTGGAATAGGTTTTAGGGGACATCCAAATTTGCATCCGTTGTACCTCCCTGGAGAGTTCGAAGGGCATCCCCTTCGAAAGGACTTCCCTCTGTTGGCGCGTCACGTCAAACCATGGCCAGGTGTAGTTGACATAGAGGACATACCAGAGCACTTAGAAGCGGAACTAGAAGCGCAAGTAATGGCAGCATTCGAAGCCGCTGGAGGCGGAGAATGACAACAACTTCTGATCGTGATCAACTTGCGTACATCTCATCGCAGGCCGCAGATGCCCGAGTAAATGTTGAGCTCAATACAGGGGACATGACCCTGAATATTGGGCCTCAGCACCCGGCGACTCATGGAACTTTGCGGATAGCGTGTCGCCTAGATGGCGAACAAGTAATCATGGCTGAACCCATGATGGGCTACATGCATCGTGGGTATGAAAAACTTTGCGAGGTTAGAACTTACCCGCAATGCACCACACTAATTAATCGCATTGACTGGTTAGGAAGTTTTGCCAACGAAGTTCCGTTTATATTGGCTGCTGAACGGTTAATGGAAGTTGAAGCACCCCCTAGAGCGCAATGGATTAGAACAATCCTGTTTGAGTTGAGTCGGATCGCTAATGTTGCGTTATTTCTTGGCGATATGGGCGTTCAACTTGGAGCGCTTACTCCTGTTTTCTTTGCTTTTCGTGACCGTGAACATGTACTTAACCAGATAGAAGCAATAACAGGTGGTCGTTTCCATCCGAACTTCGACCGTATAGGTGGACTCAAAGACGATATTCCAAGGGGATGGATAGAAGAAACAAAGTCCGTAATGGTCAAGATGAGAACTTTTTGCGATGAGATGGAAGATCTGCTTGTCGGTAATGAAATTTTTCAGGCTAGGTGTCGCGGCGTAGGCGTAATTCCTGCTGATGTAGCCCTTAACTATGGGATGTCCGGCGCAAATTTAAGAGCCAGTGGTGTTGACTGGGATTTACGACGAGATGCAAATCCAGGTCTCGCTTGGGATCAAATTGATTGGCGCGTATGGACGCACCCTGACGGTGATTCGTTCGCTCGTTATTGGGTAAGGCTTCAGGAAACTCGCGAGGCGACATACATAGTTGACAAATTGTTAGATGGAATTCCAAGTGGCCCTATAATGGCCAAAGTCCCTCGAATCATAAAAGTTCCGGCCGGCGAGGCTTATATCTCAACTGAAAACCCGCTCGGTGAAATGGGTTACTACATTGTAAGCAAAGGGGAGTTAGGACCTTTTAGGGTTAAAATTCGAACACCAAGCTTCAATAACATCTCGGTAGTCCCCTGGGTTATGAAGGGCGTGTACGTCCCAGATGTCATCACTATTCTTGGGTCGTTGTATTTTATCCTCGGAGACATTGACCGTTGATTGAACTACTTGCACTTCCTTACTGGCAAGAGACCAGTATTAAGCTTGGTTTAGCGTTAGTAGTCATTCCGACTACTTCGTTAATTCTTGTATATTTGTTTCTGTTTAAGATGATGGCCTTTATGCAGAGCCGTCTAGGACCAAATGAAACCGGGCCCTATGGCTCGTTGCAGTTAATTGCTGAAGCAATAAAATTTTTACAGAAAGAAGATATTAATCCAGCACAGGCAGACCGGCGAGTATTTCGGTTAGCTCCAGTAGTTGTGCTTGCCTCAACTTTCTTGTTGTATGTAGTTTTGCCTGCTGGCCCAGATGCGGTGGTCCAAAACCTTGATACTGGTGTGTTCTATGCCATGGCGGTTTCATCGTTGTCTGTGCTTGGAATTTTGATGGCTGGCTGGGCGTCGGCGAATAAATACGCACTGCTTGGTGGGCTGCGAGCAGCAGGCCAACTTATCGCATATGAGTTGCCACTGATACTGGCGGTTATGGGTGTGGTCATCCAAGCCGAAACTATGAACTTGCAAGGAATTATAGAAGCTCAGGCAACCGGTGAAATATTTGGGATTGGTCTGATTGGCAACCCCTTTATCCTTACCCAGTTTCTGGCATTTCTTATTTTTATGATCGCTGCTCAAGCAGAACTGACACAAACTCCGTTCGACATGCCGGTAGCTGAAACGGAGTTAGTTGGCGGTTATCATATCGAATACACTGGTTTCCGTTTCCTTTTATTCTTCATGGCGGAGTTCGGTACTGCATTCGCATTTGCTGCTCTAGCCTCGGTCATGTTTCTTGGTGGCTGGTGGATTCCTGGATTTGATGTTGACAGCAACATATTGAACATCCTTGGTCCAGGCGTAATGCTTGGCAAAATTCTATTGGTAGCGTTTTTCATCTTCTGGGTTCGATTCACGTATCCTCGACTCAGAGAAGATCAATTGCAGAAGTTTGCGTGGAAAGTGCTAATACCGTTAGCGCTAGTCAACATTGTCATAACGGGTATCTTTAAGGTGGTCTTCTAATGCCGCAGCTTCCTGGTCTTATTAAAGGCCTTGGCGTCACCGCTAAAACCGCTGTTCGTACATTGTTTCCTAAACGTGGCTGGAAGACTCTTATCCCGGCGCCACAAAAAGGTGCGGTAACGGTTCAGTATCCTCACGAAAAAGAGGCCCCACCGGATAGAGCTCGAGGGGTGATAGCCCTTCACGAGGAAAATTGCACTGCTTGCATGTTGTGCTCTCGTTCTTGTCCGGACTGGTGTATCTACATAGAAGGCCATAAAGTTAAAGCTCCTCCGCGCCGTGCTGGGGGTAAAGCACGTTCAGTGAATATGCTTGACCGTTTTGATATTGACTACGCATTGTGCATGTACTGCGGAATTTGTGTAGAAGTTTGCCCCTTTGATGCCTTATTCTGGACTCCTGAATATGAATACAGTGAGCCAAGAATCGCAGATTTGCTTCATGATAAAATTCGCTTAGGTGAATGGATGGATACTGTTCCGGACTTTCTCGAATATGAGAGTGGTTCAGAACAGAAAGTCCGGAAGGTACCGAGGTAGAGCTGCATGGTTGCGCAGAATATCGCCTTTGGAATTATTTCAGGGATCGTAGTTTTTTCCGCTCTGCGGATGGTTACCACCCGAAACATTGTTCACTCGGCTCTCTTTTTAGTTGCTGTGTTAGCTGGTCTTAGTGGTCAATACGTTTTGTTAGCTGCAGAGTTTGTGGCAACAACACAAGTTTTGGTCTACATCGGGGCGGTAATGGTGCTGTTCCTATTTGGGATAATGCTTACTAAGGCTCCAATTGGGAAAAGCATGGAAATGACCGGCACACAGTGGCCGATTGCTGCTGGTGTCGCTTTGATGCTCGGAGCCGTTATTTTGTATAGCTTGATAGACCAGTTTGGGTCTGACCGATTGACCGAAGGCGGGAAAATTTACCGAACTGCTGATGTGGGTGATGAGGTATTTTCTACATACATAATTCCGTTTGAGGCGATTTCAGTGCTTTTGTTAGCTGCTCTTATTGGAGCCATCGTGTTGGCAAGGAAGGATTGACGTGCTTCTTAATCAGTTTTTGATCCTTGGCGCCGTGTTATTTTGTATAGGTGTATATGGGGTGTTAGCCCGCAAAAACGCGGTCATGGTCCTGATGTCAATTGAACTCATGCTCAATGCAGTAAATATAAATATGGTGGCCTTTGGCTTTCAACACGAAGTGGTTTCTGGGCAAGTATTCGCTCTGTTTATAATCGCGGTCGCTGCTGCTGAAGTCGGAGTCGGCCTTGCGATTGTCCTGCTTTTGTACCGGAACCAAACAAGTATCGATGTCGAAGACTTCGACCTGATGAAGGGTTAGAGGTGAAACATGTGGATGCTTGAAAATGCTTTTCTAATACCTCTTATTCCGGCACTTTCGTTTGCTGTAATTTTGTTTTTCGGTAAACGGTTTATTGGTGCAGATCGCGTTCACGTCATCGGGATTACTGCCGTAAGTCTGATATGGGTCCTGTCACTTGTAGCTGCATTCCAATGGACCCAGCGAGTTGAACACCCTTCCCCAGACGCGATAGCCCAGATATCGGCTGATGGCCATGGTGATGATCATGCTGACGATGGTGATGATCATGCTGACGATGGTGATGATCATGCTGACGATGGTGATGATCATGCTGGGGCAGCTATGGATAGCGAATCTGGGCACGGAGGAGGCCATAGCTCTGTCCTTATCAGTCCAGTGGTTACCACTTACTCGAAATGGTGGTCCAATGGTGGCGTAGATTTTGCGGTTGGGACTCATGTCGATGGTCTTACCGTATTGCTACTGGTGGTTGTGGCTTCGATCTCGCTGCTAGTTCATATTTATTCTACTGAATATGTAAAGGGTGATCGAAGATACGTCCACTACTACGCATTTTTGAGTTTGTTTACAGCGGCGATGTTGTTTTTTGTTATGGCTCAAAATATTGTGCAACTAGTAGTTGGCTGGGAGCTAGTAGGTGTTTGTTCCTTTGGGCTGATAGGTCATTGGTGGGAAGAGAAGCCAAACACCGATGCGGCTTTAAAAGCTTTCTTAACTAACCGGGTCGGCGACATTGGTCTTCTCGTAGGAATGATTGTGCTGTGGGGCACTTTTGGAACCTTCTCTATAGATGGTATAAATGCCGCTATTTCCGCTTCGCCGGGGACTCAGCACCTCGCCTTGTTAGTGGCGGCTTGTTGCTTAATGGCAGCTGTAGCTTCAAAATCTGGTCAGTTCCCACTCCATACTTGGCTCCCGGACGCGATGGCTGGGCCAACGCCTGTATCCGCACTCATCCATGCAGCAACAATGGTTGTCGCTGGTGTGTATATGATTGCTCGGCTGTACCCAGTTTTCTACGATGGTTTTTCTATCGGCACTTCATCAATCAATTTGATGGCACTTATTGGTGGATTTACTGCACTTATGGGCGCAGGATTGGCATTCGCTCAGTGGGATATCAAAAAAGTCCTAGCCTATTCAACCGTTTCACAACTCGGCTATATGGTGATGGCTCTTGGCGTTGGGGCCTGGACTGCAGCTATTTTCCACTTATTCACTCATGCTTTCTTTAAGGCTTGCCTTTTCTTAGGTGCAGGTTCTGTAAGTCACGCAGCTCACCACACATTCGATATGCGAAAGATGGGTGGCTTAAAGAAATTTATGCCACAGACATATTGGACGTTTGTGATAGCGACTTTGGCACTGTCTGGAATTTTCCCGTTTGCTGGATTTTGGTCCAAGGACGAGATCCTTTTAGGTGCCAAGGTTGGCCAACAAAATGGCTACCCGTTAATGCTCATTTTCGGTTGCGCTGTGGCATTTATGACTGCGGCTTACATGACCCGTGTTGTTTGGTACACCTTCCATGGTGAATATCGCGGACACGGACACCCTCATGAGTCGCCGAAAGTTATGACAGTACCGCTGTGGATTCTCGCAGGCATGGCTGTAGTGGGTGGAGCGTTTAATTTACCTGGGCCAGTATTGGAGCCCTTCGGACTTGAAGGACTAGCACACCGAGTTCAGACTTATGCAGAGCCTTCGGTCTATTTGTCGGGACTAGGGCTGTCGCATCCAGACCCTTCGTTAAGCATGGCGCTAATAGGTCTCGGGCTTGCGTTATCGGGAATAATCGTTACTTACTTATACTTCTGGCGAAAGATGGGCCCACACGGTCTAACTGAGCGGAATAAATATGCAAAAGCTGGGTATACATTTCTAGAGAATAAGTATTACCTTGATTATCTTTACAACGACATAATCGTCGCCTCGATTAAAAAGCCAATTGCTAATGGTGCGAATTGGTTTAATCAAAATGTGCTAGACAAAGCAGTTAATACAGCTGGTGAATCTGCACGAGATAGTGGTCGGTGGATATACAAATGGATCGACCAGGGAGCTATTGATGGATCAGTCAATGCTGCCGCACGTGGTGCTGATGCCTCAGGCGAGGGGTTACGTACTATTCAGTCCGGAAAGGTTCAGAACTATGGGCAGTTGCTATTTGGAGCAGCTGCAGTTCTAGCCATCGTATTCGTTATCGTTATTTAGGAGCAGTTCAGTGGAAGCGACAGGTTTTGACGCTTGGGTTCTTACCTTGGCTGTGTTCCTACCTCTTGTAGGCGCACTCATCATGATGGTAGTACCGAAGGCCTACGAGCTAGAGGTAAAACTAATTGCATTAGGGTCGTCGTTGGCGGCTCTGGCAGTTGGGATCTATATTCTTTTTCAATTTGACTACGGTTCGGCATCAGAGCTGCAGTTCGTCGTTGATAAAGGATGGATCGACATAATCAATAGTCGGTACATAATTGGGCTAGATGGCCTTTCATTGCCGCTGCTTCTGCTGTCTTTGTTGGTTGTGCCTTTATGTCTTGTCTATAGCTGGAATCATGTGCCGTCTCCGGGTAACACGAAGGCATTCTTTGTCCTTCTCCTGATTCTTTCCACTGGAATGAACGGTTCGTTTATCTCGCAAGACATGATCTTATTTTTTGTGTTCTTCGAAATCGTATTGCTCCCTATGTATTTCCTCATAGGGGTGTGGGGTGGGGAAGAACGTAGATATGCCTCGCTAAAATTCTTTCTCTACACGTTATTTGGTTCAGCGTTAATGATTATTAGTTTCTTAGCTTTATTCTTTCTATCTAAAGATGCTGCTGGAAACCCACTACAAACGTTTGACATGAGACTTCTTACTGATGCGGCAGGTAGTGGAATTGTTAAAACGACGCAGGTTTGGATTTTCGCTGGGTTGTTTATTGGATTCGGGATAAAGGTTCCGATGTTCCCATTTCATACCTGGTTGCCGGATGCGCATACTCAAGCGCCTACGGTTGGGTCTGTAATTCTGGCGGCAGTTCTGCTAAAGCTAGGAACCTACGGGTTTATTCGAATAGCTATCCCTTTCCTACCTGAAGCTGCAGTCGCATGGGCTCCTTGGATTGGTTTGCTTGCCGTAATTGGAATTATTTATGGAGCCCTTGGGTGCCTTGCTCAAAAAGACATGAAGAGACTTATTGCTTTCTCGTCAGTTGCCCATATGGGTTTCGTCATGCTTGGCATAGCAACTCTCACTGATTTTGGGCTCAACGCAGCGGTATTTGGGATGGTTGCACACGGTCTGATCACGGGTATGTTGTTCTTTGTTGCTGGTTCGATCAAAGAGCGTTATCACACTTTAGAAATCAGTCGACTTGGTGGCCTCTTGAAGTCAGCGCCACACATGGGTTGGATTTTGGGCTTTGCAACAATGGCATCGCTAGGTCTTCCCGGGCTGGCCGGTTTCTGGGGAGAATTTCCAGCGATCTTGTCGGCGTATAACCCTGGAGCAGGGTTGTCGGAAGAGCTTTTCCGAACCTATATGGTCATCGCCGCCATAGGCACTGTATTAGCAGCGGGCTATTTGTTGTGGCTGTACCAACGAACAGCATTTGGCGAACCCACTGAAGAGTTCGCTGATCATGAAATACCAGATGTTTCAAGAAACGAATGGATTGCATGGGTTCCGTTCTTGATTGGAATTGTCCTGTTCGGTGTCTGGCCTAACTTAATATTTAACCTAACCGACGGTGTCGTTAGCTCTATTACCGCCAACGTCGAAGCAGTTGTGGCTGGTCGTTGAACATGGAAGCCCTATTGGCCTTCACCCGGCCGCCACTTGATTGGCACGCTCTCGCTCCCGAGTTAACGCTTCTTGCAGTCGGGACAATTCTGACTTTGGTTGATATTATTTGGGATGAAAAATCTAAACAGGTCATGCCCACACTGGCGGGGGTTGGACTGTTGGCTGGATTAGTGCCAATTCTGACCTTGGCATTAGATGGAACAGATAGAGCGATGTTCGGTGGCGCTTACATGGTTGATGATTTTGCTCTTGTAATGAAAGCGCTCTTCTTAATTGTTGGCTACATCATTGTGCTGATGTCTGTGGACTACATTCGTGATGGCGACTATTACGAAAACGAGTATTACACTCTGATGCTTACGTCGCTTCTCGGTATGTTGATGATGGCGAGCTCACGCGATCTTATTAGCGTTTTTGTGGCACTTGAGCTTCTTTCCATCCCTGCTTACATGATGGCTGCTTGGCGTAAAGGCGGCCGCCGCTCGAACGAAGCGGGCTTGAAGTATTACCTGATGGGTGTTTTTGCTTCGGCCATAATGCTTTATGGAATGTCATTGATCTATGGGTTAACTGGCTCTACTTCCTTTAGTAGTATTGCATCAGCAATGGCCCTAAATGATGGCGTAACTGCTATGTCAATTCTTGGCGTGTTGTTTGTGCTGATTGGCTTTGCTTTTAAAGTTTCTGCAGTCCCTTTCCACAACTGGGCCCCAGACACTTACGAGGGAGCTCCAACGCCAGTGACAGCGTTCCTTGCAGTTGCCTCAAAGGCAGCGGGCATGGTGGCACTGATTCAGCTAGTTTTCGTTGCCTTCGATAATCACGAAGTTATTCAGCCATTTTTCTGGTTGATAGCAGCCTTAACAATGACTGTCGGTAACTTAATAGCTTTGAGACAAACAAATATCGTCCGCTTGCTCGCATACTCTGGGATAGCTCAAGGCGGGTTTATGCTCGTTCCGTTTGCGGTGGCTGGGCAAGCTTCCGAACGGGCCTTACAAGCGATTGTTATCTACCTCATAATCTATGCCTTCATGAACTTAGGTGCTTTTTCGGTGGTTCTTGCGGTATCTCGAAAAACGCGTTCTGGAGAGTTGGAAAGCTTTGGAGGCTTATTCCAATACGCACCTGGTTTAGCTGTTGCAATGACAATCTTCCTTGCAGCTTTGGCTGGTATTCCTCCAGCTGGGGGATGGTTCGCAAAGTTTGGTTTGTTTAGGGCACTCTTAGATGCTGGCGGAGCTTGGGCCGCAACACTTGGCGTAGTCGTGGCCATAAATACTGTTATAGCTTTTGCTTACTACGCGCGAGTCCTCGGACAAATGTGGTTTCAACCAATCCATGAAGGAGACGAGCGTCCAATCAAACTTACTAGCGCTCTGGGCTCTGCCTTAGTAATAGCACTTGTAGCGACAATGGCATTTGGTATTTTGCCTGGACTCGTAGGCCATTTCGGAGAAGTTGCAGTTCTGTCGACACTGGGTCGCTAGCGGCAAACACCTATCATGGCTGAACAACTTCGTCGATTTGATGAGTTCGTTGAGGAAGCGTTGTACGGTGATGCTGGTTTCTACACTATTGGAGGGCAAAAAAGCGATTTCACTACCTCCCCTGAAACCAGCACACTTTTTGGAGACTGCGTAGCGCATTACTTAGACAATGTTTGGGAAAGTCTCGGGTGCCCTAATCCATTTGTGGTAATTGAAGGCGGGTCTGGGCCCGGACGACTTTGCAGAGACATCCTTCTTGGGAGTTTGCGATGCCGAGATGCAATCCGTTATGTGATGGTTGAACGGTCTGAACAGCAACGAAAGAAAGCGCTAGCTGAGGTCGCGAACTCATGTTTTGCTGATGTTGAAGTGTTACCTATAACTACTCTGTCTGATCTGCCGAGCGGCCCGCTAACAGGTGTTGTTCTCGCAAACGAATTACTGGACAATCTTTGTCCACGTCTTTTAGTCAAGCGAGATGAAGGATGGAACGAAATATATGTCGATGGGTCTAGAGAAATTTCCAGAGAAGCCCCGAATAATGCGAGTAAAATGGCAACTGCTCTTGTGGGGGAAGTAGCGCCTGGAGTTCGGGTGCCTCTGCAGTTAAAAGCCGCAGTATGGATCCAACGTGCTATCAACTTGTTGGATCGAGGACGTGTGCTTATTTTTGACTACGGATATAAAACCACTGCAGACTTGATAGCGCACCCACAAACAGATTGGCTGCGCACATACCAAAACCATCGTAGGTCTGGGAGTTATCTAGAGTTACCTGGCACTCGAGATATTACTTTTGATGTGGCATTTGATCAGCTACCTAAACAAGCAGAGATCTGCACTCAGAAAGAATGGCTAGAGCTACACGGCATACAGACGATGGTGGATAATTATCGACAGATATGGGAAAAAGAAAAAAACAAACCAGACTCTAAAACTCTCGCTGCGCTCACAATTATAAAAGAATCAGAGATGCTCTTAGACCCAAAAGGTCTTGGAGGTTTCATAGTAGCGGAGTGGCAAATTTCGTAGAAGAAATTAAGCACCGTTCCTCTCGTAAAATGAAGCGCTAAGATTGCCGTGATCTGTAAATAATATTGCAGCGAGCGCTATTACGTGAGGGAGACCAAGATGTCCGAGCCCACTATTGAGGACTACTATGTTGAGAATCGAACGTTTCCTCCTTCACAGCAATTTCAAGAGAACGCGTTAATCGCAGATAGATCGCTATACGAAGAAGCGGCAGCTGATCGTCTAGGTTTTTGGGCTCGACAAGCACGAGAATTAGTTACCTGGTATAAAGATTTTGACACCGTCTTAGAGTGGGATCTTCCCTTCGCTAAATGGTTTGTCGGCGGAAAACTTAATGTTTCCTATAACTGTCTTGATAGACACGTGGACGCCGGGCGCGGCGAAAAAGTTGCTTTTCACTGGGAAGGAGAGCCTGGGGATACGAGAACTCTCACATACAGCGACATGCTAAAAGAAGTGTCAAAATTTGCAAACGTCATGAAGTCTCTAGGTATCAAAAAAGGCGATCGGGTATGTATCTACATGCCTATGATCCCGGAGTTGGCTATAGCTATGTTGGCTTGCACCAGAATAGGAGCCGTTCACTCTATTGTTTTCGGCGGTTTTTCTGCAGATTCGTTATCAGATCGAATTAATGATGCAAGCGCGAAATTAGTTGTGACTTCTGATGGTGGCTACAGACGAGGTGAACCCTTCGCTCTTAAAGAGACAACCGATTTAGCTCTAACTGCAACCTCAACAATAGAAAATGTTGTGGTGGTCCAACGAACTAGTCAAGACGTTTCCTGGAATTCGGAAATTGATCACTGGTACCACGACTTGATGGATGTAGCATCCTCTGATTGCGAACCAGAACAAATGGATAGTGAAGACCTTTTGTACTTGTTGTACACCTCTGGGACAACGGCTAAACCTAAGGGCATTATGCATACAACTGGTGGTTACTTAACCCAGGTTGCCTTTACTCATAAGTATATTTTTGACTTAAAACCAGATGAAGATGTCTACTGGTGTGCAGCGGACATTGGTTGGGTCACCGGACATAGCTACATCGTCTATGGACCGTTAACTAATGGCGCGACGTCTGTTATGTACGAAGGAACTCCTGACACCCCGAGACCTGAATTTAGAAAAGGTGAAAGAGGTGATTGGCCAAAAGACCGGTTGTGGGACATTGTCGAGCGGTACGGAGTTACACAGCTTTATACCGCACCGACCGCAATACGTACGTTTATGAAATGGGGTGCTGAAGAGCTCGAAACGCGTGATTTGTCAACTCTGCGAGTTCTCGGCACCGTGGGAGAACCCATTAATCCTGAAGCTTGGATGTGGTACCACACTCATATCGGAGGTGAGCGTTGTCCTATTGTCGATACCTGGTGGCAGACCGAGACTGGCGGACACATGATCACCCCAATGCCTGGTGTTACCACAACCAAACCAGGGTCAGCCACTCATGCAATTCCAGGCGTGGTAGTAGAGGTTGTTGACGATATGGGCAACAAAATTGAACGAGGTGGCGGATACCTGACAATCACCGAGCCGTGGCCAGCCATGCTCCGAGGTATTTGGGGAGACCCTGAAAGGTACAAAGAGACATACTGGAGCGAATACGAAGGGAAATATTTTGCTGGTGATGGCGTTAAAATCGATGAAGATGGGTATCTCTGGCTTCTTGGACGAGTAGATGACGTCATGAACGTCTCTGGTCATCGAATCTCGACGACAGAAATTGAATCTGCCTTAGTTGATCATCCATCAGTCGCAGAGGCAGCGGTCGTCGGTGCAACTGACGAAACAACTGGTCAAGCGATTGTCGGTTATTGTATCTTGCGCCTTGGACATGAGCCATCGGAAAAGTTGAGAGAAGAAATCCGTCAACATGTTTCCACGAAGCTTGGAGCTATTGCGCGACCGAAAGCAGTCGTGTTGGTTCCAGATTTACCTAAAACTAGATCTGGGAAGATTATGCGCCGGTTACTTCGTGACGTAGCAGAAGGAAGAGAACTAGGTGACACTACAACGCTTGCTGATTCCAATGTCGTCGATGAGATTCGAAAGAAAGCAGCAGAATCTACTCAAGATGATTGAGTCAACCAGAACATGGTCAAGTACTTAGATGCCTAATAAACCAAGCCATTGGTTTTGGAATGGAATCCCTAAGAAGCCAACTGAATGCGTCATAGTTGATATTGATGGGGTGCTTGCAAATGCAAGCACCCGTCAACATCATTTGGACCCTCCGTGGCGTGACTGGGACGCTTTTTTCGCTGATTGTATTGATGACAAATCGTTCGAAGAGATAGTAACGCTTATTGAGCTGCTTGATCCTAAACTCACTGTTGTTTTACTTACGTCGCGACCTATGTGGGTGCAAAGGCCGACGTTGCAGTGGCTAGCAAAATTTGAAATTCGTTTTGACCTTTTAATTATGAGGCCTATAGGGGATTTCCAAGCCTCGCCCGAATTTAAGAAAGATGAAACTAAACGTTTATCTGCCATAGGATTTGTTCCGCGGCTAGCTATCGAAGATGATATGAGAAATGTTCGAATGTACCGAAGTATCGAAGTGCCAACTATATTTTTAGAGAGTGGATATCATCCGCACTGAGGTTGACCGCTTCGCTCATTAAATCCTTAAGTAATGAAAGGTTTTGGTTTATGAAAAACACCTTAAAAACGACGACCTTGTTGGCTCTCATGGGTGGGCTAATAATGTTCATCGCAAGTTTTTGGGGATCGGGCGGTCTCATATTTGGGTTCTTAATAGCTATTGCTATGGTCGGCGGAAGCTATTGGATGAGCGACAAGTTGGCGATTCGATCAGCCCGGGCAGTTGAACTCGGAGAAGGAGAACTTCCGGAATATCGATCAATCATGATGGAGCTAAGCCAATTAGCTAACTTGCCAATGCCAAAGCTTTACGTAAGCCCAGATATTCAACCGAATGCATTTGCAACCGGCCGTAACCCAGCAAATGCAGCAGTTTGCGTCACAAAAGGACTTGTTGAGCATCTTTCGTGGGCCGAAATTAGGGGAGTTCTCGCGCATGAAATGGCTCATATAAAAAATCGCGATATTTTAATTGGGTCCGTCGCTGCAGCGATAGCGATGGCGATTAGTTTCGTAGCTAATATCGCTCAATTCGCGATGATCTTTGGTGGTGGTTCACGTGATCGAAACAGAAATTTTGGGGTTGATCTACTTCTTATTATTGTTGCCCCGATAGCTGCCGCTTGCTTACAGATGGCCATAAGTCGCAGTAGAGAATTTCAGGCTGACCGTAGTGCAGCTCGGATGATCGATGATGCGGAACCTCTTGCCCAGGCATTAGAGAAGCTTGACGTAAAAACGAAGGTAATCCCAAGTTTCGCTAACGCTAATCAAGCGCAAATGTATATAGCTAATCCGTTAGCAAGTCGTAACATGAGCTTCAAGGGAATGTTCACTACTCACCCCCCGATGGAAACCCGCATAGCCCGACTTAGGGACAACAGCTGGCGATAGAGCCAAAAGTCTCTAGATTGCTAGTCACGAAAGTTTTCAAATTGAAGTGGCAGATCAAAGTTAGAGCTCTTAAGTTCTGACATAACAGTTTGTAGATCATCGCGCTTTTTGGAAATTACGCGAAGCTGCTCACCCTGGGTCTGAGATTGAACACCTTTAACGCTGAGAGCTTTTATAAATTTGTTTAATTCTTTCGCCTTTTCAGACGATATTCCTGCTTGAAGAGTCACAATTTGGCGGACAGTTGCCTGAGAAGCTTCTTGGACCTCTTCATAGCTAATTGACTTCAGGCTAATTTGTCTTCGTACAAGTTTCTCTTCCAGAACCTGCCGAAGTGCAATTAGTCGATCTTCGCTACTAGTGCTCAAAGTAATAGACATCTCGTTTAACTCAAGGCTGCTTCCAGTGTTCTTAAAGTCGTATCGATTCCCTATTTCTCGGTTTGCTTGGTCAAGAGCATTACGAATTTCTTGCATGTCGATTTCTGAGACAACGTCGAATGAAGGCATGTAACTAACCTACACGGGGTTAGACCAATCAAGAATTCAGAATAATCCTAAAAATGAGTGACTAGTAAGTGGGATGACAAGGTGTGTACCGGGTATCGTGACGGCCACTGGGTCGGTGCCCGAGCGGCCAATGGGAACGGGCTGTAAACCCGTCGGCGTACGCCTACGGAGGTTCGAATCCTCCTCGGCCCACAACTACGGCGAGCCCTTAAGGGCTCGCCGTAACTCATTTTGCCACTGCTGCAGAGTGAAATTTAGCTAAGGCAGAACGCTTGTTTTCATCTCGAGAGTATTTCAATTTGAAGGTTTCGAGCATCCTGTTCATAGTGCGACTAGTTTCTTAGGGTTATGGCAGATTCTTGTTTCGCTGAACGCGACGGACATATTTATACCATCACGATTAATCGACCTGAACGAATGAATGCACTTCATCCGCCAGCTAGCGCGGAAATGGCTGAACTCTTTGATGAGTTCCAAAATGACCCAGAACTGTGGGTAGCAATTGTTACTGGCGCAGGTGATCGAGCATTTAGTGCGGGTAATGATCTGAGATATCAGGCTGAAGGTGGAGACAGATCTGCCAGCCCGGAGTCTGGTTTCGGCGGGATTACAGCACGATGGGACCTTGACAAACCGGTAATTGCTGCGGTCAATGGCGTTGCAATGGGCGGCGGATTCGAAATAGCGCTGGCTTGCGACATGATCATTGCAAGCGAGAATGCTCTGATGGCGCTTCCGGAACCCAAAGTAGGTTTGGCTGCACTAGCTGCTGGAGTTCATAGACTTCCTAGACAGATTGGTCTTAAAAGAGCGATGGGGATGATGCTCACCGGAAGACACGTTCCTGCAAAAGAAGGTTATGAACTAGGTTTCGTAACGGAGGTTGTACCTCAAGGAGAAGCACTTACTGGGGCGAAACGTTGGGCTGAAATGATTCTCGAATGTTCCCCTATGTCCATTCGTGCTACCAAACAAGCTGCTATGCAAGGACTAAATGTAGCCGGCGTGCGCAGTGCTCACGAAGGTAAATATGATGCGGTCAAGGCAATGACCAAAAGTGATGACTACGTTGAAGGACCAGTAGCCTTTGCGGAAAAACGTGCCCCGCTCTGGAAAGGCCGTTGAGTTGAGCTTGTCCTTGCGAAGGGCCGTTGTTGTTAGAGAAGCGATGGCAGATATTCGAGTGATAGAAAGCACTGGTGTTGATCGAGTTGCTGTGGATGGGATTCGTAACCGTCTTATTGCGTTAGCGGCAGACAAAGAGTTGTTCCCAAGAAGTGATTTTCCTGTGCCTCAGAGCAATATAGGGGGGCAACTTTATTTGCTTTCCCAAGATAGTGATGGGCGATTTGCTCTCTATGTGCAAGTAGTCGCTGGTGCTAATTCTACGCCCGCTCATGACCATACGACCTGGGCGGTGATAGTGGGTTTAGAAGGTCAGGAACTAAACCGTGTATATGACGGACATGCGGAGAAAGGGAAACCAGAAGTGGTGAGCGAATATGTAGTTGAGCATGGTACCGGGATAGCTTTTCTTCCAGAAGATGTTCATTCGATTCACATTGAAGATGGCTCACTGAATTTTCACTGCTATGGCTTAGATCTGAATGCTCTAAGTGAGCGTCAATATTGGAGCGAAGATTCTAATGAATGGAAATATTTTAAAAACAAGTTTGACATCATAGACGCGAGAACATGATTTCGGTAGATGAACTTATTGCTGCTATTTCCGATAAAGATGAGTTGGCTTTATTAGACGTTCGAGAACAAGGAACATATAGCAATAATCATATTCTGTGGGCCGCTAATCTGCCAAGGTCGACCGCCGAGCTGCGTGTCGGTAAATTGGTACCTCGGTTGTCGACTCGAATCGTATTGGTCGATGAAGATTTGGCACTAGCGGACGACGTCAAAATCGTCCTTGAACAAATCGGTTATAGCAATGTAAATGTTCTCGAAGGTGGAGTTGCGGCGTGGTTAGATCACGGCGAAGAGGTTTATTCCGGTGTGAATGTGCCATCGAAACTTTTCGGAGAACTTGTAGAAAGTCGCTATTCCACTCCGCATGTTTCTGCGCACGAGTTGCAAAACTGGATTGACTCTGACAAAAAATTAGTGATTCTCGATTCCAGAACCAATCGTGAATATAAAATTATGAACATACCAACGGGTCGTTCCTGTCCGGGTGGTGAGCTCGTGTATCGAATCTTTGATGTTGTCGATGATGATACGACCATCGTTGTTAACTGCGCTGGGAGGACCCGAAGCATAATGGGTGCTCAGTCGCTCATAAATGCAGGTATCACAAACGAAATTTTTGCACTGGAAAATGGGACCATGGGATGGGAACTCGCAGGTCTTGGTCTGGAACATGGATCTTCTGAATCAGTGGAGGTACCAACGGAGAAGGGCCAGGCGCAAGCGAGTGAGGCTGCAGAAAGAGTGCGTCGTAAGTTCAACATTGAGTATGTTAGCGAAGAGCTTTTGAGGCAATGGGTTGGAGATCATGCTCACACTACGTACTTATTAGACGTTCGAAGTTCTGAAGAGTATTCCGAAGCACACTTGAACGGCTTTAGATCGGCGCCCGGTGGTCAATTGGTTCAGGCCACTGACGAATACATGGCAACTCTCGGAGCAAAAGTGGTGCTAGCAGATGATGATTACACCCGAGCGACAATGTCGGCCTCCTGGTTGAAACAGATGGGCTGGGATGTGTTTATTTATGAACATGGAGCGCTGGCTCGTGAACTAGTCACTGGCCTAGACGAAATTGAGTTAAAAGTCCCGGTAGTTCCCATGACATCAAGTATTGGAAACTCTCTAATTATTGATTTATCAACAAGCGCTGAGTTTCGGCGTGGTCACATACCCGGAGCGATCTGGAGTGTGCGTGGACGATTATCAAAATTAGCTCAACGACATAGTGACCCCAACCCTAAATCGATTATTTTAACTGCTAAAAATCAAATGATTTCAGCCTTGGCATATACAGAAGCTGAAAAGGCATGGCCTGATGCAGAGGTAAGAGTTTTAAACCAGTGGCATGGAGAAGAGGAGCGAGGTCTAGATACCGATGAAGTGATCGATGATCTTTGGATACTGCCATACGACCCAGTTGATGCTGAAGTAGCGCGAGAGGCAATGATTGGCTATCTCGTCTGGGAAGTAGACCTAGTAGGTCAATACGAAAGAGATGCCTTAGCCAACTATGAGCTTCGAAGCGCTGTCTGACTTACAGATCTCCATATTGAGCAATTACATCACCAAATTTGAGTGCATCATCAGGGCTGTTTATAAGAGCGGTTAAACCTGATGCATTTGTGACTGGCACCACGAGGCGGTCCACTCCACGTGCAGCCATTTTGGGGATATCTTTTGGATCGTCTGGCATGGGCATAGTTATTTCAATCAAATCGGGGTCACGTCCGTGTTCCTCAGCTGTGCGAAATGCTAAATCGATTCGCTCTTGCGGTGTATCTCTTGCTGGGAAATATCCATCTCCGAGACGACCAGCACGACGGGCTGCAAAATCTGTGTCTCCACCGATGATTATAGGCACGGTTCCGTTGACTGGCTGAGGGCGGCAGTAGCAAGAATCAAAATTAACAAACTCACCATGGAAGGTAGGGGTGTCCGCTCCCCACAGTTCCCTCATAGCGGCCACGTATTCATCAGTTCGAGCGCCCCGACGTTCAAAGGGAACTCCGATGGCATCGAATTCCTCGCGTAACCATCCGACACCAATGCCCAGAAGAATTCTCCCACCAGACATGTAGTCCAGCGTTGCTATTTGCTTTGCAGCGACAACCGGGTTGTGTTGTGGCAGAATTAAAATAGCAGTGCCTAGCTTGATAGTGGTGCTGACTGCAGCCATGTGAGCCATCCAAATTAATGGATCCGGGAGTAATAAATCCGAGGCACCATCAGCTAATTTCCCACTTTCGTTGTATGGGTAAACTGAGTCGTAAGTTGCTGGCATGATTGTGTGTTCTATAGTCCATGCCGATTCAAAGCCTGCCTGTTCGCCGGCTTGGATCAACTCTGTAGCAAGCGAGGTATCTGAAGCGTATTGAGCAGTGTTGCAATAACGAAGTCCAAATTTCATAATTCCCCTGATAGTTCCCGATACCCACTCATCGCCAGTTAATCTACGCCAAGTTGAATCAGCTTAACTGGAGAACCTATGTCTTATCTGCCGAATGTATCTGACATCTTTGATTCCTCGCAGTGGCGTGAAATAGACGGTTTTGAATTTCGGGATATCACGTATCACAGAGCTATAGGACAAGGGACGGTGCGAATAGCTTTTGACCGCCCTGATATTCGTAATGCTTTCAGGCCGAACACAGTAGATGAACTTTATCGGGCTCTAGATCACGCCAGAATGTCGACAGATGTAGGAGTCGTGCTTCTAACAGGGAATGGGCCGTCTACCCGAGATGGAGGTTGGTCATTTTGTTCCGGCGGAGATCAAAGAATTCGTGGAAAAGATGGATACAAATATGCGGATGGTGAGACAAGCGACACTATTGATCCCAGTCAAGTAGGTCGGCTACATATTCTTGAATGCCAAAGGCTAATTCGCATGATGCCGAAAGTAGTGATTTGTGTGGTTCCCGGATGGGCAGCGGGAGGAGGGCATAGCCTCCATGCCACAGCAGATTTGACGATAGCGAGCAGGGAACATGCTCGTTTCAAACAAACTGATACTGACGTTGCCAGTTTTGATGGAGGATTTGGATCCGCCTACCTTGCGAAACAAATAGGGCAGAAAAAAGCTAGGGAAATCTTTTTTCTTGGTCGAACATATGACGCTGAACAAAGATTTATTATGGGCGACGTGAACGAGGTTGTTGATCACGAGCAATTAGAAAACGTTGCATTGGAATGGGCTGCAGAAATTAATTCAAAGTCGCCGACTGGGCAGAGAATGGCAAAATTTGCTCTTAATCTCACTGATGATGGAATGATTGGGCAGCAGGTTTTTGCGGGAGAAGCAACGCGTCTTGCATATGGCACAGAAGAGGCTACCGAAGGACGGGATGCTTTTCTAGAGAAGAGAGAGCAAGATTTCAGTGCGTTTCCTTGGCATTTTTAATCTTTTGAAGCTTTGGGAATGCGGATCTAAGGAATTGGCTGTTCTGTAGATAATCGTTGCATGATTGTTACATCCAGCCAGCGACCAAACTTTCGCCCGACCTCGCGCTCAACACCAACCACCTGAAAACCGTGTTTTGAATGAAGCTGAATAGAAGATTCATTATTTCCAGTAATGCGGGCAAAAATACTATGAAATCCATGTTCGTTGGCAAGCACAACTAGCTCACGAAGGAGCAAATTACCAACTCCTTTTCCTTGATGATCTGGATGTACATAGACTGAATTTTCAACACTTGTAGCATAAGCAGCTCTAGGTTTGTAAGCCGACAGACAAGCCCAGCCTAAAATTTTATCCTTGTTCTCAGCCACGATGCAGGGGTAGACACCTGATCTTTCCCGAAGCCAAAGTCGCTGTTCATCTAGGGTGCGGGCGACCAAATCGAAAGTAGCTACGCCTGTTTCAATCTCATGGTTATAGATATCAACTATGGGTAGCGCGTCGTTAATATCTGCGAGCCTCGTTTGCATTCTTCCAAAGGTACTGCTGCGCGCTTGTGGTTCATGTGTATTCATCCGTATGCTGAAGATTCGGATCTAATCTAATAATTCAAAATGCCGCGATAGCTCAGTTGGTAGAGCGCCTCCATGGTAAGGAGGAGGTCCCGAGTTCGAATCTCGGTCGTGGCTCGTAACATAAAGTTAAATCATGGCGGGATAGCTCAGTTGGTCAGAGCGCACGGCTCATAATCGTGAGGTCCCGGGTTCGAGTCCCGGTCCCGCTACAAATTAGTTGTATATGTTGAATTAGACCTTCAGAGATAATATAGAAAAGTCTCCACTCGTAATTATTTAGGCTTTTTGCATAAACAGCTTGAGCATTTATGTGATCATAAATGGACAGTCGTAGAGCCAGTTTTTAGAAGTTGTGGCGAGTTAATAATTAAATAATTAAATTATTGATAAATTGAAACAAGTCGCGAATAGGTAATCATGGCTGGTCCCTGATATCGTCTTTACACGGCCAAAAGCCTTGGAAGCGCGCGCTTCCGCTGAGGGCAGTAGCTCAATTTGGTAGAGCACCGGTCTCCAAAACCGAAGGTTGCGGGTTCAAGTCCCTCCTGCCCTGCTTGTTATTTCTAACCCTAAAAATTATACGATCTAGATTTTCTAAAGAAGTGAAGATATTTATCCCATCCGACCCTATGACCCAATGGCGATGACCCAATGGCGATGAACAGACAAACTCGACGACACCTGCAAAAACAGGGTGAGATGAGCGCTGATGGCGCGCCCATATCTAAACGCGACCGTCGAGCACCAGCAGCGAGCCCTCAAGATGACGAGCGAACTGGACCAGTCCAATTCGTCCGGGAAGTACGCGGAGAGCTTCGTAAAGTTGTATGGCCAACAAAAGATGAGTTGATTAATTATTCGGCCGTTGTTTTAGTGACCATTGTTGTTTTAACCGCCTTAATTGCGGGTCTCGATTACCTAGCGGGCGAAGGGGTATTACGCCTCTTCGATGTGAACTGATGACTAACACCAACGTAAACTCAGATACAGCCTTTGACCCTATGGCTGCAGCGCGAAAGTTGATGGGCGCTGACAAGTCGAGCCCGGTTGAGGAAACGGCTAGTGATAGCGACCAAAGTGATGAAACTATTGGCCTGGTCGATGAGACTCCAGAAGGTGCGCTAGATAGCGAAAATAAAGTTGTTATTCTCGATGAAGATGAGTTGCTTGAGGCTTCTGAGGAAGAAGAAATCTCGGCATATGATAGGCCTGGTAAGTGGTTTGTGGTCCATACGCAATCGGGATATGAAAAAAAAGTCAAGCAAAATTTGGAAGCTCGAGTTTCCTCTTATGACATGGAAGACAAGATTTATGAAGTTGTCGTTCCAATGGAAGACGTCATGGAGTTTAAAAACGGTCGAAAAGTAGTTGTTCAGAAGAAAATGTTCCCTGGGTACCTGCTGATTCGTTGTCGGCGTAACGATGATGTTCATCATATGATTAGAAATACCCCTGGGGTTACTGGTTTTGCTGGGCCTGGTGGTAATCCTTCACCATTGCGTAGAAGAGAAGTAGATACTTTCCTTCACGTTAAAAAAGATGGAGATGAACCGCAGCGTAAGACAAAGCCCCGTATGCTTTATGAGCTAGATGAGAGCGTACGAATTAAGGAAGGTCCGTTCGCTGATTTCCAAGGCCAGGTAGTGGAAATCAATGAGGAGCAACTCAAAGTTAAGGTTCTAGTCAATATTTTCGGTCGGGAAACTCCGGTCGAACTCGATTTCTCTCAGGTTGCTAAAATCTGAGAATAACTTATTGCCGTTATCGGTAAATAAATTAAATGCCCTAGTTGCTCTCGTTTTTGTGAGAGCCCCACAGACGGAGAATAAGAATGGCGAAGAAGAAGGCGGTCGCCCTCGTAAAAATTCAGATACCAGCAGGTCAGGCGACTCCTGCACCACCCGTCGGAACGGCTTTAGGCCCGCATGGCGTTCAAATCATGGATTTTTGCAAGGCGTATAATGCTGCGACAGAAAGTCAGCGTGGAACAATAGTTCCAGTTGAAATAACTATTTTCGAAGACCGTAGCTTTACATTTATAACGAAAACGCCGCCAACCTCGGTGCTTTTACGTGAAGCTGCAAGACTTGATAAAGCAGCTGAAAATCCAGGGCGTGAAACAGTTGCGACTATTAGTGACAAACAGCTTACTGAAATCGCCAACATGAAATTACCCGACCTCAACGCATTGGATATCCAGGGAGCGAAGTTGCAAGTTGCTGGAACTGCGCGATCAATGGGTATAGAGGTTGAAGGTTATTAAATTCGTTCAAGTCATTGCGTCTTAGTTCGCAATGCCGCATATCTGGAACACCTCACCAGATTTATAGCGATTCCTTGAGGTAGCTGAAGGGCGAACCCATGAGTGGGAAAAAATATAAAGATTCGTTGAAAAAATTTGACCGTAACACGCTTCATCAACCAAACGAGGGGCTTGCTCTCGTAAAGCAGATGGCATCGGCAAAATTTGATGAAGCAGTAGATATATCTCTTTGTCTTGGTGTTGATCCTCGAAAAGCGGATCAAATGGTACGTGGTACCGTGGCGTTACCGTCAGGTACCGGTGGTGATGTAAAAGTCGCAGTTTTCGCTCAAGGAGATGCAGCAGCTGAAGCTACTGAAGCTGGAGCAGACGTTGTAGGAGCTCAGGACTTAGCAGAGCGCATAGAGGGTGGGTTCACTGATTTCGATATCGCAATAGCAACACCCGATATGATGCCGATAGTTGGAAAATTAGGTCGTGTTCTAGGCCCTCGTGGGCTAATGCCTAATCCCAAATCAGGTACCGTCACCATGGATATCGCAAAAGCTGTTAGTGAGTTCAAAGGTGGAAAAGTAGAATATCGAACCGACAAATTCGGTAACGTGCAATTGGCAATTGGTAAAGCAAGCTTCGAAGAAGCCGATCTTTTGGCGAACTTTGAAGCGGTGATGGATGAACTTACTCGGGCGAAACCAGCTTCTTCGAAGGGCAGGTATCTCAAAAAGATTACTGTCTCTTCAACGATGGGCCCAGGTGTGAAACTAGACCCCAGCTCTTTCAGTTCATAAAGCATGGTGGGATGTGGCCTAACGTCCAATAGGATGACAATGAATATTTTTACGCTCGCCCTAGAAACCCGGTCGGCTTAGGCCTGAAATCGATGTGTTTAAAACCACTCGGACCTGACGAGGCGGACCCTGTTTCCTGCGAAACAGCCTTATTGGCTGTGTTTCGGGTGAGGTGTTCGTTCTGCGAGCACCAAACACCCGAGAGGAGGTAAAACATGGAACGAGAACCGCGAGCAGAAAAAGTTTCCGTAGTGGCGGACGTTCGAGAGCGATTCGAAGATGCTGAAGCTGTGCTGATAACAGAGTACAGAGGTCTTTCAGTATCAGATTTAGCTGAATTACGTGCAGCTCTCCGAGATACCGGGACTACTTACAAAATTTATAAGAACACGTTGGTTCGCTTAGCAATTGAAGAGAACGCTCCTGAAGGCACGAGTCAAATGCTAGTAGGGCCGACGGCGTTGGCGTTTGTTAAAAAAGACCCATCGGCTGCGGCGAAAGCTCTTAAAACGTTTGCGTCAAACAATGATGCACTCATAATCAAAGGAGCAATACTCAGCGGCGGATTGCTAGATGAAGCTCAAGTTCGCGAATTAGCTGAATTGCCGTCACGTGACGAGTTGCTTGCTTCAATAGCAGGTGGACTGGCTGCACCGCTTCAATCAATAGCGTCAATGATGAACAACCTGTTGTCAGAAGTATCAGGTTTGTTGCAGGCATTGTCCGATAAAGGCGGAGCCACGAAAAGCTCATTAGTGTCTGAACAATCAGACGATCCCGCAGTATCTGAAACTGATAGCGCTGTAACTAGCGCCGAAACAGAAATTGTTACGGATGAAGCTAGCGATGAAACTGAAATAACTGGAACAGAGACCGACCCGGTCACTGAAGAACAATCAGATGGCGATGAAGCCACCAAAGAAGACTGAATACTTGAGGAGTAAGAATATGACTAGTGAAGAAATACTTGAAGCAATTGGCAATATGTCGGTGCTTGAATTAGTTGAGTTAAAGAAAGCATTTGAAGAAAAATTTGACGTAACAGCCGCTGCTGCTGCGCCTATGATGATGGCTGCTCCTGGCGGCGCAGAAGCTGCTGCTGAAGTGAAAGACGAATTTGATGTCGTCTTAACTGCTGCTGGAGAAAAGAAAATCCAGGTAATTAAAGAAGTTCGAGGGCTAACGAGCCTTGGTCTTAAAGAAGCTAAAGATCTTGTAGAAAGTGCTCCTGCACCTATACTTGAAGGCGTAACTAAAGAAGATGCCGATAAAGCCAAAGAAGTTATTGAAGCAGCTGGTGGATCGGTAGAAGTTAAGTAAATATTTATTAGCTTTGCAGCTATTTAATATGTTTAAGTTAGTGGGTCTAGCGGCTAGTCCGCTAGACCCAGATTTCATAGAAATACTCCGAGAAAAGCATGTGTTTGGTCTGACGAGTAGAATCGTTGGGCCTCGCAACACAAGCCGTTGTTTACACAATCTCAAAATGGGTTTGTGGAGACTCGATGGCCCGGCTACGCTATTCTCCGTTGTGGTGTAACAGAAAATTCTTCGGACTTTCTCACTAAGCCCAACACGCCCCTTCACTCGGCGACCTTTGGCCAAGGTTGCAACTGAATAATCTGAGGAGATCCCGTTGTCGTCTCGTCCTGTCCGGGAACGGTACTCATTTGGCAACCTCGAAGAGGTCTTGCCACTACCTGACCTGATCGCTGTGCAGAAGCTGTCTTTTGACCGTTTTCTTGAAATAGGTTTAGCTGAGGCTTTTGCCGATATAAGTCCAATAACTGACTTTACCGGAAACCTAAAGCTTGAATTTGAATTCGATCCTCATGATGAAGACCTTCGGTTACCGCCGAAGTTCACTGAGGAAGAATGCAAAGAGAAAGACCACACCTACTCGGTCCCTATTTTTGTCCGTGCGCGTTTCATGAACGCTACTACTGGCGAAATTAAAGAGCAGACAGTCTTCATGGGGGATTTCCCGATGATGACCAGAAAAGGAACGTTTATAATAAACGGTACTGAGCGGGTTATTGTCAGCCAGTTGGTGCGTTCTCCTGGTGTTATTTTCCAGCCGGGTGAGAGATATCGGTTAAGAAATATCCAAAAACATCAATTGGTAACTGGCACGATCCATCCCTACCGTGGTGAATGGATAGAGTTTGATGTCGAACACAAGCCCGGAAAAGATGTTACTGCTGGCACGAGAGTTGCTCGTAAACGCCGGCTGAGCATCTTCACACTAATTCGTGCTCTGGGGTTTGACGAAGAGAACTATCCTGGGTTTCTCCAGCGTTACGTAAACCACTTTGATTTCCTTGAGGGCCAATGGGAGAAAGATCAGTCGTTAGCCCCAACGATGCAAGAATCGCTTATCGAAATTTATAAGCGAGCCCGTCCGGGTGAGCCGCCTACTCCAGAAGCCGCTGCCAACTATTTTACAAACGCGTTCTTCGAAGATCGCCGTTATTCTCTTTCTAAAGTTGGTAGATACAAGCTAAACAAGAAACTTGGCCCTGAGCTTGACCGTATCGAAGAGTTGTTTGGCGTTAAATTAGAACGTCCTGATCCGACCTCTTCGGTTCTTTCGCGCGCTGAAGTGCTGGCAGCAGCTACATATTTGTTGCATCTAGCGGATGCTCAACCGGGTTACCGTCTTGATGACCAAGACCATTTCGCGAATCGTCGAATCAGGTCTGTTGGTGAGCTAATCCAAAACCAGGTCAGGATCGGTCTAAGTCGTATGGAGCGTGTTGTACGCGAGCGTATGACTACTCAAGACGTTGAGGCAATCACCCCACAAACTTTAATAAATACACGACCTGTGTCGGCAGCGATAAAAGAATTCTTCGGAACTTCTCAACTTTCGCAATTCATGGATCAAGTAAACCCACTGTCTGGGCTTACACATAGGCGCCGACTTTCAGCGCTCGGACCAGGTGGCCTTTCTCGCGAAAGAGCTGGTTTTGAAGTTCGAGATGTGCACTTCAGCCACTACGGCCGTATGTGCCCGATCGAAACTCCAGAAGGTCCAAATATTGGACTAATTGGTGGCCTAGCAACGTTTGCACGGGTGAATGAATTTGGGTTTATTGAGTCTCCATACCGGGTTGTTAACGATGGTCAGGTATCAGACGAGATTCGTTATCTAACGGCGGATGAAGAAGAAGAATTTGTTGTTGCCCAGGCGAATGCGCCGCTAAATCCGAATAAAACGTTCCGAAACCCCCGTGTGCTAGTAAGGAAAAGCCCACAAGGAGCCAGCCTTCAGGATCTGAAACTCCAGATGGAGCGCGATACATATTTCGCTTCGACAACGGAAATTAGTTACGTACCAGCGGTTGAAGTACAGATGATGGACGTATCACCTAAGCAAATTGTGTCGGTAGCGACTGCTTTGATTCCGTTCCTTGAACATGATGATGCTAACAGAGCTCTCATGGGAGCAAATATGCAACGCCAAGCTGTGCCTTTGGTGCGAGCTGAAGCTGCTTATGTAGGGACAGGTATCGAAGCTCGAGCAGCGGTAGACGCGGCTGATGTTATTTTGGCTAAAGAATCTGGGGTTGTGACTAGGGTCAGCAGCCAGTCCATAAGGGTTGAATACAACAAACTTGGGTCAGTTGAACACGAGTTGCTTAAATTTAAGCGCTCAAACCAAGACACTTGTATAAATCAAAGACCGATTGTTGCTGAAGGCGACAAGGTAAAGAAGGGGGCCGTTCTAGCTGATGGTCCTTCGACTGATCAGGGCGAATTAGCTTTAGGTAAGAATCTACTTGTCGCTTACATGGCCTGGGAAGGGTACAACTTCGAGGATGCGATCATCCTCTCTGAACGTCTTGTGAAAGATGATGTACTTACATCGATACACATCAAAGAACATGAAATTGATGCTCGAGATACGAAATTAGGACCAGAAGAAATAACGCGAGACATACCAAATCTTGCAGATGATGTGCTTGGTGAATTGGATGAAGACGGAGTAATCCGAGTTGGCGCTGAGGTAAATCCTGGCGATGTTCTAGTCGGGAAAGTTACTCCTAAGGGAGAAACAGAACTTACTCCTGAAGAGCGTCTCCTTAGAGCAATCTTTGGGGAGAAAGCACGTGAAGTAAGAGACACTTCCTTAAAAGTTCCTCATGGTGAGCGTGGCGTTGTCATAGACGTAAAGGTTCTGAGGCGCGACGAAGACCAAGAGTTATCTCCTGGTGTTAATGAACTCGTTCGGGTTTACATTGCCCAAAAGAGAAAAATTAGCGTTGGCGATAAGCTCGCTGGTCGACACGGTAACAAAGGAGTAATCTCCAAAATTCTTCCTATCGAAGATATGCCTTACCTAGCTGATGGAACTCCGATAGATATCATCCTTAGCCCCCTCGGTGTTCCTAGTCGTATGAATGTCGGCCAGGTGCTAGAAGCTCATCTTGGATATGCAGCGCGATGGGGTTGGGAATTCGAAGGTAAGTTGGTCGGCGAGACACCGATTTCAAATAGCGACAGGAAAACCCGTCCCCGAACGCAGCCTTCAGTCTTTGTTGCAACACCGGTATTTGACGGAGCAGCATGGGATGAAGTGGAAAGCGCTGGGATCCACCCAACCATCCAAAAAACGCTCGAAAAGCTTCGTCCAGAATCAGTTACCGGCGAACGGATGATGACTACTACTGGGAAGACCACGCTATATAACGGTCGTACCGGTGAAGCATATGATCAGCCAATCATGGTTGGTTACAGTTACATCTTGAAACTAGCTCACCTTGTTGATGATAAAATTCATGCTCGTTCAACTGGGCCGTACTCGATGATTACTCAGCAGCCATTAGGTGGTAAAGCTCAATTCGGCGGCCAGCGCTTTGGCGAAATGGAAGTTTGGGCTTTAGAGGCTTATGGCGCTGCGTATCTCCTTCAGGAACTTTTGACGATTAAGTCAGATGACGTTCTTGGACGTGTTCGGGTATATGAAGCGATTGTCAAGGGTGAAAATATTCCTGAACCAGGAATCCCAGAAAGTTTTAAGGTTCTGATCAAGGAAATGCAAGCTCTTTGTCTCAACGTAGAGGTTATGTCCCTTGATGGTAAAGAGATCGACATGCAAGGTCTTGATGAAGATGTGTTCCGAGCAGAAGAATCACTCGGTATTGATATCAGTCGTCCTGAACGAGGGACCGATGAAGACGATGAACTTAGGAGGCGACGTTCATGAAGGTCGATAGCCCAATGCCCAATTCGTCGCGGACTGTGAGTAGTAAATGATTGATGTTAATGAATTCTCTGATATACGTATTGGCTTGGCAACGGCCGACGCGATTCGCACCTGGTCAAATGGTGAGGTTAAAAAGCCTGAAACCATTAATTACCGGACCCTAAAGCCGGAAAAAGATGGTCTTTTCTGCGAAAAAATCTTTGGTCCAACCAAAGATTGGGAATGTGCTTGCGGTAAGTATAAGCGCGTCCGATTTAAGGGAATAATTTGCGAACGATGTGGTGTTGAAGTTACCCGGACCAAGGTCAGACGGGAACGGATGGGTCACATAGAATTAGCCGCACCAGTTGTTCATATATGGTATCTCCGGGGAACACGAAGCTGGTTAGCCTATCTTCTCACCGGTTTAGAAATCAAAGAAGAACTAAAAGCGAAACAGTTAGAACGCGTAATTTACTTTGCCGCTAATCTTGTGAGCTGGGTAGATGTTGATAAGCGTCATGAAGACCTTCCGCGCTTAGAAGCTGAGATGCGAGAAGAACTTGATGCGATCAGTGAAGAACTTGAAGGTGAAGTTGAAAATCGGCTTGCGAAACTAGAAAAAGAATTAAGCGAGCTCGAAACTAAAGGCTCCAACGATAAAGAAATCAAAGCAGTAAAACGCGACACCGAAAAAGATGTTGAGCTTCTACGTACAGAGTACGCCGATGAGCTGGAACTCGTTAAACGAGTGTTTGATGAATTTAGCGGCCTGCATGGACGTAAAATTTTTGAAGATGAGCTTTTATGGCGAGAGCTTGAAGATAGATATGGTGAGTACTTCGAGGGTGGCATGGGGGCCGAAGCCATTACTCAACTCATGGCGCGTGTCGATTTTAACGAAGAAGAAATTCTTTTACGTGAAGCTATTGACGCTTCTGACGGAAGAAAAGAGCTGTCAGCACAGCGAAAGCAAAAAGCCATTAAGAGGCTGAAAATTTTAACCGCATTTAACCGTCGAAATGAACAAGGCAAAAGAATTAACGACCCACGGGCAATGATTCTTGATGCCGTTCCGGTAATTCCACCTGAGCTTCGCCCGATGGTGCAACTCGATGGTGGCCGTTTCGCTACTTCAGACTTAAATGATTTGTACCGCAGGGTTATTAACCGAAATAACCGGCTTAAGAGATTACTTGATCTTGGTGCTCCAGAAATAATCGTCAATAACGAAAAACGTATGCTTCAGGAAGCTGTTGACGCACTTTTCGATAATGGCCGTCGTGGTCGACCAGTAACTGGTCCAGGTAACCGTCCCTTGAAATCCCTTTCGGACATGCTGAAAGGTAAACAAGGAAGATTCCGCCAAAACCTCCTAGGTAAGCGCGTCGATTATTCTGGCCGTTCGGTAATTGTTGTAGGCCCTACACTTAAGTTGCATCAATGTGGACTGCCTAAATTAATGGCATTAGAGCTCTTCAAACCGTTTGTGATGAAGCGGCTGGTAGATCTTGAGCTTGCACAAAACATTAAATCCGCTAAGCGTATGGTTGAGCGTCGTAAGTCTGAAGTTTGGGAAGTACTCGAAGAAGCAATTAAAGAACACCCAGTTCTTCTAAACCGAGCCCCAACTTTACACCGACTTGGAATACAAGCCTTTGAACCAGTATTAGTTGATGGTAAAGCGATACAGATCCACCCGCTTGTCTGCGCAGCTTTTAATGCCGACTTTGATGGCGACCAAATGGCTGTTCATCTACCGTTATCTGCTGAAGCTCAAGCCGAAGCCCGAGTGTTAATGCTGTCGGCGAATAATATCTTGTCGCCTGCTGATGGGCGTCCAATGACAGTGCCCAGCCAGGACATGATTATCGGTGGCTATTATCTCACAGAGCTGCGCGAACAAAAAAGTGACGCCAAGATGAAGGTCTTCAAACACTTTCATCAAATTGAACGTGCTGTAGCACTCAACCAGCTCAATCTTCATAGCTCAATTATTTGGAGAAATGAAGCTCTATCTGACGGCGATGGTGGATTTCATACCACTACACCCGGGAGAGTTTTGTTTAACTCAGCGCTTCCTGAAGACTTTCCATATGTCAATGTGAAAGTCCGTAAACAAGAAATGGGCGAAATCGTTCGAGATCTTTCTGCCGGATATCGCACTAACCAGGTGGCGGCCAGTCTTGATAAAATCAAAAATTTATGTTTCGTCTACGCAACAAGATCTGGCTTAACCGTCTCTATCGATGACGTTCGGACACCTCCGGATAAAGAAGTCATTATGGAACGTTATGAGGCAGAAGCGGAACGAGTTGAAACTCAGTACCGTCGTGGAATTATCACCGATGGTGAGCGTCGCCAAAAAGAAGTAGAAATTTGGACATCTGCGACGGAAGAAGTGCGTCAGTCACTCGAAGTTGAACTCAAAAAAGATGCGTTCAACCCAATTGAAATGATGGTTGAATCCGGCGCTCGTGGAAACATGATGCAAGTTCGCCAAATTGCAGCTATCCGAGGTCTAGTTGCTAACCCTCGTGGAGATATTATCCCTAGGCCAATTAAATCCTCGTATCGCGAAGGCCTCACCATGCTTGAGTACTTCATCTCGACGCCTGGTGCTCGAAAAGGATTAGTTGATACAGCGCTTCGAACTGCTGATTCGGGCTACTTAACTCGTCGATTAGTCGACGTAGCACAAGAGCTTATTGTTAACGAAGAAGATCCGTTCGAAAGGTCTGGGCCTGTTCTAGGCCTCTGGCTAGAAGATATTGGACCAGATACAACTGAAAAGCGAACCTATCTGGAGACCCGGCTCTTTAGTCGTTGCTTAGCCCAAGCAGTTGAGTTGTCAGATGGCTCAACTCTAGAAGCTGGAGCTTTAATCCGCGAAGAAGAAATGATCGCGTTGCGTGACGATCCTGCAGTCGAAAGAGTAATGGTTCTATCTCCGCTTACCGATAGCTCTGAATTCGGTGTTGCATCAAAAGCCTACGGAAGTTCACTTGCGACAGGAGAAATGATCGAAGTTGGTGAAGCGGTAGGAGTTATCGCAGCTCAATCGATCGGTGAGCCTGGTACCCAGTTAACGATGCGTACTTTCCATACTGGAGGCGTCGCCGGTAGCGACATCGCTGGTGGTCTTCCTCGCGTTGTTGAACTTTTCGAATCTCGAACCCCTAAAGGTAAAGCCACTCTTGCGACGCAGACCGGCGTTGTCAGAATCGGTGATGATGATGGCCGTGGACGAGAAGTTTTGGTTGTCGCAGATAATGGAGACGAAGACCCACATACAGTGTCGACGATTGCACGATTAGCAGTAACTGATGGTCAAGAAGTGAGAGCTGGCGATCCATTAGTCGACGGTCCACGAGACCCTAAAGAACTGCTCGAAATTCGAGGAGTGCGCGAGACTCAACAATACATTGTTGAAGAAGTACAAAAAGTGTATCGCGAGCAAGGCGTATCAATCCATGACAAGCACATCGAGTTGATCGCTAGGCAGATGACTCGTCGGGTTCTTGTTGGCGAGCCGGGAGAATCAGAGTTCCTACCTGGCGAGCAAGTTGATCAACGGGTCTACGGTGAAACTAATAGAATGTTAGTGAAAGAGGGCAAACGGCCAGCCGAAGCTCGCCCAGTCATGATGGGAATCACGAAAGCCTCGTTAGCAACCGAGTCGTGGCTTTCTGCTGCATCCTTCCAGGAGACAACTCGTGTTCTCACTGAAGCTGCCATTGAAGGACGGCGTGATGATCTAAAGGGCCTGAAAGAGAATATAATCATCGGTAAACTAATACCTGCAGGAACTGGCCAGGGACGTTATTGCAATATTGATACGACCGCCCCTGATTATGAACCTTTAGAGTTTTGGTCATCAGAAGAAGATCAAGACCCTGCTGAATGGCTAGCGAGTATTGGTAATGAAAATAAGGCGACCCTTGGCGATGCGAGTTAACTAAGCTATCGCAAATAAAATAACTAAATTGCGGCGCGTTCTTCAAAATACGAAGGACGCGCCGCAATTGCTTTTATAGCAGATGGACGTGTCGTCGACCAGGAAGTAGTTAGTTGACAACAATTTGGTTCCAGAAGCTTGGCTTGAGTTACTTAACTAAGTGAATTAGCCCTAATCTGTGAAGTTAATGACGTGAGACTAAAGATCTGAGTGAGGGAAACCGGTCGGTGCCTCTTTGTGGTAACTAATAACTTGAGTAGATTGTTTGGGCTTGCGATACTGAGGAAAAGGTACTTTTTATGTGCCGAACACCGTTAAATCAACCACTTTGACAAAAAACCGTTCTATTGTTCATAAAACTTTTTTGTTGTTTAACCTAGATAGTTTGCCTACGAGTTGCCTCTAGCTTACGCGCCTCGTAACATTACGGACTGGTCTTAGACCGGCCTGTGTAATGTGCCGGTAACCATGAGATCTACCTCCAACCGTACTCCAGAGGTACCTGGTGCCAACCATTCAGCAATTAGTCCGTAAGGGCCGTAAGTCAAAACCTACCAAAGGTAAAACGCCCGCCCTAAAGGGTTCGCCGCAACGTCGCGGTGTCTGTACACGCGTTTATACCCATACGCCTAAGAAGCCTAACTCAGCTCTACGAAAAGTCGCTCGTGTGCGATTAACCAGTGGAATTGAAGTTACCGCTTACATCCCAGGAGAGGGACACAACCTGCAAGAACACAGCATCGTTCTTGTGCGTGGTGGCCGTGTAAAAGATCTTCCTGGTGTTCGTTATAAAGTTATTCGTGGCTCTTTAGACGCATCAGGCGTTTCAGAGCGACGACAAGCCCGTTCGCGCTACGGCGCGAAGAAAGAGAAGAGCTGACATGCCTCGTCGCGGAGCGGCACCACGTCGCACTCTCCCAGCAGATCCAATATACGATTCAACCCTTGTTACTCAAGTGATTAATAAGGTCCTGCAGCGCGGTAAACGCTCAACAGCAGAGCGAATTGTGTACCAGGCACTTGACATTGTGTCGGATAAGACTGGTGGCGAAGCGATTAGCGTTCTTAAAAGAGCAGTTGATAACACAAAACCTCAATTAGAAGTTAAAAGTCGACGAGTTGGTGGAGCTACTTACCAGGTTCCGGTCGAAGTCCGTCCTCGTAGAGCCAATACCCTGGCGATCAGATGGATAGTTACCTATTCCAGAGCTCGTCGCGAACGAACTATGGCGGAACGGCTTGCTAACGAATTACTTGATGCCTCCAATGGCACTGGGTCTTCTGCAAAACGACGTGAAGATACCCACCGCATGGCAGAAGCTAATAAGGCCTTTGCCCATTATCGCTGGTAACTAATTGCCACAATTCCTTCACCCAGGTTTATCCAGCGTTTGTAGTGCTGGTTCTAAAACTGGTAAGGCGTTGTCCCTTACCATATGAGACTCCTTAACCCCCTGAACCCCCTAAACCCGAGAGATCGAGGCACATCCCATGCCACGTAATCACCCACTTAGCCGTGTGCGAAATATCGGCATCATGGCCCATATCGATGCTGGCAAAACCACCACAACCGAACGAATTCTTTACTACACCGGTGTTAATTACAAGATTGGTGAAGTTCACGATGGCGCAGCCACGATGGACTGGATGGAACAAGAGCAAGAACGGGGCATTACGATCACTTCGGCTGCCACAACATGCATATGGGATGATCATAAAATCAACATAATTGATACGCCTGGTCATGTTGATTTTACGGTCGAAGTTGAGCGATCTCTTAGAGTGTTAGATGGTGCCGTTGCGCTATTTGATGGCGTAGCGGGTGTGGAGCCTCAGACCGAAACTGTTTGGCGCCAAGCAGACAAATACGGCGTTCCTCGTATGTGTTTCATAAACAAGCTTGACCGCACCGGCGCTTCATTTTATGACTCCCTAGCAAGTATTGTTGATCGATTGCAAGCAAACGTTGCAGTTCTGCAGTTACCAATCGGGATTGAAGCAAATTTCGTAGGTGTTGTTGACTTAGTTAATATGAATGCCATTGTTTGGGAAGGCGAAGATCTTGGTGCCAGTTACGAGGTAGTCCCAATACCTGATGATATGGCAGACAAAGCTGCCGAATACAGAGGAAAACTCCTCGAAGTCCTATCAGATGTAGATGAGAACATCATGATGGCTTACCTAGATGGTGAAGAAGTTGACACCGACACAGTAATAAATGCTATACGAAAAGGAACAATTGCTAATCAAATAGTGCCTGTTCTCACCGGAACAGCCTTCAAGAATAAGGGCGTGCAGCCTCTTCTTGACGCAATCAACAGTTACCTTCCTTCACCGCTCGATGTACCAGCTATTAATGGCACGTCTCTTGATGGTAAAACTGATCTAGAACGGCAACCTGATGATTCTGAGCCTTTCTCAGCGTTAGCTTTCAAAATTATGACTGATCCTCATGTCGGAAAGCTCATATATTTCCGTGTATATAGCGGCTCGCTTTCAAAAGGTGACCAAGTCCTAAACACTACGACTGGGAACAAAGAACGTATAGGCCGTATCTTGCAGATGCATGCTAATAACCGAGAGGACCGCGATGATGTTGTTGCGGGTGACATCGTTGCAGGAATTGGATTTAAGAACACTCGCACGGGAGATACCCTCTGCGACGCTTCTAGCCCGATTGTATTGGAGCAACTGACTTTCCCAGAGCCTGTTGTCCACGTGGCAGTCGAGCCTCGTTCCAAAAATGATCAAGATAAGTTAAGTAAAGCTTTGTCGGCACTTTCAGAAGAAGATCCTACTTTCCGGGTCAAGACTGATCTAGAAACTGGCCAGACAGTTATTTCAGGTATGGGCGAACTCCACCTTGAAGTTTTAGTCGATCGAATGATGCGTGAATTCCGAGTTGACGCAACAATTGGAAAGCCACAAGTGGCTTATCGAGAAACTATTACGAAGGCTGTTGAGAAATACACCTACAGACACATAAAACAAAGCGGCGGTTCAGGCCAATTTGCTGTTGTCGTAATAAACATGGAACCGAATGAGCCAGGGGGCGGTTACACCTTCACTGACACCATTAAAGGTGGAACTATTCCCAAGGAATACATTAATTCAGTGAACCAAGGCCTTCAGTCTTCAATGGACCAGGGTCCTTTAGCTGGGTTCCCGATGGTTGATGTGAAAGTGAGTCTTGTTGATGGCAATACTCATGACGTCGATTCTTCGGAAATGGCTTTCAAAATCGCTGGCACCATGGCTATGAGGGAAGCTTCTCGGCGAGCTGGACCGGTTCTTCTCGAACCAATGATGGCCGTTGAAGTTGTTACTCCAGAAGATTACATGGGGGACGTTATCGGTGATCTGAACTCTCGTCGCGGACGTATCGGCCAAATGGAAGGCCGAGGAAATGCTCAAGTCATTGACGCACAAGTTCCGCTCTCGGAAATGTTCGGATACGCTAATGATCTACGTTCACGTACCCAAGGTCGTGCGACGTACAGCATGCAGTTCGATAACTACCAGCAGGTTCCGCCGAGCATTGCTGAAGATATCGTAAAGCGAATACGTGGTGAATGACCAATACGGTCAAAGTAGCTAAATCTAAAGTAGTAAAATTAAATAAATTTGAAGAATCAAGATAAGCAACCGTAGTTAAGACACCGGAGAAGAAGAAGGACCTAATGGCTAAGGAAAAGTTCGAGCGAACGAAACCCCACGTAAATGTTGGCACAATGGGTCATATCGACCATGGCAAGACAACCCTGACAGCCGCAATCACAAAAGTTTTAGCGGAAGCAAGCGGTGGCGAAGCAGTAGCCTTCCAAGACATCGATAAAGCGCCTGAAGAACGTGAGCGCGGTATCACAATCTCGATTTCACATGTTGAATATGAAACTGCAAATCGTCACTACGCACACGTTGACATGCCTGGTCACGCTGACTACATCAAAAACATGATCACCGGCGCTGCTCAGGTTGATGGCGCAATCTTAGTTGTTTCAGCGGCAGACGGCCCAATGCCACAAACCCGTGAACACGTGTTGCTAGCCCGCCAGGTTGGCGTTCCATACATCGTTGTAGCACTTAACAAGTGCGACATGGTTGATGATGAAGAGCTACTAGAACTTGTAGAGCTTGAAGTCCGTGAACTTCTCAGCGAATATGAATACCCGGGTGACGACCTTCCTGTAGTGCGTTGTTCAGCGCTTGGAGCTCTTAACGGTGATGATGGTGCTGCCGAGATGATCCAGGAGCTAATGGAGGCGTGTGATACTGCCGTTCCAGAGCCTGTTCGTGAAACTGATAAACCATTCTTGATGCCTGTCGAAGACGTGTTCTCAATTACCGGTCGTGGAACTGTTGTAACCGGTAAAATTGAGCAAGGTAGAATTAACACAGGTGATGAAATTGAGATTGTGGGTATTCGCGATACGCAAATAACTACCTGTACTGGTGTGGAGATGTTCCGCAAAATCTTGGACGAAGGTCAAGCCGGCGATAACGTTGGACTGCTTCTTCGTGGAACTAAAAAAGAAGATGTTGAGCGTGGTCAAGTATGTTGCGCTAAGGGTTCCATTACTCCTCACACAAAGTTTGAAGCACAGGTATATGTGCTGAATAAAGATGAGGGAGGACGGCACAAGCCATTCTTCTCGAACTACCGCCCTCAATTCTTTTTCCGTACCACTGACATAACGGGTACCGTAGAACTCCCAGCAGGTACTGAAATGTGCATGCCTGGTGACAATACAGATATGACTGTGAACCTGATCAACCCAATTGCTATGGAAGAGGGTCTACGATTCGCTATTCGTGAAGGCGGTCGAACTGTCGGCGCCGGTCGAGTAACAAAGATCATCGAATAATTATGGCTAATTCTCAGAAAATACGTATCCGGTTAAAAGCTTACGACCACGAAATAGTGGATCAAAGCACTCAAAAAATTGTTGAGACTGTTCTGCGGACTCAGGCAATTCTTAAAGGACCGGTCCCTCTTCCAACAGAGAAGCATCGATATACAGTTGTTCGATCTCCTCATAAAGATAAGGATTCTAGGGAACACTTCGAAATGCGTATTCATAAGCGACTAATCGATATTCTCGAGCCGTCGCCTAAAACTGTTGACTCCCTTCAGCGGCTTGAGCTGCCTGCCGGAGTTGATATCGAAATCAAGATACAACAGGGTTAAAAATAAGTCGCTTTGACGAACAGCAGTGGGGCTTGCCCCGCATCTGTAAGTTATTTACGTTACTGCAACTTATTTACGCTCTCGAGTTGGCACTTTGCTGTAAACCTCTGTATCGTAGTCTCTCTGTGCACTGGACTAGTTCGGCAGCACAAACTGATGTCTGTTAAGGCCGGCTCTCTCGGGAACCGGAACCAATCAGCACAACTTAAATTTCGCTCCGCCGGGTTACCGTGCGGAGCGTTCGTATGAGCAGCGGCCGCCGGTCGTTGTAATTGAAAGAGGAAGACGCCCGTCATGGCGAATAAGGCGATCGTCGCCACCAAAGTCGGAATGACCCAGCTATGGGATCAGGACAACAATATTGTCCCTGTCACAATGCTTCAGGTTAAGCCGTGTCGCGTGGTACAGATAAAAACTAATGAACGAGATGGCTACACAGCCGTACAAGTGACTTTTGGGCAAAAAGACCCACGTAAGCTCAGTAAGCCTGAAGCTGGTCACTTTACGAATGCTGGGGTAGATGCCGGCGAACGACTGGTAGAGCTGCGTCTTGACGATGTCAGCACTATTGAGATCGGCCAGGAACTTTCAGCTGATGTCCTCGAAGCAGGCGAAAAAGTCGACGTAACCGCGGTATCACGTGGTAAAGGCTTTGCTGGAGTTATGAAAAGACATAACTTCGCAGGTCAGCGTGCAAGCCATGGTGCTCACAAAGTACATAGAGCTCCCGGAGCAATCGGTGCATGCGCTACACCAGGCAGAGTATTTCGCGGAACTAAAATGGCGGGCCGAATGGGAGCTGAAAAAGTGACCACTTTAAACCTGACCGTTGTCGAAGCAGATCCTGATCGCGAGCTTTTACTCGTGCGTGGTTCCGTACCAGGCCCCAAGGGCGGCGTTGTAGTAATCCGCAGTGCGATTAAAGGTGGATCATGACAACAATAGATCTTCGAACTCAAGATGGTGGAGTTGCCGGCTCAGTTGAGCTCAACGATGCGATATTCGGGCTTGAGCCCAATATCCACGTCCTTCACCAAGTAGTAACAGCTCAATTAGCGGCTCGGCGTAGCGGTAGTGCTAGTACCAAGACTAGAGCCGAAGTACGCGGTGGCGGAGCTAAACCATACGCACAAAAAGGTACTGGTAGAGCTCGAGCAGGTTCCACAAGATCACCACAGTTCCGTGGTGGAGGCGTGGTCCATGGGCCTCGGCCCCGCAGCTATGCTCAAAAAGTTAACAAAAAAATGATTCAATTAGCTTTGAACTCTGCACTGAGCGACAGAGCACAAAGCGAACGACTAGTCGTAGTAGATGCATGGAAATTTGCAACACCGAAAACTAAAGATGCGCTGCAAGCCATAGAAGCACTTAAGCTTGTTGGTAAATTATTAATAGTTGTCGATGAGCAAGACCAGTTAGCAGCTCGCAGTTTTAGGAATATTCCTAACGTGCAACTTGTTCAGCGTAATGAACTTAATGCGTATGACATTCTTTGCTGTGATTGGCTTGTCTTTACTCAAGCGACGCTCCCAGGAAGTGAAGCATGAAAGATTTAAGAGACGTGCTCATAGCACCAGTGGTCTCTGAAAAAAGTTATGAACAGTTTGAAAAAGGCGTTTATATCTTTAAAGTCCACAACTCGGCTTCAAAGCCTGAAATCCGTCAGGCTGTTGAATTTATCTTTGATGTGAAAGTCACAAATGTGAACACATTGAACCGTAAGGGCAAGGTTCGTCGCAACCGACGAAATAACACGCTTGGAAAACGGCCAGATAGTAAACGAGGCATCGTCACCCTCGCCGAGGGTGACTCGATACAGATTTTTGAGTCATAGATATGGGTATACGCGTACGTAAACCGACGAGTCCTGGTCGGCGCTTTCAGACTGTTTCTGATTTTGCTGAAATCACAAAAGATAAACCAGAGAAGTCGCTGATAGTAAAAAAGAACTCAACTGGCGGTAGAAATGCCCACGGCCGTAAGACTGCTCGACACCGTGGTGGTGGTCATAAGCAGGCGTATAGAATTATTGATTTTAAACGCACCAAAGATGGGGTACCTGCAACCGTTGCAGCAATCGAATATGACCCCAACCGAAATTGCCGAATAGCGTTACTTCACTATCATGATGGCGAAAAAAGTTATATTCTCGCTCCCGCCGGATTAGAAGTTGGAAATAAACTAGAAAACGGGCAACGTGCCGAAATTCAAATCGGCAACTGCCTACCTCTAAGATACATTCCTGTTGGTACCACCATTCACAATATTGAGCTTAAAGCTGGTGCTGGTGGACAAATGGCTCGCTCAGCTGGCACGAGCGTGCAACTAATCGCTAAAGAAGGACCTTTCGCTAGTGTGCGTTTGCCTAGCTCTGAGATGAGACGGGTACCGATCGACTGCAGAGGAACTATTGGCTCGGTTGGTAACGCCGAAGCTGGTCTAATTAGAATTGGAAAAGCCGGACGTAACCGTTGGAAAGGCGTCCGACCGCAAACCCGTGGTGTCGCCATGAACCCCGTTGACCACCCACATGGTGGCGGCGAAGGTAAAACATCAGGTGGCCGACACCCAGTATCACCTTGGGGCAAGCCCGAGGGTCGTACCCGCAAAAAGAATAATCGGTCTAACGACATGATTATTCGCCGACGTCGCACACGCGGCTCCCGGAGGTGAACTGATGCCACGCAGTTTAAAAAAGGGCGCATTTGTCGACGACCATCTTCTCAAAAAAGTAGATGCGTTAAATGATCTTGGCGAGAAAAAGGTCATTAAGACATGGAGTCGTCGATCCACAATTATTCCAGGAATGATCGGCCATACCATTGCCGTTCATGATGGACGCAAGCATGTACCGGTCTATATAACCGAATCAATGGTTGGACATAAACTTGGCGAGTTCTCGCCTTCCCGGACCTTCAAATTCCACGCAGGACAAGAACGAGGTGGACGACGATGAGTGGAGCGATTGATCTTCAGAGTATTGCTGGAGCTAAAGCCATTCATAAGTACTCTCGAATGTCGGCTTCAAAAGCTCGAGTAGTGCTTGACCTGATTCGAAACGAAGACCTCGCTCAAGCGAGAGTGGAACTTCAGTTTTGTGATCGTGGTGCCGCTGATGTGATTGGCAAAGTGCTTGAAAGTGCGGTTGCTAATGCAACACATAACGAGCATTTGAATCCAGAAGAGTTGTATGTCGCCGAGTGCTGGGCTGACGAGGGACCGACCCTAAAACGGTTCCGACCGCGAGCACGTGGGCGAGCTAGTCGAATATTTAAACGGACCTGTCACATAACTGTGGTTGTTGCTCAGTTAGATGAGTCTGAGCTTTCTCTGCGACAAATTAAAGCTGAAGCATCTGGTGCGTCAGCTACTCAGAACGTTGCGGCAAGTCGAGCAGCTAGGGTCGCCGCAAGTCGCGACGATAGCGATGAAATCATCGACGAAGCTAGCGAAGAAGTCGTGATTGAAGATGTCGTTGAATCTGAAATCAAAACCCCAGTCGAGACTGATGACACAACCACAGTAGATGAAGTAAACGAAGACGCTTCGCTGGACACACCAATTGAAGAAGACTCCGATACCGAAGATGAGGAGGTCTGATCTATGGGTCAGAAGGTAAATCCCTACGGTTTCCGACTCGGTATTACCACGGACTGGAAGTCCAAATGGTATGCGGACAAGGAATATCAAGACTACGTAATCGAGGATTGGAAAATCCGCGACTTCCTCCAGACTACGCTCCCCCAGGGCGCGATTAGTCGCATCGAAATCGAGCGGACTAGAGACAAATTAAAAGTCGACATTCATACTGCGCGACCTGGAATTGTTATTGGAAGACGCGGAGCTGAAGCAGATCGTCTCCGTGCTCGCATTGGTGAAATTTCTGGGAATCCGAAAGTTCAGCTCAATATTCAAGAGATAAAGCAACCTGAGCTTGATGCTGCGCTAATCGCTCAAGGAATAGCAGATCAGCTTGCTGGTCGCGTGGCTTTCCGGCGTGCCATGAAAAGAGCTGTCCAAAACGCTCAGAAAGCTGGCGCCCTCGGAATTCGAGTTCAATGTGCTGGTCGCCTTGGCGGTTCTGAAATGGCGAGAACTGAATGGTATCGAGAAGGCAGAGTCCCACTCCACACTCTCAGAGCCGATATTGACTACGGATTCCGTGAGGCTAAAACAACTGCCGGTCGTATTGGTGTAAAAGTTTGGATCTATCGCGGCGACATCTTGCCGTACAAAGTTTCCGCAGATGAGCGCATTGCAAAAGAAGCGGCATTAGCCGTTGCAGATAAAACTGCTGGTCCCGAGCGAACAGTTCCGGTCGTTTCTTCTAGCGGCCGTCGTGCTGATGCGCCTGCAGGTGCTGCCGGCGATGAGGAACAGGAACTTACTCCGCTGCTCAAAAACGCGGATCCTGAGTTTGAAAAATTGCTCGAGGAAGAAGAGCAAATCGAGCGAGCAACGCGAACGCCAAGTCAAACTCCCAACTTCAGACCGGGAGATGATTGATATGTTAATGCCTCGCAAAGTTAAGTATAGAAAAACTCACCGTGGGCGAATGAAGGGTCGAGCTAAGGGCGGTACTGCTCTCAGTTTCGGTGACTACGGTATCCAAGCGCTAGAGCCTGGGTGGATAACAGCTCGGCAAATTGAAGCTGCCCGTATCGCGATGACTAGACACATAAAGCGTGGCGGTAAGGTTTGGATCAACATATTTCCAGACAAGCCCGTTACAGCTAAGCCTGCCGAAACCCGTATGGGTTCAGGCAAAGGAAGCCCCTCTCATTGGGTAGCCGTCGTCAAGCCGGGACGAATTATGTTCGAACTTGCTGGCGTAGATAATGAGTTAGCAAACGAGGCGCTTGATCGCGCCATTCAAAAGCTGCCCATTAGGGCACGCGTTGTAAGCCGAGAGGAACAAATCTAATGGCTGCAGCAGCCGCACTACGTGAGCTTGCAGACGACCAGCTGATTAATCAGTTGGGCGAAGCTAAGCGAGAACTATTTAATTTACGCTTCCAGTTCGCAACCGGGCAACTAACTAACCCTGCGCGTATCACTCAAGTAAAGAGAGATATTGCTCGGATGAACACAGTGCTTCGAGAGCGAGAAATAGCCGCCGCTGAGGCGCTGGTAACAGAGGAGTCTTCATGACCGAGCAAGTTACCGAAGAGCGGGCTAACCGCAAGGTACGAGAAGGGCTGGTTGTTTCCGTTTCTATGGAAAAAACCGCCGTGGTGGCAGTCACCGAGCGTGTTCGTCATCGTCGCTACTTCAAGACAGTTTTACAGACTAAGAAGCTGTATGTCCATGATGAAGAAAATGAGTCCCGCGTAGGAGATCGCGTACGAGTAATGGAAACTCGTCCGCTCTCCAAGAAAAAGCGTTGGCGCCTCATCGATATCCTCGAACGAGCACGTTGAGTCTGGGGCTTAATTAAAATGATTCAGCAAGAAAGTCGACTTAAAGTCGCAGATAATTCAGGCGCTAAAGAAGTGCTGTGTATACGAGTTCTTGGAGGAACTGGTATACGTTACGCTTCGATTGGTGATGTGTTTATTGCGACAGTAAAAGATGCAATTCCAGGCGCAGCCGTGAAAAAAGGCGAAGTAGTTCGCTGTGTGGTCGTGCGTACCAAAAAAGAGCGTCGCCGCCCAGACGGCAGTTACATACGCTTCGATGAGAACGCTGCCGTGTTAGTTGACGTCAACCGAAGCCCTCGCGGTACTCGTATCTTTGGCCCCGTTGGGCGTGAGCTCAGGGAAGCGAAGTTCATGAGAATTGTTTCTCTTGCACCGGAGGTTCTGTGATGAAAATTAAAAAAGGTGATCGTGTGGTAGTTCTGTCCGGTAAGGACAAAGGTACCGAAGGTTCTGTTATGTCGGTGAACCCAAAATCCCGTCGCATTACCGTTGACGGCGTGCATATGGCAAAAAAGCATCAAAAGCCTACCCAGGCCAATGAGCAAGGCGGAATCATAGATTTCGCGCAAACCATCAATGCTTCTAACGTTGCGGTTATTTGTCCCAAAACTGGTGACGCCGGCCGTGTTGGTTATCGTATGGAAGGGACAAAAAAAGTTCGCTTTCACAAAAAATCTGGTGAGGAGCTATCATGAATGCTGTCTTATCTGAACCCCGTATGAAAGTTTTGTATCGTGACACGGTGCGAGCTCAGCTAATTGAGCAACTCGCCCTTGAAAACGTCATGCTCGTTCCTAAATTAATGAAGATCTCCGTTAATACCGGAGTCGGTGAAGCGTTAGTGAACCGAGCGTTCCTAGACGGAGCTGTTGAAGACCTCACTAAAATTACTGGCCAAAAGCCAGCAATTACAAGAGCTAAAAAATCTATAGCGAACTTTAAGCTTCGCGAGGGTAATGCGATTGGCGCCAAAGTCACATTGCGTAACAACCGGATGTGGGAGTTCTACGACCGACTTGTAAGTCTTGCAATACCTCGAATTCGCGATTTCCGTGGTTTGCCTAGCCGTTCCTTTGATGGCAACGGCAACTACACATTCGGTGTGACTGAGCAGCTCATTTTCCCAGAAATGAGTTACGACTCTGTCACTCGTGTAAGAGGTATGGATATCACATTGGTGACGTCCGCAAATAATGATGATCATGGCCGTGCCTTATTAACGGCACTCGGATTCCCGTTCCGTTCGGAGGAGCAGAACTAATGGCTAAAAAAGCACTTGTTAACAAGCAACAACGAACTCCTAAATTTAAAGTACGGGGCTACACGCGCTGCCGTAAATGTGGGCGTCCTCGTTCTGTATACCGCAAATTCGGATTGTGTCGAATTTGTCTTCGGCAAATGATTCACGCAGGGGAAATTCCTGGCGTGACCAAGGCGAGTTGGTGAGAGGAACAGCATTATGACAATGACCGACCCAATCGCGGATATGCTCACTCGAATTAGAAATGCACACCAGGTGCATAAAGTTCGCGTCGACATGCCCTCATCCAAACAAAAAGAGTCGCTCGCTGCGATCTTGAAAGCCGAAGGCTACGTGTCAGACTTTAATGTTGCTGACACTGAAGATCGTCCAGGGCAAACCTTATCAATAGACCTTAAATACACAGAAGATCGGACCCGCACTATCTCGGGACTGAAACGAGTCTCGAAACCTGGTCTCCGTGTGTATACCCAATCAACTAACGTTCCTCGCGTATTAGGTGGACTCGGCATCGCAGTGCTTTCCACAAGCAAGGGCCTAATGACAGACAGAGAAGCTCGGCGCAACCACATCGGTGGCGAAGTTCTCTGTTACGTATGGTAAGGGGCTACATATGTCACGAGTAGGTAAAGCACCAATAACTATCCCTAAAGGGGTAACAGTCGAAGTTGCTCCCGGGCTTGTGAAAGTAGTAGGTCCACAAGGAAATCTTGAAACCGTAATAAATGACGGGATAACCGTTGTCGCCGACGATAACGTCGTCAACGTCACTCGGGCTGATGACACCCGGCAACAACGTGCGTTGCATGGTCTGATGCGATCGCTGGTTAATAATATGGTCGAAGGCGTATCTAATGGGTATTCCAAAGAACTCAATATTATTGGCGTCGGCTATCGTGTGGCTGCAAAGGGTAAGAGCGAACTTGAACTAGCTTTAGGTTTCAGCCATGCAGTCCACGTTTCAGCGCCTGACGGCGTAACTTTTGAATGTCCTGATGCTACAACTATCAAAGTTTCTGGGATTGACAAGCAGCTTGTAGGCCAAGTTGCAGCCAATATCCGTGAACTGAAAAAGCCTGAACCTTATAAAGGTAAAGGCATCCGTTACGCTGGTGAACATGTAATTCGTAAAGCCGGTAAGACAGGCAAAGGCTAGGTATTTGCAATGACGACTACGAGAAGTGAACAGCGTCAAAGGCGCCAACGCAGAGTCAGGAAAAAGGTCTCAGGGACCGCTGAACGTCCGCGACTAAGCGTATTTCGCTCAAACCGACATATTTCCGCTCAAGTAATTGATGATCAAACTGGGCTAACCGTAGCTGCAGCATCAACAATTGAAACTGACCTGCGTGGTGGATTGACGGGAAATAAAGACGCTGCAGCAAAAGTTGGGCAGCTGGTGGCCGAGCGGGCAAAATCTGCTGGTATAGAAGCCGTTGTGTTTGATCGCGGTGGTAACAAATTCCATGGCCGTGTAGCGGCCTTAGCTGAAGCGGCTCGCGAAGCCGGACTCAAGTTCTAGGAGCCCATAATGGCAAACGCAGAGCGACCCAATAACGAACGTAGCGGCAATGATCGCGGCAGTCGGAAACGAGATGATCGCCGCAAAGATGATAACCCTAGAAATAGTGGTGATGATGGGCTTCGGGAATCTCGAGTAATTGACATTAATCGAGTTGCTAAAGTAGTAAAAGGAGGCCGACGTTTCTCCTTCACCGCTCTTGTTGTTATCGGCGATGGCGCTGGACAAGTAGGGCTCGGTTACGGCAAAGCCAAAGAAGTTCCGCTGGCTATACAAAAAGGTACTGAAGACGCTAAGAAGAACTTGTTTAAGGTTCCGTTGGCTGGCGCAACCATCATTCATCCAACTATCGGGATTGCGGGTGCAGGTCGAGTTATGATGAAACCGGCGTCGGCAGGTACTGGAGTTATTGCAGGTGGCGCGGCAAGAGCAATTTTAGAAGAAGCTGGGGTTGGGGACGTTCTTGCTAAGTCCTTAGGTTCGTCTAACCACATCAACGTTGCTAAAGCAACAATTGCTGGTTTGAAGAGCTTAAAACGACCGGATGAAATTGCTAAACTACGTGGCCTATCACCCGAAGAGTGCATACCAGCAGGTCTTTTAGCTGCTTATAAAGAAACTGAACGCGGCTCTAAGCCATCAGGGGTTTCATCATGAGCGAAATTAAAGTTACTCAAATACGTTCCGGTATTGGTACGAAACCCAAGCATCGTGGGACTCTGAGAGCTCTCGGCCTCGGTAAAATTGGTAAAACAAACACACTGCCCAACCGGCCTGAAATCCGGGGAATGATTCAAAAGGTTTCACACCTAATTAACGTAGAAGAAAATTGAAAATTCTGGTGAGACCAGTTTTTCTAACGAGGAAACCCAATGCTTAAACCACATGACCTACAGCCAGCTCCCGGCTCAAAGAAACAACCGAAGCGCGTAGGACGCGGTATCGGTGGTAAAGGCGGTAAAACCGCAGGTCGCGGAACCAAGGGTACCAAAGCTAGAAGTAAGGTCCCAGTTTGGTACGAAGGCGGGCAGTTGCCTTTGCAGCGTCGCCTCCCAAAAATGAAGGGTTTCAAAAATCCTTTCAGAGTTGAGTATCAAGCAGTAAACCTCGACACCATATCTGAAACTGGTCTCGACGAAGTTACCCCTGAAGCTTTGTATGAACGAGGCTTAATATCAAAAGGTGTAATGATTAAAATTCTCGGTCGAGGCGAACTTAGTCGCGCCGTTAATGTTAAAGCTCATGCAGTGTCTACTACTGCTGAGGCAGCTATCTCTGCAGCAGGAGGTACGGTGGAGCTACTGCCACTGAACTTCAAGGGACCGCGTCCCCCTGCTCAGGGCAACCAACACACGAATCGATAAACGAGGTTCGCCGTGTTAGGAAGCATGCGAAACATATTCCGGGTGCCGGATCTTCGAACGAAGATCCTCTTCACTATCTTTATTCTTGGCGCGTACCGACTTGGCTCTCAAGTCCCTGTGCCTGGAATCGACTTCGATGCTATTTTGTCGCTTCGAGAGGAAGCCGACCAATCGGGAGGAGTGTTAGCTTTACTTAACCTTTTCTCGGGTGGGGCGCTAACGAACTTTGCGATATTTGCTCTCGGGATAATGCCCTACATAACAGCGTCTATTATTGTTCAAATTTTGACTGTCGCTATTCCTCGTTTAGAGCAACTGCAACAACAAGGTGCGGTAGGGCAAAAAAAGATTACCCAATACACGCGATACCTGACACTGGCTATTTCGTTTGTTCAGGCGACTGGTATTACATTTATCTTCGGTCGCGGCCAAGGAACAGCATTAGGAAACACATCGGCAGTTATAGTTATTCCAGATTTTACGTTTCCGCGAGTAGCTCTAGTAATTCTTTCATTGACCGCAGGCACAGCCTTGTTGATGTGGATGGGTGAATTGATCAGCCAGCGAGGCGTTGGTAATGGAATGTCTTTATTGATATTCGCTTCAGTGGTTTCTTCGATCCCATTTGACGGTGCGCGACTGCGATCTGTCGAGGGAAACTTCTACCTTGTAGCAGCTATTTTTGTAGCTATCTCAATGATGGTCGCAATCGTGTTTATAGAGCAAGGGCAGCGTCGTATTCCGGTGTCTTTCGCTAAACGTCAGGTCGGGCGTCAAATGTTCGGCGGCCAAAATACTTATATTCCGCTAAAAGTTAATCAGTCAGGTGTAATTCCGGTAATTTTTGCCAGTTCGATCCTCTTTCTTCCAGTTCTTTTATCGAATGTTGCTAACTGGGGATGGCTGCAGACGGCTGTCAGTGACTATCTGACACAACCTGACAACATCGTTTACATCTTGTTCTTCGGCTCCTTGATTGTCGGGTTCGCATATTTCTACACAGCCATCTCTTTCGACCCGGCGCGCCAAGCAGATAACATTCGAAAACAAGGCGGCTTTATTCCTGGGATCCGTCCCGGACCGCAAACTGAAAAACACCTGAGCAAAATCCTTAATCGAATAACACTCCCGGGAGCTCTATTTATTGCGTTCGTCGCATTAGTTCCAACAGTGCTCTTATCTCTTACTAGCGATATGGGTGGCGGCGCATCAGTGGGCTTTGGTGGCGTTTCAATATTGATTGCATCAGGTGTAGCTCTAGAAACAATGAAACAGATCGATAGTCAACTATTACAAAGAAATTATGAGGGGTTCCTTAAGTAATTCTGGTTGAGAAACCTGAGTGTGCTGTTTGGAACATGGGTGAAGGAATGAAGGGACTAACGAGATGACCCGACTTGTAATTCTCGGTAAGCAAGGAGCCGGCAAAGGAACGCAATGCGTCTTGCTGGCTGCTCACTATCACATTCCGCACATATCTACCGGCGACATGTTACGTGCAGCAGTTGCTCAGGGTAGTGAACTAGGTCTTGAAGCGAAAGCTATTATGGATGCAGGAAATCTTGTGTCAGATGAGCTCATTCTAGGAATTGTTCGTGATCGACTGTCCCAGCCGGACGCTCAAAAAGGTTTTTTACTAGACGGATTTCCTCGAACTGAGACACAAGCTGAGGGTCTATTGGAGCTACTTTCCCCAAATTCGATTGATCTTGCGATAGATATACGGGTTCCGGACGATGTTGTGACAGCTCGCATGTTGGAGCGTGGTCGAACAGATGATACCCCTGAAGCCATCGCTAGAAGACTTGAGCTCTATAGGGCTGAAACGGCGCCGTTACTGGACTTCTTCGAGGTCAAGTGCCATTTCGCTGACGTAAATGGGCTCGGATCTGAGTCCGAAGTACAGGGTCGTATCGTCGCAGAAATTGATGGATTAAAATGATTAATTTTGTTTCCCGCGTTCTGAGATTGGACACTGAACCTATCCACGATATGCTCAATCTTCGGCTGAGCGGTGGATCCGCACTAGCTGTGCACATTCCCTGTTGCTTTACCGAATCTTCTAGGTTCGGGTTTGAAGCAGCACCTACCCGGCTCTCATACCCTAGAACCGGCAACCAGGTAAATACATGAAGGTCCGTCCTAGCGTTAAAAAAATCTGTGACAAATGTCGAGTGATTCGACGTCATGGACGAATCCGCGTAATTTGTAGCAACCCTCGCCATAAACAGCGGCAGGGTTAGGAGTTCTAAGTATGGCTCGTATCGCAGGAACTGATATCCCCCGAGAAAAACGGGTTGAGATATCATTGACATACATATATGGCATAGGTCGCACTCGTGCGTCCTCCATATGTGAAGTTTTGGACATTGGTGAAGCCACCCGTGTGCGCGACTTAACAGAAGAAGAAGTAGTTGGTATCAGGAACTACATTGATGACAACTTTAAAGTTGAAGGCGATCTCCGACGTGAAGTTTCACAAGATATAAAACGAAAAATTGAAATCGGTTGTTTCCAGGGAACTCGCCATCGTCGTGGGTTGCCTGTGCGTGGACAGCGAACACACACCAATGCTCGTACCCGTAAGGGCCCGCGGAAAGCTGTCGCCGGGAAGAAAAAGGTCGCTAAGTGACCATCCGCGAAAGTAAGGACTGAAGAAGATTATGGCTAGTAATCAGGCGGGACGTCGTCCCAGACGTAAAGAACGCAAAAATGTCGGTCACGGCATGGCGCATATTAAAAGTTCTTTCAACAACACCATCGTTAGTATCAGCGACAAGCAAGGCAATATAGTTTCTTGGGCCTCGGCAGGCGGTGTTGGATTTAAAGGTTCTCGTAAATCTACGCCATTCGCGGCTCAACAAGCTGCTGAACAAGCTGCCAAACTAGCTATTGAAAATGGCGTTCGAAAAGTAGATGTTCAAGTTAAAGGACCAGGTTCTGGACGTGAGACAGCGATTAGGTCGCTACAAAACGCTGGTATCGAAATAACAGGTATACGAGACATGACTCCGACGCCACATAACGGTTGTCGCCCACCGAAACGTCGGAGGGTCTGAATATGTCCCGCTACACAGGACCCAAAGCTCGTGTGTCACGACGCCTCGGCGTAAACATCTGGGGTACCGCCGGAGAAACTAAAGCTTTAGATCGACGCCCCTACCCTCCTGGAGAGCATGGGCGTACCAGAAGGCGTAGCCAGAATTCTGATTATCTAGAACAGCTGCAGGAAAAGCAAAAAGCTCGGTTCACATACGGTATGACTGAAAAACAGTTCCGAAATACCTATACCGAAGCAGCTCGTCAAAAAGGTGTCACCGGAGAGATTCTTCTTCGGTTACTAGAACTTCGCCTAGACAATGTTGTCTATCGCGCAGGGTGGGGTGCGACTCGCCCTCAAGCAAGACAATTTGTTAATCACGGCCATATAAACGTAAACGGCCGTAGAGTTGATATTCCTAGCTATCGTGCACGTAAAGGTGACGTAATAGAATTGCGGACCCAATCTCGTGAGATGGTAACAATAAGATGGAATCTAGATGTACTCGACCGTGCAGCCCCAATGTGGCTTGAACAGGGAGAGAACAAAGAACAGGTAACTGTTCGTGAAATTCCAACACGTGAGCAGATCGAAATTCCGGTCCGCGAACAGCTCATCGTTGAGCTTTACAGTAAGTAATCCAATCCACGGCCCTTCTGGAGATCCAGTGAGCATGCTCATTTTGCAGCGTCCGACAGTCGAAGCCCTCGGCGAAGAAGACAATAACCGCCAGCGTTTCGCTATTGGCCCACTCGAGCCTGGCTTCGGCCATACCATCGGCAATTCGCTTAGGCGCACATTGCTGTCATCGGTACCTGGCACAGCTATAACTCAGGTCAAATTTGATGGTAATGAAGCCTTGCACGAATTTGCCACAATTGATGGTGTTGTCGAAGATACTACCGACATTATTCTCAATCTTAAAGACGTAGTCTTGAGTTGCGAAAATGATGAAGCTATGGCGGTTCGAGTCGAAATATCAACAGCAGGGATACTCCTCGCTGGTGATATAGATTGGGGAACTGACGTAGAATGTCTGAATCCCGATCTTGAAATAGCTAATTTGAGCGAGGGAGCGCTTCTGGCGTTAGACCTTACGATCGCTCGAGGACGAGGTTATCTTTCATCGGCAGCGCAAGACTTAGGAAGCACAATTGGTCTAATTCCTATTGATGCCATCTTCAGTCCTGTAAGAAGAGTGTCAATTGAGGTCGAACCAGTAAGAGTTGGTCAAGAAAATAACTTCGATCGTCTCATATTGGATATAGACACTGATGGTGCGATGACTCCCAGAGACGCTCTCGCATCAGCCGGTGATACCTTGGCTGGTTTGATTGCACTAGTTGCTGAGCTCAGCGAAGAACCGTTGGGCTTGGAAATCGCAGAACTCGCGATTGTTGAAACCAGCTCTCCTGATCTAGATTTGGTAATCGAAGATCTCGATTTGAGCGAACGCCCTCGAAATTGTCTCAAGCGTGGTCAAATTAACACCATTGGTGAGTTGCTTGAAAAGACACTCGATGACCTGCTTTCCATTACTAACTTCGGACAAAAATCATTAGACGAAGTTATCCAAAAACTTGACGAACGCGGGCTTGCCTTAAAAGGTATGACCCCAACTAGTTTGATCTAGGACTTTACTTATGCCCACTCCTAAAAAAGGCCGCAGTTTCGGTGGCAGCTCTAGCCACCAACGCTCGATTATGGCCAACCTTGCTGCCTCACTCATTGCTGCTGAGGCAATTGAAACAACTGAAGCAAAAGCTAAAGCACTTCGCCCATATGCAGAGAAGCTTATTACGAAGGCCAAAAAGGCCAGTGCTGGTTCTAACAGTCTTCATAGGCATCGACAGCTTGTAGCTAACCTAAATGGCGATCTTGAAATGGCACAAAAGCTCGTTGATGAAATAGGGCCGCGCTACCAGAGTCGTCCCGGTGGTTATACAAGGATTCTTAAGTTGGGTCCACGTCAGGGAGATAAAGCTCCTATGGCACTCATCGAATTGGTGTAAGTCGTTAACTGAATAGCGCTCCTGTACATACGCAAGTTGATTTCTTGACATAAGATCTGCACCATGCTTGATGGCCAACTTGTATCTGTTCTGCAGTCCTTTGATACGCCAACAATTTGTAATGCTTTAGAAATAGTGGCACCAGAGCGTCGCACCTACGGTTTCACTATTGAACCGTTTTATTGTCGGGATCCCAGCCAAACACCAATGGTAGGTTTCGCTCGCACGGCGACTGTCCGAGCAATGGAACCGTCATCTAGAAACAAAGAGGATGATCTATCGACAAGAGTTGGTTACTACCAACATATTGCGAGAGGTCCTGGACCGACAGTGACTGTCATCCAAGATATTGATTCTCACGTGGGGTTTGGTGCTCACTGGGGAGAGGTCAATAGTAATTTACACAGAGGTCTTGGGTCAGTGGGTGTAGTAACAAATGGTTCAATCCGCGATATTGATGATTGGGCTGAAGATTTTCGTGCCTTAGCGGGGTCAGTCGGGCCATCTCATGCATGGATTCACGTTGTCGAATACGATATTTCTGTAGAGGTTCACGGGATGAAAGTAGCGCCGGGTGATTTGATACATGCTGATCAACACGGAGCGGTTGTTATTCCGTTAGATGTAGCAACAAAAATTAGCGGAGCTGTAGATACTTTGATAGCGAACGAAGCAAAGTTGATAGGCCCGTCTAAAGATCCTTCTTTCAACATAGAACAACTTGTTGAGTTGCTTGACCCTGCAGGTCACGACCATTAGGCAACACTTTGTTTGGATAAAGACCACTTGAGTTGATTAAACAGATCTCGGTGTTCAGGTTTTTTTTAGTATTGGGTTAGGTAAAAAAACTTCTTGAGCTGATTCACCGACGAGTTTCTCTTTGAGCCACTCATAAACTTCTGAACCGCATATGGCTGTTAGTTCTTCTGACATAGATTCATATACTGATGTTTTTCCTGTGTAACCCTCTTCTTCTTCTGTGCACCACCAAGCTACATCGGTGCGATCACCACCCCAGTCCGCTCTTTGCCATTCTCGGATCATCGAGAATACATGTCCAGATGTGGTCTCATGGTCCTCTCTGCGAAGTGGGACTTGCCAGCAAATATCGGGTTTGATATTCACCTGAGGTTGGCCGGTTTTAATTGCCAGGTGATGGAAAGCACATCCAGAGCCTCCTGGATGATTGGCACGGTTTTGAAATATGCAGGCTCCGTCGACAACGACAGTTCGGAATGAACCATCATCGTCTTGTGTGATTGGCCCGCCGATGCTCTGTGCGTAATCTGAATGTTGCCAAAGATCTTTGTCTAGTTGTTCAATATTTTTTAATGTTCGAGCTCGATCATCGTCATCAGAAAAATAGGCTCCATGAGCGCAGCAACCAATGTCGGGTGCTGGTTCTGCGGAGATACTCGGACAACCAGAGCCAAATACACAACTCCAGTTGCTTTTTAGGAAGGTGATATCGAATAGCCAAGTTCTATCTTCAGTAGGGTCTTCGACAGACAGCCATTCCTTTGTTTTATTCATGAATCGATCTTATGAATAAAACTGAATAAGCGATAAATATAAAATGCTTTTAAATTAATCGTAGGAAATAAACAGGTGCTGACTGTGATTAGCCGAGGGAGCTGACTGGGTCAGTGTCTCGTCCTGATCTGATCAGAGTGCCTGGTCGAGCATCCGTAAAATCACCATTAGCTACTGCTTCTTCTCCATTAATAAATACGTGGTGCATCCCATTAGCTTCTCCGTAGAGTCTCCAACCTCCGCCAGGGAGATCTTCACGGACGGTTATTTCTTTTGGTCCGATTAGATCAGGGTCAAAGACTACGAGATCAGCATGCCAACCTTCTTGAATACGGCCTCGTTCCTTCAAACCGTATAGCCGTGCAGGTTGGTCGGTAATTTTCTGAATAACGGTTTCTAATTCCATGAGTTCCTTGTCGCGCGCAGCTTCAAGTAACACAGTTGAGTAATTAAACGTAGCTAGAAAATCTAGATGAGCTCCGGCGTCTGACGCTCCGATAAGACAACGATCATCATTCCAGAGGCTTTGACGTAATTTCCAAGATGCTTCATTGTCTCCAGCTGCTGGTGGGTACAAGCCTGTTTTGAGGTCGTCAGCTACTACTAGCTCACATAGAGCATCCCAAGCAGATTGGTTCTGTTCTTCTGCAATGCTTCCAATGGTGCGGCCTTCGAAATGTTTTAATTCGTTTCTGGTCACTTCTCCTACGGTTAGGCGCTCCCAACGAGCGATACCTCGAAAAGCACTAGGTTGTTGTGCATCATCATTCAATTGGGCTCGCCGGTCTGGGTCTGATAGGAGAGCTATTTTTTCGTCAGCCGGCAGAGCCATAGGTTCAGTCCAACCGTGCAAAGTGTCGAGGAGGAAACCGTTCTCGAAGCAGAGGCGACTCTCAGCGGGCATAGGAGCGGTGAGTGCTATGACTTTTCCGCCCTGGCGAGCAGCGTAGTTACTGGCTTCTAACTTTTCGTAAATAATATCGCTTTGACGATCGTTTGCGAAAATGACGTTCCAATTGAGAGGCTTGTCTGCAGCAACTGACATGTCAGTTAAAAGCTGGTAGACGTCATCATCGAATCTTTCAATTGTGGGGATAAATTCAAGTGCGACGGCACTGGTTCCGCGTAAGACAGAGCAGAGCTCAACTAGTTCTTCTTTAGTGGCATGTCGTGAAGGAACTGACTCGCCATCGGCGTCATTGTGGGTTTTGGCCCAGGAGGAGCTGAAACCGAGCCCACCCGCCTCAATGCTTTGAGCCAAAAGCTTTTTCATTTCCGCTAAATCATGATCTGAAGCGGGTTCTGAAACAGACCTTTCGCCCATAACAACGCGCCGTATTGCGCTATGACCAACGAGGAACCCGGCATTGGGCATGAGCGTTCCCTCAATGGCGTTCAGGTACTCATCGAAAGATTCCCAATTCCATGGGACTCCTTCTTGAAGTGAACTCAGTGGCATACCTTCGACACGAGCTAACATGCGCATTAAATAATCACCGTGCTCGGGAGTTATAGGCGCAATGCTGAAACCGCAGTTACCTCCGATTACCGTTGTGACACCGTGCAGTGGTGACGGCGAGAGTGTCGTGTCCCAAAACACTTGAGCATCAAAATGGGTATGGACATCAACGAAACCTGGAGCCACGATAAGACCCGAAGCATCTATGGTGCGTTTCGCCTCATCATCGACTACATCAATGGCTACGATTCGTCCATCTTTGATGCCGATATCACCTATCCGGCGAGATTCGCCTGAGCCATCTACAATTGTCCCGTTACGAATAATAAGATCGAGCATCTTTTCACCTTTGAATATCTTTAAGAAACTATCGCGTTAGGAGCTCTATTGTCTCAGAATGTACGTATCGATTTGTCATACAAGGGAACCTCTTTCCGAGGTTTCGCAGAAAATAACGGTGTTAGAACAGTTGCTGGAGTTCTTCGTTCAGCTTTGGAACAGGTACTTGGCGGTTCGATTCCGCTCAATGTGGCTGGGCGAACAGATGCTGGGGTTCACGCTCTTCGACAAGTTGTTTCGTTTCGAACTGCGAATAAGAAGCTGGATCCTAGCAAACTTCAACGATCTTTAAATCGCTTATGTGCTCCTGATATTTCAGTTCAAAATGTTTCCCTTGTCCCAGAAAGCTTCGACGCTCGATTTTCTGCAGTTAGAAGAAGCTATAGGTACACGATAAATAATTCGTTAGTTTCAGATCCGCTTAAACAAGATCTTGAGTGGCATGTTCGGCAAGCGTTGAGTATCGAAGCTATGAATGCTGCTGCGAAAAACTTCGAAGGTGACCATGACTTCACATCGTTTTGTCGACGGAGAAAGGATAAGCCTGATGCGACAATGAATAGGAGTGTTTATGAGGCTAACTGGCAGAAAGTAGAAGAAAATCGTCTCTCTTTTTCAATTTCTGCGGCGGCTTTTTGCCATCAAATGGTTCGTTCGATAGTGGGGTTTTGTGTAGCTGTTGGCGTGGGCGATAGAGCCCCTGAGGATGTAATTACTACTTTAGAAGCAAAAGACCGGTCAATCGCGACGCTGATAGCTCCCTCAAAAGGGTTGACTCTTGTGGAAGTTTCTTACGCTCTATAGCGTTTTGTTGGGAACTCTTTTCAAAATGGATGGCTCACAGTTTGCCGTTCTCCTTACTCTCCCGTAGCCTTGGATCCCGGTCCCAAAATTTGTGGGACTAGCGTGGACCAGACTAAGGTCCCGTATTTCCCTTCCATATTAATTAATTTGAGGTTGGCGCACCGTGCGTACCTATGCCCCCAAAGCCAGTGAGATTGAACGACAATGGTTTATTGTCGATGCCGAGAATCTTGTACTAGGCAGAATGTCCACTGAGATAGCTCGAATTCTTCGAGGAAAACACAAACCGACGTTTGCTCCGTATATCGATGGTGGCGATCATGTGATTGTGATTAATGCATCGAAAGTCGTTTTGACTAGTAATAAAATGCAAACAAAGCTGATCCATCGCCATTCGGGTTATGTTGGCGGACTTAAAACGCAAACTTACGGTGAGTTTTTAAAGAAAAAACCTAAGGACGCTATTCGCCGAACAATAAAAGGAATGCTCCCGAGGAATCGCTTGGGTGCACAAATGATTACGAAACTTAAAGTATATGCAGGGTCTGACCACCCGCATGCTGCTCAAAATCCGACCGTGCTCGTTCTCGACCACGCTAAAAAAGCTAGTTGAAAACGGAGAACGACGTGACTTCCCCTCTTACACAGACAACCGGACGACGCAAAGAAGCTGTTGCTCGAGTGAGACTTCGCCCAGGGACGGGTGTAATTACATGCAACCGGCGCTCGTTTGAAGACTATTTCACCTCATCGAGCCATCGGCTTTTAGTAACTGAGCCCTTGAGGATTACCGAGCAAGCCGAAGCGTATGATGTTGATGTGACGCTGCATGGTGGTGGGCCCGCTGGCCAAGCTGGGGCAGTTCGCCTTGGAATAGCACGCGCTTTGATTGAGCTTGATCCTGAAAAAAGACCTCAATTGAAAGCAGCTGGTCTGCTTACTCGTGACAGTCGAGCTAAGGAAAGCAAGAAATACGGACTCAAAAAAGCTCGTAAGGCACCTCAGTACTCGAAGCGTTAGCCCATAATTACCAAATGACGTTGTCGTTTGGCACTGATGGTGTTCGCGGAATTGCGCATACTGAACTAACAGCTAGGTACGTACAACTTTTTGGGCGGGCCGCGTCTGAAGAATTTGAGAGTTGTTCCTGGTTGGTTGGGCGCGATACCCGAGAGTCGGGTCTACATCTGGCGAAATCTCTAGCAAACGGTTTAGCTTCGACGCGCGGTGAGGTGTTTGATTTGGGGGTGGTCCCGACCCCGTTAGTCGCAGCGGCTTCAAAAATTGAAGAAATGCCCGCAGTGATGGTTTCAGCTTCTCACAATATTTGGTCTGATAATGGACTCAAAATATTTGGGCCAGGTGGAATAAAACTTTCAGATGATTGCCAGAATTCGATTGAGCAACGTCTCAAAAATCTATTAGAGACTGAATCTGAGGAAATTTCGGACCAGCTGGCAACTCCGTATTTAGAACCGGATGCAGATTATTTGACCTCGCTTGTTTCTTCTTTGGAAGGGCGAGATCTCAAAGGTCAGCGAATAGTAATTGATTGTGCGAACGGAGCTGCTTCCCAAATCGCGCCGAAAGTATTTTTAGCTCTGGAAGCGGATCTAATTGTTATTAATGCGGAGCCCAATGGGCGAAATATTAATGCGGGTTGTGGCTCCAACCAACCTCGAATGCTTCAAGAAAAAGTATTGGCAACAAAGGCTGATCTTGGACTGGCATTAGATGGTGACGCCGATCGGCTCATAGCAGTGAGTAGCGATGGCGCAGTTGTAGATGGTGATCAGATGTTGTGTCTTTTTGCAACTGATTTTGCAAGCCGGGACCTCCTCCAATCGCAAGCTGTTGTTGTAACTGTTATGTCAAATATGGGGCTGCTGAGGGCAATGGCCCAAAATAATATTCGAGTAGAACAGACGTTGGTAGGAGACAGAAACGTTCTCGCTGCGATGAATGAACAAGGAATTGAGCTCGGCGGTGAACAATCAGGTCACATTATTTTTGGTCAACATTCGACCACAGGTGATGGAATTTTAAGTGGAGTCTTACTCGCAGATCTAATGAAACGGCGCGGAGGCGACACTGTCGCCATAGCTGCCTCAGCGATGAAACAACATCCACAAGTTCTCATCAATGTTGCTGTAGCTGGCATGAGAATTGATGTTGAAAAGGTGTTTGCGCAGGAAATAATTAATGCAACTAGCAAGTTAAACGACACAGGTAGAGTTTTGGTGAGAGCTAGCGGCACTGAGCCGATGGTGCGAGTGATGGTAGAAGCAGAGACTGAAGAAACTGCTACAAGTGTTGCTATGGCTCTGGCTCATGAGATTGAAAATCATGTGATTGGGCCCCTGCCTTAACCTGGGTACTAACGCCGAGTACCCTCATTGATATGTGTGGGATAATTGCGGTGTTAAGGAAAACTGATATTAGACCTCCGCTTGAAGGTAGCTATGTAGTTTCGGTTCTCGTTGAAGCAGATGAGAGGCTAAGTAAGGTATCGGGTGAAGACCCAAGCCTCCACATTGAGCTGTCACTGATAGCTGAATTGTTGACGCAAGCGAATATTTCTCTTCGTTCGATGCCCGGTGTACGGCTTTTAATTTCGGATAGTTCAGTCAGAGAAAAATGTAGAAAAGTAATTGAATCAATAAACAATCAGTATCAAAAACTAGAATTGGTACTTGATCAAAAATCTGAAAACTTAGAAGACCTCAATGCTTCAGTAAGTAGTGGACGTGATGCCGCATGGGCGATCGCAGAGGACCGGTTAAGAAACGCCTTAGCGATAATAGATTTAGCTAAAGACTCGATGTCAGAGAACGCGGTCAGTTCTTATTGGTCTATCCAGACTGCTCTTTCTTCTTTGGATCGTATGGAAGTTCGTGGGCGAGATTCAGCTGGGTTGCAAATTTTTGTCGCTAATAAGAGTGTTGATCTTTCGCAAACGTTAGATAGTTCAGTTTCTGGCCGGCTTCTTGATACCTTGTTCACTTCTGGTGCTCTTCGTACCGTCGGGAAATCGCTGGTATTTGTATACAAAGTTTCTTCTGCTATAGGAGAGCTTGGTGAAAATACACGTGAATTGCGGAAGGCAATAACCAGCGATCAGCTTTTGAAGCGTTGCCTTAACCTGTCTGGCTCAAAAGTTTCAGTGATCGGCCATACGAGATGGGCAAGCGTAGGAATTATTTCGGAAGCAAATGCTCACCCTGTGGACTCAACAGAAAGCAATGAAAAAAGTGGTCCTTATGTAGCAGCAGTTCTTAACGGAGACGTTGATAATTTTGCTGATCTAAAAGTCTCTCACCGGCTGGCTATAGCGCCAGAAATAACAACCGATGCAAAAGTTGTTCCTGTGCTAATTAGTCAATCTCTCCAAGGTGGGAAGAATTTTTTAGAAGCTTTTCGTTCCACTGTTCGAGAATTTGAAGGATCAGTTGCGATAGCGGCTCATGCAGAAACAGACGAAGAACAAATAGCTATTGCCCTGCGAGGAAGCGGGCAAGGCCTTTATGTAGGGATGGCAGAAGGCGTTTTCGTTGTAGCCAGCGAACCGTACGGTTTGGTTGAAGAAACAGACAAATATCTCCGAATGGATGGCGAGAGCCTTAGAGCTGGTCAGGGTCCAGGTGGAAATGGTCAGATCATAATTTTGGATGCTGAAAATGCTGGTGAAAGAATCGGAATTAAGCGAATTTCCTATGATGGTCTTGATCTAGGAGTAGCCGCTGAAGAAATTACTAAACGAGAGATTACGACTCGGGATATAGACCGTGGTGATGCTCCACATTTTTTGCTAAAAGAGATCTCTGAAGCTCCAGAGTCATTTCGTAAAACTTTACGCGGGCGAATTGTTGAAAATGAAGATGGCACTCTCAAGGTTGTTCTTGGAGCGAGAACCATCCCCGATTACGTAGCTACTAAATTAGAAAATGGGTCTTTCAACCGATTAGTCGCTATTGGCCAAGGCACGGCTGCTATCGCAGCTCAAGTAATCCCGCAGTTCCTCTCACCACTAACTGAAGAGAACAAATTAATTGTTGAGGCTCAATTAGCCACAGAGTTTAGTGGGTTTCAATTGACGGATGATATGTCGGATACTTTGGTTGTGGCGGTTAGCCAATCTGGAACGACAACAGACACCAACAGAACAGTCGATTTAGCTCGTGCCAGAGGAGCCACCGTTATTGCTATCGTTAACAGACGTTCCAGCGAATTAGCAGAAAAAGCAGATGGAGTGTTGTACACCTCTGATGGTCGAGATATAGAGATGTCGGTCGCGTCAACAAAAGCATTTTATGCTCAGATAGCTGCTGGTATTCTTCTTGCGCAGGCAATAGCGGAAAAGCTACCTGGATCAAAAAAACTCGAACCAGGTGTTTTGAAAGGCCTACGAGAATTGCCTGCAGCAATGAACCAAATAATTGCCGATCGTCATATTGTTGCAAAAGTGGCTCAGCGTCATGCCCCTGCTAAAAGGTACTGGGCAATAGTGGGTAACGGTGCGAACCGGATCGCTGCAAAAGAAGTTCGTATAAAATTGTCAGAACTTTGTTATAAATCAATTGCTGAAGACGCAACGGAAGACAAAAAACACATAGACCTCTCATCAGAACCTCTTATTTTTGTTTGTGCAGCAGGGCTTACTGGTTCCAATGTTGATGACATAGCTAAAGAAGTAGCAATTTACCGAGCGCATAAGGCCACTCCCATCGTGGTTGCTAGCGAAGAGGAGTCTCGCTTTTCTGCCGCGTCTGAACTCATTACGGTGCCTCGCGTGCACCCGGCACTTGATTTCATATTGAGTACGACTGTAGGACATCTCTTTGGCTATGAAGCGGCAGTGGCAATTGATCATCAAGCGCTTCCTTTAAGAGAGATGCGTTCAATCCTTGAATCGAAGATTGAGACCGGTATTTTGCCTGAAGGTTCATTAGATAAAATTTATGATGAACTTCGTGAGCCTGCTAGCCGCTTCCTTAGTGGATTGCGAAGCGGAGCCTACGACGGTCATTTGGAAGCAAGTACTGCAACAAGTCTGACAACGATTCTCAGATATGGGCTTGGGACTGCTGCTTTGGACTCCTACCAACTAGACGTCGGGAAAGTTGGACGTCCGGGAGTGGTGGTTGAAGACTTAGTTATTGCTCTGAGTCGCGCTATTGACGAACTTACCCGACCAATCGATGCGATAAAGCATCAAGCTAAAACTGTGACGGTCGGTATCTCAAGATCGGATGAGACTCTGCTCCAGTCAGATCTTGTTAGAGAAGCCTTGCAAGCTGGTGCACCTCGGGACCGACTCTCTTATCGGGAGTTGAGAGCGTTATTAGCTCTTGATCCAGCGGTGGCGAAGGTGATCGGATATACGAGGTATCGGATAGAAGGAAATGTAGATGATGAAGCAACCATTCAAGTAATAGATCGTGGTGGGATCGCCAGGGAAATCAATTCTCGGACCACGACTAATTCTGTTCTTCGTGGGAGTAAACACCGTGCTGCGTTCGAACGAGAAGTGACCGTAAGCCAAGGCAGCGATGGTCGAAACGTCATCCACATTCCTGAGATAAAAGATGGGGAAACTACCGGGCTTACCTTGTTGCATTGTCGATTTGAAGAAAAAATGAGCGCTGCGCAAACCCGCAGTGTGCTGGAAGGTTACCGAGGGAGATACGGCGCGTTGAAAGACGCTGTCACTGAATCTCAACCATTTTTTCGCGATGATCTTTTAGAAACTATTCCAATAGTCAATCTCCTTACTAAGCCGGTGTACGTCTTAGCTGAATTGTGGATGCCGTGATCGGAATTGGGTTAGACGTTGTTGATGTAGAAAGAATGCGGACGGTCCTTAGCCGAAGAGCGGCAATCAAAGAACGGCTTTTTACAAGATCCGAGCAACATTACGCTGAAGCTAGTATCGATTCAGTTCAAAGGTTTGCTGCGCGTTTTGCAGCGAAAGAAGCGGTTATGAAAGCACTCGGGGTAGGGCTCGGTTCAGTAAAATTTCGAGATATAGAAGTTGTAAAATTAGATAGTGGGAAACCAACGCTGGAACTTCATGGGCAGGCAGCCGTGTTAGCTGATTTAGCTGGTATTAGCAGGTGGCACCTATCGATGAGCCACACGGCACTTGTAGCTGAAGCCATAGTTGTCGCCGAATAACGCCGAAATGATTCCAATAGTAACTCCTGTGGAGATGACCGAGATAGACAGAGTAAGCCCTTCCACGCAAGCGGAGCTTATTGAACGAGCAGGGTTTGCTGTAGCGAGAGAAGCATTACGCACTTTAGGAGGCGGTTATGGCCGTCGCGTTGGGTTGATTGCTGGGAAAGGAAATAATGGGAAAGATGGGCTGGTAGCAGCTCGTTTACTTCGCAAGCGTGGGGTTAAATGTCAGGTGATCGATCCATTGGACGTTACAGACCTTGGAAACGTAGATCTTGTTATTGACGCAGCGTATGGAACGGGTTTCAGAGGCGCCTGGTCGCTTCCTGAACAACCTTCCGCTCCTGTGATAGCAGTAGATATACCTTCGGGTGTTAATGCTTTAACAGGGACAGATAGCGGTTCACTCCAAGCTGAAAAAACTGTTACGTTCGCTGCTTTAAAACCTGGTCTGTTGCTTGATGCAGGACCGCAAAAAGCAGGTTCAGTTGTGGTCGCTGACATAGGTCTTGAAATAAATGACGCTAGGAGCCACCTGTTCGAAGATAGCGACTGGCAAGTTGCCAGGAAAGTACGAACAAAAACTGACCATAAATGGACGAACGCTGTGCGAATATTGGCTGGTTCACCTGGTATGCAGGGCGCATGCGGGTTAGCCGCGAAAGCAGCCCTACGGGCTGGAGCTGGCATGGTTGTGGCCTCCACCCCTGGTAGTGAACCTGGTAACAATATCCACACTACTGAAGTAGTTACGAAGCCGCTTTTGAATGAAAACTGGGCTCAAGAAATACTCAGTGACTCGCACCGATATAGGAGTTTGCTTATTGGGCCAGGGTTGGGTTTAGCGGAGGTTATGAAGCATCAGATTTTAGAGGTCATAGAAAATTGGCCCGGCCCAATTGTTGTAGACGCTGATGCAATTACAGCTCTGGCAGGAGATCTCTCTTGTCTCAGAAAACGTGCCGGATCCACTATCCTCACGCCTCATGACGCGGAATTCGATCGCCTGACCAACTCAGCCGCTCGCACCGATAGGTTTCAGGCAGTCAGAAATTTGGCCAGGAATCTAGATGCTGTGGTCCTGCTCAAAGGGCCGACAACGCTGATATCTGACCCATCAGAGAATCTTGTTGCGGTAAACTCAGGAAACCAAAATTTGGCGACAGCAGGAACTGGAGACGTCTTAGCAGGAATGATTTGTGCTCTGTATGACAAAGAGAACCCAGTAAGGTCAGTTGCTGCTGCTGCACATTGGCATGGGCGCACAGGTGCTATGGCACATGAAGGTCTTCTCGCAAGTGATCTCCCTGACCTTTTGACGATTAGCCACAAAATGATGGTATCGAAATGACGTTACTCGGTGAGATGATGCGACCAACATGGTGTGAGATAGACCTAGGTGCATTAGGAAGAAATTTTGACGTTATAAAGAAACGCGTAAGTAACTCGATGGTGATGCCAGTCATCAAGGCTGATGCTTATGGACATGGGATACAAAAAATTGGTATGCACCTTGAACGATTGGGAGCAGACCGTCTTGCGGTCGCATACGTTGAAGAAGGAGTAGTTTTACGAGAAGCTGGAGTAACAATTCCGATCCATGTCATGGGTGGGGCCATCAAGCGACAGATCCCCCTTTTCCTTGACTATGACCTTATTTTTACTGCACCTTCAATTGATAAATTAGAGCAAATTAACGCTGCAGCTAAAGCTCGTGGTCAGAAGGCAGTTGTTCATCTCAAAATTGATACAGGAATGGAAAGAATAGGTGTTCATCACTACAACGCTGAATCATTCCTTACGGCATCGTTGAATTGTGAGTCGATAATAGTCGAGGGCATATTTAGTCACTTTGCCCGAGCAGATGAAACAAACTTGTCGTCAGCGTTGCTTCAGTTAGAGCGGTTCCATCAAGTGTTGGAATTTTACGACAAAAAAAATCTACCTACTCCGCTGAGACACATAGCAAACTCTGGTGGCATTGCTCAGATACCTGATGCAAACTTGGACATCGTGCGACCTGGAATTTTGATGTTCGGTGTCTACCCCTCGCCAGAAACTCAAAGAACAGTTGCGGTCGAGCCCGTGCTTTCATGGCACAGCGAAGTTATTTACTTCAAGGTAGTAGAAGCAGGTAATCCGGTGAGCTATGGGGGTACTTGGCAACCGCGTGAACAAACTCGCGTAGTTACCTTGCCTGTCGGGTATGCCGATGGCTATAGGAGAGACCTCTCGAACCGTGCTGAAGTTCTTGTTCGAGGTCGGCGTTATCCCGTAGTGGGACGAGTCTGTATGGATCAGACGATGGTAGATATTGGAACCGGGACTGCCTACAACGGTGACGCTGTGACGCTCATTGGAAGTGATGGGGATAATTCGATCAGCGCAGAAGACCTTGCCGAGTGGTCTGGAACAATTCCCTACGAAGTATTAGCTTCTATTTCCTCGCGCGTTCCAAGAGTTTATGTCGACTAGGTCAAATAACTTAATGGGTCATTTATGCTGGCCTGCTAACGCTCTAGAATTGTAGAAGTAGCTCGACTGACGACTAGCGAAGCGGTGATTAACTAATGCTGCATGTGAGAACAAGATCCGCAGAGGAGACAAAGCAAGTTGCAGAGGCCATTGAACCGGTCCTGCAATCTGGTGACGTGATTTTACTTTCCGGAGATCTTGGAGCTGGTAAGACAGTGTTTACACAGGGTCTTGCCCTCGCTCTTGGGGTAAGCGAAAGAGTCACAAGCCCGACCTTCACTTTGGCGGCTAGCTATGAAGGAAGAATTAAACTTCATCACTTAGATGTCTATCGTCTCGAGAACTTGGCAGAAGTAGTTGATCTTGATCTCCCGGGGTTACTTGATGATGATGCGATTGTTTGCATTGAATGGGGAGAAGTAGTCATGCCGGAAATCCCCAGAGAATTTTTAAAACTGAATATTCAACTCGGACATCCCGAAGATATCCCAGATGCGAGGGTTCTTGAATTCGAGTTCATAGGGCCGATGTGGATGCAACGCGAAGGTGCCATAGCATCACGATGCGCTGCTTGGATCGAGAAGGACTGATTGTGCTGGTTCTAGGAATTGAAACTGCTACACCACAGGTAGGGGTAGCTATCGGTGGCCATGAAGGTGTTTTGGCCTCATTTCACAGCGCAAGAGACCGGCGGCATGCTGAAACTCTCGCCCCAGCGATTGAATTTTTATGCAAGCAAGCTCGAGTTGAATTATCAGAAATTGGAGTTGTTGCTGTTGACATAGGGCCGGGCTTGTTCACTGGCTTGCGGGTGGGATTGGCCACAGCAAAAGCAGTAGCCCATGCATGTCGAGTTCCAATGATCGGAATTTCCAGTCTTGATCTAGCGGCTTTTCCAGCTAGGTTTTCTGATCGACTTATAGTTTCGACTGTTGATGCTCGACGAGGAGAAATATTTTACGCAACCTATCGCCGCACTGCCGGGGGGATCCAACGTATTAGTGATCCGCATGTCGATCAGCCCACAGACGTTGCTGATCAACTCATGGCCCAGGGAGAAGAGTGTCTCGTAGTAGGTGATGGGGCGCAACGATATTCAGAAATTTTTGAAGACATCCGTGGGGTAGAAGTAGGACAAGAAGGGTTTCGGTTTCCTAATGCCGGATCGCTTGTGGAACTCGCTCACCCTCGAGCCCTACGCGAAGAATTTGTAGTACCTGGAGAAATTGAACCTCTTTACTTGCGCGCTCCTGACGCAAGAATAAATTGGCAACAACGAGAACGTTCATGATAAGTCCAACCTCGTTGAATACAGAAATAGTCATTCAGCCGATGAACAAACGTCATGTACGAGCTGTGCGCGTTATAGATAAACAGGTTTATCCAAAGCCATGGTCAGTAGGTATGTACCATGACGAGCTTAAGCAGCCAGCTAATAGAATTTATTTAGTAGCTTCGCAAAACGATTTACTTGTTGGTTATGGAGGAGCGATGCTTGTCCACGATGAAGGACATATAACTTCTATTGCTGTGAACCCCAACGCTCAAGGGAATCAAATCGCTACAAGGCTTCTTTGGGGGATTCATCGAGGTTGCCAAAACAAAGAAGCTGCTTCAATGACTCTGGAAGTTCGTGTCTCAAACGAACGTGCGCAGGCGCTATATCGGCGATTTGGGTATGTTCCAGCAGGTGTACGCGCTAAATATTATGGGGACAATAACGAAGATGCTCTCATCATGTGGTGTCATGACATTCAAGAAACAGAACACACGGAGAGACTTGCTGAGTTGAAAAGCCAACTGACTGGGTTAACAACATGGAGTATTGCATGAACACTTCAGGAGATATGACAATTCTTGGTATTGAAACCTCATGTGACGAAACGGCTGCAGCAATTGTCGTTAACGGAACTGATATACGAGCGAACGTCGTTAGCAGCCAAGTAGACTTGCATGCGCGTTATGGAGGCGTAGTGCCAGAGATAGCAGGGCGTGCGCACGAATCGTTGATAACGCCAGTAGTCGCTGAAGCGATGGTAAAGGCTGGAGTTGCCGATAATGAAGTAGATGTTGTGGCAGTAACACATGGACCTGGATTGATTGGCAGTCTCTTGGTGGGGGTCGCAGCCGCAAAAGCTATGGCTCTTGTTTGGGGCGTGCCGTTTATTGGGATTAATCATCACGAAGCACACCTCTACGCTTCATTTTTGGATCAGCCCGATATTGAATTTCCTCTAGTTGTGATGCTCGTCAGCGGTGGCCATACAATGCTGATCGAATTTCGAAATCATGGGGAGTACCGACTCCTGGGTGCCACCCTTGATGATGCAGCCGGAGAGGCGTTTGACAAAGTAGCTCGCTATTTGGGATTGGGATATCCCGGAGGACCAGCGATAGACGAAATTAGTTCGCAAGGCGACTCGGAAGCCATCAAATTCACTCCGCCGATGTTTCACGATGGCTTAGATTTTTCTTTTTCCGGACTTAAAACCGCAGTTATCAATTATGTTAGAAAAAATTCGGACGCAGACACTGCAGATGTTGCGGCCTCATTCCAAATGGCGGTGGTTAATGTGCTTACCCATAAAGCGCTGAAAGCAGCCAAAGAGGTTGGCGCCAAAGGAATTTGTCTTGCTGGAGGTGTCGCAGCGAATACGCTCTTGCGTCAACGAACCAGTGAAATGTGCAGCGAAAATGGTCTTATAGCATGTCTTCCGAGCCGCGCGATGTGCACCGATAACGCTGCGATGGTTGCTGCTACGGCTTGGTGGAAGATGCAAAACGGCGGCGGATCGCCCCTTGATTTAGGAGCCGACCCGAACCTAAGACTGCCATTTATCCAAAATTAGCCTCTTTTTGTACTTTTTAAAGCCTGATTTATCAACCTTTTACGGGATCCTCGGATCTCAGGTTGTTCGCGCCATTCGCGCGCCATATCGTTAGCACTCGGCCATTGAGAGTGCTAATGCTCTCAAGGCATACCCAAATCGTGAAGATATCTAAGGAGGAATAGCCGATGAACTTGCAGCCCCTCGAGGATCGCATCATTGTCCGACCCAGCGAAGCTGAAGAGACAACCGCAAGCGGTCTCGTAATCCCAGACACAGCTAAAGAAAAGCCACAACAAGGTGAAGTACTTGCAGCTGGTCCAGGCAAAAGGTCCGAGCATACTGGAGACCTTATTGCTATCGACGTTAAAGTCGGAGACATAGTCATATACAGCAAATACGGCGGCACCGAGGTTTCCTCAGGTGGCGAGGATCTCCTCGTACTTAGCGCTCGTGACGTTCTAGCGATTGTTGGCTGAGGTAAACCATGGCAAAACTAATTAAATTCAGTGAAGAAGCCCGAAAAGGACTTGAGGCAGGCGTTAACAAACTTGCTGATGCCGTAAAGGTTACTCTTGGGCCAAAAGGCCGAAATGTTGTGTTGGAAAAGTCATTTGGCGCACCAACAATAACCAACGATGGCGTAAGCATCGCTCGTGAGATTGAGCTCGAAGACCCGTTTGAGAACATGGGCGCACAGCTTGTCAAAGAGGTAGCAACCAAAACTAATGATGTAGCTGGTGACGGAACTACCACAGCGACAGTTCTTGCCCAAGCAATGGTTCGCGAAGGACTTCGAAATGTTGCTGCAGGCGCAAATCCAATGTCGCTTAAGCGGGGAATCGAAGCCGCAGTTGCTGCTGCAGTAACCTCAATCGGCGAAATGTCTGAAGATGTTTCTTCGGACAAAGGAAAAATTGCTTCAGTTGCTGGAATATCTTCAGCAGATCCAGCCATAGGCGAGATCCTTGCAGAAGCGTTTGACCGAGTCGGTAAAGACGGAGTCATTTCGGTTGAAGAATCTAATACGTTTGGAGTGGATCTCGAATTCACCGAAGGTATGCAATTCGATAAGGGTTACCTATCACCTTATTTTGTGACTGACCCTGATCGCCAAGAATCAGTTCTTGATGACCCGTACATCCTGTTTGTTAATGGCAAAATTTCCCAGGTACAAGAACTTGTGCCGCTGCTTGAAAAAGTCATGCAGACCGGAAAGAACTTGCTTATCATTGCAGAAGACATTGAAGGCGAAGCACTTGCCACTCTTGTGGTAAACAAAATTCGTGGAACCTTCACATCTGTTGCTGTGAAAGCACCAGGTTTCGGAGAACGTCGCAAGGCGATGTTGCAAGACATGGCTATTCTTACTGGAGCTCAGGTTATTTCAGAAGAAATTGGACTGAAACTCGAAAACACCACGCTTGATATGCTCGGTTCAGCTCGCAAAATTATCATCACCAAAGACGACACAACTCTTGTTGAAGGAGCTGGTGACAGTAGCGAAGTAGAAGGTCGTGTAACTCAAATCAAGCGTGAGATTGATGACACTGATTCTGATTGGGATCGTGAAAAACTTCAAGAACGACTAGCGAAACTTGCTGGTGGAGTTGCTGTAATTCAAGTAGGCGCAGCCACCGAAGTAGAGCTCAAAGAAAAAAAGCATCGCATCGAAGATGCTGTTTCAGCTACCAGGGCTGCCATCGAAGAAGGCATAGTACCTGGCGGTGGAACGGCTCTATTGCGTTCACGTGAAGCAATCCTTGCGCTAAGCCTTGAAGGCGATGAAGCTACAGGAGCGCAATTGGTGCATCGAGCACTCGATGCTCCAGCTCGTCAAATAGCACATAACGCAGGCCACGAAGGTGCTGTAGTTGTCCAAAAAGTTGAAACAGCCGGCGGAAACATCGGATTCAACGCAGCGACTGGCGAGTACGAAGACTTGGTAGCTGCAGGCGTAATTGATCCAGCGAAGGTAACCCGAGCTGCTTTACAAAACGCTGCATCAATCGCGGCGCTTCTGCTTACAACTGAAACTCTTATTGCCGACAAACCAGCCGAAGGTGGCGACGCAGCTGCTGCAGCCATGGCAGGTATGGGTGGCGGTATGGGTGGCATGGGTGGCATGGGCGGCATGATGTAGCCCCAGCTACAAATAAACGAAATTAATAAATGAGGGCGAGCCGTAAGGCTCGCCCTCAGTAGTTTTAGAACTAAAACTCGATACGGTAAAATACTGATGAAATCCAGCGAAGATAAAATATTTCGAGGAGGACTTCAGAAAATACCAAGACCGCAATTTTGGGCGGAAGGGGCAGAAGCCCCATGGGCTGGATTAGAAGCTGCGGACAAAAAAATTTCTCTACGATTTCTTGAGAAACAGTTGCTCGGTAGAACAGTCAGGATCGAAGAAACTGCTGCCCCTCCCCCGAAACGAAACTCAGCAGTTCTCATAGCTCTATACGAAAAACAAGATGAGTTAACAGTCATCCTGACTCGTAGAACAAAAGAAATGAGATCCCACAGCGGAGAAGTCAGTTTCCCGGGAGGTGGACAAGAGCTAGACGAAGATTTGTGGCATACAGCTCTTCGCGAGGCTAATGAGGAAGTCGACCTCAATGTTTCTCTTGTAAGAAGAATTGGTGAGCTAGATCACCTCACTACCGTTTCATCTCAATCGAGAATCGTGCCGTATGTTGCTGTTCTGAGGGAACCCCCTGAAATGCGGCCTAACCCTGTCGAGGTCGCTGCGATTCTTGAAGTGCCTCTAAATGAGCTGTTATTGCCAGGTATTTATCGTGAAGAAAAATGGGAGTGGCCGACTCAAGGTTCTGAGCGCCCAATATTTTTCTTTGAGATAGATGGAGAGACCATATGGGGAGCGACTGCGAATCTTCTTAGGCAACTGCTTGTAATTGGCTTAGGACTTACCTCAGTAGGTGAATGAAACACAAAATGACTGAATGAGCGCTAAGATTATGGACTTCTCGAGACAAGATTCGATAATTTTGTAAGGCAGAGCTAACCGATCATGACGGACGCCAATAATAAACATGAGACAGTACTCGTAGTCGATTTTGGCGCGCAGTACGCTCAGCTCATAGCTCGCCGAGTTCGTGAAGCGCGTGTGTTCAGTCGAATCGTGCCGCATTCCATTACTGCTGAACAAATTAAGCAAGAAAATCCTGTTGCCATAATACTTTCAGGCGGACCAAAGTCTGTTCATGTCGACGGAGCGCCAACGATTGATCCAGCAATTTATGACCTTGGGATACCCATTCTCGGTATCTGTTATGGAGCGCAGCTCATAGCACAGCAGCTAGGCGGCACCGTAGCTCGAAGCGGTCGAGGTGAGTATGGGAAAGCTAAGTTAACTACCCACGGCTCTTCTGTGCTGTTACCGGAGGAGGTAGCTGACGGAGATGACGTATGGATGTCACACTTTGATTCGATCACGGAGCCTCCGAAAGGTTTCACGATTTGTGTGTCGACTCCCGACGCACCAGTAGCTTTAATGGAAAATTTTGACCAAAAAATCTTTGGAGTGCAATATCACCCTGAGGTTATACACACCCCTCATGGCCAAGAATTATTAATAAAATTTTTGCACCACATTGCAGGTTGCCGTGCTGATTGGACGATGACCAATCTTATTCAAGAGAGTATAGAAACGATACGGCTACAAGTAGGAAACGGTCGAGCAATATGTGGACTATCAGGAGGAGTGGACAGTGCAGTAGCTGCTGCACTTGTCCATAGAGCGATTGGTGATCAACTAGTGTGCGTTTTTGTCGATACCGGGCTGATGAGGCTTGGTGAGGGCGAAGAAGTGGTAGAGACCTTTGAACGAACGCAGGGGATTGAACTTATCCATGTGAAATCCGGGGAAGAGTTTTTTGATGCTCTTGCAGGAGTTACTGAACCTGAACAAAAACGTAAGATAATCGGGGAAAAATTTATTAGAATTTTCGAAAATGCAAAACAGAAAGTCTCCGACGCGAATTTCTTAGTGCAAGGCACGCTCTACCCAGATGTTATTGAATCTGGAACCGGACACGCAGCGAAAATCAAAAGCCACCATAACGTAGGAGGGCTGCCCGAAGACATAGATTTTGATCTTGTTGAGCCTCTCAGAAGCCTCTTCAAAGACGAAGTTAGAGTCTTAGGTAGTGAACTTGGATTACCAGATGAGATCGTATGGAGGCAACCCTTCCCGGGGCCAGGGCTCGGCGTGCGAATCATTGGTGAAGTAACCCCCGAAGCGGTCGAGATTTTACAAAAAGCTGATTTGATTGTTCGCCAAGAAATAAGAGAAGCAGGTCTCGAGCGTGAAATATGGCAAGCTTTTGCAGTGCTTGCTGACGTCCGTAGCGTAGGCGTCATGGGCGATGAACGAACCTACGCAAGACCGGTGATTATTCGTGCTGTAACAAGCGAAGACGCCATGACCGCTGACTGGGCGAAGCTCCCCTACGAGCTTCTAGAAACTATGTCATCGCGAATTATTAACGAAGTAGATGGTATAAATCGAGTTGTTTACGACATCACATCTAAACCCCCTGGAACAATAGAATGGGAATGATCTAGCTATGACGAACCTTCCCAAAGGATTCAACGTTCACGTTGCCAACATGGGGATCAAAGATGAAACAAATGACGTCATGTTGGTCACCAGCGATGTTCAAGCAAAAGTCTCAGCCGTGTTCACGCAGAGCCTTTTCGCAGGTCCGAGTATTGTTTTAAGTAGAGAACATGCTCAATCCGGAACTAGTAGAGCAGTGGTTGTTGTTTCCAAAAATGCAAACGTAGCTACGGGAGCTATAGGAACAGCGAACGCGAACGAACTCGCAGCTCTGGTGGGGGCGAGTGTGCAATGTGACCCCACTGAGGTACTTGTTGGATCGACTGGTGTGATAGGTGTCCAATATCCGATGGATCGAATTCGTGAACATTTTGTGAACTTGGTTGGTCCCTTCGAAAGCGTGTCAGCAGAAGATGCTGCGACTGCAATTATGACAACGGATACCCACCCAAAAATAGCGTCAACTCGGGTCGGGGAAGCCTCCATCGTAGGCATCGCAAAAGGCGTCGGAATGATAGAACCAAACATGGCGACGATGATCGCGGTGATAATGACAGACGCCGAGCTCTCAACGGCTGAGTTAGACCTGACCTTCAAAAAAGTTGTTGGGACTACGTTCAACGCTCTTAGCATCGACACAGACACTTCAACAAGTGATATGGCTGTAGTTCTATCATCAGGCCATGCAGGCAGCGTTAACTCTAATGCGTTCGAAGATGGATTGAGAAACGTGTGTTTAGAGTTGACGAGGCAGCTCGCATCTGACGGAGAAGGCGCAGAAACACTGATAGTTGTAACAGTCGACCAGGCTGAGAGCAGCGCCCAGGCGAAAAAAATAGCGAAATCGATAGTCAACTCACCGCTAGTAAAAACTGCGGTTCATGGATGTGACCCGAACTGGGGCCGTGTCGCTATGGCTATCGGAAAATGCGAAGAAGAAACTGGGATAGACCAAAATGCGGTCGTCATAAAATTTGGGGAGCATGAGGTGTACCCGAATCAAGCGAACGCCGAATTGTTGAAACAACTTGCGAAATATTTAAATCAAGATGAAATTCTCATTCATGTTTCTCTTCAGCTTGGTACTGAACAGTTCACAGCGTATGGGTGTGACTTAACCGACGGATATGTGCGAATAAACGCTGACTATACGACATGACTGTCGAGCAAATACTAGATGGTCTAAACCCAGCCCAAAACGACGCTGTGCTTCACCGTGATGGTCCGATGTTAGTAGTTGCTGGTGCTGGGTCCGGAAAGACGCGAGTTCTAACGCACCGGATTGCTCATTTAATAGAACAAGACCGCATAAGCCCATTCGAAATTTTAGCTATTACTTTTACGAACAAAGCCGCAGAAGAAATGAAACATCGGGTTGGTGCGATCGTTGGCCCGGTAGCAGAAAAAATGTGGGTATCAACATTTCATTCTGCTTGTGTTCGAATTCTGCGACGCGATGGTTCTCTATTGGGCTACCCATCGGCTTTTTCTATTTACGACCAGGCTGACGCGGTAAGACTTACTAGCTATGTTCTTCGTGACCTGAATATAGATAGCAAAAAGTTCCCGCCGCGAACCGTGCACGCCCGTATTTCAAACTACAAAAATGAATTAATTAGTTCTGATGCTGCACTCGAACAAGCTTCAAATATCTTTGAACGAAAAATCGCTGAGAGCTATGTGGAGTATCAAAAGCGGCTGCGCAGAGCTGGAGCAATGGACTTCGATGATTTACTGAGCCTAACGGTCGAATTGTTCAAGAAAAATCCCACTGCTCTAGAGCATTACCAGCGACGGTTTCAGCATGTACTAGTTGACGAATATCAGGACACCAACCGAGCCCAAAATGAGATCATCATTCAATTAGCTAGCAAGCACCGGAACCTTTTCGTCGTTGGCGATAGTGACCAATCGGTCTACGCATTTCGTGGAGCAGACATTCGTAACATCCTAGATTTCGAAACTGCATTTCCAGACACAGCAGTAGTTGTCCTTGACCAGAATTATCGATCAACTCAAGTAATTTTGGATGCAGCGAATGCAGTGATTTCTCAGAACGAAGGCCGCAAACCTAAAAATCTGTGGACTGATAAAGCTGGCGGAAAAAAAATAGTTAAGTTCCAAGGCGAAGATGAATCTGATGAAGCTGCGTTTGTTGTAAATGAATTAACAGAACTTCATTCAGAAGAGAATGCTTTGTGGAGCGATATTGCTGTTTTCTATAGAACGAACGCGCAAAGCAGGGTTCTTGAAGAGCGACTTGTGAGAAATGGGATCCCTTACAAAGTTGTTGGAGGAACTCGGTTCTATGACCGGAAAGAAGTCAAAGACGCTCTCGCCTATCTCAAATTGGTTGTGAATCCGTCGGACGAAGTTGCGATAAAAAGAGTTATTAATGTTCCAAAGCGTGGGATTGGTGACAGTAGCGTAGCCAAACTTGATCAGTGGGCTGCGAACCAGGGGACAACCCTCATTGAAGCTGTCCGGTCTTGGCCGGAAACAGGAGTCACTGGAGCAGCTAAAAAAGGGCTCGTAAATTTCAGTTCTCTTATAGAGAAAATCAGCGGTCTCTTGGATGAAGGCCCAGCAGAAGTTCTTAAAGCCGCCCTCGAACTTTCGGGCTATCTTGATGAGTTGCGAAATGAGCGCTCGATAGAAGCTGAAGGACGAATGGAAAATCTTGCGGAACTAGTTGGTACTGCAGAAGAATTTGAGTCATGTGAAGCTTTTCTCGAAGAGATTTCTTTGGTCTCAGACACAGATGCTCTAGATGACCAGTCGCAAGTCACTCTAATGACTCTCCATGCGGCCAAAGGCCTCGAATTTCCGTATGTTTTCATAGTAGGTATGGAAGATGGTGTTTTTCCTCACCTAAGAGCTCTTGGTGATCCAAATGAGCTAGAAGAAGAACGTCGCTTAGCTTACGTTGGGCTCACGAGAGCTCGCGAGCAGCTATATGTCAGTCATGCTTGGAGTCGAACACTCTTTGGATCAACCCAATACAACCCTCCAAGCCGGTTCTTGTCAGAAATACCTGAATCTTTGATTGTTGATAAATCCACGCGTTCTAGCTACAGCACGATGAGTACCTCAACTTATTCTAAAGCACGACCCAAAGATGAGACTGATGGAACCCGAGTCGTTGGCGGAACCGGAAGGGCAGAAGATCGCAGACAAGAACGTCGAGAAAAAGCTAAAGAACGTGTCGTTGAACGCGCGATGGCGAGCCAAATACCAAATTCGTTGCCCTCGGAAACTTCTGTGTTCAAAATAGGCGAAGATATCCGTCATTCTAAATTTGGTGAAGGGGTAATTATTGACCTATCCGGACAAGGAGAAAATGCTGAGGTAACGATTAATTTCGTTGAAGCTGGACAAAAAACGCTGGTTCTTATATACGCCAATCTCAAAAAAGTTAGACAAAGTTAATCTAACGACCATGAAAAATAGGTGTTCGTTTAGCTACAAAAGCTTCGACGGCTTCTTTATGGTCGTCAGTGGAACGGCAACGTGTCATGGCTGTTGCTTCAGCGTCAAGGCAGGTTGCTAAATCAGCGACCAGAGCCCGATTCAGATTTTCTTTCATATAACGATGAGCAATGGTCGGCCCATCTGCAAATTGTTGACAATAGGCAACGGCGAGACTTTCAAAATCATCACCTTCTAAAACTTGGTTGACGATCCCAAGTTCGTTCGCAGTCTTTGCATCAAAACGTTCAGCTGTTAAATACAATTCTTTGGCTTTTCCGGCTCCTACCAGTTGAGTCAAAAAATAACTTCCACCGAAATCCCCTGAAAAACCAACTTTCGCAAAAGCGGTAGTAAATACTGCGCGAACCGACGCAACTCGTAAATCGCAAGCCAACGCAATTGACATACCTGCGCCTGCTGCTGCTCCATCAATCGCAGCAACAGTCACCTTTGGGAATGTGTTGAGGGCAAAAGAAACTGCCCGTTGTCTAGCTCTTAAATCATCTGTAGCGGCTTCAGATGAAACCCCAGTATTGCGGGCGTTCATAGACTTCAGGTCACCCCCTGCACAAAATGCTCCCCCTGTCCCTGTAATCATCAAGGCCCCTACATCAGGGTCCTCGGCTAATAAAGGAAGCATCCGATTGAATGCGTCGTAAGTCTCAGGATGCAAAGCGTTACGAGCTTCTGGGCGGTTAAAACTTAAAATCGCGACCCTGCCAACTCGTTTTGCCAACATCACATCTGTGCCGGTATTTAAATTTGTCACTAGATACCCCTCTTCAGGTAGACGTTAGTCGCCCTCGCCGACCTAGTATGTCTAATTCGTGGGCCCAATTGTGCGGCTCACATCAACCGACATAGGAGCGCCCGAGTGGACCTCTTTGAATATCAAGGAAAGCAATTCTTCGCAAAGTACGGCATGCCAGTCTCCCCAGGAGCTGTTGCCTTCACAGTTGACGAAGCAGTAAAGGCAGCTGAGGACTTAGGCACTCCAGTAATGGTGAAGGCCCAAGTGCATACAGGAGGCCGCGGGAAAGCAGGCGGAGTTAAGTTCGCTGCTTCGGTAGATGATGCACGTACTCATGCCGAAAACATTCTTGGACTAGACATTAATGGTCATATTGTCCAACGGCTATGGATCGAAAAAGCTAGTGATATTTCAGAAGAGTATTACGCAAGCTTCACTCTCGATCGGTCCGCTAAAAAACATTTAGGGATGCTTTCTGCAGAAGGCGGAGTTGAAATAGAAACAGTCGCAGTGGAAAACCCGGATGCAATCAGCAAGATTCATGTTGATCCCGCTGAAGGGCTTTCTCGCGAAGCTGCTCAGGCATGGGTCGAGGGAGCAAATCTTAACCCAGCGGCGGTTGAAGGTGCTGTAGATATTATGATTCAGCTCTACGAAGCGTATGTAGGCGGCGATGCGGATCTCGTAGAAATTAACCCTTTGATACTCACACCTGATCAGAGAGTGCATGTGTTAGACGCCAAAGTAACTCTTGATGTAAACTCAGTGTTCCGCCATCCGGAATATGTCGAGTTTGATGAAACTCAGCCACGTGATGAACGAGAAGAAGCAGCGCACTCAAAAGGCTTGCAATATGTCGGGCTTGAGGGAAGCGTCGGCGTGATCGCCAACGGAGCTGGATTAGCTATGAGCACCGTAGATGTAATTAACCAGGTCGGCGGTAAACCTGCCAACTTCTTAGACATTGGTGGAGGTGCAAACGCCGATGTTATGGCTGGTGCCCTCGAGGTCATCAACAATGACCCGGAAGTAAAATCAATATTTATTAATATCTTTGGGGGAATAACCCGAGGTGAAGAAGTCGCGAACGGAATTATTGAAGCACTTAACCGTGTGAATATTGACGCCCCGATCATTATCCGGTTGGATGGCACGAACGCAGACGAGGGTCGCGAAATTTTGCGGCCACACCTAAATGACAATCTGATGATGGAACCAACCATGCTAGACGCGGCACGCAAAGCCGTCGCCATGGCTAAGGCTTAAGGAGAACGACCATGAGCATCTTCGTAAACAAAGACACCAAGGTCATATACCAGGGCCTTACAGGGTCACAAGGACGCTACTACGGCGCGCTGAACAGCGAGTACGGGACGCAAGTAGTAGCAGGGACCAACCCAAAAAAAGCTGGAACTGAAGTCAATGGAGTACCAATCTTCGCGAACTGTGCAGAAGCTGTTGAAGCGACCGGTGCGAAAGCTTCATGTATCTTCATTCCGGCAGCTGGCGTATTCGATGCTGTCATGGACGCCGCAGAAGGTGGTGTTGAATTTATTGTCTGCATCACCGAAGGTGTCCCAGCTCACGATGAAGCAAAATTTTTCAATCTCCTGCGCCGCGACCACCCCAATGTGCGACTCCTTGGACCTAACTGTCCAGGGATCATTACACCGGGAGAATGCAATATTGGGATCACAGCAGGACACATAGCCAAAAGTGGTGGACCAGTAGGGATCGTAAGTCGCTCCGGAACGCTCACTTACCAAGCCTTGTACGAACTCCAACAAAAAGATATTGGCGTCACCACATGCGTCGGTATTGGCGGGGATCCAGTGCCGGGTACCTCATTCATCGACTGCTTGAAAGCTTTCGAAGAAGACCCTGAAACAAAAGCTGTCATGATGATCGGCGAAATCGGAGGCTCGGCCGAAGAAGAAGCTGCCGACTTCATAAAAAATCATATGACGAAACCAGTTTCCTCATACGTGGCCGGTGTGACAGCCCCTCCTGGGAAAAAAATGGGACACGCCGGAGCAATTGTCTCAGGGGGAAAAGGAACGGCCGAAGCAAAAATGGAAGCGTTAAGAGACGCCGGAGTAAAAGTTGGGCTTAACCCAACCGAAGCCGGTGAACTGATGGCAGAAATCGTAGAGGCTCTCTAGATCCCATTTTTAGGCAATAATTAGAAATAAATTCAAAAATGTGGGGCTCCGGGCTTAACCGGCGCCCCATAGTCATTTTTGGCAACTATGTTCGCAGAGGTGCGAGTAGCAGTCTTGGCCTCAGGTGCCGGAACGATCCTTGAAGCAATTCTGGGCGAATCGATAGAAGTATCGCTCGTAATGACTGATCGACCCTGCAAAGCTATGGCACTAGCTCAAAGCTACGGAATCAGCTCAAAAGAAATAACTCGTGCCGAATTCGGCAAAAAATTTGATCGCCCTGTTTTCACTCAACAAGTAGTTCAAGCTTTGAAGGACGAAAACATTGACGTTATTGCGATGGCCGGCTTTGGAACTGTTCTGGGAGAGTCCTTTTTCCAGGCGTTCGAAGCACGGGTTCTGAACACACATCCATCTCTGCTGCCTTCGTTCCCAGGGTGGCACAGTGTGCGAGATGCACTGCAACACGGCGTTAAAGTAACCGGCTGTACGGTTCATATAGCGACACTCGAAGTTGATGCCGGCCCAATTCTTGCGCAACGAGCCATCGAAATTTTATCAAATGATGATGAAACCAGCCTTCACGAGCGCATAAAAGCAGTTGAACGAGAAATATATCCCGAGACAATAAAACGGTTTATCGAAACACTGGAGAAAAACTCTTGAGAGCACTCATTTCTGTTTATGACAAAACTGGCATAGTGGACTTTGCCAATTCCCTGACTGAAATGGGATGGGAAATTATTTCTAGCGGCGGTACGGCATCGACGTTGAAAGCTGTTGGTATAAGAGTCTTAGAGGTAGAGGAAGTTACCGGCAGCCCCGAAATGTTGGACGGTCGAGTTAAGACGTTGCACCCCCGCATTCACGGCGGAATCCTCGCTGATCGCACAAAACCTGCACATATGGAATCGCTTACAGCCGCAAACATTACCGCCATCGATCTTGTCGTATGCAACTTGTACCCATTCAGAAGCGATCCGAGTATTGAGCTGATAGACGTCGGTGGTCCCACCATGGTGCGAGCTGCAGCAAAAAACCATGGATCGGTAGGAATCGTCGTAGAACCCGCAGACTATGAACCTGTCCTGACCGAACTCGCCCAAAGTGGTGCATTGTCGGAAAGCACTCGGAAAAGGCTCGCTCGAGCAGCTTTTGCGCACACCGCCGCGTATGACGCAGCAATCGTTGACTGGTTTGATGCGGATGACCCGCTGCCACCAACCATCCATCTGGCGTTAGAAAAAGCAGATGACTGTCGTTACGGAGAAAACCCTCATCAAGAAGGAGCTAGGTATCGACTAGTTGAAACTTCTCCGTGGTGGGATCACGTAGTACAACATGAAGGTTTAGCTCTCAGTTACTTAAACTTTTTTGATGCCGATGCTGCATGGCGAATAGTCCACGATCTTGCTGCAGGGACTCAAGAGAAGGCAGTAGCAATCATCAAACATGCAAATCCGTGCGGTGCAGCAGTCGGTTCTGATCTCGCTGAAACCTATCAACGAGCATATGACTGTGACCCTCGGTCGGCATTCGGCGGGATCGTCGCGTTTAATCATGTAGTTGACCTTGCGACAGTAAAAGCCATAGAACAATCTGCTCAGGCAGACCTGATAATCGCTCCGGGATATGAAGATGGAGTGATTGAACGGATTAGAGCTAAACGAAAAAATACTCGAATTCTTGAAGCCCCAGCTCCTGAGAAGCCACGAACAGAACTGCGCCAAATCACAGGTGGATGGCTTGCCCAAACAGCTCACCATTTCAAAGCTGAACGAGCCGACTGGGTAGTAACAACTGAACGGCAGCCAACAGAATCTGAATGGAAAGACGCCGCGTTCGCTTGGCGTGTTGCAGGCCACGTCACATCGAACGCAATTGTTCTTACCAAAAATGGGACAGCGTGGGGTATCGGTGCTGGGCAACAAAACAGAGTTGAGTCAGGCCAGATAGCGGCAAATAAAGCAGCTGGACGAGCGACGGGTGGCGCGTGTGCCAGCGACGCGTTTTATCCTTTCCCCGATGGGGTCGAAGCTGCTGCTGAGGCTGGAGTTTCAGTCGTTATTCAACCAGGAGGAGCAATGCGCGACAACGATGTCATTGCTCGAGCAAACGAACTGGGAATAGCGATGATATTTACTGGAGAACGGCATTTCAGGCACTAAAGCTAGTTAGCTCGCGAAGAAAGAAACGCATCAAAACGAAAACGTCTCCTCAACGCGAAGAGCATTTAGAAATGAGCAGTAGCCTGAGTTCTGTGACTGCAGTAATTCTCGATGGACAAGCACTAGCGGACAAGGTGAAAGAACGCGTTCGCGTCGAAACAGCGAAACTTAGGATCACCCCCGGTTTAGGGACGATTCTTGTTGGGAACGACCCAGCATCGGAAAGCTATGTTGGCGCAAAAATTCGTGATTGCCAAGAAGTAGGTATCCAATCCGTTCACCGCCATCTGTCTGAAGACGCCACCGCCCAAGAGTTAATGGCCACAATTAACGACTTCAACAATGATGATGCTGTTCACGCGTACATAGTGCAGTTACCACTCCCAAAACAACTCAGTGAAGAACAAGCTCTGTTAGCTATCGACCCGAATAAAGACGCCGATGGACTTCACCCAACAAACCTCGGACGGCTCGTTATGGGAGTCGAAGGCCCCGTGCCGTGCACCCCTCGAGGGATTCAACTACTACTCGAAGAATATGAAGTTCCTGTCGACGGTGCCCATGTTGTTGTAATCGGACGCGGGTTAACAATTGGGAGACCCATGGCGCTTCTTATGGCGTTAAAAAGAAAAACTGCGAACGCAGCGGTAACGGTTATACACACTGGGGTAGCGGACCTAGCGGCCTACACTAAGCAGGCAGACGTAATCATCGCTGCAGCAGGTGTCCCTAACCTAGTAAAACCAGACATGATCCGAGAAGGTGCGGCAGTCATCGGTGGAGGCATAACACGTGATGGGAAACGTATCTTGTCTGACGTTGACGAATCTGTCGCTGAAAAAGCTGGCTGGGTGACACCTCGGTTAGGCGGCGTCGGTCCAATGACGCGAGCGATGCTGCTCCAGAACACGTTAGATGCAGCCAAACGCGCCGAAGCTCGAAATTAATTGAAAAGACATCGACTGTGGCACTGAACCGTAAACGTCTTCAACAAGTATTAGCGAAGGTAACCAGAACACAACGTTTCGGCAATTACCGAAACGAACTCACCTCGTTAGATAACCCTGAGGTAATAAAAAAGTATGTCGATGATGTGATCGAAGCTCGGGGAGGAGAAGTGGCAGCCCGGAAACGGGCAGAGATAATTGCTCACGCGTTCCTCGAGCTGAACCAAGAACAACAGCACAGTTTTTTTGATCTCCTCAGAAATGACTATGGGGTTGATCAGAACGCGGTTCGAAATGTGATCCAAAATTTTGAGGTGACCTCAGACCAGGAACAGGCTGATCTTAGAGCTGCTCTAGAACCGAGAAGAGAGCAATTATTTCGGCGGTTTGTGGGTGTTGACGCTGGGCTGGCTTTCCTTGTCACCTTGCGAGCGGATCTGCTTGAACATAAAGACCCCCAGTTCGCGTCTCTCGATTCAGAATTAAAATCGTTACTTAACCAATGCTTCGATGTTGGCTTGTTGACCTTGCATCAAATCACATGGAGTTCACCAGCGGCGCTACTAGAAAAACTCATCGAATACGAAGCTGTTCATGCAATTCAAAGTTGGGATGATTTGCGTAAACGCCTGGGAGAAGACCGGCGGCTTTATGCCTTTCAGCATCCAGCGCTCCCAAATGACCTACTAATTTTTGTTGAAGTTGCACTCATGAAAGGTTTAGCTCACAGCATTGATGATCTCCTTGACCCAGCAACTGAAATTCTTGATCCAAAGGATTCAGATACCGCTATTTTTTATTCAATTTCGAACTGCCAACCAGGCTTATCTGGGGTACGTCTCGGAGATTTTCTGATCAAACGGGTCGTGTCGTTGCTCTCAGCAGAGATTCCAAGTCTCAAAAATTTTGCTACTCTGTCACCTATTCCTGGTTTCGCTGAATGGTTAAAGTCGGCGATTGAGCATAACGATCTACCAATTTTCACGAGGGAACAACAAACAGCTTTAGACGCGGTGCAGGCAGCGCTCCAGAACCCGGAATGGCATGATTCTCAGGAGATGAGTCAACAGCTTGAACCAGTATTGTCGCAGCTGTGCGCCTACTACTTAACTTCTGTAAAACGAGGTAAACGAATCTCAGATCCGGTGGCTAACTTCCATCTGAGTAACGGAGCGAGAATTGAACAGGTCAGATTCTTAGCTAACACCCGACCTGAAGGTATACAACAATCATTAGGGATGATGGTCAACTATCGATACGTGCTTGACTACATCGAAGAGAATCATGATGCTTACGTCCATGAAGGACATGTAGAGATATCTAAAACGCTTTTAGAGCTGCAGTAAAAGTTTTTAAGAAACTGTGACTACCCCCGCGACTGAAGATGATGATGGCACTGATGTAGGTAGCTCAGCTGCGGGGAAAGTACTCGCAGAAGGGGCACGGCTTTGCCTGACGTACGTGAAACGCTGCAAAGCGATTTTTTCGATTGCAGTGTTGGGTGCTGCTATATATGGCGTGCTGCTCGTAGTGGGAACTGAAGTAATCGGATACGCGACAGACGAAATACTCATCCCAACTTTCGATAGTGACGCAGAGCGAGGGAGCCTCGGATGGCTGGTAGCGGCGCTGATAGGGATATCGGTGTTGCGATCTAGCGGAGTTGTGATGCGCAGGTACTTCGGCGCGATGACAACCGAACGCAACAATAAACATTTACGGCGGGCCCTGGGCGAAACGTACCTTGATCAATCAATCACTGACTTAAAAGCGCGACCAACCGGTGAGTTGCTGGCCCACGCAGACACCGATGTTGAAGTCTCCACTATGTTGTTGCAACCGTTACCTTTCACACTTGGCATGTTTGTGCTTGCCGCAGCGGCCTCTATAAGCCTGTTGTCGATAGATATTTGGCTGCTTGGTGTTGCTAGTTTAGTTTTCCCGGCGACTTGGTTAGCGAACCGAATTTTCACCCAAAAAGTAATAGCGCCAGCAAGTAAAGTTCGTAAAGCTGTAGGAGATGTCACTGCAGTTGTCCATGAAAGTCTGGACGGTGCGTTAGTAGTCAAAACCCTTGGACGCGAAGCAGACGAGGTGCAACGCTTAACAGAATCTGCAGACAGACTCCGAAGAACTCGTACCCAAATTGGACGACTACGAGCAACTTTTGAACCCACTCTTGATACTTTGCCAAGCCTTGGCATGGTTGCTGTTTTAGCAATCGGGGCATGGAGGATATCGGATGGCAACGTAACAACCGGGCAAGTAATCCAAGCGATGATTCTCTTTCAACAGTTGGCATTTCCGATTCGCATAATTGGTTTCTTTTTGGAAGAAAACGCAATGTCGGTAGTAGCTGCAAGGCGGCTTAAAAAAGCTTTTAAAGTCAGTGCTCCGTTGGCAGCCGCTGGAACTGAAACGCTTGATAAGGGCCCACTAATAATTGAATTTAATAATGTGACATATGGTTACGGAAACCAGACTGTTCTTAAAGACTGCTCATTTCAAATAGATAAGGGTGAAATAGTTGCGCTTGTAGGAGAAACCGGGTCGGGTAAAACAACCATTGCACAATTGTTGTTTGGGCTAATTGAGCCTCATCGTGGCTCGATAAAGATAGGGAATTATCAACTGCCAGAAATAAACTCCGAAATACTCAGAGAACACATTTCGCTTGTGTCGCAGGAAACGTTCTTGTTCGCAGATGACCTGAAACAAAATGTGAAACTTTACAGGCAGATTGATAATAGTGAAGTAGACAAACACGCAAAAACCGCTCAAGCAGATTTCGTTAATGAAATGCCGGGCAGGTGGGAAACTTTAGTAGGTGAGCGAGGAGTCACTCTTTCAGGTGGGCAAAGACAACGCATTGCGATAACGCGAGCGTTAGTTGGAGACCCCGGATTTTTGATGCTTGATGACTCGACGTCAGCTATTGACCCAATTCTCGAAGGAGAAATTCTTGAAGCTTTACGAAAGAATCTTTCGACAACAACTCTCGTAGTAGCCCATAGGTTGTCGACAATAAAACTTGCTAAGCGCGTCCTGTTTTTGCACCAGGGAAGCATCGTTGCCTCAGGATCCCACGAAGAGCTGCTCAAAAATTCGGACTACGCCGACCTCGTAAAAGCCTACGAACGAGACTCGAAATGACTAGCGAAGCAGATGATCTATCGGAACGAGATAGGCCATCTCAATCTGCGTTCGAAATTCTTCGAAAAGGAATCTCTACAACACCGAAACTAAAAAAAGGACTTGCATTAACTGCGCTCGCAGCTGTCCTTAGCGCATGTGGGCAATTAGCGATACCGATTCTTATAAGAGTGGCGATCGACAGAGGATTACAACCCGGTCAGCAACCCCGCCCAGCGTTCGTGGCTATCTCGTGTTTGATAACCGCATGCATTATAATTCTGGTGTTTGTCCTAAGCAGACTGACGTTTTTGCGACTGGTCGAAATGACAGAAGGCACACTGTTTGACCTACGAATTAAAGCTTTTGAACACGTGCACCGTTTAAGTATTGCAGAGCACAACCGTTCGAGGCTCGGGACAACAGTCGCCCGAGTGACTAGCGACGTAGAACAGCTCGCAAAGTTCTTTGAATGGGGCGGAATGTCATGGATCATCAACGGCACCCTGCTCATCGGGATTGTGATAGTTATGGCTGCGGTAAGTTGGCAGTTAACAATTGTCGCGTTATTGGCATTTCTGCCAGTGTTACCGCTCGTCAAATGGATCCAAAAAAGGCAACTCGCTGCTTACAGCATGCTTAGGACTCGTGTAGGGGAAACATTCGGTGAGTTCAGCGAAGCAATAAGCGGCGGTCAAACTATTCGTCTGTATGGACTTCAAAAAAATGCGAAGAAAAAACTGTTTAACGCGATAGAAATTCAGTATAAGGCTCGGATGAAAGCGGTCAGATTTTTTGCTGTTTTGTTTACTTTAGGAGATGTGTTTGGGGCCGTAGCGTTGTCAAGCATTGCTGTTGCTGCTGTTACTCAGCAGCAAACCTGGGACCTTGAATTAGGGCAGGTCCTTGCGTTCGTTTTTTTGGTGACGCTTATGACTGGCCCTATCGGGCACCTTTCAGAAATATTAGATCAGACTCAAATAGCGTTAGCGGGCTGGGAAAAAATATTAAATTTGTTGGAGATTCCGATTGAAATATTTGAGCCTTCAAATGGGACAATACTGCAGGCTGGCCCCGTGTCGGTTCAAGCAACGAGCCTGTGTTTCGCTTATGGAAACGGAGACACTGTTCTAAAAGATATCAACGTCTCGATTCCTGCTGGGATCAAGGTAGCCGTTGTTGGCGAAACTGGTTCAGGTAAAACCACGTTCGCCAAACTGTTAGTTCGTTTAGCTGATCCATCATCAGGGTCGCTGAAACTAAATAATGTGGAGATGCAAAATGTGGATGCGCAGTCTCGACGCGGAGCAGCTCGGATGGTTCCTCAAGACGGATTTCTTTTTAACACTGATGTCCAAACAAATATTTTGTACGGAAAACCTTCTGCAACTGAAGCTGAAGTAATTGCATCAGTGAGATCTCTTGGTTTGGAAGAGTGGGTTGGCTTGTTGCCCGATGGCTTAAAAACGCAAGTAGGCGAACGTGGTGAGTCGTTATCGGTTGGGGAACGACAAGTTGTTGCACTCATTAGAGCGCAACTAGCGGATCCTGGGTTATTAATTCTAGATGAAGCAACGAGTAGCGTTGACCCTCGTACGGAGAAAGCCTTAACAGGAGCTTTATATCGATTAGCTGAGGGGCGCACAACGATTAGTATTGCTCACAGATTATCGACTGCAGAAAATGCGGACCTCATCTTAGTTTTCGATGGAGGTAAGTTGGTTGAGCAAGGTTCTCACACCGAATTACTTGGAATGAAAAAGAAATATGCGAATCTCCATGCCAGTTGGGTTGGAAATACTCGCCTGGATAGATAAGAACTAGTTACTTAGTTTGCGCTAGAACCATTACACAATCTATTTACCTCGCTATGGAAGGACCTATCGTGAAGGATCGAGTTCGCGTTGCCGTTACCGGAGCCGCTGGCCAAATCGGCTATTCGCTTCTTTTTCGAATCGCATCAGGAAGCATGCTCGGCCCAGATCAGCCAGTTATTCTTCAAATGCTTGAAATTGAACCAGCGTTAGGTGCATTAGCTGGCGTAAAAATGGAGTTAGATGACTGCGCGTTCCCTCTCTTAGCTGGAACTGTAGAAACAGCAGACGCGAACCAAGCCTTCGACGGGGCAGACTATGCCCTACTTGTGGGGTCTATGCCTCGAAAAGCTGGAATGGAACGCAGCGATCTGTTGGCAGCCAACGGCGGAATTTTCACTGGTCAAGGACAAGCGATAAGCGAGAGCGCGAACTCATCTATCAAAGTTTTAGTAGTGGGCAATCCAGCAAACACGAACTGTTTAATTGCTATGAGAAACGCACCGAATATCGCGGACGCACAATTCACAGCTATGACTCGTTTAGATCACAACCGCGCGATGGCGCAGCTC